>Ga0209415_10000345_pt1 | contig 84752 bp, 97 predicted proteins | sample PeaSoiSIISIP2007_FD_187696 | JGI IMG/M metagenome (GOLD analysis project Ga0209415, IMG submission 187696) | Peat soil microbial communities from Weissenstadt, Germany - SII-SIP-2007 (SPAdes) (version 2) | ecosystem: Environmental > Terrestrial > Soil > Wetlands > Peat | place: Germany... | reverse complement strand
GAGAGGCAGTGAAAGTGTATGTGTCTATAGGCTACGCATTTCTCGAGGTGAAATCAGCCCGGCTGTCCAAGTTCCGCCCAGGACCGGAATGGGTTCGAGGCCGGGGGGCTTGGTCGCCCGCCCGGCGTCCGATCGATCGGCGGCTGGACGATCGAACTAGACCGCCGGTTCGCCGCCCTTCACGACCGCCGGGGGGACCGTCACCGGCGCGCCAGCGCCGAACTCGGCGAGCACCTTCCACCGCGGGAAGTGCTGCTCGATGAGGTAGTCCAGGCTCCAGCGGCTCGATCCGTAGCTGGCGTTGATGACGATGAGCATCGCGAAGACCATGGCGTAGATGATCCCCGTCCCGATGTCCGTGGACCCAGAACCGTACGGTCCGCCGAACGACTCCGGCACCGCCCAGATGAACAGGGCCAGAAGCGCCCCGCCGATGTACGTGATCTTGCGCATGAGGCCGAAGACCAGGCCGAGCCCGACGGCGAGCTCAAGGGCCCCGGTCGTGTAGACCCAGAACGCGGGGTTCGCCGTGGCCTGGGCGGCCCAGAAGTTGAACCATCCCTGGAGCCACGCCGGCTGGCCGTCCGTCGTGATCATCCCGGGGAACTGCGAGACCAGGCCCGGGACGAACTTGAACGCCCCGTCGATCACCCAGACGAGGCCGAAGACCACGCGGAATACCACCTTCAATTGGTGGGCGTTGCGCGCGATCCATCCCCCGCTCGTCTCGCTGTTTGAAACCATGCCGGACATTGGCTGCATTGCGCGGCCCAGCCGGGCTTGACTACTTAGACGGGGCGTGAATCGCGGTTGACCCGGCGCGCCGAGTGTGGAACCGGCGCATGGTGTCTTATGTAGGCCCCACGGATGAGCCGTACCGACCGTAGGAACCTTCGACCGATGACGTCCAGTCGCGCGCGGGCGGTCCGAGGGTACACTCGCGCGGGGACCCGGGGGCTCGCCTTGGCCGTCGCACTGATCGCGACGATCGCCGTCCTCGTCCCGACGGCCTCCGGTCCGTCCTCCGCGCCACCGGTCCCCTCGGGCCACCTCGCGAAGGGACCCGCGTCCGTCCCCTCGGCCCTTTCCCCGACGCCGCTCGGCCACGGCGTCTCTGCCCCGAGCCGTTCGCCGCCGAGCGCCCCCTCCCTCCGGCTAGGGAGCTTCGAAGTTCCCGGGCCGCACCCGGCCGCCTGGGGGCCTTCCGGAACACCCCCCGGAGCCGAGGCCCTCGGCCGGGTCCTCGACCCGCTCGGACCGTCGGGCACCGGGACCCAGTCCAGCGACAATCGCTCGTGCGCGGGCCTCTGGCCCTGGGGCACCAACGACTCCAACTCCCAGTCGTACTACGCCCCCGGCTGCACGGGTGCCGACGAACCCGGGATCGGCTTCTACTCGGCGCTGCCCGGGAGCGGCGGGAACGTCACCTGGAACGCGACCCTGCCGATGGACCGCTCCCCGACCCAGAACCAGTCGGACCTCTACGACGCCGTCTGGTTCGGCCTCACGCTCTCCGACCAGCTCGGGTGGATGCATCAGTGCTTCCTCGAGCTGCAGTTCTACCCGGACGAGCTGTTCACCGACCACACCCCCCAGGATCCTAACTGGACCGTGAACGGTCGATGGACGGCCGCGGCGGTGGCCTGGCAGATCGACGACGCGACGGGGATGGAGGACCCGTGCTTCTACCAGGACCTGTACAACGGGACCGCGACGTCCGGCCCGTCCTACTTCAACATGACCGAGGGCGACCGGCTCTCGATCTCGATGAACGGCTGGATGGGAAGCCCGTACGGCGAGAACGTCACCGTCCGGGACCTCACGGAGAACCAGGCGTCGGTCGTGCACCTGTGGGATGCGGTGGGGAACTATCCGCTCGATCCGGCGTACTCGGCCAACGACGTCGACAACGGGATCCAGTGGACGACGGGCGGTGAGTACCCCGTCCTCTTCTCGTTCGAGACCGGCCATGCCGCGAACCCGGTCTATCCGGAGAACAACTCCTACGCCGCCTGCAGCCCGGGGAAGCCTCCCGCGACGCCGACGTATCCGTCGGTCCCCTGCCCGAGCTACGACGCCTCGAGCTGGGCGAACGACACGCTGAGCCCGTGGCAGATCGGCGTGCCGACGTTCTTCAACGCCAGCGCGATCGACCACCCCTCCCAGGTCGCGTTCACCCAGACCTTCGGCGGGGTCAACACGATCCCCGCGATCGGAGGCAGCGCCTGCAACGGACAGATCGGCAGCGCGTGGTGCAGCTACCCGTGGTATTCGTACTCCTGTCTCACGCACGCGTTCAATTTCGGGGCGACCGACTACCCCGGGGTGAGCGACGACTTCGGACAGTTCTACGAGTGGACCCAGACCGCGCAGAACAATGTTCTCGACATCTACTACTACCCGCCCGCGAACTATTCGATCCCCGCGTGCGGTCAGACCTCCTACACCGTCGCCGTCGGGACGACCGGGGCGAGCTCGGGCGCTTCCGTGAGCTTCCTCAGCCAGGACGTGGCGAGCGGCACGTTCCCGGACCTCCTCCCAGGATCCTACTCCATCTTCCCGCACGGGACGAGCCTCGCTACCTTCGACCACTGGGTCACGTCGGGCGCGGTCTCGATCCTCGGGTCCCCGGACGATGAGTGGGCGACGCTCGAGGTCGACGGGGACGGGTCGGTATCGGCGGACTTCACCCTCACTCCCGCGCTCACGACGGTGACGTTCGACGACGTCGGAACGACCGTTCCGGGAACGATCGTGGTGAGCCCGGAACGCACCTTCACGGACGGCCGGCCCATCGGGACCTTCCCGACCGGCGGGTCGATCTCCCTCGCGGCCGGGATCTACGGCGTCGAGGCCCTGCCGTCGCCGGGGAGCAACTTCACCGACTGGACCTCGACCGGCGGTTCGGTATCGATGGTCGCCGTGGACTATCCGCTCGGTCTGCTGGACGTCACCTCGGCCGGCGGCACAGCCACCGTGACGGCCCGGTATGCCCCGTCGCCGGACGGCGCGACGATGTTCGTCCAGGTCTACGGCAACGGCACGGTGACGTTCTACCAGAACACCACCACGAGCTTCGCGGCGGTCAACGTCACGGTCGGAGCGTACCCGATATCGGAGGTGCCGGCGCCCGGGTGGACCTTCTACGAGTGGGACTACGCGCCGAGCATGTCGATGACGGACTTCGCTCCCACCTCGAACGTTTCCTTGGAGAACGGCAGCTCGTGGCTCTACGCGTTCTTCAACCAGACCCCGGTCCTCGAGAACGTCACCCTCGTCGACGCTCCGGCGAGTGCCGGCGAGATCGCCGTCGGGGGCCCGGGTTTCGCCGTACCGAGCGGGACGACGCTCGCGGCCCCCCCGGGGCTCACGGCGCTCCTTTCGTTCCCGGCGTCCGGCTACGCGATCTCGACGTGGTCGGTCAACAGCTCGTCGGCGGCCTGGATCGAAGGGACGGGATGGGACCCGAACGTGCTGATCAACGCCTCGGTCACCATCACCGCCACCTTCCTGCCGACCTCGGACGGCAACCTCACGTTCGTCGTCGCGCCCGCGAGCGCCGGGTTCATCGAGTTCAACGACGTGCCCTACTTCAACGGCGACTACAACGCCAGCGTCGGCACCGGTACCCACTTCCTGGACGCCTACCCGCTCGCGGGCTGGCAGCTCTCCGGCCTCTCGGCGTCCGGTGGTGCGAGCGGTCTCGCCGGCAACCCGTTCGGTTACTCCGTCGGATTCGCCGGTCCGACGGGCACGATCACCGCGGAGTTCCTCCCCGTCCTGGAGCCGGTCTCCTTCGCCGCGACGGCGCAGACCGGCGTGTCGCTCGACCTCAACGGAACGACCCTCGGCGTCGGCGACACGGCGTGGCTCCCCGACGGCACCTACCCCGTCTCCCTGGTGTACCCGAGCGCGATCGAGCAGTTCGTGGGTTGGAGCTCGAGCCCGAGCACGGAGTTCAGCCTCGCCAGCTCGAGCCTCGCGTCGACCACCCTCACCCTCGGTCCGTTCTCGGCGGGCACGATCGTCGCCCTCATCGACGGCCCGATGACGATCCCGTCGTTCACCGCTTCGCCCGCCGTGTTCGACCTCGGGCGTTCGACGACCGTGTCGGTGACCGCCCTCGGCGGGACGGGACCTCTCGGCTATTCGTTCGCGTCGCTCCCGCCGGGCTGCTTCGGGCCCGGCCCGACGTTCTCGTGCACCCCGGGCGATCCCGGGACGTTCTCCGTCGCCGTCACGGTCACCGATGTCTTCGGACTCGCAGCGGAGGCGACGGCCACGATCGTCGTCAACCCCGTCCCGTCGGTCTCCGACTTCTCCGACGCGCCGTCGGACCTCGACGTCGGGATGTCGACCCTGATCACGACGGCGGTCAACGGAGGGACGGCCCCGTTCGCCTACACCTATTCCGGCCTGCCGGCCGGGTGCCCGACCTCCGACAGCGACACGCTGACGTGCGCCCCCACCGTTCCCGGGCTGTCCGCCATCGGGGTGATCGTCACCGACGCCGACGGGGAGAGCGCGACGAGCGCCGTGAGCCTGAACGTCAACCCGGCCCCCACGATCACCCCGCTCGCGGCGACCCGGAGCGTCCTCGATGTGGGAATGCCCACCGTCCTCTCCGTCACCGGGACCGGCACCGGGGCCCTCAGCTACTCCTGGCTGCGAATGCCGACGGGGTGTGCGAGCGCGGACGCGCCCACGATCGACTGCACCCCGACCGCCGCCGGATCGGACCCCGTGGTCGCCACGCTCACCGACTCGATCGGCGGGAAGGCGTCCAGCACCCTCCTCCTGACCGTCGCCGCCCGCCCCGTCGCCCAGGTCACCGTAGCCCCGGCGACGGTGGCCGTGGGCGCGACGGCCTGGATCAACGTCACCGCGAGCGGTGGGACCGGCGCCCTCACCTACGGCTACGCCGGGCTCCCCAGCGGATGCACGTCCACGAACACGAGCTCGCTCGCGTGCGTCCCGGCGGTCTCGGGAACCTTCACGATCACCGTCACCGTGACCGATGCCCTGCACCAGTCCACGAACGTCACGGGAACGCTCACGGTGACCGGCCCGAGCGGCTCGAGCCCCGGGGGAGGGGCCACGGCGCTCGAGGAGGCCGAAGCGATCCTCGTCGTGGTCGTCCTCGCCACGCTCGTCGTGATCGTCCTGCGCCGGCGCCGGCCCCCGACCTCCGCCCCTCCCCCGACCGACCCCGCGTAGGTCCGAGCCGGGAGGCCCGGACCCGACCCCGTCCGCGGGGAGGCGACTTCGGGCGCGCGTCGAGGCGCCGTCTCAAGCGGGGGCGTCGAACTGCGACGACCTGACGTATAACTCGGGACGTCGCGGCGGCCCAGGCGGCCGACGGACCGCGCCGTCGCGGCAGGCCCGGGGTGCCCAGCCGACCCTCGGCACCGTCGGGTCCGGCGGCGGTGGGATATACCTCGGAAGTTCATCCCACGGTGGTGACGCCGCAGGAGGAGGAGCTGCTCACCGGCATGGGCAACTGCTTCGCCGCCTGTCACGCGGACTTCGAGGGAACGATCGGGATGGTCGCCGACTCCCGCGGGCTCACCCCCGACGCCGTGAAGGCGACCCTTCGGTCGCTCCGGGAGCGGTTCGGCCAGGACCCGACCTTCCGTCGGCTTCGCGACCGCCTCCCCGCCGAGTTCCCCTTTTAGGACGCGGCGCGATCGATGACGAAGTGTCCGGTCTGCCGTACACCGTTCGGGCCGGGCGCGAGCCGGCTCCTGTCCGATCACTTCCTCGCGCAGTCCGCGCGCAGCGACCCCGGCCACGTCCGGTTCCTCAACCAATCGATCTCCCGACATCGGATGGATGCGGAGGCCCTCGCGGCCCGCTTCGAAGAGCTGTTCCGCCTCCCGCCCGACGGCCTCACCGGGTGGATCCGCCAGCGGTTCATCGCTCGGTTCTTCGGGCCCCGGCTCCATCCGTTCGTCGAGGCGCTCCAGTACCCGACGCGGCCGACGCTCCTCGGCTACGTCGTCGAGCACCAGCACTTTCTCCGGGAGTGGGTCCGGTGCTGCGCGTTCGTTCTCGCCAAGAGCGATCGGGCCGAGGTCGCCGACTACGAGCTCGACAACATCCGGACCGAGTACGCCGGTGCGGGCCCCGAGGTGCCTTCCCACTACGAGCTCCTGTTGCGCATGGGCGAGAGCTACGGCCTGGAGCGCGCCGCGATCCTCGGCACGGACCCGCTCCCGACCACGGCCCGCACGCTCGCGGAATGGCACGACATCTGCGAGAAGGAGCACTGGGTCGAGGCCATGGCGGCCATGCACTCCCTCGAGCTGATCGCCCACCGGGACCTGCTGAAGTTCGGCGCGACGGTGCATTACTTCGATCCCGAGATCCTCGACGGGACGCAGATCACCGACGAGGCGAAGGCGTTCCTGCGCGAAGGGTACGAGGCCGACGTCGACCACGCGGACCACGCGCTCGCCCTCGTCGAACGGTACGCGGTCGAGCTCGGTCGCGTCGAGGAGGTCCAGGGCACCTTCCTGCGCTCGCTCGATCTGTTCGACGACTATCTCGGCGCCCGGCTCCAGCGGGGGGAGGACTTTGGACCCCCCGCCTGAAGGCTGCCCCCTCTGCGGGTCGACCTGGGGCGACTGGTGGCAGGAGGTCCAGGGACAACCGGAGTTCTTCTGCTGCCAGATGTGCGCGGAGCAGTGGGTCACGATGATCGATCGAGTGCGGGCCGGGACCGGCTGGCCCCGGGTCGACCGCATCGACATCGAGGGCAACCGCTGGGGCCGCACGTGCGAGGCCCGGCACGGGGACGCATCCTACCGGTTCTTCATCGTCTTCACCCCCGAGGGAACGCTCCGTCGCTTCGATCCCCTCGAGCCGCTCCCGCTGGTGCCGGCCGACGGGACCGAAGAGGAAGGCGCCGCGGCGGGGGACGAGGTAGCGGCCGACGGCACCGGGCCCGACGGGGCCGCCGACGCCGTCGTGGAGGAGACCGACCGAACGAGCGAGACGGAAGGGGCCGAGACGATCGGACCCACCGAGGCCGGCGAGACCGAGGTGACGGAGGCTCCCGAGACCGCCGAGGGCGACGCGACCGCGACCACGGAGGAAGAGGCGGGCGCGCCCGGGGCCCAGCTCCACCCCGACCTTCGGGCGCAGATCGACCACGAAGGGACCGACTTCGCGAACCTCCTCGAGGTCCCGATCGAGGAGGCACGCCAGACCGTCCGGAAGATCGCGCGGGAGACCGACGACCTGGCGGGCGAACCGCCGGCCGTCGCGATGCTGAAGACCTCGAGCTTCGCGCTGCCCGACCACCGCGTCCCGGTCCGGGTCTATCTGCCCACGAACGGCGACGAGCCGTTCCCCGCCGTCCTCTACTTCCACGGGGGTGGATGGGCGCTCGGCGATCTCGACACGCACGACTCGGTCTGTCGGGAGATCGCCAACCGCTCCTACTGCGCGGTCGTCTCCGTCGGGTACCGGCGGTCGCCCGAGCACAAGTTCCCCGAGCCCCTCGACGACTGCTACGGCGCGCTCCAGTGGGTCGCGGACCCGGCGACCGCGGCGCGGCTCCAGATCGATCCCGACCGCATCGCGGTGGCCGGCGACAGCGTCGGCGGGAACATGGCCGCGGTGGTCTGCGTCCTCTCCCGGGACCGGGGCGGCCCGAAGATCTCGGCCCAGGTCCTTATCTGCCCGGTGACGGCGTACGAACCCGACACGCCGTCGTACCGGGAGTTCGCGGAAGGGTTCGGTCTCAGTGTCTCGTTCATGCCGTGGATGTGGACGCAGTACCTCCGGGGCCCGGAGGATGCGGCCGATCCCCACGTCGTCCCGCTGCGGGCGCGCGACCTCGCTCGCCTGCCGACGGCGCTCGTCATCACGGCCGAGTGCGACATCCTTCGGGACGAGGGCGAGGAGTACGGCGAACGGCTGCGCGCCGCGGGCACCCAAGCGCAGGTGACCCGCTACCCCCGAATGCCCCACGGGTTCCTGGACTACCGGGGCCTCGTCGACGAGGGGTGGGACGCCCTCGATGAGATCGGGGCGATGCTCCGGAAGACCTTCGGGCGCGACGACGCCCCGCCGCCTCAGTAGCGGCCGGCCCCGTCGTGGCCGATCGCCTCGGCGAGCTCGGTCCATCCGCGACGGCGGGCGTAGTGGTACAGATGACCCTGGTGGAACATCAGTCCGCGGAGCTCGGCCCGGTCGACCTCGGGCACCAGGTCGCTCTCGAACTGGAAGGCCACGGGGTTTCCGTCAAAGGTCTGGTTGCACGCGAAGCACATCGCGGTCTTCGGCGCCACCACGGTCCGCTTGGTGATCGTCACGAGGGGGCGGAGCCGCGTCGTCCACCTATCCCTTTCGTCCGGTCGGAAGCGGGACGCCGGCTCCAACCGCCCCCGTCAGCCGACGCGGACCGCGAGCATCGATATCGAGCTCCCGTAGAACCCTTCGACGGGATACGAGTAGGGCTCCCCCGGGCGGGCGAGCGCGATCGTGGACAGGAACGGAAGATAGTGATCGGGGGTCGGCACCGACCACGCCGCCGCCTCCCCGAGCGTCTCGTAGGCGATCAGGGCCTCGTGCGAGCCGGTGTCGAGCCCGTGCCGGACCCGGTGCTCGAACTCGACCGCCCACGCGTGCGGCTTCCCTGGCGGATCGCCCCAGGAGAACGCCGACAGGTTGTGGACGAGGTTCCCGCTGCCCAGCACGAGGACCCCCTCGTCCCGCAGCGCGCCGAGCCGCCGGCCGATGTCGTAGTGGACGGAAGCCGGCTGGGTCCGGTCCAGGCTCAGCTGGACCACGGGCACGTCGGCGTCGGGGAACATCCGAGCGAGCACCGACCAGGTCCCGTGGTCGAGGCCCCAGGAGCGGTCGAGCTCCACGGGCGTCGGCGCGAGGAGGCCGACGATCCGTTCGGCGAGCCGGGGATCGCCCGGTGCGGGATAGTCGACCTCGTAGAGGGCCTGGGGGAACCCGCCGAAGTCGTGGATCGTTCGAGGCCGCTCCATCGCCGTCACGTGCGTGCCCCGGACGTACCAGTGGGCCGAGACACACAGGATAGCCTTCGGAGGGGGAAGGGCGCGTGCGATCGCGCGCCATCCGTCGGTGTAGACGTTCGATTCCAGGGCGTTCATCGGATTGCCGTGGCCGACGAAGACGGCGGGCATCGGGGCCCCTGGGGCGGACCCGGAGCCGCCGCCGCCGGGCTCGGGCCCCCACGTCGGGCCCCGGGGAGGGGAGGGCGATCCCCCGAGGGCCGGGGTGGGGCGAGTCTCGTCCATCGACCGATCCCTTAGAACCCGAGGTTCTCGCGGAGCAGGACCACGGTGATCCGCCCCGGCTGGAACTCGCGGTTGATCACGAGGAGCTTCGCGACGAACGAGGGCATGCCGTAGACCTTCTTCGCCCGGTCGTTCTCGAGGGGGTAGGTGTAGTGCTCGATGCGCTGGAACGCGGACTCGAGGTCCGGGACGATCTTCTGGGTCCCGACCACCCAGACCACCCGGCCCGCGCCGAACACGTACGGACCGAGCTGGCTCCCCGAGGCCGAGGCGATGACGGCCTGCCCGTTCTCGGTCAGCGCGTGGACGCTCCCGACGACGACGTCGGGCGCGGCCCCGAGCCTTCGCCCTTCGTCCATCTGGCCGTCCTTTCGGAGCTGCATCAGCTGCGGCCGGAGGTTCTGGAACTTCGAGCTGTCGGCGAGCGCCTGGGGGATCCCCAACGCCACCAGCGTCTGCGACGTGGCGTCGAGGATCGTAGAGCCCGGCGGGATCAGATCGAGGACCGCCTGCACGGCGGCCGCGCGATCGGACGCGACGATCGTCCGGATGCCGTTCCGTTCGAGGGACGCCACGACCTTCTGGATCTGCTCCTCGGACGCGAGCTTCGCGTAGCGGGGGTCGGGGACGGGGTCCGTCGTGAGAGGGGCAGCCTGGGTCATGGTGGCAGCGTTCGCGGTCATCACCAATAGCTATACTAACGATACTATTTAGACTACACTGTGTAAAGTGCTATGCCTCCTCACCCTTCGAAAAGCGGCCTCGTTTTCGGTGGCCGGGGTCGGAACGGAGGGAGGTAACTACTAATGCTATCGCGATTATACCCCAGGTAGCATGAGATCCGCAGCACCTCCGGCCCCCGCCCGCAGCGCTAACTCCCGTCCGGCGGCCGTCGCGCCCCGCGCCGGCGGGTGTCAGATCGGCGAGCTGTTCGCCGTGCTCGGCCGTCCCCACATGCTCGAGATCCTTCACGCCTTCAAGCAGTCCCAGGGCGCGCCCCTTCGATTCAACGAGCTGCAGAGCCGGCTCGGTATCTCGCCGAAGACGCTCGCGAGCCGCCTCCGGACCCTCGTCGAAGGCGGCTTCCTCGCCCGTCGGGCCTACAACGAGATCCCCCCGCGCGTCGAGTACCAGCCTACGGCGAAGACCGAGGAGCTTTCCGAGCTGTTCCGCGCGCTCGACCGTTGGGCCGAGCGGAACTCCGTCCACGAGGTCCCGATGGTCTCGGTCGTCGGGCGGGTCCCGGCCTGAGCCGCTCGCCCGCGGACGCGGGCCACGAAAGGTTAAGCCGGGCGGGAGGCTGCTCGAGGGATGGCGGCGGCGCGACCGGGCGCGGAAGGCGGCTCCGAACAGGTCACGATCGGCGGCGGGTGCTTCTGGTGCACCGAGGCCGTCTTCTCCGAGCTCGCCGGGGTCGAACAGGTCCTCCCCGGCTATTCCGGCGGGACCGCTCCGAACCCTTCCTACGAGGACGTGTGCTCGGGCGACACCGGCCACGCCGAGGTCGTCGAGATCCGGTTCCGTCCCTCGGTCCTTCCGCTCCACGACCTGCTCACGGTCTTCCTTGCCACGCACGACCCGACAACGAAGAACCGCCAGGGGGCGGACGTCGGGACCCAGTACCGGTCGATCATCCTCTACCGGAACGACGCCCAGCGGACGACGGCCGAGCGGACGATCGAAGAGATGGACGGACGCGGATTGTTCGGTCGACGGATCGTCACCGAGGTGGTCCCGTTCCGGGCGTTCTACCCCGCCGAGGAGTACCACCGCGACTACTTCCGACGGAACCCCGACAAGTCGTACTGCCAGATCGTCATCGCGCCCAAGGTCGCCAAGTTCCGAAAGGAGTTCGCCGCCCGGCTCGCGAAGCGGTAGGGGCGCGCCCGGAGCGCCCGCGGTCCGGGCACGTCCCCGTCCTCTCGCCGCGACAGTTCTTAGTAATCGCGTCCCCTTTCGCGACCGATGCGAGGCGGCGCCACCGGGCGGGCTCCTCGGAACGTCGACCGGGGGACGGGGGCCTCCTAACGATCATGCGAGCGTGCCCGAGCTGCGGTCGAGGGAACCCGGATTCGATGAGTCGGTGCGTCCACTGCGGGGCGTACCTCGGGGCACCGCCGGCCGGCGCCGCCCTTCCTCCGCCTCCGCCGCTCGCTCCGCCGCTCCCTCCGCCCCCACCGCCGGCGCCGCTCCCTTCCGGGGCCGGCGGGTGGCCCTCGCCTCCCCTCCCACCGCCCGGATGGCCGGCGCCGCCGCTTCGGTTCGGAGCCCCGACGGGGGGGATGTCCTGGGCCGACCAGGAGGTCTGGACCGCCCGGGGCCGCACGAAGACCGGGGTCCTGCTGCTCACCATCGGCGTCGGGATCAGCTGGATCCCGGTCGTGAAGGACATCGGCGGGCTCCTGGCGCTGATCGGCATCATCTATCTGTTCCTCGGGAGGTGGGGGTTCGGGGATCGCCACCACGGGTTCGTCCTCGCGGGGGGGACCCTGATCGTCCTGGGGTTCCTCGCGACGATCGTGGTCGCCGTCGCGCTGGCGTTCGCGTTGTTCCAGGCGGCCTCCCAGGTGGGCAGCACGTCGCAGGACGTGGCCAACGCCCTGCAGACCGGGATCGAGAACACGGTGATCGCCACGCTGGCCGTCGGGATCCTCAGCGGCATCGGGCAGGTCCTCATGGTCTACGTGATCGCCGACACGACCTCGCGCTGGCTCCTCATCGGGGGGTTGGCCGCCGGGATCGGGCTCGGGATCCTGCTCCTTGCGATCGAGCTTCCCGCGCTCACGAGCGCGATCCAGGCCGGGACCAGCGGGTCGACGTACGACCTCGGGCCGGTCAACAACTTCCAGAACCAGCTGCAGATCTACGGTCTGCTGGACGTGATCCCGGCGGCGCTCACCGGTTTCGCGTACTACCGGATCTGGAAGAAGCTCGACGAATCGGACGCGCCCCCGCTCGGGGCCCCGTCGGGCCTCTGATCGCGCCGTCGTTCGACCCGCGGCCGACCCCCCGCCGCGGCGGGGAGGCGCCGGGCCCCGTTACTCGAAGCGGACGTCGCCCGACGATCCGGAGGAGGCGAGGCGCAGCGCCATGACCGGCGCCGGGGCGCGCTGGAACAGGTCTTCGAGGAAGGTCCGAGTGAGCAACGGGCCGCCCGGCTGGTGCCCGTCGTCGACGAGCAGCAGGAGCCCTGCGAACTCCTTCTCGACCTTCGCGACGACCGCGCCGACCAGGTCCCGCCGGCGGCCGAACACCCGGACGCGGACGCGCGACTGGCCGGCGGCGGCGGCCTCCGCCTCCCACACCCGGAACGAGACGACGGGGCACCCCCCGTGGCGCAGCGAGAGCTGGTGGGCGACCTCCTCGGCCTTCGGCTGGGGGGCGTCGGAGAACGATGGGAGGAGGATCTTCTTCGGGTTCCGGTCGAGGAGGGCGAGCCGGTTCACGATGATGACGTCGCACGTCGCGTGCTGGAGGAGCGCCGTCGAGGTGTGGCCCATCAGCGGCGAACGGGCCCGGCGATCGTCGCCGAGGGTCAGCAGGATCGCGTCCACCTCGGAGCCTTCGGCCGCGTCGAGGATCCCGGAGGTCACCCCGCTCGCCGACTTGATCTCCGGCTCGACGCGGATGTCGAGCGCCGCGCCGGTCTCGTGGGCCGGAACGACGATGTTCGTGGCGGAACGCCACGCCCGCGTCATCTCGGGAAGGGACCGGTTCGGGATGATGTGGACGACCCGGATCTCCCCGTCGGGATCGAGCAGCTCGGCCGCCTGCCGGATCAACGGCTCGACCTCGGTGGGTCCGGCAACGGGGATCATGATCCGTCGGTACATCCTAGCGCTCCCCCACCCCGATCGTGCCTCGGCCGTCGGGCCGGTGTCTCGGGCCCGCGCTCAGGGATCCTCGGATCGACATGGCCCTACTCACCCTCCGGATGGACGATCCTGTAAAGTAGGTACCCGAAGAGGACGATCGCGATCAGGGTGAACGATACCAGGCCCGCGTGCGCGAGGAGCGTGGGCCAGATATCGGCGATCGTCATCCGTCACCCTCCCCCGGACGAGGCCGTCGACCGCCCCTCGATCCCGAGGAGCGCCTGGTCGAGCTGGATGACGTTGACGTACTGCGGGCCGAAGATCCCGAGGAACGGCGGGAGGATGAACCGGTCGACCAACGCGGTGAGGTTCGCCTCGCTCACGTTGCTGAAGTGGGCGATCCGGGGGATCTGGATCAGGGCGGCGGCCGGGTAGATGTCCGGGTCCAGCCCGCTCTCCGACGGCGTCACGAGATTGAGCGGGACCGAGACGTTCTGGAGCCCGTACTCCGCGATGTACGCCTCCGTCTGGTTCACGAGCAGCGGATTGGTCGGACCGAACGGGACCTCGCTCCCGGCGCCCTCGAACGCCGCGTAATCGATGAGCGACGGGCGCAGCCAGAAGAGCCCGGGGTCCGTGATGTTCTGGCCGAGACTGATCGTCGACCCGTTCGACGACGTCGGCGCGGTCAGCTCGGCGGCGATCCGGATCGCGCCCGGGTAGACGATCCCGGTGACGAGGATCATGAGGACGAGGAAGATCGAGACCGTCCGGACGCTCGGCCACACGACGGGCGCCTCGGGCGGCAGGGCGCGGGCCGGTCGGCGGGCGGGCCCCGTCGGCAGCTGGAGCGCGCGCGGAACGTGGGTCGGCGATCGCACGGGCTTTCGCCCCTTCGCGTCGGCGTTCACAGGCCTCCCAAGTGCGCCAGCGGGAGGGCCAGAAGGGTGGGCCACGGGACCGGCGGCAGCGCGACGAGCATCAGGTAGAGGAGCTTGATGCCGACGAACGCGCTGACGAGCCCGCCCACCCCGTAGATCGTGAGGTTGCGGAAGAGGAGATCGACGGCGCTCGCCGGCCGGAACGCGACGCCCCAGAGCGCCAGCGGGATGAGGGCCGGGATCATCAGGGCGTTGAACAAGAGCGCCGCCAGAACGGCGACCTTCGGATCGCTGAGCTGCATCAGGTTGAGCGCGGCCACGCTCGAGCTCGCGGCGAACATCGCCGGGACGATCGCGAAGTACTTCGCGACGTCGTTCGTGATCGAGAACGTCGTGAGGGCCCCGCGGGTGATGAGGAGCTGCTTGCCGATCGAGATGACCTCGATGACCTTGGTGGGGTCGCTGTCGAGGTCGACCATGTTGGCCGCCTCCTTGGCGGCCGACGTGCCGCTGTTCATGGCCAGGCCGACGTCCGCACGCGCGAGCGCCGGCGCGTCGTTCGTGCCGTCGCCGGTCATCGCGACGAGCCGGCCGAGCGCCTTCTCCTGGGCGATGATCTCGAGCTTGGCCTCGGGGCGGGCCTCGGCGACGTACTCGTCGACGCCCGCCTCCAGCGCGAGCGCCGCGGCCGTGAGGCGGTGGTCGCCGGTGCACATCACGGTGCGGATCCCCATCACCCGCAGCTCTTCGATCCGCTCCCGAATGCCTTCCTTCAGCACGTCCTTGAGCACGACGAGGCCGACGACCTGGTGGTCCTGGGCGATGAGGATCGGCGTCATGCCGCGGCTCGCGGCGATCCGGGAGAGCTCCCGGGTGGCCTCCGGCAGGCCATTGGCGTAGGTCTCGATCGCGTCGACGGACCCCTTCATCACCTCCGTTCCATCGGGCAGCACGATCCCGCTCATCCGGCTCGTGGGGGTGAACGGTACCAGACGGGCCTTCTCCACGAGGGCCTTGTCGACGCGCGCCCCCTGCGAGTTCGCGAGCCGGGCGATCGACTTGCCCTCGGGGGTCTCGTCTAGGCTCGAGGCCGTGGCGGCGATCGTCAGGCCCGCGGCCAGCTCCACACCGGGCGCCGGAACGAACTGGACCGCGATCCGGTTCCCGATCGTGATCGTCCCGGTCTTGTCGAGGATCAGGACGTCCAGGTCCCCCGCCGACTCGATCGCCTTGCCCGACTTCGAGACCACGTTGGCCTGCGCCGCCCGGTTGATGCCCGAGATCCCGATCGCCGAGAGCAGCCCCCCGATCGTCGTCGGGATGAGGCAGACCAGGAGGGCGATGAGCGTCCCGACGTTGAGGGTACCGAGGCCCAGGAAGCCGAGCAGGTAGGCCAGACTGACGACGACGACGAGCAGCGCGCCGGTGATCGCGACGAGGACCAGGGTCAGGCTGACCTCGTTGGGGCTCTTGTCCCGCCGGGTCGCCTCGACGAGCTGGATCATCTTGTCGAGGAAGCTCGTGCCGGGTTCAACAGTGATCCGGACCTCGACGGTCCCGTCGAGGACGCGGCTCCCCCCGAGCACGCTCGTCCGGTCCCCGCCGCTCTCGCGGGTGGCGGCCGACGACTCGCCGGTCATCATCGACTCGTCGACGAGGGCCGCGCCCTTCACGACGTCCCCGTCGAGCGGGATGATCTCGCCCGGTCGCACCTCGACGAGCTCGCCGGAGTGGAGCTGCGTCGAAGGGACCCACGCCCGGCGGCCGTCCGGGAGCACCTGACGCGCCTTGAGCCCGGTCCGGATCTCGCGCAGGCTGTCGGCCTGGGCCTTCGCCTGGGACTCGGCGATCGCCTCCGCGATGTTCGCGAAGAGGACCGTCAGGAACAGGATGACCGTGATCGCGAGGTAGTACGACCGGTCGAACCCGCCGGTGGAGATGTCCGGGAACCACTGGGGAAAGAAGGTCAGGATCGCGATGAACGGCAGGAAGACGTAGACGACGAACATGATCGGGTTCCGCACCTGCTCGCGAGGGTCGAACTTCACGAGGGACATCTTCGCGACGTGCGACCAACTGAGCCGGAGCGGCGCGCGGACGCTGACCCGGGCCCCGGCGCCGGTGAGCGGGGTCCCCGTCACGGGAAGCCGACCCCCTGGGAGAACGGTCCCAGGGCCAGGACCGGCAGGAAGAGGAGCCCCGTGACGACGATGAGGAAGATGACCAGGTAGAGCGTGAACGTCACGGACTGGGTCTTCATCGTCCCCGAGCTCGGCGGGAGGGTCTCCTGGCGCGCGAGGCCGCCCCCGATCGCGAGCATCGCGATGATCGGCAGGTAGCGGCCGACGAGCATGATCACCGCGCCGACGACGTTGAAGAAGATCGTGTTGTCCGTGATCGGCGACATGCCGCTCCCGTTGTTCGCGGACTCGCTGGTGAACTCGTAGAGGACGATCGTGAAGCTCTGGGAGCCCGGTCCGGCGGCGACGACGGAGAGCCCCGAGACCGCGGCGATCGCGAGCGGGATCAGGATCGCCATCGGATGCGAGAGGAGGGTGATGGTGGCCCAACGCATCTGGTCGCGACCGAGCTTCTTGCCGAGGTACTCCGGGGTCCGCCCGACCATCAACCCGCCGAGGAAGATCGCAAGGAGCGAGTTGATCAGGAGCATCCCGAATCCCGTGCCCTCCCCGCCGGGAGCGCACTGGAGGAACATCCCCCAGAGGAGCGTCATCTGGGCCCCGGGCGTGAGGGAGCCGAGCGACATCGACGTGGCCCCGACGTTCCCGTAGACGCTGAAGATCTGGAACACGGCGCTGCCTCCGGAGCTGAACCGCGTCTCCGCGCCGACGGGGTTGCCCTGGGCCTGGGTGACGTTGAGGCCGGCGACCAGGGGCTGGGCGCTCTCGAAGAGGAAGAAGAGCGCGAGGGCGACGAGGATGATGATGAGGACCGTCGCGAGGAACGGATAGCTCTCGCGCGGGCGTCGGACCATGTGCCCGAACATGAAGATCGTGGAGAACGGGATCAGCATCATCAGGAGGATCCCCACGAGGTTGGTCGCCGCCGTCGGGCTCTGGAGCGGGGCTCCCAGGTTGGCGGCGAAGTAGCCGCCCCCGTTCGTGCCGAGGAGCTCGATCGAGTCCCAGGAGGCAACGGGCCCGGTCGGAATGATGGCCCGGCCGCCGTTCAGGAGCGGGGCCGTGAAGCTCTGGGCGAACGTCTGCGGCACGCCGAGCAGCAGGAGGACGAGCGCCCCGACGATCGAAACCGGGAGGAGCACCCGGGTCATCGACCGGACCATGTCGACCCAGAAGTTCCCGATCGTTCCGTCCCGCCGCATGAAGCCGCGGATGAACGCGACGATGACCGCGAGCCCCGTGGCGGACGACAGGAACATCAGGAACTGCAGGCCGAAGAGCGAGGCGAACAACGACGCCTGGAGCTCGGGCGCGTAGTGCTGGTAGTCGGTGTTCGTGCCGAACGAGGCGGAGGTATGGAGCGCGAGGTCCCAGCTCATCCCCGGGACGGCGAAGTAGTTCTGGGGCAGGCTCGCTTGCCAGTAGAGGATCAGGAAGACGAAGACGATCGCGATCGCGTTCGTCACCAGGAGCGCGGCGGCGTACTCCTTCCAGGGCATCGAGCGGCGCGGGTTCGTCCCGAGGAGCCGGTAGAGCCCGCGCTCGATCGGGTCCAGGAGGGGGTCCAGCAGCGTCGGACGCCCCGTGTAGACGCGGGCCATGTAGTGGCCGAAGTAGATCGAGAGCACCAGGCCGATCGCGATGGTGATGCCGGCCTCGATCAGGGAGGAGAACGGGAGCGCCACCTACCCCCCTCGGGTCTCGAAACGCAGAGGCAAGGGGAGAGCGCGCCGAAGCGGGGACGCCCGTCGGCCCGCCCCACTCCAAGCGGGGGTCGCTGGCGTCCGAGGCAAGAGCCCTGACAGAGGGGGCGTAGGAACCTCCGCGCTCGACCCCGACATCCTCGGATAAGGCCATCGCGCCACGTGCTAGGCCTTGCTCGTGCTGAGGAAGCTCTATTAGAGGGCTCGAAACGGGCCGAGGCCCCCCCCTTCCGACCGGCAGGGCGGCCCGGCGAGGAATCGACCCCCGCTCGCGCGGGGCCCACGCCCGCCGCGAGAGGCGGCGCTGACGCGGGGGTCGGCCGTTTCGCGACCCCACCGGCGCCCGGGTCAATCCGCGGGCGACTGCCCTTGGGGATGGCGCAGTTCGTCGCCTACGTCTACCCGGAGCGGGACGGGTACCGGGTCTCGATCGAGGCCCTGGGGGATGTCTTCGTCCCGACGCTCGAGGAGGCGGAAGACGCCGCGTTCCGGATCGCCGCCCGCTCGGTGTTCGCTTCCTATCCGGATCGGGGCACCCCGAGCCGCCCCGGGGCGGCGGGCCTCATCGCCCTCGAGCTCCGGATCGTCCCGGCGCCGTTGACGGGAACGGGACCGGGCACGCTTCCCGCAGGCACCGGAACCGCCGCGACGCGGCCCCGTGCTCCCGGGACGATCGACGCGCAGCGGTGAGCGGACCGAAAGTCGGATGAACGGACCCGCCTGGTGGAATGCATGCCCTCTGAGAAGTCACCCGCCCACGGGCCTGGATCGGGGCCGCTCGACCCCCCGCTCGAGTTCGCCAACCTCCGCCTCCTGGTCCGGGACTTCGGCGCTTCGTGGAGGTTCTACCGGGACGCGCTCGGCCTAAGTCCAGGGATGGGGGACGAATCCGGCCCCTACGGAGAGTTCCTCTGGGAGGGGGAGGCGCGCTTGGGGCTGTTCGACCGGGCTCGCATGGCCCTCGCGACCGGACGTCCGGACGACCGGGCGGCGGTCGCCTCTGTGGGCGCCTCGGCCCTCATCCTGCACACCCCGGACCTCGACCGGACCTATGCCGAGCTCCTCCGGCGGGGCGTGACCGTCCTGAGCGGCCCGACGGACCGCAAGGACTGGAACATTCGGACGATCCACCTTCAGGACCCGGACGGCAACATCGTCGAGCTGTACTCGGAGCTCCCGCGCTGATCTTACGCGGCGCGGGTCGTCAGAGACCCAGGCTCGTCCCGAGGAGGCTGAACGCCTTGCGGCCGTGGGCGGTCGCGAACCGGATCACCGGCGGGTGCGGCCGAGGCACCTCGTTGCTGCGGCCCGACAGGAGCGCCGCGACCAGCTCCTCCTGGGACCATTGGACGATGACGTCCGGCGGCTCGGCCACGTCGTCGAGGACCTCGACCTGCCCTCCCCGGAGGATGCGGACCACCGCGACCTCGGAGTTCGTCACGAACCGCCAGGACTGCGGCAGGGTCTCGCTCAGTCCGTCCCGCAGCATCGGTCCGCCGTGGGCGTGCACTCGCGCTTCCAGCTGGTGCGCGGCCGTTCGCAGAGCGTCTCCGAGCTGCCCCATGGTATCCCGGAGCGTCTAGGACCTCATCGCTCTTCAACCGTTGGGGAGGTCTCGGATCCGCGTTCGGGACGGGACTCGGAGACGGGATCGGGGCGCGCGATCCTTCGAGCGGGCCGACCGGCCCGCAACGCCATCAACCCCCGCGCTCCTCCGAGGGTCGCGGTGGGTGCGGTGGCCGGGGCGTCGTCGGCGGTGGCCCTCGTGGACCTGGCGCCGGCCGACCGGGAGCGGGCCGTCCCCATCCTGATCGATTCGTTCGTGGGCATCTATCGGTGGCACGCCAAGCGGACCCTCCGCGAGGTCCAGGCCGTTCGCGGGGTCGAGGTCGACGGCGCCCTCGCCGGCGTGTCCATGCTCGAGCGCCTCGTGCCGGAGGTCGGATACGTCTACTATGTCGCAGTCACCCCGGCCCGCCGGAAGCAGGGGATCGGAGGGATCCTTCTCGACGACGCGATCGCGCGGTTCCGCCGCGAGGGGGCCCAGGTCCTGTACGCGGCGGTCCAATCGGACAATGTCGCGTCGATCGCGCTCTTCACGTCGCGCGGGCTGCGGACCGTCGAGCGCAAGGAGCTCGGCTACCAGGAGGGCGGCCTTGGGGCCTGGGGACTGCGTTCCCGCATGCGGCTGGTGTACGGCGAACTGCTCCTCGGCCGCCGCCTGTAGGCTCGCCGGCCGCGCGCCCCCCCCCGGCCCGGACCCCTCTCGGGACGAGCCGTCAAGTAGGGTCGCCCCCTGAACCCGTCCGGTGAACGCCGACCGATCCGCGCCTCGCCCACGGCGACGCACGCTGGGAGCGCCGTGACCGCCGCCCCTCTCGCGCGGGTGCTGGTCTGCTTCGACGGATCTCCGCACGCCCGCCGCGCATGCCAGCTCGCGCTCGAGATCGCGAGCCGATTCAAGTCCGAGCTCACGATCACGACCGTCTTCCCGCAGGTCCACGGGAAGTCCGAGCCGCTCCTCCAGAGCCTCGTACCGATCACCGAGGACGGGAAGACCCTCGCGCATCTCCTCGACGACATCCAGCAGCACGCGAAGGAGCTCGGAGTGACCAAGGTCCACGTCGTGTCGTTGGAGGGGGACGTCGCCGACGCGCTCGTCGACTATCTCGAGCGCCACGGCCAGGACCTCGTCGTCGTGGGGTCGCGGGGCCTCTCGCGGGGCCGACGCCTCCTCCTCGGGAGCGTCTCCACCGAGCTCGTCCAGCGGATCCCCGCCCCCGTCCTCGTCGTGCCCCTGGGCAAGGAGCGCCCCCGACGGGCCGAAGCCCCCTCGACGGCGCAGGACCTCCATCGAAAGGCCGACGGCCAGACCTAGGTCGGGGGCGTCGGGACCCGACCGCCGTTCACCGAGTCGGCCGTACCATCGCCATCCGGGTCTCGCTCGACCCGGGCCGAAGCGGGCGGACGACGCCGGTCTCGACGAACCCGAAGGAACGGTAGAGACGGACCGCCGGAACGAGACGTGGGTTCACGTCGAGATGCACCGCCACGGGCGGCCGGCGCCGGTCGGCCGCGTCGAGCGCGGCGGCGACGAGCCGTCGTCCGATCCCCGAGCGACGCTCCGCCGGCGCGACCCAGACGCTCAGCAGGTGAAGGAGGCCCTCCCAGGAGTGGATCGCGGTGATCCCGAGCCATCGGCCGTCGGGAGCCTCGGCCACCCAGGTCATCGCGTCCGATGATCCGGCACCGTCCGCCGCCTTCTCCTGCCAGAACGAATCCGGGCGGCCCGATTCGGCGGCGTACTCGCTCCCGAAGGCTTCCGGCGACTCCAGCAGCGCCGCCAGACGGACCTGCCGGAGCTGCGACCACTCCGTCGGCCGGATGCGCCGGATGAGGATCTCCCGTGCTCCGGATTCCCGGTCCGGATCCGGTCCTCGCGCCCCAGGGCCGTCCGATCCAGGGGATGGACCTCGCATCTACGGGCTCCCGATCCGGGGGCTTCGGAGCCGCGTGCCCTCGCCCCAACGGCGCCCACCGGTTCCGATCACGCCGGGGCACAGCGTACAGGGTGGGTTAACCCTCTGGTGGACTCGCCGCCCACCGTCGCCGGGGGCGGCCCGTTCGCCCGCGTCCGCCCCGAATCGAGCGCGGTTCGGCGGCCGACCCCAATCTCCATCTCCCGGCTCGGGTCTATGGGGGCTCGTTGACCGCCTTCGGACCGACGGAACCGGCGCCTCCCACCGAGCGGATATCGGAGATGCACCGGTACGTGCTCGGACTACTGTGGCGGGTCCCCGATCGACCGGTGCTCCCTCAGGAGGAACTGGACCGGATCCAGACCGCCCACCTGGCCCACTGGAACCGATTGATGCACGCGGGCGAGGTGGTCGTCTTCGGACCGATCGAGGAGGAAGGGGACCTCCGCGGGATCATCCTCTTCCGGGACGGCCCGACGGAACGCGTGCGTCCGTTCGCCGACGCCGACCCGGCGGTCCAGCGCCATCGGCTGACCGTGGATCTTCTCACGTGGTACGCGGCCGAGGGGCTTCGGCTCGGCCCGGTCGAGCCATCGCCCCCGTTCGACCCACCCGAGTGATCTCGGCGGGGGAGGTCCCGGGGCGACGGCCCGGCCCCGTCCTCCGAAGAGCCCGTGCCGGGGGCCGCTCTCCCGGCCGGATCCACGCCCTTATGGACCGCGAGCGCGTTCATGACCGCGGCCGCCGGCACGCGCGCCGGTCGATCGAGGCGACCTAGCCGGAGGGCGTCCGGGTCGGCGACCTCGGACCGCTCGACGGGTCCGCGTACGGGTCGGTCAGGATCCACCGCTCGAACGACGCGTAGTCGAACGGCCGGCCGAGGAACGCCTCCACGAGCTCGTGGGCGGGGCGACTGCTGCCCGGCGCCAGGATCGTCTCGGCGTAGCGTGCCGCGAGCTCGGGATCGACCAGCGATCCCTTCGCGAGGAACGAGCCGAGGAAGTCCCGCGCGATCACGAGCGACCAGGCGTAGGTGTAGTAGCACGCCGAGTATCCCATCAGGTGCCCCCACGCCGCCTCCAGGTGGGTGCCGGCCGGCCGGGGGACCGTGAGGTAGGGCGACGTCATTCGTCCGAAGGCGGTCTCCGGGTCCAGCGTGCTCGGATCGCGGTCGTAGTAGCCGAGCGAGGCCGCGGCGAGGGCGGTCTGGAACTGCCACATCGCGGCCCGGCCGAGGCCTTCCGCCGCCTTCAGCCGGTCGAGCAGCTCCCGCGGGATCGGTTCGTCGGAGTCGGGCCGCCGGGCGAACGTCTCGAGGACCTCCGGGTCGCGCGCCCACTCCTCGAACAGCTGCGACGGCGCCTCGACGAAGTCCCACTCGATGAAACCCTGGGTATTGTACAGCCACCGGCCGTGACCGGAGAAGAGGGCGTGCAGGAGGTGCCCGAACTCGTGGAAGAACGTCACGACCTCGCCGTGCTCCATCCGGGCCGCCTCCTTCGGGCTCTTGGGATCGAGGAAGTTGCAGACGAGCGCCGCCTGCGGGAGCTGGACCCCCTCGATGCCGATCCGCACGTTGAACTGGGCCGCGTGCGAGAACTTTCCCTCGCGCGGCACGAGGTCGAGGTAGAAGCGGCCGAACGGCCGGCCGTTCCGGGTCACGTCGAACGCCTCGACGGTGGGATGCCATACCTCCGCGCTCGGCGCCGGCCGGATCGTCAGACCGAACAGCCGCTCGCAGAGATGGAGGAGGCCGTCGCGCACGGCCGAGTACGGGAGGTACTCTCGGAGCAGCTTGAGGTCGACCCCGAAGTCCTCCTGACGCAACCGAACCTCGTAGTATCCGGAGCCGATCCCGCCGTCCCACGGATCGACCTGAACGGCCGCAGGGTCGTCCCGCCGCTTCCGGAGCAGGAGGCGGGCGACGTGGCGTTCGGAGGGGGAGCGCGTGAGCGCGGACAGCCGGTCCACGAAGGTGGCGGCGGCCGCGCGCGTGGCCATCATCTTGTCCTCGAGCGCGTAGTCGGCGTAACTGGGGTAGCCGAGCAGCCGGGCGTACTCGTACCGGCGTGCGAGGACCTCGGAGAGGACCGACATGTTCTCGGGGTACGCCCGGAGGAGGAACTCCGTCATCATCCGACGACGAAGATCGGGGCGATCCGCGTAGGAGAGCACTGGGACAGAGTCCGGGTAGCGCGTCGTGAGAGTGATGGTCCCGTCGGCCCGGGCCGGGTGCGCGGCGATGAAGTCGGGGGGGAGGCCCGCGAGCTCGCCGGGATCGGTGATTGTGACGATCCGGACGAGATCGCTGACGTTCTGCTGGAACTTGTTCGTGAGCCCCTCGATCTCGTCGCTCAGCTTCAGGAAGCGCGCCCGGTCCGCGTCGGCGAGCTCGACGCCGCCGCGCCGCATCTCCCGGAGCAGCTTGTCGAGGGCGTGACGGGCCGCCGGGTCCAGGGCCTGGGCGTCGACGGAACGGAGCGCGTCGTAGACGCGCCGCCGGCTCCGGAACTCCGATAGGAAGCGCTCGGTCGTCTCCGAGCCGCGTCGGCCCGCATCCCGGCACGTGGCGTCGGGGTGGGTGACGAAGACGAATCCGCAGTGGCTCCCGAGGTTCACGACCTCCTGGAGGACCCGATCGAGCGGGAGCAGCGTGTTCGCGAGGGTGCGGGGGGCCGGCACCGATTCGATCTCCGCGAGGCGCTCGCCCGCCCGCCGAAGGATCCGATCGACCCGGTCGGTGAGCTCGACGTCAGTCAGGGAGAACGGAAGCTCGCCCAGGGTCGCAACCTGCTCGCTCATGGAACGTCCGAGGCCGAGGGGGTCAGCGACGCACTCGGTTTAGCGATGCGGGGGAGGCCGGGACCGGCCTCGGAGGTCCGCTCGGGAGGTGAAGGGGCCGGACCCCGAGGGGGGAAGGCTTTGCGCAAGCGGCGCCTGCTCCGTCCTCCATGGATCCGGAGGCCCCGGCACCGCGGTGGTCGCTCGTCCTGGCCGCCACCGTCCTCGTGCTGATACCGGCGGTCGTCTTCGCCTCGAACTCCGGCCCGGCGCCGTCCGCCTTGGGAGCCGCCGGCCGGCTCAATGCGCCTCCGTTCGTCAGCCGGGTGATCCACCTGGACGATCCCGCGCCCGTCGCATCCTGGGGGGCCCCGGTCAACCTGACCCTCGGCGTCGATCGCTACTCGATCTGGCTCGACAGCTGGTACGGTGCGAACCCGGGGTTCGTACACGGGACCGTCAACGTATCCGGCCTATGGTCCTACACGTTCCTCCTTCTCGGTCCGGGCATCGCCGACCCGTCGAACAGCACGACCACGTGGGTCTCGCCCGACGGCAACGCCGCCGCGAGCTGGGCGGCTTTCGGGGACGGCGGGATCACTCTGGTCGTTTGGGCGAGCCAGCCCTCGACGCCGTTCCGGACGGAGCAGTTCCAGCTGCCGCTCTCCGCTTCGAACACGGTCGACAACCTGACCCGCTTCGGCTTCGACGGGGCGGCCTGGTCGCTCGTCGTCCTAGACTGGTTCGGACCGGCCGGCCCGTCGCTCCAAGGCGAGGTGAGAACCGCCGTGGGAGCGACCTGGCAGCTGGGCTTCGGCGGGCCGGAGATCACGGGCTGCGAACTCCTCGGCGGCGAACCGGATCTGCTCGGTTCTGCGTGGTGCTACGAGTGGGCTTCGCCGGACGGAGCCGTTGGCCTGGTCTGGGACGGCGCCTCCGGTGGTTTCGTGTTCGCCGACGGGCCTTAGGGTGCGAGGAGGGCCGCGCCCTCCCCGCTACGCGACGAACCGAGGCTCCTCGATCTCGACCCGGGTCCGACAATCGAGGCAGCGTCCGGAGCCCATGTTCCGACGGGCCCGGAAGGCGCATTCGCCGCAGAACGGGCGGTGGCAGGAGGTGCACGACCTCCACGCCGGAGGATTGGACAGCGACCGCTGGCAGCTGACGCAGTGGGACCCTTCCGGTGGATCCGATCGAGGGGTCGGGGAGTGCGGTCCCCGGATCTCCTTCCACGCCGGAGGGGAGGCCCGGAGGTGCGGGGGAGTGAGCGTGAACGCCTCGTGCTCGGTGGGGGTCCACGTCGGGTCCGGTTGGAGGGCCGCTCGCGGCCATCCTTCGCCGGGGCCGGCGACTTCGGCCGCCCCGTCCCAGGGGTCCGCCCCGAACTCGGTCGTTTCGAAGGCCTCTCCGGGCAGGGCCGCGAATGCCGACTCCGCGACCGGTCCAACGAGCGCGACGGGGAGCTCGCCGACAGCGTCGGGGTTCAACCGGGTCCAGAGCAGGTCCCCCGGAGGCACGGCCCGGGCGAGGATCATCGGGGTCGGGGCTCGGATCGGCGACTCGGGCCGGGACCGTTCCTGGGCCAGGATGGTCGATCGATGCGGGATCGGGATCGCGCGCGGACGTCGGGATCCGACCGCCGTCGGGGCGCTCGTGGGCGCCGCCGCCGGCGCTGGGGCCGGACCCCATTCGGGATCCCCCCACGCGAGGGCAAAGAGCGTGACGCCGATCAAGGCGAACGCGCCGGCCGCGGGGATCGCCGAAGCGGGAATGAAGCCGGCGGCGAGAAGGATCGCGTAGGCCACCGAGGCGCTGCCAACGGCGGCGAGGACCCGGAGCCCCAGCGGCTCCGCTCGCCGGACGGCCTCCGGAGTCGGGGCGCCCTGGTCGCCTGAGAGCGGCATGATCTCCGTAGCCCGACGAAGTCCGGGCGGCGAGGAGATGAACCTATCTTCCGAGCGGAACCGACCGGAGCGCGATCGTCCCGACGACCGGCGAGGGCGTCGGAATCGGCGTTCGCTGGGACCGAGAGCCGTCGGCTGGACGGTCGGTTTCCCGGTCGAACGGCGCCGATCCTCCAGGCATTTGCCGGGCGGATACGGGACTTGGAGTCGTGCGCGTCATAATTAACGGGAACCTCCATTTCGAAACCGGAGCGGATGCATGCATCCGCTCGAGTGGGCCCGGGACCCACGGATGACCGTTGCAGGCGCGGATCCCTCCATCACTACGTTGCCGTCGTGCGGCGGCCGGGCCGGTACGGACGCCTCGGGCCGATTTCGGGGGTTGAGATGGGCTCGTTCGCGGTATGGGGCACCTCGCGGGCGGACCTGGATCGACTGGCCTGGTCGGTCGCCGCGGCGATCGACCCCGGATTCCTCTGGATCGAGATGACCGAGGGGAGCGCCCCACCCTCGGCCCGGGAGCTCGAGGTGCTCGAGGAGATCGACCTCGATCGGATCGAGCGGATGGACCGCGCGGAGCTCCTCCTACCGGCCCTCGGGCCGCAGCACGGGGGACATGGCCGGTCCCCCGGGGATCTCGAGCTTCCGTATCGACTGCTCGAACGAATCGAGCGGCGATCGAAGACCACCCCGGCCACCGCGCTCGTGCTTTCCAACCTCGACCGGACCCTCGCTCTCGTCTCGGACGACTCCCGCCTCCTCGACTCGATCGTCGGCGGGACCAGGTCGCGTCGTCTCAGTCTGATCGCGACCTTCGGGACCGAGACGTCGCCGGCGCTCGACCCGTTCGAGTGTCTCGTCCACGTCAGCCCAGGGCCCGACGGCAACCTCTGGAACCCGACCGTGGACTGGACCTCCCGAGAACCGGCGTCGACCCCCGCGGTCGTGCCGCCCCCCGCTCGCGTGACCCATCGCGAGGCGGTCCGCCACTTCCGCGCCCAGCGCCGGACCGGCCTCTAGACCGAAGGGCCCCGGCCGAACGCGCGAGGGCGGCCGAGGGGATCCTCCCGTTCGGCCTTCCCCAAAGTCCGATGTTCCCGGAGGAGCGTGGGGCGATTCCAGGCCGCTCCGGTAGAGCACCCCCACGCCTCCGGTCCCCGCATCACGGCCATCCCTGCGCTTGGGCGCGTCTAGTGGACGGGCGCGTTGTCTCCGCCTGGGATCCCCGATGCGTCGGCGAGGATGGGGATGGGGTCGCGCCCTCATATCCCACCCCGCGCTTCGAATCCCGGCGTGACGAACCCGCACCAGGGCGAGGCGGACACCGTGGCGCGGACGGATCGTCCGCCGGCGACGCGGGGCCGGCTCGCGGACGATCTCCGGCGGCTCGGTGTGGTCGAGGGCTCGACGGTCCTCGTCCACAGCTCCATGAGCCGCCTCGGCTGGGTCGTCGGGGGAGCCGAGGCGGTCGTTCTCGCCTTGGAGGATGCCGTGGGGACCGAAGGCACCCTCGTGATGCCGGCGTACTCGATGAACGCCCCCGAACCGGCCCTGTGGAGCGATCCGCCCGTGCCCGAATCGTGGTGGCCGACGATCCGCGACGAGTGGCCGCCGTTCGACCCGGACCTCTCCCCAGCGATCCGCCTCGGGACGATCGCGGAGACGTTCCGGCACCAGCGGGGGACCCAGCGGAGCTTACATCCGAACCACTCGTTCTGCGCTCGGGGACCGAACGCAGCGCGGCTCCTGAGCGGCCATGCCCTCGACGAGAGCATGGGCGAACGCTCGCCCCTCGCGCGGCTGTACGACCTCGACGGCGAGGTCCTCCTCCTCGGGGTCGACCACTCCTCCAACAGCTCCCTGCACCTCGCCGAGTACCGGGCGAGCTGGCCCGGGAAGCACGTCGGGCGGCCCCTCAAGGCCCGATTCCACCGGGACGGCGCCGTGGAGGAGATCGTGCTCCACGACCTCGACCTCGACAGCGCCGACTTCGGAGCGCTCGGCGCGCAGTTCGAGCTCGACACGGCGGCCGTCCGGACGGGACCGGTCGCGCTCGCGACGGGCCGGCTCATGCGGCAACGCGCCGCAGTCGACTACGCCGTCGCGTGGATCGGGCACCACCGGTCGTGACCGCGACGCTCCACCGTCGTGGGTAGGGTCACCGGGCCAGGTACTTCCTCAGCGGGTCCCAGTACGACTTCTTCCAGCCAGGGGCCAGGTGACCGACGTGCTCCGAGGGGACCCCCGTCTGGGCGAACGTGACCCGGGTCCCTCGAGGGCTCGGCGCGAGGGCGAACCGGACCCTGGACTCGTGGCCCTTGGGCCAGGTCGGGTCCGACGGGACCCAGGACTGGACGATCGTCTTCCCGGGCACGAGCTTCCGGTTGGTCCCGTGGATGTACCCTCCCCAGGCCATGAACTTCCCTCCGACCCTGGGACTGATCCGGGCGTCGGCCCCGGTGAACGCCCGGTGACCGCGCGTCGTCATGAGCGCATCGTAGACCTGGCGCGGGGTCCCCGGTAGCACGAGCGTCTGTCGGATCGTTCGCAGCTTCATCGACTCCCGTCCGGACCTGCCAGTCCGATCCGGTCGATAAGCGCGCCCACCCCGCGCCGACGCCGGCCCGCACCACGGGAGGGGGCTGGGAGCCCCAGCCCGGGCGGCCGGGCGACGGCGGTCCGTCCGCCGATTGTCTTAACAGGGGGTCGCCTCCCTTCTGGAGTCGGGAACGACCGATGACGGTCAACCTTCGACTCAGCCTCACCGTCTTCAAGATCGGCTTCCTCGTCGAGGGGCTCAGCGGCCTGGCCGCGCTCGTGACGGGGTCGGCGAACCTTCCGTTCCACGGCGATCTGCTCCTGCTGAGCCCGGTCTTCTCGGTGGTCGGCATCCTGTTCCTCTGGATCGGACGGCACGAGTGGAACGAGCTCCACCGGACGCGCGTGGGGCATGCCAACCTCGCCTTCGCGGTCAGTATAATCGCGACCGCCCTCGCGGCGGCGCCTATCGCCTACCTCTCGGCGGTGGGGGGCCCGACGCCGCCCGGCTGGCTCGGCGTCGAGTTCGGCGTCGCGGCAGCGCTCGTCTTCGCGGTGACGTTCGTCACGTACGCGCTCGTGGCCTCCCACCTAGTGGGGCCGGTCGGCCAGGCCGCGATGGCGATCGGGCTGACGTGGGCGGTCATCATCTCGGCCGCCATCGGACTTGCCCTCGCCGGTCAGCTGCACCCGATCGTGTCGACGATCGTCGCCCGGTCTCCGGCGCTCGCGCCGATCGAGAAGCCGATCACGCTGCTGGACGCGCTTCTCGGGTTCAGCTATCTCGCGTTCTTCGTCGCGTTCGTCGACGCGCACTGGCGCGTCGTCCGGGGACTGGACCAGGACGCCGCCGATCCCGCGCCGTCGCCCGCAGAGCCTCGTCCGTAGGATCAGACCGCGTCGTCGCGGGAGCGGAGGTCCCGCCCCGTCGCGAGCACCGATTTGAGGTTCGTCAGGAAGTACGCCCACCCCGACTGCGTGCTGCCGTAGATCTCCACCCAGCCGCCCGACCTCGGGTACCCCTCGTGGCGCACGGTGAGGAGCGTGCCCCGACCCTTCTTGCGCAGCGAGAAGGCGACCGCCGTCGTGCGGCGCGTCCGTCCCGCCCGGTTCGGCCACGAGAGCACGAGCCGTCGGTCCGGAACGGCCGCGAGGACGCGGCCCGAGTGCCGATAGCCGCCCTGCCAGGTGAACGAGTACGCGGTACCGGCCGAGGCCTCGATCGCCGCCGACCGGAGGAACCAGCGGGCGAGGCCCTTGGGCGTCGCGAGCGACGCGTAGACCTTGGCCGGCGTCGCCTCGAGGTAGTATCGCTGCTCGATCGTCAACGTCCTGGGTGCCATCGTTGTCTCCGGCGCGTTGGACCACCGGGCCGTACTTAGGTCCGGCCGCGGATCACTCGAGCTCGCGAAGGACCCGGTCGAGGTCGCTCCGCGCGGACTCGATCTCCTTCTTGAACCGTCGGATCGCCCGTCGGGCCGCGTCGGAGGGATCGTTCGCCGCCCGCTTCGCCTCAGACGTCGCCTTCCGCGACATCCGCTCCGTCGCTTCGGCGAGCTCCCGCGTCGCGCGCGTCGCCTCGGCCACGATGCGATCGATCGGGTCCCCCGACGGCGGGGGCGGAGGGATGTTCTGGGGCTGGCGGCACGCCGGACAGGTGATCGCGCTCGGGGCCATCTCGGCGCCGCACCATCGGCAGTTCATGGGAACACGACGTCCCCTATCGCACGGGGCGCTATGCCCGTTTCGGCCCCGGGCCGGGCCGTGGGGCGCAGCGTCGAAGAAGGTTCAGCGCGCCTTCGCACGGGCCGGGCGCTTGGGGGGCTTGGGTCCGAGGCCCCGGGCGTAACGGAGGCCGCTTTCGATCCAGGGTCGAGCGCGGGCCGGCTCGGCGGTCAGCGTCGGCGGCAGGACGACGTACTCGCGCATCGGATGGCCGGGCATCGGTTCGAACGGTCGCGCGCCGTCGGGGAGGCGGCCGGCCGCCCGGTCCTCCTCGGAAAGACGTACGAAGACCGCGTCGCCGAAGACGCCGAGGAACATGTTGCCGGCCACGAACGCCGCCGGCTGGCCGAAGACCGGCCGCACCGTGACGCCCGCGTCGTTCGGGACCAGCGCGTGGAAGCGCGCCACCGTCGAGGGGTCGGCGCGCGGGAGCTTCATCGGTCGATCCCCTCGGGGATCCGTTCCGTCGGGCCTTTCGGGCCTAGGTGACGATCTTGATCGTGCCGGATCGGCCCATCGAGATCTGGAGCTTCCCGCGGAAGTCCTTGACCCACCCGTCGGCGATGTGGACCTTCTGTCCGACGGTGTACTTCTTCGTATCCTCGCCCCAGAGGGTCAGCGTGATCGTCCCGGTATCGTCCTGGAGGGTCGCGTCGGCGACCTGGGAGGCGCCCCGGGAGGTCGTCACGTCGCGCACCGCGGAGATGGCGGTGATGGTCGCATCGATCGTCGCGTTCGAGTTCGCTCGTAGGCTGGCAATGCCGGGCATGGAATCAGGCGCAGTCCGGGGGGGGTTAAGCCTCTTGCTGCCGGCCCGGGGGCCCCGCGCGAGCCGTTGTCACGGGGAGGGTTCGGGGCTAGGCGCCCCCTCGGTGTAGCCGAGCCCGCGGAGCTCGCGCGAGGCGAGGAACACCGCCGCCGTGAGGACGAACCCGATCCCGGCCACAGCGAAGGTCGCCCGGATCCCCATCAGGCTGATCAGCACGCCGCCCACGAGCATCGCCGCGGGGATCGTGGCGAAGCTCCCGAGCTGGTCGACTCCGAAGTACCGACCCTGCACCTCGGAGGGCACGATCAGTTGGACGGTGGTGAGCCAGGTGGTGTTCGAGAACCCCAGGATGACCCCTTGCGCGAAGATCACCACCGCGACGACGGGGACGATCGGCACGAGAACGTAGACGAAGATCAGAGCGCCCTCGGCGATCCCGGAGAGGATCCAGACCAGCCCCGCGTGCCGGACGGCGTGGAGCCGGCCGACCAGAAGGGAGCCCGGCGCCCATCCGAGGGCGAACAGCGCCCCCAGGAGCCCGAAGAGCACGGCGCCTCCGTGCAGGACGAGCGTCGTGTACACGACCAGGAACGGTAACACCATCGACAGGAAGAAGTTCTCACCCCCGGCCGACAGCGTCAGGTAGAGCAGCCCGCGCTGAGAGCCGATGTACCGGAACCCCTCCCTCGTATCGGCGAGGAAAGAGGTCGTCCTCTTCTGCCGGGTGGCGGCGGAGGCGGCCAGGGACGTGCCGGCCACCCGGATCGAGAGGAGGAGCGCGGCCGACACCGCGAAGGTGGCCGCGTTCACGCCGAGCGCGGCCGCGATCCCGAGAGCGCCGATCAGGACGCCGCCGAGGGCATTGCCGGCGAATCCGAGGACGGAGCTCGACGTGCCGACGAGCCCGTTCGCGTCGGCGAGGTCTCCCGGCGCGACGATCTCGGGCATGATCGCCCGTTCGGCCGGCTGGAAGATCGTGCTGAACGCGCCCAGCACCAGCGAGACGGCGATCACGATCCCGAACTGGAACCCGGCCGCGAGCAGCACGAGGACCAGGACCGCGAGGCTCGAGGCCCGCACGACATCCGCGACCACCATCAGGCGACGGCGGTCCTGCCGGTCGACGAGCGTGCCGCCGACGAGGCTGAGCGACACCGAGGCCGCCAGGAAGGCCATCCCGAGGAACGCGATGTCGATCGACGACCCGGTCGACGAGAAGACGAGCCAGCTCAGCGCGATCTGGCCGATCGCGAAGCCCCCCACGGAAGTGGCGCCGGCAAAGTAGAGCCGGGCGAAGGACCGGTTGGAGAACAGCTGAAACGGCGAACGGTGCGTCGCCCTCGAGGAGGTCGAGGCCCCCGCGCCGGACACGAGACGGGGGACGGGACGTGCGAGATAAACCGAACGCATTCCGGGGGCGCAGGCCCGGACGGGACCCCCGCGCGGGATCGGTCGGCGTCGTCACCGAAGCGCGACGAGCACCCGGTTCTCGAATCCTTGCCACACGACGGCCGCGTTCCGGAACCCGGCGTCGCGGAGGGCGCGCAAGTGGAAGTCGACATCGACGTTCCGAGTGTGCGGATGAGCGCTGGGGAACCGAAGGCGTCGCTCGGCGAACGCCGCCTCGAGACCGGGCGTCCCCTCGGCGACCTTCCACCAATCGCGCCATGCTTTCCACTCCACTCGGGCGGTCCGCCCCTGTCGCCGCACCGCCCGCACCTCCTCCGCGAGCCGGGTGATCGCCCGATCCCGGGGGGGCCACGGGAGGTAATCGCCGTTCAGCACGAGCCCCCCCGGGCGGATCGTACGGTGCAGGTCTCGGTAGAGCTGACGCAGCCGATCGGGTCGGAGCCAGTGCAGCGCCGTCGTGCTCAGCGCTGCGTCGAACCGGGGACGGCCCAGGCCCTCGGTCCAGCGGGGCGCACCGAGGTCGGCGTCGACCCATCGGAGCCGTCCCCCGCGGGTCCCGATCGCCCGGGCGCCGATCTGGAGCCCCACGGGGTCCCGGTCGACCGCCACGCAGCGGGCCCGAGGGAACCGCCGGAGGAGACGGTCGCTGAGGGATCCCGGCCCGCATCCCAGGTCGAGCGCATGGAACCGCGCGGGCAGGTGCGCCTGGAGCATGTCGAACATGAACGTTAAGCGGGCCTCCCGCGTGCGATTGAACTCCTCCTGTTGCCGGTCCCAGCCTTTGAGGAGGTTCCGAGCGGTGGATGCAGTCAGCTCCCGGGCCATGCGCGAGAGCACCGACGCAGGCACATAGGGGCGACGCCAAACTCTTCCGGCCGGCGCAGGCCTGGCCGCGCTCGCCATCCTATCAGGATCGAAGGCTTCCCCACCGATCGGTGCCCGGGCCCACCCCCAGGGACCCGCGGGTCGACCGGGTCCTCCCCGGGCTGCCCCCCGAGGTTCGTCCCGTGGCCGAGGCGTTGCGGCGGCTCGTCCGCGCCCACGCCCCCGAGCTCCTCGAGACGATGAAGTGGGGGAACCCGGTCCGGGTGGGAAAGGGGGACGCGGTCAGCCTCATGCTCTTCGCGCACCATGTCAACCTCGGCCTCTTCCAGGGCGCGACCCTCGCCGATCGGGACCCTGAGGTGGAGGGCGCCGGCAAGAGGCTCCGGCACGTGAAGGTCCCGGACCTGGCCTCCGCCCGCCGTCCGGTCCTCGTTCGGATCCTCCGGGCGGCTGTGGCGCTCGACGCCGCGGCCTAGACCGGCACGGCGCGGGGAGCGTCGGCCCGGCGGAGCCCTCATGCGGGGGGGCCGCTTCGGCCGGGCCGGATGAACGCGCACGATATCGTCCAGAAGCTGGCGAAGGCCTGGAACACCGAGGACCCGGACGAACGGATGCGGCTCCTCGAGGAGACATGCGCCGCCGATGCCGAGTTCTCGAGCCCCCACGGGGTCACCCACGGCATCGCCGAGTACGGTCGGGGCATCGCGATCTTCCGCAAGTCGTTCCGGAAGGCGCGCTCGGCCCACGGGCCTCCGGACGAGCACCACGGCTTCCTCCGCTTCGCCTGGACGACCAGCTGGAACGACGGACGGGAGCCGCTCGTCGGCCTCGACTTCGGCGAGATCGACCGCTCCGGGAAGATCCGGCGCCTGGTCTCCTTTACCGGTCCGACCCCCGATATCTGAGCAGGGCCCCCACGGGCGGGCCTCCCGGGGCCCGGCCCCCGCCTACTGGTGGAGGCTGATGAGCGGGATCGTGGCAAGAACCGGCTGGTTCCGGATCGCCGTGTCGACGAGGACGATGGAACAGGCGTTAGGGTCGGTGAAGCACCACGCCGGGGCCCCGTGGTAATCGTCGAAGTCGTTGACGTACCAGGTCGACTGGGGTTCGATCGGGTTCGGGGCCTCGAGGACCGCGTTCATGGAGTGGACGTAGATCACGATCGAGTCCCCCGGCTGAAGCGTGCTCGCGCCGAAGGTCAGGGGCTTGAAGAATCCCAACCGGTTGTAGTAGACGCTGTTGGCGCCGCCCCCGTAGCCGCTCGCGTTGAACGTCCCGCACGACCAGAGCTGGGGGGCGTCGGCCGGCAGCGTCTCCGAAGAGCCGGGGAACCAGGACATCGCCTGGAGGGATCCGCGAACAAGGAACGTCGTCGACGGCGCAGGGGTTGTGTTGTGGCAGACGAAGTTGAACTGGATCGAGGCAAGAGCGATCGGCTGCGAGACCTGCGTGAACACGATCTCCGTCGCGTTCATGAAGTTGTACGTGCCGTTGGTCCCGTACTCGCAGTCGTTCCACCACGCGTTCATGTAGACGTTCCAGCGCGGGTTCCCGCTCCCGTTGCCGAGGTAGTACGAGGGGGCGTGGGGGAGGACCGGCCAGCAATCCGTCGGGTCCCCCCACACGGGGTACGTGATCCCGGCCGACGCGGTGTAATAGACCGTGGGCGGGGCGGAGGGCGGAGCGAACTCGAACGACCAGAGCAGGACGCCGGCCACGATCGTGATCCCGAGCAGCAGGACCACCGCGATCACCGTCGACACCCCGTGGGGAGGAGACCGATGCCACCGGACGCGCCGCATCGGCCGGAATGGCGCGGCGCGGGCGGTTATACGGTCCGTCAATCCGACTATACATGGGGGACCGGCGCGGGGCAGCGGGGCGTCCCCCGACCCTCGCGAGCGCGGGGTGTATTCGGTCAAGGCCCTTCGACCAAACGTTGATACCCGAATCGCCGTCTTGAAACCACCGATGTCGGCGCATCGCCCGGTGGCACGCCGTCGAGGACCTGGGCGGTGAACGCTCCCGATCCTCCCTCCGAAGCGGAGCCGGCGACGGGCACCCTCGGACCGGCCTCGCGCCGGCCCGTCCATCCCCACCCGCATTACCGTCACGGCGCCCGGCACTGGCTCCGGGGCCACCTCGTCCTCACGGCGATCCTCGTCGCGATCCTCTCCGTCACCGCCGTCGTCGCGCTGGCCTGGCTCGAGCGGCCCACCGCGACCGCCAGCGGCCCCTCGTACCCCAATCCCAACCCGGGGAACATCCCCGTTCTCGGCGTTCACGGGCAGCTCAACTTCACCGGGAGCTCGTCGGACTATCTCACCCTCGTCGGCGGATCCAACCTGTGCCCGCAGTGCCCGATGGTTCCGACGTCGGACCTCCGGTACACTCCCCCCGTCGCCGGGTTCACGTTCTTCCTCAACGTGACGAACATCGGTTCGGTCTACCATACGATATCGGCGTTCAAGCTCGTGAGCCCGACGTTCGCCGGGGCCCCGGTGTTCCTCATCCGGGCCGTCTTCTGCTGCGGACCCACCTATGCGGAGACCGCCGAGACCGTCGGCTTCACTCCCGGCCAGACGATCGGCCTCATGGTGTTCGTCCAGTCGGAGATGATCCCCTCCAACGGCGTCCCCGGGTACGAGCTCGACTTCTACATCTTCACGTCCGACTGAGCGACGCCTCGGCGGAGACCCCCGAGGGTCGACGCACGCCGTCACTTCGCTAAAGGCGGCGGACCTGGAGAGAGACGTACCGGAAGTCGCCGGCGGCCCGGTGGGGTCGGGCGGCCCAGAGCGCCCCGTCCGCCATCGGGACCAGCGGGATCGAGCCGGACCACATGGGCGAGGGTCGCGGCACCGTTCCCGGCACCCCCGTCGGTCGTTCGAGGGCCATCTTCCAGAGGCGGCGCGGGAGCTGGAACGCGCGGTACCCGAGCCACGCAACGAGGATCGCGAAGAGCGGGCAGAGGAACACGAGGCCCGCGGCCGACCGGAGCTGGGCGACCGTACCGAACGACATCGCGTGGGCCGCGTACTCACCGGCGAGCCCGATCCAGCCGACTCCGAAGGCGGCGAGGATCGCCAGAGCGGCGATGGCGAACACGGTGCATCCGATGATGAGATCGGCCAACGCGATCGCGGCCGAGGCGAGGCTGAGCCGACGCGCGACGGGGGGCATCGCGTCGGTCAGCTCGATCACGCCTCCTCGGCCAACGCGGGCCGAGCCGTCCGGGCGTCCACGAGCCCTTAGTACCGGACTTTGTAGGATATACAACTGTGGTTGGACGGGCGACAGAGTGCCGCGACGGCCGGATCCACGACAGGCCCTCGGGACCCGCTCTCGACACCTTCGCGGCGCACGGTTCGGCCCCTCGGAATCGCAGCCCTCACCGGCCGTTCAGGCCGGGGTCATATATCGTTGAACGCCCTGTCCTCGCCCGTCATGCAGAGCACGCCCCCCCCCACGATCCCTCCCCAGGCCGGGACCCCATACCCATACTACCCGGGCACGGCGGTCATGATGCCGCGACGCAACTGGAAGCCGATCGCCGGGGCGATCAAGATGACGGCGCTCATCCTGGAAGGGTTCGGGATCATCGTCGCCGGCGTCTCGATCGGCTACCTCGTGAACTCCATCAACAACCTTACCGGCAACACCGCGGGAGACTTCACGTCGTTCCTCAACACGCTGGAGGCCGGCGTCGTCATCTCCGGGGTCGGGGCCATCCTGTTCGGGATCGCGCTCCTCATCGACTCGATCTAGTCCGGGTCGCGCACCCGTTCGGCCCATGACGGTGGCTGGAGCCGGCGGGTAGCCATGGCCGCCTCGCTGGTGGCGCCCGGGTCCTTGCGCCTGATCATCGTCGCGGCGGTGCTCGCGGTTCTCGTCGTGGTCGTCGTCGTCGGCGTCCTCGTTCTCGTTCCGGCGATCAACTTGGGGTCCCCCGCGCCGGTGGTCCTCCCCTCGCTCCCGGCACCGAACGTGACAGTGCCGGTGGGCTCGGCCTTGGCCCTGGACCTTGCCTCGGAGAGCGCGGCACCCTCCCACACCTGGTACAACTTCTCCGTGGCCGCAGTGGCAGGCGGCCTCGCGCTCGACAACCTAGAATTTCAAGTGCAGTCGCCCACCGGATCGATCGTGGTCCCGAGCGAGTCCTGGTCGCTCGACGTCCTCAACGTCCAGGGCGTCGTAGTGGGCGTCTACTCGATGCCGCTGGCCGTCTGGGAGGCCGGAGGGGCGGTCCCCCTGACGAGCCAGGACGGGATATCGCTCGACGCAGCCGGCGCCTCGTTGAGCGGGGACACGTTCATCGCGATCGGGGCCGGGTCGTTCCAGGGATCCGTCGACGTGCCTATCCGCTAACCGGGTATCCGACGGACCACCGCGGTTGGGTGAGGGGGGCGGGATCGACGGATGCAGAACCGAGATCCGGCCCGGACCCAGGGCGACGCTCGTCCGGCCGTGGTCGGCGGGCTAACGGCCTTCGCCGTGGCGGTGGTAGTCTCGGTGCTGCTGGTCGTGCCCGCGATCAATTCGCCGGCGCGACCCCTGTCGCCGCCCATGCGCGCCACCCCCCTACCGACGGTGCTCGCCCTGGGGGCTCCGACCGAGAGATATCTCTCGGGAGAGTACTGGTACAACTTCAGCGTGGTCGCGGCCGGTGACAACCTGACCTGGGGTTTCCTCGCTCCCGAGGTCCAGTCCGTGACGGGCCAGGCCCTGACCCCCGGACCGCCGTGGGCGATCACGATCCTCGATATCGCCGGCGTTCCGGTGGGGTCGTACTCGTTCAACGTTGGCGCGTGGGCGACCGGGCCCGGTGTCGAGGTCACAGCAGGACAGGTCCTCGCGCTGGGCTCGTCCTCGACTTCCCTGAGCGGCGACCTCCTGGTCGTGAGCGGGACCGGCCCGTTCGAAGGCTCGATCAGCGCGAGCATGCCCTGACGGCGGCCGGGCGGGGAGCCGCTCGCCCCGGAGACTCGCCCGAGCTCGACCCAAGTTGCGCCCCGCCTGCGGCGGGACACATCGGAAAGGGTTGGAGGGGCCGGGCGGCCCAGGTGCGCGCTATTGCGCGGGCGGCTGGAAGAGCCCGACGACGTTGCCCTCGGTGTCGGAGAAGTACGCCGTGAACCCCATGGGTCCGATGGCGGTCTTCGCCCGGACCATCTTCCCGCCGTTCTTGACGATGAGCTTCGCGGCCGCGTCGATGCTGTCGACCATCAGGGTGACGACCGGGGCGCGGAGCGGGTCCTCGCGCTTTCCCATTCCACCGTTGATCGTGCCGGGCTCGGTCGGCATCCCGTCGGCGTTCGACGGCGCCGTGCCGAGCATCGTGTACATCATATCCGGCATCGGCGTGATCTGCCATTCGAATGTCTTCTGGTAGAAGGTCGTCGCCCGCTTCACGTCGTCCGCCGGTAGCTCGAAGTGCACTACTTTTCCCTTCATGGGAACCCTCGGCCGAGGGCAGCACCGCGCCCCAGAAATACCCTAGCCCGGGGCCGTGAAACAGGGTCCCGCGAGGGAGGTCCGGTCGGACCGGCCGCTCGGCCGGCCCGCGGCCCGGACCTCTTCCCGGACTACTTCGGGTCGGCCTCGAGGCCGCGCTCGATGTAGATCAGCGCCTGCGTGGAGGCCGATCTGCGATCCTTCGTCGCGACGTCCCTCAACTTGTTGAGGAGCGCAGGGGGCAAGTACACCGCTAGGGCTGCTCTTCGTTGGTCTTTCGACTTCTTTGGACGTGGCATACGCTGTTGCCTCCGCATCCTCGGTGAGGACGCTGCCGACCGACACCCGGCGCCGGTCGACTTGGGCAGTTATACGTCAAGTTCCCCGGATTAAATACATGCTGCTGTTTTGGCAGCTCGTCCCGCACGGTCGCATCTTCGGATCGTGCATCGACGCACCGAACTGCGGGGCCGCTTGGAGCGTACCGGGCCGAAAGGTACCTAAGTCGGACCCGGGTCGCGAGCCAGGTGCCGCCGTCCCGATCGTCCCCGACTGCTGTCTCGGTAGCCGCGTTCCTGATCCTCGCCCTCGCCCTCAGTTCGACCGCCGCGGACGTTCGACCGTACGCCTCCCCAGGCGCGGTCGGGGCGGACCCGCGCTCGGCCGCTGCGCTGGCGTCAATGAGTCCCTCCATGGCGCGGACGGCCCCCGTCTCCGGCGCGACCTCGACGCTCTCAGGGCCGATCGCCGAGTGGCCGACGTACTCGCACGATCTCCAGCGAACGGGAGCGAACCTCGAGGAGTCGACCATCGCCGTCGGCAACGCGAGCGCGCTGGCGCCGCTGTGGACGTTCAACACCACCGGGGTCGTGAGCGGCTCCCTCGCCGTGGTCAACGGGACCGCGTACTTCGGCGCCTGGGACGGCGACCTCTACGCCGTCAATGCCGATACCGGGACCCTTGACTGGAAGGTCGCCCTTCCCGGCCACGCCGACTACACCGGCTGCCACGAGCCCGGGATCGCCGCGACGCCGGCGGTGTGGAACAACACGGTCTACATAGGCGGCGGGAACCCGAGCCTCTACGCCGTCAATGCCCAGAACGGTTCCATCGAGTGGACGCTCGATCTGGCGAACGTCTCGGGGTCGAGCACCCCCTGGACCGCGGAGAAGATCTGGTCGAGCGCCGCGCTCTACGATGGCTCGATCTATCTCGGGGTCGCGAGCGGGTGCGACAGCCCCCTCGTTCGCGGGGCGCTGTTCCAGATCGGGCTCCGGGACCACATGGTCGATCACGCGTTCTTCACGCTCCCGGCGGGCGAGATCGGCCCCGGCATCTGGTCATCTCCCTCGGTCGATCCGACCTCGAACACGGTCTGGGTCACGACGGGCAACGAGGGTTCGTTCGAAACGACGTACGCGCGGTCGGTCGTCGAGCTCAATGCGTCGAACGTCTCCCAGGTCCTGGGATTCGCCCAACGGGCGGTCCCGTTCGAAGACCTTGACTTCGGCGAAGGGGCGACGCTGTTCCAGAGCTCCGGCGGAACGCCGATGGTCGTGGCCGTAAACAAGAACGGGATCGCCTATGCGTTCAACGATTCGGCCCTCCGGCCGAACGGAGCCTCGCCGGACGCTTGGACCGTCACCCTTACGCCGGACTCGGGGACCTCGTTCGTCCCCCCCGCCTACGACGGCCACTACCTCTACTTCGGCTCCGTCGCGACGACGTTGCCCAACGGCACCGCGGTCGTGGGGAGCGTCCGATGCGTCTATCCGGACAACGGGACGACCCGGTGGATCGTCGGAGTCTCCTCGGGCGTCTACGGGGGCCTCACGTACGCCGACGGGACGGTCGTCGTCGGGCTCACCGGCGGCGAGGTCGAGATCCTGGACGCCGCCACCGGCGCCCCCGTCTTCTCCGCTGCGATGAACTACGTCTGGGGAGAACCGGTCGTCGTGAACGGCGAGCTGCTGGTCCCGATGGGGGCTCTTGCCTCGTGGAACGGCGGCGGTGCGGTCGAGGCGTTCGCGATGCCCGTCGTGGCCCGGCCGACGGCGACGATCGTCGCGGGCAGCTCGGAGACGGCCTACGCGTTCCACGCGTCGGTCGCCGGCGGCGTCACCCCGTACGAGATCGCCTGGACCTTCGGGGACGGAACGACGGGCTCCGGCGGGTCGGTCGGCCACTCGTACACGAGCGCGGGGTACTACAACGCGACGGTCAACGTCACGGACGCCACGGGCCGCACGTCCTCCGCAAGCCTGACCGTGCGGGCGAACGACCCCCAGAGCGTGGTGCTCTCCCTCCGCCCCGATCGGGTGAACCTCGGCGAGTCGACGTGGGTCAATGCGACGGTCCGCGGCGGTGCGGCGCCGTTCACCTACGTCTGGCAAGGGCTTCCCCCCGGCGCGCCGACTCTACCTCCGGCAGCGCCCGACGTCGTCGTGACCCCGAGGGGGGAAGGAAAGTTCGATCTGAGCCTCCTCGTGAACGGCAGCCTCGGCCAGTCGACGGTGGCGAACGCGACCCTGTGGGTCGACGGACCCACCGAGCTGACGATCGTCGCGTCGCCGTCCGACGGTGTGCCGCCGCTCACGGTCTCCTTCCGCCTCCTCGCGGAATATGCCATCACCTCTGGGACCTACGAGTGGCAGTTCGGCGACGGAGGTACGTCGACATCGCCTTCCCCTGTCCATACCTACCCGGAGGAAGGGCAGTATCCGGTCCAGGTCACCGTACTATACCCGGGAGGCACGCTCGCAAACGCCTCGATCGGGGTGATCGTCGTCGCCGGGCCGACCGGGGCCGCGCCGGGCGGCGGCGCCGGGCCGGAGATCGGTCCCGCGTTGGGCCTCGCCGCGATCGGCCTCCTCGCGGCCGTGGCCGTCGCGGTCTGGTACGAACGGCGACGTCGGCCGCCGACTACTCCCGAACCATCGCTTGGGTGAACTCCGCCAGCGAGGGGCACCCGCAGAGCGCCATGACGTTCACGAACTCGTCGCGCAGGAGATCGAGGTAACGGGCCACCCCTTGGGCCCCGCCGGCCGCGAGGGCCCACAGGACCGGGCGCCCGAGACCGACCGCTCGGGCCCCGAGGGCGAGGGCGATCGCGATGTCGCTCCCCCGGCGAACGCCGCCGTCGAGGTACACCTCCGCCTCCGAGCCGATCTCGGCCACGATCTCGGGCAGGACGTCGAGCGTCGCCGGGGCGCCGTCGAGCTGGCGTCCGCCGTGGTTCGAAACGACCACCGCCCGGGCCCCGTGATCGACCGCGGCCCGGGCGTCCTCGCGCCGCAGGACCCCTTTGACGACGAGCGGCAGCTGGGTCGTCTCCCGCAGTCGATCGAGGATCCCCCAGCCACCGCCCGTCTCGGGGCGGAGCCGGAACCGGCCGCCCTCCGGCCTGGGCCCGCGGGCCGGCGAGACGAACTCGGGCCCGTTGCCGAGCGCCACGGGCGCATCGAGCGCGAAGCCCTCGAGGGCCTGCCGGTCGCGGATCGCGAGGAGGGGAACGTCGGCCGTGAGGACGATCGCTCGGTAGCCGGCGCGCTCGGCGCGCCGGACCAGCTGCTGGGTCCGGGAGAAGTCGGGCTGCAGATAGAGCTGGAACCACCGTGGCCCCGCCCCGCCGGCCTCGGCGATCTCCTCGAGCGAGAAGGACGATAGCGTGCTGAAGACGCCGAGGACCCCGGCCGCGGCGGCGGCCCTTGCCGTCGCGCGTTCGCCGTCGGCATGGACCTGACCTTGGTAGGCCGTCGGCGCCAGGAAGAACGGAACGGCCACCGGCGCGCCCAGGAGCGAGGTCCTCGGATCGAGGACCGAGACGTCGACGAAGACCTTCGGGCGCAACGTCCTTCGACGGAACGCCTCGCAGTTCGCTCCCAGGGTCCTTTCCTCGCCGGAGCCCCCCTGGATGTAGTCCCAGATCGCCGAGGGAATTCGGCCCTCGGCGGCCCGCTCGAGGCCGGAGAGGCTCCGGAAGCCGGCGACCGTCGGGTCCGAGCTCGCCACCGGTTCCCCTACGACGCACGGGGGACCCGGAGATTTGACGGCATCGGGCCGGCGTCGGGCCGGACCGCGAGTTTATGGACGGGGGAAGCCACGGGGCGAGCGGTATGGCCGAGCCGACGGTGGCGCCGGGCGACCATAGGTACGACGGGCTCTCCGGCGAGGGCTCCGACCTCGGACGGATCCTCGCCCTGAGCGATGGGGTCTTCGCGTTCGCGATGACCCTGCTCGTCGTCAACCTCGTTCTCCCGACGATCGGGAGCTCGGCGCAGGCCCCGGGGGACCTCGGGGCGTACCTGGGAAACCACTGGCTATCGATCCTCGGCTACGCGATCTCGTTCCTGGTCATCGCCTCCTGGTGGTCCCAGCACCATCGCATGTTCGCGGCGATCCGTCGGTACGACGAGCGCCTCGTCCGGCTGAACAACTTCTTCCTGCTCACCATCTCGATCACGCCGTTCATGCTCGCCCTCGTGTTCGATTACGGCCAATCGCAGGTCTTCGGCGGCGGGACCTCGGCGAAGCTGGCCGTTGGGCTCTACAGCGCGGCCCAGCTCGTGAGCGGCCTGCTCTACCTGGCCATGTGGCGCCACGCGACCTCCGGCCATCGCCTCGTCGATCCCGCCCTCCCGGACGAGTGGATCCGCTACCTCGACCGGCACGCGATCGGGCGCGTGCTCATCATGACGGGGGCCATCGCGGCGGCCGCGGTCCTCCCCGTGCTGGGCGAGGTGCTCTGGGTGGGGGTCCTCATCGACCGACGCCAGATCCAACGCCCGGACGCACCCGCCCGCGCCGAGTAGAACGTCCGCTCGGATCACGCACCGAGCGTCGGATACCGATCGAGGGCCCAGCCGATGGCGCCGCCACCCGCGATCGCGAGCAGGACCGGGAAGAGGGCCGTCAGCTCGTGGAAGGCGAGGAGGTAGCCGGTCAGCCCGGCGACAACGACGCCGGCAAGCACCCCCGCGACGAGCCCCTGCGAGGCGGTCCTGGTGAAGACCGCCCCCGCCGCGGTGACCCCGGCGAGGAAGAGCAGGAACCCCGGGACGGCGAGGGCGAGGTGGCCCGGATCGAAGATCGGGAGGATCAGAGGGTTCGGAGCGACGAGCGCCGCCGAGGCGAACCAGACGAGGACCGCGGAGAGACCGTACGACGCCATCGCTCCGCCGAGGACCACCGTCAGCCGGCCGGCGAGGAGGGTGCGACGGCTCTGCGGCAGCGCGAAGAAGGTGACGTGGGCGCGCAGCGTCAGGTCCTCGCCGACGGCGAGCGCGACGAGGTCGAGCAGGATGAGCCCGGCGAGGCCGCCGGCGATGAGGAGGCCGAGGATCTGGGCCGTCGCCCGCGTCGGCACGTGCAGGTAGAGGTCCGCCACGGCGCTGCCGATCGGCCCGGCGACCGGAGGGATCAGCAGCAACCAGATGCGCTGCGAACGCCGAAGTCTCGTGAGCTCCCACTGCGCGTTCAGTGAGAACGTTCGGGCCACGTCGCTCACGGCGGATCCTCCCGGCCGACGCGCTCCAGGTACCGCTGCCCGAGCGTCGGGCTCCCGTCGGCGACGGTCACGATCGGCAGGCCCGAGCGCACGACCGTCGCCACCAGCTCGGCCTGACGCTCCTCGTCCCCGACGAACTGGACCCGGAGATCGCGCGGACCTCTCGGCTCGACCTCGATCCCGGCGCCGACGGCGGCCCGGAGCTCGGCCTCCGCCACGTCGCGGGCGAAGCGGATCGCGAGGGACCGGAGCGGGTTCCCCGCGCCGTCGACCGGGCGCAGCTCCACCGCTTCATCGCCAACGATCTGGCCGTCGCGGAGGAAGAGGACCCTGGAACAGACCTCCTCGACGTCGTCGAGGAGGTGGGTCGAGAGGAGCAGGGTCCGTCCGTCCCGGCGAAGCTCCCGGAGGATGTGACGAAGGTCCGCGCGCGCCGCCGGGTCGAGTCCCAGGGTGGGTTCGTCGAGGAGCAAGACCTCCGGGTCGCCCACCAGCGCGACGGCGAGGAGAAGGCGCCGCGTCAGTCCGGTGGAGAAGGACCCGATCGGCCGGTCGAGCTGGTCGAGAAACCCCAGCTTTCCGGCGAGATCGCGGAGCTGCGAGGCCTCCGCGCTTGGGGCGACCCGCTTGACCCGGGCGACGTGCGAGAGGAGATCGCGCGCCGTGACGTACGGCAGGATGCCCGGGGTTTCGACGAGGACGCCGACGCGCCTCAGGGCCGAATCGTGGCTGCGAACGGGGTCGAGACCGAGGAGGCGGACCGAGCCCGAGTCCGGTCGGTCGAGACCCGCGAGAAGTCGGAGCGTCGTCGTCTTGCCCGCCCCGTTCGGTCCCAGGTACCCGACGGCCTGGCCGGGCGTGATCGAGAAGCTGATCTCCCGAAGGGCCGCGCGAGCGCCGTACGACTTCGTCGCACGTTCTACCTCGATCGCGCCGGGCGGCACGGGGAGATTCACCCTCGAGGGGGGTTATCATGGTCGCGGGCGGTCGGAACTCGTTGGTACGCCGTCGGTCGGGCGGCCTGGGCCGGATCCCGGCGCGGGGTCAGGCGCGACGGAGGCGGGACGGCTTCCGCCCGATGAAGAGGCCGCGCGTTCGATACGCTCCCTTCCGCAGGACGCGGGCGCGGAAGCCGGCCGCGCGCATCGTCCGCAGCATCTCCTCCGGCTCGACGAGGGCGTTCCGATGGGTCTCGCGCCAGTGGCGCACTCCGGCCCCCGGCGTGCCGACGAGATAGTGCATGTCGATGCGGGAGAGCGGGCCGGCCCGGCGCGATAGGGAGACCCGGGCGATCTTCACGTCGGGACCGTCGTACGTCTGGAGATGGACCGAACCGGCGCGGAACTCGGTAGGTAAGATCCACCCCTCGACGAGCGCCACCCCGCCCGGGGCGAGATGGCGGAAGAAGGTTCGGAACGCGTTGCGACGGTCGGTCGCGCGCGTGAGGTAGCCGATGGCGCTGAAGAGACAGACGATCACGTCGTACTGGCGGTGACGATCGAACGAACGCATGTCCCCCAGGGTCAGCCGGATCGAGCGGCCGAGCCGATGCCGGGCGAGGGCGAGCATCGGACCGCTCGAGTCGACCCCTTCGACCTCGAACGACTCTCGGAAGGTGGCCAGATGGCGGCCGGTGCCACAGGCGACGTCGAGGAGCGTGCGCGCCGACGGGTTCTCCCTTCGGGCCAGGCGGGTCAGACGGCGTGCCTCGCCCTCGTAGTCCTTCGCCGCGTAGATGCGATCGTAGAGCTCGGCGAGCTCGTCGTACAGCACCACGCGCCCCATCGGCGATGGGAACGGTGGGGAACGATATACCGCTGAGGCGGGGGCGGATCCTCGCCTCGACCCGTAGCTCATCTAGCTTCGGGGCCTCCCCCCGTCGGTGACCGACGAGCGAACCCAGGACGCGCGGCTGCTCGTCAGCGTCTCGACGAGCGAGGAGCTCCGGCGCGCGTTCGAGCGGATCCTGCCCGCGGAGGCGATCGCCTTCGTCGAGCCGGGGACACCCGGACCTTGGCCCGAGGTCGAGGCCTGGCTCGTCGGTTCGGTCGATCGGGAGCTGCCCGGTTGGACCCCCGAGCTCACGCCGAAGCTCCGGTTCGTCCAGCGGCTGTTCACCGGGCTGGACGGTTTCCCGTTCGGTCGCTTCCCGCCGACGGTGCAGATCGCGGGCAACATCGGTGCCTTCGCCCCGTTCGTCGCCGAGCACGCGATCGCGCTGCTGCTCGCCCTCACGCACAACATCGTGCCGAACGTGGAGAAGGTACGCGCGGGCCAGCTCCGGCCCCCGGCCTCGAACCTGTACCTCATCGACCGAACGGTGCTTCTCCTCGGCTACGGGGCCATCGCCCGCGAGGTCGCTTCTCGACTCCGACCGTTCGGCCCGACGATCGAGGGGGTCTCCCGCTCCGGCAAGGGGGTCCCTGAGCTCGCGCGCATGTACCCGGCCCAACGGCTCGCCGACGCCGTCGCGAACGCCGATGTCGTCGTCGATTGTCGCCCGCTCACGGACGCGACCCGGGGAACGATCGACGCCGCGACGCTCGACCGGATGCGCCCGACCGCGATCTACGTGAACGTGGGACGGGCAGGCACCGTCGACGAGGCCGCCCTGTACGATCACCTCGTCCGCCACCCGGAGTTCCGGGCGGCGCTCGACGTTTGGTGGGACGAGGATTACGCGTCCGGGGCCCTCCGGACCCGCTTCCCGTTCGCGACCCGCCCGAACTTCCTCGGCTCGCCCCATGTCGCTGGGGTCGGTTCCCAGGCCCGGGTCCGCGCGATCGAGATGGCGGTGGAGAACCTCGGCCGGTTCTTCCAGGGCGTCACCCCGAACCACGTGGCGGATCGCGCGGAGTACGCCCACTCCGAGTGATCCGGCCGTTGGGGGGTGACCTCCCCGGTTCCGGAGCGACCGTCGGGCCTGACTTCCGCAGGCTTGACGGGCGGCCGCGCGGCACCGCCTGCCGAGGCGCGGCGCCCCTTCTAACGCGCCCGCATCCGGTTGTTCTTCGGATTGTGCTCGACCTCGGCCTGGCCGAGCGCCTCGGCCACGGGCGGCACGTAGTTCGCGAAGCGGCCGCGCAGCCCCTTCTTGAGGCCATACCAGCCTCCCACGGGGTTGCTCGAGGAGCGCGCCCACGCCTCGACGGTGCCCTCGGCCGCGGGCTTCTGCTCGTCGGCGCTGCCGAGCGGCATCCAGTCCCCGTGGGCTTGGAGCATCGCACTGAGATCGTCGAGACACCGCAGATGGTAGCGAAGCTCGGTGCTTCCGACCTTCACGACGAGCGCCGGGGGATCGGCGGCCGGGTCCCGGTACGCGGTGAACTCGGAAAGTCCGCTCGGCGTCGTGAGGGTCCAAGGCTTGCCGTGGGTTCCGTCGCCGCTGGCCTTCGGCATGGCGTCGCGCGAGGGCCTTCGGCCGTATGAAACCGCATGTTAACGGTTGAACGCGGCTGTATCGCGGCGCAGGGGCTTATCCCGACACTCCCTCGGCCCTGCGTGGACCGCGGCCCCGACCTGTCCCCTTGGGGATCCCCCGACGTCCTCGAGGCGCCGGCCGAGCCCGATCCTGCGGCGGCCGATGGGTCCGAGTCGACCGGCACCCCTCGCCGAAGGGCGGTGATCTCGATCGCCGCGATCGTCGGGATCGCCCTCCTACTGGTACTCCCCTTCGTGCTCAATCTCGGGTGGGCCCCGGTCCTCCACGACACCTGCGGACCGGGCGGGGTGCTCGCGAGCGCGACGTTCTACGCTCCGGGGGTCGTCGGCGACGCTCCGTATGGCGGTCACGTCTGGGCGAACGGAACGTTCCCATGGAACCTGACCTCGATCGTGGGGGCGGGCGGGAACGAATCGAACGGAGGCTCATTTGCCGACCTGAGCACGGCCACTTTCTCGATCTACCCGGCCCAGAACGGGACCGCATGGGGACCCGGGTCGAACACGCAGTGCTCGTCGCCGTACTTCGTCACCGTCGCCGCCTCCTCCTCGACCCGGGTGAAGCTCCTCAGCGTGCTCCCGGCGGGGACGCTAAACGACACGCGCGCCCCGCTCCAGGCCCCGCCAATCTCGGCGGGCGACCCCCTGTCGGTGATCCTCGGCGACCGGTACCTCGCGAGCAACGCCCCATCAATCGACACGTGCTCCCTGACGCAGCCGGTCGAGATCTCGGTCCCCGCGACCTCGATGACGGTCGGGCTGCCCGTCCGGCTCCCCGGCGGAAGCGTGACCGTCCCCGTCACGCTCCCCGTCCGGGCCGCATTCGAGTATTGGTTCCCCCCAGGCTTCGGGGTCTGGCTCGTCGACGACCTCTCCGCCAACGGCTACCTGCCGGGGGCCGGCTGGGCGTTCGACTACCACCCCTGTGCCTGACCGCAACCTGCCGCGGCCGCGACCCGGCGATGTCAACGCGAATCGCGCGCCGCGCCGTCCAGAACGAGGGATTTATCCCCCCGGCGCGGCGAATCCATATCGTCGTGACCGAAGGATCCGATCGAGCGAGGCGGATGGCCCGCCCTTCGCGCCCCCTGCGACACCGCTTCCTACGGTCACGCACCGGCCCGTTCGGGAGCGGGCTCCTCCCCGCCTCGCTCGTGGCGCTTCTCTTCATTCTGCCGGGCGCGCTTTCCGACGTCACCGCCTCCCGGGCGACGGCTCCGCCGCCGCCCCGCGCGCCGGCCACGGCCGGGCTCACCCCCCTGGCGCTCCCCCGATCGCCCGGGATCGTCGCCGGACCCTCCTCGGGCCTCGGCCCGGGCCCGATCGTACCGGGGATCGGTCCCGCCTCCCGGTCGCTGCTCGCCGGCCGTCCGCTCGGCCCGCTCCCCGCCACGACGGTGCCCGAACGCGCCGCCGCCAGTCTTCCCCAGTTGCCCTCTTCGATGCGGTCCGCCCCGGTCCTTGCCCCCTCGCCCTCGGGCCCGACGAACATCAACCTCAGCGGCAACAGCACCCTCACGATCGCCTCGAGCACGACCGTCGGCAACATCGCGCTCCACAACCACTCGATCCTCTACGTCCATGCGACCGTGGGACAGGCGACCCTCACCGTCCTCGGCAACATTCGCCTGTACGGCCACTCGCTCTTCTACGTCAACCGCTCGAACCTCGTGATCGGCGAGTCGTACGACGTCGAGTGGCAGATCCAGGTGATGGGGTCGGCGCAGTTCGCCCTCGCGTACTCGAACCTCTCCACGGACGGCTACCAGTGGGGGGCCGCGTACGAAGGGAAGGCGAACGTCACCATCGTAGGATCGCAGGTAGGCTATCCGACCGGATGGCTCGATTCGACGCTCCTCGACGCCGCCCGACTCACCGTGCTGGCCTCCTGGTACTCCTCCGACGTGATCCTGTACGACAGTCCGGCCAACTCCTCGACCTCGAACTTCACGGCGGCGGAGTCCGCGGGCTTCAACATCTGGCTCAACTTCAAGGCAGGGACCACGGCGAACCTGTCCCTGCCGGGCGTCTCCGGCTGGCGGAACTGGACGTTCCCCGGCGCGGCGCGCGTTTCGGGCGTGAACTACTCGGTGGAGGTCCTCGACAGCTTCGTCATCGTCTTTGCGGTGATGCTCTGGCAGGGCGCCAACCTAACGCTCACCGATTCCCCCGATGTGGCGATCTCGCTCAACATCGTCAGCGGCACGGTCAACATCACGGGGTTCGAGCAGGCGACCTACGCCCGTTTCGGCTTCTACGCCGGCCAGTTCGCGCTCACCCTGTGGAACGCCACGGTCCTTACGTGGAACATCTACCCGTTCGCCGGCGGCGTGCGCATCTCCGACAGCCAGATCGGCGAGATCCAGCTCTTTGACGGGACTTGGGCCTCGGTCCACAACAGCACCCTCACCGCCGACGGCGGCTACTACGGGAACCAAGGGACCTCGGACCTGGGGATCTTCGATTCCACGATCGCGGGCCAGGTCGTCGCGTACGGCGGCTTCACCGAGCTCGAGAACTGCACCGTGAACACGTCGAGCCCGAACCGCATCCTCGCCACGGGCACGGGCCGGCTCCTGTCCCTGGACACGTGGGTCGCGCCGGTCGACACGTTCCAGGCCATTGGGGCCGGCGTCGCCAACGTCGCGTGGTCGGTCCATGTCAACGTCACCGCGTCCGCCGGGGCCGCCGCCGGGGCCGCCGTGTCCCTGGCGTGGGCCTCCAACGGGACGACGGCGATGACGGGGGCCACGAACGCCTCCGGCGGTTGGTCGGGGAGCCTCGTCAGCGAGTCGATCAACGCGACCCGGACCCTGCGCGAGTCGTACAACGGGACCGTGTCGGAGCGTCTCTCCGGCGCAGCGTGGACGGTACCGGTCCTGACCGCCTCCGCCTGGTACGGCCTCGCGCTCGAGCCGCTCATCGCCGGGAGCGTTCCCTCCAACGCTTCGACCGACGTCGCGCTCTCCCTCCCGGCGATCGTGCTCGAGTTCGCGCAGCCGATGGACGGCCCTCTCACCGCCGGGCTCGTCACCGTGGCGCCGGCCTTGGTCACCTCCTCCGAATGGGACGCGATGGGGCACAACCTGACCCTGGCGATCGCCGCTCCGCTCGCGCCGTCCACCTCCTACGCCGTCACGCTGCTGCCGGGGGGCCGCACCGCAAGCGGGATCCCGATCGCGTCGGTCTACGTGGTCGCGTTCGAGACGGCGGCGGCGGTCGTGGACCCGGCCGCCGCGTCGACGTACCCGGCCAACGGCACGGCGAACGTCTCGGTGACGACCAACATCTCCGTCACGTTCACCCTTCCGATGAACGCGACGCTCACCACGACGGCCCTATCGGTCGTGCTCGCGGCCGGCTCGGGCCCGGTCGCCGGAACGACGCACGTGACCGGTACCCTCCTCCTCTTCGTTCCCTCCGCGGCCCTCGAGTACAACTCGACGTACCGGGTCACCGTGGCAACGACCGCACGCAGCGCGGCCGGCGCCCCGCTCGCCTCCGCGATCGCGTTCTCCTTCCGAACCGCCGTGAACACCTCGGGCACCGGTTCGCCCAAGGGGGGCACCCCTGGAGCGGGCTCGAGCGGGGCGCCCGGGGCCCCGTGGAGCGCCTATGCCGCGATCGGCGCGGTCGCCGCGATCGCGGTCGCACTCCTCCTTCTCCGGCGCCGCCGTCCGGCGCCTCCGGCGCCGGCCGCGACGCTCCCACCCCTCCCGCCGCCCGCGTGGAGCGAGGACGAGACCCCGAGCCCGCCGAGGAACGGCTGACGGAGACGCCCGCCCCGACGGCCCGGAATCGGGCTTACGGGCCGCTTCCCGCCGGGACCCGGACCTGGCCCGACGCGATCGCTCGTTGGAGGGTCTCTCGGTCCCGTTCCGTCTGGTCCGCGTACCGCTCCGCGAACCGCGCGAGCGCCCGGTCGAACGAGTCGGACGCCCCGCAGTACCCGGCCAGCACGGCCGCGTCGCCGCTCCGTGCGTGGGCCCGGGCCAGGATCCCGCCGCACGCCGCGGCGTAATCGAGGAACCCCGCGGGCCCCACTTCGTCGAGCGGCACCGCCCCCTTGAGGTTGCGGAGCTGCCGGACGTAGAACGGCCGGCCGTCGATCCGGGTCCAGCCGAGCAGGATGTCCGGCGAGCCGTTCAGGGCGCGCTGGGCGGTGACGACGCGCTTGCCGTTGTGGTCCCGGAACTCGCGGGGGAGCGGGGGGACGTAGGGCTCGGCGCCCGGCGCCGTCCCCTCCTTGATCTGGAGGAACAGCGGGTCGTTCTCGTCGTTGCCGAAGAGCAGCACGATGAAGTCCCGGGTCCCGACGCTCCCGACCCCGACGACCCGGCGCGCCACGTCGACCACATGGTAGCGGCCGAGCAGGTAGCGCCGCTCCCTCGGAAGGCTCTCGCCGTACAACGGCAGCGACTCGATCACGCGGGCCCGCACGGCCGCCGGGACGCGGGTCTGCACCGGCGGCAGGCTCCGGAGCCGCCACCCTCCGTCCCGACGGCGCTCGGCGATGTCGTCCAGCAGCGAGGCGTTGTTCCGCTCGCCGGCCCGAAGGGACGCCGAGCGCAGGATCTTGCGCGTCGCGGCATCGAGGCGGGGATCGGAGTTCTTGCGGCCCGCGAAGAGGAACAGGTACCAGATGTCCAACGCGCCCATGCGCTCGAGCCGCAGGAGCTCGTGCCGGTACGAGGCGACGGTCCCTCGGACGGCGCGCCGGCGCAGCTTCTTCCCGAGGCCCAGGTCCCGTCCGGCCACCTCCACGGAGGCCGCGAGCCGCTTCAGGTCCCACTCGAACGGACCGACCGTCGCCTCGTCGAAGTCGTTGAGATCGAGGACGATGTCCCGCTCGACCGTGCCGAAGAGACCGAAGTTGCTGAGGTGCGCGTCCCCGTCGATCAGGACGTGGATGCCGCTCGTCGGGGTCCGGGAGAGGTCGGCGGCCATGACCGCGGCGGACCCTCGGAGGAACCCGAACCGGGACGCGGCCATCCGGGCCATCCGGATGGGCACGAGCTGCTCGATCCGCCCCAGGTTCGTGCGCTCGATCTGCGCGACGACGTCGGGGCGGTCGCGGGCCGGCTTCCACCAGCCGTGGTCCCGGCGCGACGTGGCGGCCCGCAGCTTCCGGCCGCGCTCGTGCCGCTCCTCCCACGATTCAATCGGGGCCAGGAAGTCGTACCGGGACCGGGCCGAGAGATCGGAGTAGATGCGGCGGACCGGACCGAACGGGGTCGCCGGTGCGGCCGCATCCTTCGGGGCCGAACGAGGTCGGGGCATCGAGGGGGCTCCGGCCCCCGAACGGCGTGTCGGAGGATAAGCCCCCTCGTTCGCCCTCGGAGGCGGCGCGGCGGGGACGACCCGGGGGCGCGTGCTAGGTCGGGTCATGGGGCCGTTCGGTTTAAAAACGCGACGCCGTCTGTCAGTACCGCGGACCTACCGGGAAGGGCGACATGAGCTATTCGGAGGCCCGGTACGAACGCGTCCCCGTTCCGGAGGAGCCTCCGGAACTGCGGGTCCAGAGCTTCGACGAGGTCCTGCACTCCTACACGAAGGACGAGGCGATCATGGAGGCCAGCCGATGCCTCCAGTGCGCGCTCCCCTTCTGCGTCGAGGCGTGCCCGATCACCCAGGACGCGCGCGGGTACATCGGGCTCATCGCGGGCGGCCAGTTCGATCGCTCCGCCGAGGTGATCCTCAAGGAGAACCCGCTCGCGACGACGCTCTGCAAGGTCTGCTACCACTACTGCGAGGACGCCTGCATCATGGGCCACCGCGGCATCCCGATCGCGATCCGGCACCTGAAGCGCGCCGCGCTCGAGCTCGGCAACTCCCAGCGCACGTACGTTCCGAGCGCGCCCCGCCACCAGAGGATCGCCGTCATCGGCGCGGGACCGGCCGGCCTCATGGCCGCCTGGGAGCTCGGGCTCAAGGGCTACGGCGTCACCGTGTTCGAGAAGGCGCAGGTCATCGGGGGCCAGGCCGAGGCGATCCCCCACTACCGGATGCCGGGGAGCGAGCTCCTCACCGACCTCGACCGGTTCAAGGACCTCGATGTGACGTTCGTCGCCGGCCAGAAGGCCGGCGTGGATTTCGACCCGGAGGATCTGCTGAAGACGGGGTACCGCGCGGTGTACCTCGCCGTCGGCGCCTCGAAGCCGGGCTCCCCCGGGATCCCCGGGGAGAATCTGCCGGGCATGATCTACGCCCTGGACTTCCTGCTGGAGGCGAACGAGGGCCGGTTCCCGGTCCTCGGCAAGAAGATCGTGGTCGTCGGCGGCGGCGACGTCGCCATCGACTCCGTCCGCTCCGCGGTCCGGCTCTCGGCGGGCGCCCACGTCACGATGGCGTACCGGCGGACGAAGGACGAGGCGCCGTGCGGCGCGGAGGAGATCCACGAGGCGGAGCCCGAGGGGATCGAGTTCCGGTGGCTGCTCTCCCCCATGAAGATCCTCGGCACGGACCACGTCTCGGGGATGGTCTTCCAGAAGATGCAGCTCGCGCCGCCCGACAAGTCGGGCCGACGCGCCGTCGTCGCGGTTCCCGGCGCGGTCGAAACGATCGACTGCGACACCGTGATCATGGCGATCGGACAGGTCGCCGACCTGACCGGATTCCCCTCGGACCTCCAGCTCAAGATCGGCACCAAGGGCTGGCCGGAAGGGGTCCAGCCGGACTCGATGACCGCGGTCCCCGGGGTCTTCGCCTCGGGCGGCCGCTCCGTCGTCCACGCCATGGCCGCCGGTACGCGCGCGGCCGAGGCGATCGATGCCTACCTCGCCCAGAAGGACGGGCGACCCCCCTCCCCGCGACCGGACCCGTTCGGGGGCTCCGAGATCCCCGCGCGGACTCCGCCCGGGTACGGCGAAGCGGTCTGGCGCGCGTAGCCCGGCCCCGGGGGCGCGCCGCGGGCGCGCTATCCATCCGTTCCCTACCCGATTCATCTACGCGAACTCTCTGGAACCGGCCATGGCCCACATCGAGGACCTGGGAAGCCACTTTGACGTGCCGATCGAGACGCTCTGGAAGTTCATCCTCTCCCCCGAGGACCACGGAGCGGCCCACGCGAGCCGGCGCAACGTGAAGGGGGAGCCGGACGGCGAGAACACCCTGCGCGTATCGTGGGAGCAGAACGTCCAAGGGCGGTGGGTCAAGGTCGTCAACCGGGTCACGATGTTCCCGCCGGTGGCTCAGCTCGTCCACTCGGTGGAGGGCCCCCTCGCCGGGTCCCGGTTCCTGATGTACTACACCCCCCAGGGGAGCCGGACCGCCGTCAACGTCATCGGCGACTTCCAGTCCCCGGTCATCCCTCCGGCGCAGCTCGAGTCGATGGTGCTCGCCTCCTTGGAGGAGGCGTTCCAGGACGACACCGCCGGGATCCGGGCGATGGCCGGGAAGAAGTAGCCCACCCGATGTCCCCGTCCCCGACGCGGCCCGGCCGCGAACCTATATCGCGGGAGGTCGGGTGGGTCGGGCGATGACCGCTCGCATCGATCCCGCCGGACCGACGCCGTATCCCGGGCCCCCGTCGGTCGCCTGGGAATCCTGCCCGATCGAAGCCTCCCTCGGGTCGCTCGGCCGTCGGTGGACGCTCCCGATCCTCCGCGACATCGCGTTCTTTCCGAAGGCGAGCTTCGCGCTCGTCCTGAAGCGGAACCCGGGCCTCGGGCCCCGGACCCTCTCGCTGCGCCTCGGCCAGCTCGCGCGCGAGGGTCTCGTCCGGAAGACCCTCCCCGAGGCCGACCCGCGTCACCCGTACTACGAGCTCACGCCCAAAGGGCTCGACGTCTGGCCGGTCCTATCGGCCCTCTTCCAGTTCGGGATCCAGAACCACTCCGACCGGGTGTTCGCCGACGGGGTCCCCCGCAACCTCGAGGACGTCTACCCCCACGACGTCGAGCTGATGCTCGGCCACCTGGCAGAGTTCGCGCGGAGCACGGCTCCTGTCGCGCCGGCGATCTCCGAGGGAGCCGGCGCCACGGCCCTCACGAAGGCGAGGACGGTCCGTCGCTAGCGTCCCCCAGGGCGGAGCGCCTAGGCCCGCTCCCGGGAGCGCCGTTCAGAGGATGTGGCCCGATCTCGCGATCGGGGCGCCGTCGACCGAGACGGTCGCGCCGCCGACGAGCGCGTAGCCCTGGTACGGGATCCGGATCTTGCCGCCGACGAACGCGTTGTTCCCGATCCCGAACAGGACCGCGCCTTCCTCCGTGTCCTCGAGGGGGAACAATTGCTTCGATTCCGGGTTGAGGCCGATCGACAGGAGGCCCAAGACGTCCCGGCCCTTCGGGGCCTTGGCGAAATCCCGCTCGAACTTGGCCCGCCCCTTTCCGGCGCTCCGCTCGGTGAGGTGACCGGCCGAGAACGTCCACCGCAGCCGGTCGTAGAGGTCCGAGCCCAGGTAGACGGCCCGGTTCGAAACGACGGTCCCTTCGGCGCGGGCTCCGTCGATCGCGGCGAAGACCTGGCCGGTCGGGTTGTTCGCGAGCATGCCGAACGGGCGTTTCCGAGCGGCCTCGTCGACCTGACCGGTGTCGATGCGGGTGCGGACACGGCCCAGCTTCAGCCGCACGTCGGTACCGTTGGGGTGGCGGATCCGGAGCTCGCGGCCCGACTTCAGCGCCCGGGCGACCTTGCGACCGCTCCGGAGGAGCGCCGCGGATTCGACGGAACCGGCGCGGACCATCCGCTCCCGCCAGGCCGGACCGGTGAACCCGAAGTCCCCGGCGGCGGGATCGGTCGCCTGGCCGATCGTCATCCGGCAGCCCCGGACCCCGGCCTCGCTCGCGGTCTCGTACCATTCCGGATTGAAGCCCGCAAGCTTCTCCTGGACGCGCTCGGGTAGGCGCTGGGCGCGAGGACGGTCCTCCGGACCCCAGAAGTAGATGTACACGTCGCAGCCCTTCAGCGCCCCTTTCTCGGCGTCGGAGAGCGAAGAGAAACCAGAGAGCTGCCGGGCCTTGACGGCGTCCCAGAAGGCGCCCTCGTCCTCGTAGAGGACGGTCGGGCGCGCGCCCAGGCGCCGCGCCTCGCGAACGAAGGCCCGCGCGTAGGCGAGGCTGTGGGCCCAGGATTCGATGACGACGGACTCGCCCTTTCGGACCCGGAGGTTCTCGGCGAGGACGCGGCGTGCGAGGAGGTCGTTGGGGTCGAGCACGCGCCGGTAGGCCCACGCCCCTACATTAGGCCGGACCCAGGGCCTGGGACGGCGGCGACGGCGCCCGCAGACGATAGCGCTCCTCGCGTTCCTGCACTCGTTCGATCCGTCCCTCGTGGAGGAGCCACTCGAGGGCGAGCCGGAGGTCCTCGTCGTCGGCGCCCTACTTCATGAAGTGGCCGGCCAGGGCGGTGAGGGTGGTCGCCCCGTTGACCTGGAGGTAGTCCGCAATCTCCTCGGCAAACCTGGGGGGCATCGGGCCGAAATCACGGTCCTCCCTCATACGTGTTCCGCGAGGACCCCGGACGTCGGCCAGGACCCGGGAAGGAAAGGGTTCCGGACTGGGGCCCCGCCGGCCTGGTCCCGACGGGGCCCGTCGAACGACTGCCGGGATCCTACTCGACGATCAGGATCCCCACCGTCACGCCGGCCGGTGAACCGGGGGTCGGAAGGGTCGTGACCCAGGCGTACTCCCCCGGATGGCTGAGCAAGGCCAACATCATGACACTGACGCCGGGGGGCGCGTTGATCGCGATCCCCAGGCCCGTCAGCAGGTAGACCTGCCGGTTCAGGTCGTGGTTGATCAGGTGGATCAGCACGAGTCCGGGATAGCTCGCCGCGACGAACGGCTGGAACATCGCCGTGACCTGGGGAGTGGGCGAGAAGACCGTGTACGTCACCGATGGAATCCGCGGCGGCGGGGTCGGCGGCGGTGTGATGACGACCATCGCCATGGCCCCTCCGGCGACCAGCCCTACTGTCAGTACGGCGAAGACGATTGCCGCCAGCCTTCCTAGCTTCATCGTTCTACACCTCACCCCATTCCCCAGGTAGAATGGGGTACGTGGTCTCGGGCCACGTTCGTTATGTCAAACCGAATTCACCGTCGCACGGCCGATGAGGTCCGATCGCTCCTAGGCCGGTACTGCGAGCAGCGGGCGGAGCAGGCTCTGGGCGAGCGCGACCCCGAACTCGTGCGCCCGGACCAGCTCTCCCGGAGGGATCGGTCCGCGCGTCCCCTCGACGGTGATCGAAAGCTGGGGCGGCGGCCGCGCGTGGGCGCTCGGGACCGACTCTACGAGCTTCGCCAGCTTGGCCGCCGCCTTCCCGGCCTCCTCGCGGAAGCAGGTGTCGAAGACCGCGATCGTCCCGGCGATGGGGCCACCGGCCCCGAGGTCGCGGACGAGCTGCCGCATCTTGCGCGTCGGCCCTCCGAAGTGGTTGGGGCTGCCGAGGACGATGAGCTCGAGCTCGCGGGCCGAGGCGACCCCCGCGTGGTCCACCTCGACGACGGCGGGGTCGACTCCCGTCGTCGTCGCAATGCCCCGGGCGATCTCCTCGGCGACCCTCCGGGTGTCGCCATACCACGAATCGTAGATCACGATCGATCGCGTCGTCGCCAACCCCCTTTCGGTCGCGGACCGGCCTCGGAAATACATAGTCCCGAGGTCGCGGCGGATTCACCCCGGATCGGTCGTCCGGGCCGTTCCGGCGCCCCGGCCCCCGCTTCTCCGAGTCGCGTTGGGTTCATATATGTGAGAATACGCATGTATGCGCATTGACGCTCTCGGCACCGGACGTCCCGCACCGATCGGCGACGGTCCTTTCGACCCCGCATAAGCACTCGATCTCGGGCGCCGGCGACGGCGCGAACCGAGCCGCGCGCCCCGCCTACGAGGGCTACACGCTCGAACGGTACAACTCGAGCCTAGGGTCGCTCGTCCGGCTGAAGCGGACGTACGCCGCCATCCTCGCCGTCATGATGGGGCTCACGGCGTTGGTGTTCGTCGGGACCCGGCACCCGCCGACCTTCGTCGGCTCGGTCCTCCAGTGGTTCACGATCGCCTGGATCCTCCCGCTCCCGCTGCTCGTCATGGCCACCGTCGTCTACTTCACGTGGTTCCGCTACGAGCGGTTCGCGCTCGCCCCCGAGACCCGGCCGCCCCTCGAGCCCCGGCCGACCGTCATCTTCCAGATCACGAGCACCGGCATCAACGTTGAAACGATCCTGAACACCGCCCGCTCGGCCCTCTATTGGACCCGTCGGCACCCCGAGGTCTCCTATCGTTCCGAGGTCTGGCTCGTGGTCGAGGGTTGGGGCTACGCGCCCAACCGGGACCGCCTCGACGTGCTGCGCGCCGAGGGCGTCCGCATCATCGTCACGCCCGTCGAGTACCAGACCGTGCTGGGAACGACCCGAAAGGGCCGCGCCCTTCAGTACGCGACCGACCGACGCGCCGAGGCGGGCATCCCCCTGGACCGGCTCTGGACGTACCATCAGGACGACGAGACCGCGGTCGGCGAGGACACGATCCTCGGCATCGACGAGTACGTCCGCGACCACCACGCCGAGAAGTCCGTCGGATGCGGGATCATCCTCTACAGCCAGCACGCCGAGGACTTCCGGCCCTCGCAGATCCAGGAGTTCAACCGAACGAAGGACGACATCCGGACCGTGTTCACGATCACCTCGCGCCACAACATGTTCTCCGGCTTCCACGGCTCGCACTACCTGGCCCGGGCGGACCTCGAGCAGGAGACCGGGTGGGACGTCGGCCCCGACATGAACTCCGAGGACCTCATCTTCGAGACGCGGGTCCGTGCGGCGCACGGCCCGGTGTTCCGACCTCTCAAGGGGTTCGCCCACGAGCAGGCCGCCCTCAACGTCCGAGACCAGCTCACCCAGCGGCGCCGATGGTTCCAGGGATGGTGGCGGGCGGTCCTCCACCAGCCGTTCGCCCTCTCCCGGCGGATCGTGATGTCGTACGGCATGATCGTCTGGATGGCCGCGATCTTCTCGATCGTCGCCATGTTCGGGAGCTGGACGTTCGGCTACACGGCGATCTTCGTGTACACGGGGCCCCTCACGGGGTACGTCTGGGCCACGATGATCATCGGCTACCACCAGGGGTACGTCCTCCACAAGGCCTACCTCGGCCCGCGGCGGGTCCCGCTCGCACGGATCGTCGCCAACGGCATCGTGGGATCGTGGGTCGATGCCGTGGCGCCGTGGTACGGCACCTTCACGCGCCGCCCGCGCAGCTTCCAGGTCATCTGCAAGGACCGGGCCGCGTCCGCCCCGGCGGGACGACCGATCGGTGGAGGCCACGCCCGCCCCTCCCTCTCGCACTGAGCGGCGCGCGGCGGCGCGGGGTCGTTCGATCGTGGCGGGGTGCCGGGCTAGAGTCGACCGGCGCGACGCAGGACCGCGAGCGCGTTCAACGTGATCCAGCGGCTCGGGCGTCCGGGCGTCTCGAGAACGAACGGATAGTACGGCGGGCGGAGCTGGTACGGGTCTTCCGTCGGGAGGTCCGGGTGCGAGGCATCGATGTTCCAGCTCCCGTCGGGGCTGCGCCGCGACTCCAGCCAATCGAGCGCCGGCCCGAGCCGGAGTTCCTTGGCATACCCGAGCGCCGTGAGCGCGTCGAGGCCCACCAGGAGATCGTAGTAGTAGTGGACCGGGTAGTGCAACCGCAGCCAAGGGGCATACGGTTCGCCCTCGTGGAGGAGCCCCCGATCGAGGTAGAAGTTCGCCCCGGCCTCGACCGCGCGCCGGAGGCGGTCGGTCCACTCCGCGCGCGGGATGGCCGCGAACGCGGCGAGCGCCTCCCAGCAGTCGAGCGTGCCGGTCGGGGAGGGAAAGCAGTGCCATCCGCCGTCCGTCTTCTGGGACTCGAGAAGCCAGGCGAGCGCGGCCGCGACCCGCGCGTCGCTCCCGTAGCCGAGCTTCGTGAGCATTCGGACGGCGTTCCCGGTAAAACAGACCTCGCTCTCGGACCCTCCGAGGGCCCCGGACGGACCGGCTTCGGCGGCCATGAGGAGCTCGGCCGCGCGCGCCACGGCCGGATGGGCGCGCGTGAACCCGAGGTCCGAGAGGACGAGGAGGCGCCAGTTCGTCGCGATGTACTTCGGCGTGTAGAGGTCGCGGCTCGAGGTCCCGGGCGAATCCCACTGGCCGGCCGGTAGCTGCCGCGTCAGGATCGCCTCGCCCCATCCCGCATGACCCCGTTCGGCGGCGGCCGCGACGACCTCAGGGTCCTCCGGCGCGCGGTCGAGGACCTCGGTCAGGACCCGGAACCGAACGCTCGGGTCCTTCTCCTCGAGAAGCCAGGATCGGAGCCCCGCCGGGAGTTCCATGCCGAGGCACCCCCGGAGCGGATATGAGGGCTCTCGGCGGGTCGACGGCGACGCATATGGCCTCGACGGGAATGGAGCGGGCGTGGCCGCCTCGCTTCTGGACGTCGACCAGGTCTCGAAGAGCTTCGGCGGCCAGGACGCGCTCGTCGGGCTGAGCGCCCAGCTCGCTCCCGGCACGATCGCCCTGGTGGGACCCAACGGGGCGGGGAAGACGACCCTCCTGCGGCTCCTGCTGGGCATGATCCCGCCGACCACCGGGACGCTGCGCGTCTTCGGGTACGACTCCCGGCTCCAGCCGCTCTCGATCCGCGAGCGGGTCGGGTACATGCCGGAGCACGACTGCCTCATCCCGACGATGACGGCGATCGGCTTCGTGTCGTTCATGGCCCGACTGAGCGGGCTCCCGAAGGAGGTCGCGATCGGTCGCGCGCACGACGTCCTCCAGTTCGTCGGCCTCCGGGAGGAGCGCTACCGGAAGCTCAAGGAGTTCTCGGTCGGGATGCGCCAGCGCGTGAAGCTCGCCCAGGCGCTCGTCCACGACCCGCCGCTCTGCTTCCTCGACGAGCCGACCGCGGGATTGGACCCGCAGGGCCGGGACGAGATGCTCGCCCTCCTCCGGGCGGTGCGCAACCTCGGCAACCGGAGCCTGATCCTCTCGACCCACCTCCTGCCGGACGTCGAGGGGCTCTGCGACCAGATCCTCATGCTCGACGGCGGGCGGCTGCTCGCCGCCGGCCCTCTGGCGACGCTCCTCGCCGGCTCCGACGGGACGACCGTCGTGCGGTTCCGGGGCGACGCCGACCGGTTCGGAGCCGCGCTGCGGGACCACGGCTTGGCGCCCAAGATCGTGGGGAACGAGGCGCGCGTGGAGTTCCGGGACGGAGGCTCCCGCGAGGTCTTCCAGGCGGCGTTCGACACCCAGACCGAGATCCGATACCTCGGCCGGTCCGTCCGCACCGTCGAGGACCTCTTTCTCTCGCTCTTGGACTCCGCCGCTTACCCGGAGGCTCCGTGAGCATTGCGCCGCCGCGGTACGCCGCGGAATCGATCGTGCGCGTCGGTCGCGGCTCCCGGATCGCCGCGATCTTCGAACGCGAGGTGGGGGCGCGCGCGGGGGTAGGGACCTGGCTGGTCGTCGCCTTCGCCTTCCTGTCGAACATCCTCGTCCTGCTCATCCGCATCGTGATCTTTCCCTCGGAGCCCGTCGGCCTCTCCGCGTTCTCCACCCCGTACGGGGGCACGCTCTGGCCGCTCGAGATCCTCCTCGTCACCGCGGCCACGGGCGCCGGATCCATCGCGGAGGACCTGGCCAGCCGGTCGATCACCCTCTACCTGAGCCGCCCGATCCACCTGGTCGACTATCTCGGGGGCAAGGCGGCCGGGCTTGCGTTCTGGATCGGGCTCGTCGCGATGGGGCCGGGCGTCGTGGCGGCGATCATGGCGGCCGCGCTCGGTGGGGTCTCCGCCTCGATCGCGCTCTCGGCGATCCTGGCGTGCGTGGGGCTGGGCCTCCTCGCCACCGCCTTCTTCACGGGACTCGCCCTCGCGCTCTCGGCGTGGACGGCCCGGGCCCTCTACGCGGGCGTCGCGATCTTCGGCCTCATCCTCGGCCTCGAGATCTCCGTCCTGGCCATCTGGGGGACGACCGGGAACGCCCAGATCCCGTACCTGTCGGTGTTCGTCGATCTCCAGAACGTCGCGTACTACGTCTTCCAGTCGCCGGGGATCACCTCGACGTACCCGGGCCTCTCGGCCGTCTACGTCGGGGCCGCGGGCGCCTTCCTGATCCTACTGACCTGGCTCCGTCTCGAACGCGTGGAGGTCGTCGGGGAGTGACGGCCGTCGTCGAGGCCCTCGGCGCGACGAAGCGGTACGGCGAGGTGCTCGGGCTGAACGGCTTCACCGCGCAGTTCGGGCCCGGGATCACCGGCCTCGTCGGACCGAACGGGGCGGGAAAGTCGACGTTCTTCCGGCTCCTCGCGGGCCAGCTTCGGCCGGACGCCGGGACCGTGACCATGCTCGGGCACCCGGCCTGGGGACCCTCGGCGTTCCGGCGCCGGGTCGGCTACTGCCCGGAACACTCCGCCGTCTTCGACTGGATGACGGGGGAGGACTTCGTCACGACGCTCCTGCGGGTCGACGGCTACTCGAGGGCGGAGGCCCGCGAGCGGACGCAGCGGGCGCTCGCCACCGTCGACCTCGTCGACGCGCGCCATCGTCGGCTCCGCGCGTACAGCAAGGGGATGCGCCAGCGGATCAAGATCGCCCAGGCCATCGCCCACGACCCGGAGCTCCTCCTTCTCGATGAGCCGCTCAACGGCGTCGACCCCGTGGGCCGGAGCCGGCTCCTGACCTTGTTCGGGGACCTCGCCCGATCCGGCCACCACCTCATCGTGAGCTCGCACGTGCTCTACGAGATCGAGCGCCTTACGAGCGAGATCGTGATGATCACGAACGGACGCGCCCTCGCCCAGGGGAACGTCCACCAGATCCGCGAGCTGATCAGCAACCGCCCCCACACGATCGAGCTAACCACCTCCGACCCCCGCGCCCTCGCCCGCGCCCTCTCCGAGTGGGAGCACGTGACGGCGATCGAGTTCCCCGGACCCGGACGGCTCACCGTTCTCTCCAGGACCCCGGCCGAGTTCTACCAGAGGCTCCCCGAGGTCGTCGTGAAGTCCGGGATCGACGTGACCGGGGTCCGGGGCGCCGACGACAACCTCGATGCCGTGTTCCGCTACCTGTCGGGGTTCGGATGATGTCCGTCGTCCCGCCCGTCTGGACGGTGACCGTCCTCTCCTTCCGGACCAGCCTCCGGGGGATCCGGACCCTCGCCCTCGCCGCGTTCGCCGCGGTGCCGACGCTGATCCTCCTCGCCCTCGTCGCGGCCCGGAGCGCGCCGGGCGTCCTCGGGAACGAGGCGCAGACGCTGTTCCTCATCCTGACCCTGCCGGTCGTCGTGATCGTCGTGATGCTGATCCTGGCGGTCGCGCAGTTCCGGAACGAGATCGACGACGACACGCTGACGTACCTCGCGTCGCGCTCGATCCCGCGCGGGGGCATCGTCGTCGGCAAGTACCTGGGCTCCGTCGCGGCCGCGAGCCTGCTGCTCGTCCCCGCGGCGCTCGCGCCGGTGGCGCTGGCGGTGGCCGCCGGCGCGGCGGCGCCGCCGGCGGGGGTCGTCGGCGCGCTCGTTGCGATGACGGTCCTCGCGTGCGTCGCGTACGGGGCGTTGTTCCTCCTGCTCGGCCTTCTCACCTCCTGGGCGCTCCTCTACGGCCTCCTCCTCGGCTTTCTTTGGGAGGAGCTCCTCCGACGCCTTCCCGGCTCCGTCCCTCACCTGACGATCGCGTTCTACCTGCGCAGCCTGGCCGCCGACCTCGTCACGGCCGGCCCGCTCTCCGGTTTCCCGACCGCGGTCCCGACGTTCGATGCCGTCGCGGGACCCGTCCTCGCGGCGGTCGTCTTCCTCGCGGTGGCGGTCGCGGCCATCCGGTACGTCGAACTCGTCCCGGAGCGTACCTCCGCGTAAGGGTCCCGACGCCCGGCGTCCGGACGATCGGGAGCCCCCTTGGGTCGGGAGGGGGTCCACAAGCTTCTTCGGCGGGTCCTCCCATCGCGGACCCGATGGCGCGGGTGCTCCAGATCAACGTCAAGCCGCGCGCCGGCGACGAGGTCGGGCTCCCGAAGCACCCCCGGCCGGAGGCGCGGCTCGATCTCCTCGGTTTCGAGGGGGATTTCAACCATTATCGGCACGACCAGCTCCACGACGAGCCCGAGAGCGCGGTCCTGCTCATGCCGAAGGAGACGATCGAGGCGATCGGCCGGGACGGCTGGCCCGTCCGGCCGGGCGATCTCGGCGAGAACCTCACCACCGAGGGGATCCCGTACGATTCGATGGGCCCCGGGCGGCGCCTGCGCGTCGGGGAGACCGTCCTCGAGGTCACCCGGGCCTGCGACCCGTGCACCAATCTCTACCAGCTGCCTTTCGTCGGTCCGACGAAGGGCCCGGCGTTCCTCAAGGCCATGCACGGGCGCCGCGGTTGGTACGCCAAGGTCCTCCGGCCGGGGACCGTGCGCGTCGGCGACCCGATCGAGCCCCTCGAGGGTCCTGATCGCCCGACGACCTGAGGAGCGCGCCGCCGCTCAGAGGAGCAGGACGGTCTTCCCCCGGGTGGTGCCCGCCCGGATCGATTCGAACGCGTTGAGGGCCTCGGCGAACGGCACCTGCAGCTCCACGGCCGTCCGAAGGCGACCCGCGCCGAGCTCCTTGGACAGTCGTTCCAGCAGCTCCGGCTTCGGGTGCAGGTTGACGTTGACCCCACGGATCTTACGCGCGGCGAGCGCGTCCACGTCCACCGCCCCGATCGTCGACCCGACGATGCCGCCCTCGCGGAGCGCCACGAGGTTCGCCTCGAAGGCCGGGCCACGGTTCATCAGGTCGAGGATCCCGTCGACGCCGCCCGGGTGCGCGAACTTGAGCTCCTCCAGGAGGTGGCCGGTGCTCGTATCGAAGAACTCCCGGGCGCCCAATCGGCGGAGGAAGTCGCGGTTCGCGCCGCGGGAGCCGACGATCGCGTGGATCCCGCCGATCGACGCCAGCTGCGTCGCGAACGACCCGACGCCGCCCGCGGCCCCGAGGATGAGGATCGTCTGGCCCTTCGTGAGCCCGAGCTCGTCGAGCGCCTGGCGGGCCGTCATGCCGGCCGTCGGCACGGACGAGGCCGCGGCCGTGTAGATGCCGCGCGGGATCTTCCCGACGCCGATGCCCTCGGGGACCACGGTGTAGTCGCAGAAGGTGCCCGTACCGACCGGCGGATGGAGGAACTGGCCGTACACGCCGTCGCCCACCTTGAACCGGGTGACGTTGGCGCCGACGCCCTCGACGACCCCCGCCGCGTCCACGCCGAGGATGAGCGGGAAGACGTGCGGCATCACCCCGTCGAGCGCGCCGTCGGCGATCTTGAAGTCGTACGGGTTCACCGACGCCGCCCCGACCTTCACGAGGATCTCCCCGGCCTGGACGACCGGTCGGGGCAGGTCCATGATCTCGGGAGCGTCCTTGAACTTCTTCACCGCAATCGCGCGCATCGACCGCCCAGGCCCCGGAGACGAATGAAGACGCCGGGAAGTCCGGGCCACCGAGTTCGGTCGCCGGAGACCGTTCGGGCCGGGCCGAACCTTCCATAAACCGGCACGATGTCCCGCGAACGGTCCGAGAGGTACGATGGCGACGAGTCCCCCGGTCCCGGCGACGGCGACCTCCGACGAGGAGCGGCGCTGGCTGCACGACAAGTACGAGCGGCTCGCCAGCGACGAGGCCTCCCTCTCGGACGCGAGGACCTCGTACTTCGCGGCGATCGCTTCCGGGCTCGTGGCCGCCTTCGTGGTGCTCGTGGTCAACGAGCTCACCCGGCCGCTGCTGCTCCTCGTGATGACGGTGCTGCTGGCGACCTTTGGCATGCTCCTGGCCGCGATATGGACGATCGTCCTGCGACGGACCGTCGCGGCCCAGACCCTCTGGCGTGAGGCGGCCATCCTGCTCGAGCGCGACGCGGCCCCGGTCGTGCCGACGGTCCCGGCCACCGTCACGCTCCGACCCGGCGAAACGATCCAGATCGACCTGGCCCGCCCGTACCTCGCCCACGAGACGCGGTTCACCAGCGCTCCCGGCCTCACGTGGACGGATCGGGTGCGGCCCTCCGAACTGTCGGCGAACGTCCCGGGGTTCCTGATCGGCCTCTGGGTCTCCGTCCTGATCGGCACGACCGTCTGGTTCTTCTTCCTCCAGTAGGGGTTCCGTGCGCGTCGATCCGATGCGGTCGGGGAAACACTTTCCCCTTCGCGCCGACGACACGTCGCTGTACCCGGACGGGAAGGAGGCCGCGCTCGTCGAGACGCAACGGCTCCGCGACCGCCTGAGCAAGCTCCAGGAGATGCTCTTCGCGGACCACCGGCACCGGGTCCTCCTCGTGCTGCAGGGGATGGACACCTCGGGAAAGGACGGGAGCATCCGCCGCGTCTTCGAGGGCGTCAATCCGCAGGGCGTTCGGGTCGCCTCGTTCCGGACGCCGAGCGTGGAGGAGCTCGATCACGACTTCCTCTGGCGGGTCCACGCCAAGCTCCCCGCGGTCGGGGAGATCGTGATCTTCAACCGGAGCCACTACGAGGACGTCCTCATCGTGCGCGTCCACGAGCTGGTCCCGCGCAGCGTCTGGTCGAAGCGCTTCGACGAGATCAACGAGTTCGAGCGGACCCTGGTCCAGGAAGGGACCACGATCCTGAAGGTCTACCTGCAGATCGACCGCGCCACGCAGCGGCGGCGTCTCCAGGAGCGGATCCGCGATCCGACGAAGCACTGGAAGTTCAACTACTCGGACGTCGAGGAGCGTCGCCTCTGGTCGAAGTACATGCGGGCCTACGCCGAGGCGCTCAACCGGACGAACACCGACTGGGCTCCGTGGTACGTCGTGCCCTCCAATCACCGATGGTACCGCGACCTCGTGATCACCACGCTCCTGGTGCGGACGCTCGAAGAGATGGACCTCCGCTACCCACGGCTCGCGAAGGGGTTCCGCGGGCTCCACGTCACGTGATCGGACGCCGGTGCGCTCCGTCGGGCCGGAGGGCCCCCCTCGCGCGAAATCGAACGGCTTCCGATCCGCGCCGCGCTCGCCCCGTCAGGCCCAGGATCCGGGGCGGCGGGCAGGGAGGCGAGATCCGGGGCCGCCGGAGGTCAGTTCCGGGACGGGTCCGCCGTCGCCGCCCCGCTCGATAGGAGCGCCAGGCCGCCCACCGCCGCCGTCGCGAGGTAGGCCACGAGGAGGAGGTCGTAGAGCCAGGGGATGTAGGCCATCGCGCCGGGGTACGCGGTCACGCTGAAGAGATACTGGGCGAACTGGCCCGGCGTGGAGAACCCGACCTGCGAGTAGGTGGCGATGATCCCGACGGAGGCGAGTATCGCCAGGAGGGTCCAGGCGAGCGCGGCGATCACCACGCGTCGCGGACCGAGGATCGACATCCGGCGGAGCGCCGGCATCGAGGAGAAGCCGAGGACGGTGAGGCCGGCGAGGAGGTCTAGGACGCCCAGTCCCAGCGCCCCGTACCAGTGGAGGTAGTACGGCGACTGGGAACCGAAGCCCGTCTGGAGGTTCTTGTCGGTGGCCAGCATGACCAGCGTGAGGAGGAAGTCGAGGAGCAGCAGGAGCCCGAACAGTCGGACGGTTCTCTCGTTCATGGTCAGTTTCGGCCCAGGATGGGAAGCCGGCCTATTTGAGGCCGCAGCGCGGTTCCCAGCTTTGGGTCAGAGCGCGGCTGACCGGTCCGCCGGCGGCCCGAGCGGGGCTCCGACCGACCGCGCCGTCAGGATCGCGGTTCGGGGTGAGTCACCGGAAGTGAGGAGCACCGGTGCGCCAGCCGCATCACCCCCCTCGCACCATGGGGAAGCGATGATGCCCGTGACGTCCTTGACGAACCTCCCGACGAGCGTCGCCCGAGCGATCGAACTAGGTCCCCTCGACTACCAGCGCAAGCTGGGCCAGGCGTTGCCGGACCGACCGACGGCCGCCCCGACCCGCGCGGCCGGACCTTGGTCGGAAGCCAAGCCCACCGCGTGGACCCGGTAAGCCTCCCCCAGCCCAGCCATACGGTCTCCGCCCGGTTCGGCGTGGAAGCCACCCGGGCCGGGCGCCGCATCCTTCCTCTCGCGCGGCCCTCGAGGCCGGGCGAAGCCCTTTACCGCCCGCTTCGGTGGAGGACCCCGATGGTCGCCACGGCCTCGACCGCCACAGAAGTACGACTCCGCGCGCGGGACGGCACCGGACTCGTGGGGTCCTCCTGGAAGCCGGAGGCACCCCCGCGGGCCGTGCTCGTCGTGGTCCACGGACTGAAGGACCACGGGCAGCGCTACGGGGAGCTCGCGTCGCGGGCGAAAGCCCGCGGCGTCGCCACCTACGCCGTCGATCTTCGCGGCCACGGGCGCTCGGAGGGGCGCCGCGCCTGGGTGGGGCGGTTCGAGGAGTATCTGTCGGACCTGGACGTCGTTCTCGGCGAGGTGAGCTCGCGGCATCCGGGGCTGCCACAGTACCTCTTCGGCCACAGTATGGGCGGGGCGATCGTGACGAGGTACGTCCTGGACCGCGATGCCAAGGTGGCCGGGGTCATCCTCAGCGCTCCGGCTCTGAGACCGCCCGCCAACGTCTCCGCCGCCGCGGTCGCGATCACCAAGTTCCTCGGGATCGTGGCGCCGCGCGCGGCGGTGTTCCGACTCCCGAACGCGGACTTTTCCCGCGATCCGTCGGTGGTGCAGGCAATGGAGGTCGATCCATTGATCTCCCAGGCGCCGGCCCCGGCGCGGACCGCCGCGGAACTTCTTCGAACGATGGCCTGGATACGGTCGAGGGAAGGAGGATTCTCCGCCCCCGTGCTCGCGATGCATGGGAGCGCCGACAAGCTGACCCATCCCGAGGGGAGCCTCGCTTTCATCGCGAGCGTGACGTCGGCGTCGAAGACGCTCCGTAGCTACCCCGGCCTGTACCACGATCTCCTCCACGAGCCCGAGCGGGAAACCGTGCTTGGGGACATCGAGGCGTGGCTCGTGCCCCGCCTCGGCTAGCGCTCGACCCTTGCCCCGGCGGTTCCGCTGCCCCCGGGCCGGCGACCGGACCGCCGAACCGCCCGGCGGGGCACCACCTCCCGCCCGTCGGTTATGTACGTCGACCGGGTGAGTCGGGCATGAAGCCGCGGGAGCTCCTCCTGCTCCTCCTCCTCGGCGCCATCTGGGGGTTCTCCTACGTCTTCATCCGGGTCGCCTCGCCCGTGATGGGGCCGGCGGTCCTGATGTGGACCCGCTTCAGCATCGGAGGGCTCGCGATCCTCCTCTACCTCGCGCTCGTCGGTCGGGCCCGGCCGGCGCTCTCGGACCTCCGTAAGCACGCCGGGGCCTTCCTGATCGGGGGCCTCTTCTTCGCCGCCCTTCCGACGACGCTCATCGCGTTCGCGGAGCTCCGGATCACCGCCTCGCTCGCGACGGTGCTGAACGCCTCGACACCGTTCTTCGCCGCGATGGGCGCCGCGGTGTGGCTGCGCGAGGCGTTCCCCGTACGACGGCTCGCCGGCCTCCTGCTCGGGTTCCTGGGCGTGGCCGTCGCCGTCGGGACGAACGGCCTCGCGCTCGGGCTCGGGGACGGGCTCTCCGTGGTGGCTTCGATCACGGCCGCCGCCTGCTACGGCCTCTACGGGGTGTACCTGCGTCGTTCCGCTCTGCCGGTCCAGGGCGTCTCGTTCTCCCTCGGGATCCAGCTGATGGCGGCGCTCCTGTTGGTCGGCCCCGGCGTCGCGACCTACCGCCCGTTCACCTGGTCGACCGACGTCCTCGTCGCCGCGCTCGCCCTGGCCCTCGCCTCCACGGCGTTCGCCTACCTTCTCTACCACTACCTCATCGAGCACGCCGGCCCGACCGAGACGTCGACGGTGACGTTCGTCAGCCCGGTGTTCGGCATCCTCGGCGGAGCGCTCCTGCTGGGGGAACGGGTCGGGATCGGGCTCGTCGGCGGCCTAGCGCTCATCGTGGTCGGCATCCTGCTGACCTCGCCGACCCCAAGGATCCTCGGGCTCCGGAGGCGAGGCGATCGGACCTCGACGCACCCGTAGGCCGGCGCCGCCGCTCGCCTTTCCGGTTCTCCAGGTCCCGTCAATCGCAGATTACCGAGGAGACTATTAGGCTCGGACCGGGTACCCGAACATGCTCCGGGCGTGGCGCGACCGGGGCGACGATAGCTACCGACGGGCCCATCGGCCCGGACCAACTCGAGGTGAAAAGTGACGGAGCCGACCCGGACCCCCGGTTCTCGGTGGATCCTCGATCGGAAGGACCTCGACCGGCTGATCGGCTCGCTCAAGGATCGCGGCTACAAGGTCGTCGGTCCGACGGTCCGTGACGGGGCCATCGTCTACGGGGAGATCCGCTCCGACCAGGACCTTCCGATCGGCTGGACGGACACGCAATCGGCCGGCGCGTACCGGCTCGAACGCCGGGCGGACGCCGCCGTCTTCGGGTTCGCTGTGGGCCCCCACAGCTGGCGTCGGTACCTATCGCCGGCACGGGAGACCCTCTGGACCGCGGTCCGGACCGGCGAAGGTTTCGAGATCCGACCGACCCCGCCGCACGATCCGCCGCTCGCGATGATCGGCGTTCGCGCGTGCGAGATCGCGGCCATCGGCGTCTCCGACCGCGTCTTCGATGGGACCGTGAAGGACCCTGGCTACGTAGCGCGTCGCGAGCGCTCCCTCCGGATCGCGGTCCAGTGCGGATCCCCCGGCGGCACCTGCTTCTGCGTCTCCATGGGCACGGGACCCGCGGTCCGCAATGGGTTCGACCTCTCGCTCACGGAGATCCTCCACGGGGACCGGCACCACTTCGTCGTGGAGGTCGGCTCGGAGAGGGGCGCGGGCGTGCTGGAAGGCTTACCGCTGCGGCCGGCGGGGGACTCGGACCGGCACGACGCCGAGGCCGTCGTCGCGCACAGCGCCGAACGCATGGGCCGCACCTTCGAGGCCCAGGGGGTCCGCGAGGTCCTCGCCAACAACCTGGAGCACCCCCGGTGGGAGATCGTCGCGAAGCGTTGCCTGTCGTGCGCCAACTGCACGATGGTCTGTCCGACGTGCTTCTGCTCGACGACCGAGGAGATCCCGGACCTCTCGGGGACGAGCTCGGAGCGGGACCGGCGCTGGGACTCCTGTTTCAACCTCGGGTTCACCGCCTTCCACACCACCAGCGTCCGCACGAGCACGAAGTCGCGGTACCGGCAGTGGTTGACCCACAAGCTCTCGACCTGGCACGACCAGTTCGGCGTCTCGGGGTGCGTCGGCTGCGGCCGGTGCATCACGTGGTGCCCCGTCGGCATCGATCTCACCGAGGAGGTCGCCGCGATCCGCGTGGCGCCGCCTCCGGCCCCGACCGCGGAGAAGGTACCATGACCGCATCCACCCCGAGCAGCGTGCTGCGCCTGATGATCGCCGAGCACCCGTTCTTCCACGGGATGGACGTGCAGTTCCTGGAGCTGCTGAGCCATCGCGCCACCGAGAAGCGGTTCGAAACCGGCGACCTGCTGGTCGAGGAGGGCGGCGTCGCCGACGCGTTCCACCTGCTCGAGCACGGGAAGGTCGCCCTCGAGGTCGCCGCTCCCGACCGCCCCCGCCGGACGATCCAGACGATCGGACGCGGCGAGGTGCTGGGCTGGTCCTGGCTCGTCCCTCCCTACCGATGGGCCTTCGACGCACGGGCGCTCAAGCCGACCCACTCCGTCGTGCTCGACGCCGAGGTCCTCCGGCGGGCGCTCGCGTCGCACCCCGAGTCCGGCTACAAGTTCCTCATGCGCTTGCTCCCCGTGATCGCCCAGCGGCTCGAGAACACGCACCTGCAGCTCCTCGATATCCATGGCCTCTAGCGCACGGCCCGACGCTCCAGCGGCCCCGACGCGGGCGGAACCGCTCGCGCCGGTCCCCTACAAGGTCCGGAGCCGGTCGGCCGACACCTCCGACACCGCCACGCTCGTCCTCGAGCCGATGGGCGGCCGCGCCGTGCCCCCGTTCGCCGCGGGCCAGTTCAACATGCTCTACGCGTTCGGTCTCGGCGAGGTCGCGATCTCGATCAGCGGCGACCCCGGCGTCCGGCGCGACCTCACCCACACGATCCGGTGCGTCGGCAAGGTCAGCACAGCGCTGTCGCGCGCCTCGGCCGGGGACGTGGTCGGGGTGCGGGGGCCGTACGGCCGGGGATGGCCCCTCGCCGCCGCCGAGAAGAGGGACCTTCTGATCCTCGCCGGGGGCTTGGGCCTCGCGCCGCTACGTCCCGTCCTCTACGAGATCTTGGCCCATCGGGACCGGTTCGGGCGCGTCGAGATCATCTACGGGGCCCGGACGCCGCGCGACCTCCTCTACTACCCCGAGATCCAGGCGTGGCGCCAGCGGACCGACTGGCGGTTCCAGGTCACCGTCGACACGGCCGGGCGGGACTGGTACGGCGACGTCGGCGTCGTGACCACCCGGCTCCCCGATTCGCGGTTCGACCCCGCCCAGACGATCGCGTTCCTTTGCGGGCCCGAGATCATGATGCGCGTGTCGGTCCGGGCCCTCGTGGACCGGGGGATCCCCGACGCGTCGATCTTCCTCTCGATGGAGCGGAACATGAAGTGCGCCGTTGCGTTCTGCGGCCACTGCCAGCTCGGGCCGTCGTTCATCTGCCGGGACGGACCGGTCCTCGACTATCGTCAACTTCGCCCGTGGATGTCCGTGAAGGAGGTCTAGATGGCGCCGGTCGCGAAGCCGCGCCTCGCGGTGTTCAAGTTCGCCTCGTGCGACGGCTGCCAGCTCACCCTCCTGGACTGCGAGGACGAGCTGCTCCCGATCTCCGAGCACGTCGAGATCGCCCAGTTCCTCGAGGCCTCGAAGGCGGTCGAGGAGGGCCCGTACGACCTCACGCTCGTCGAGGGGTCGATCACGACGGAGAGCGACGCCCGGCGGATCCGCGAGATCCGGGCCCAGTCGAAGTTCCTGATCACGATCGGCGCGTGCGCGACGGCGGGCGGGATCCAGGCCCTCCGGAACTTCGCCGACGTCGACGAGTTCCGACGGGCCGTCTACGCGCGGCCGGAGTACATCGCGACGCTTCGGACCTCGACGGCGATCCAGGAGCATGTCCCCGTCGACTTCGAGCTCCGAGGGTGCCCGATCTCCAAGGAGCAGCTCCTCGAAGTCATCGGGGCGTTCCTCGGCGGCCGCGCGCCGAACGTTCCGACCGAGAGCGTCTGCGTCGAGTGCAAGCGCCGCGGAACGGTCTGCGTCATGGTCGCCCACGCCACCCCGTGCCTGGGGCCGGTGACCCAGACCGGCTGCGGCGCCATCTGCCCGACGTTCCACCGGGGCTGCTACGGTTGCTTCGGGCCCCAGGACGCGCCCAACACCGCCTCGCTGACCCAGCAGCTCCGGGTCGTCGGCATGCCGAACGATTCGATCCGCCGGGTCTTCCGAACGTTCAACGCCAACGCCCCCGCCTTCCGACAGGCGACCGACGCCGTCCGCGACGAGGCGCCGTCCCCATGACCGAGCGGACGATCGCCGTCGACTACCTCGCCCGCGTGGAAGGCGAGGGCGCCCTCCGCGTCCGGCTCGACGGCGACAAGGTCGAGGAGGTCGAGCTCCGGATCTTCGAGCCGCCCCGGTTCTTCGAAGCGTTCCTCCGGGGCCGGTCGTACGACGAGGCGCCGGACATCACCGCCCGGATCTGCGGCATCTGCCCGGTCGCCTACCAGATGAGCGCGTGCCATGCGATCGAGCGCGCGCTCGGCCTCCGCGTCGTCGGCCCGGTCCGGGAGCTCCGCCGTCTCCTCTACTGCGGCGAATGGATCGAGAGCCACGCGCTCCACATCTACCTCCTGCACGCCCCCGACTTCCTCGGCTACCCGGACGCGGTCCGTATGGCCAAGGACCACGGCGCGGTCGTCCGGCAGGGCCTCGAGCTCAAGAAGGCGGGCAACGCGCTCATGCGGCTGCTCGGCGGCCGCGAGATCCATCCCGTCAACGTTCGCATCGGCGGCTTCTACCGATGCCCTTCGGTGGAGGAGCTCGAGGGGATGCGACCGACCCTCGAGGCGGCGCTCGGGCTCGCCGAGGAGACGGTCCGGTTCGCCGCCGGCCTCCCGTTCCCGGAGGTCGAGGAGGACTACGAGTTCGTCGCCCTCCGCCACCCCGACGAGTACGGGATGAACGAGGGGGAGGTCGTCTCGAGCCGGGGGACCCGGCTCGCCTCCGATCGGTTCGAGGACGAGTTCGAGGAGGTCCAGGTCCCGCACTCCCACGCCCTCCAGTCGGTCCACAGGGGCTCGGGCTCCTACCTGGTCGGGCCCCTGGCGCGCTACGCCCTCAATCACGACCGGTTGGGACCGCGGGCGAAGGCCATCGCCCACGAGGTGGGCTTGGAGCCCATCGTCCGAAACCCGTACCGGAGCGTCATCGTGCGGGCCGTCGAGATCGTCTACGCCCTCGAGGAGTCCCTCCGCATCCTCCACGCCTACCGGCCCCCCGAAGCGCCGTTCGTGGCGCCGCCGTCCGAGATCCGGCCCGCGAGCGGGGCCGCGGTCACCGAGGCGCCGCGGGGGATGCTCTTCCATCGGTACCGGATCGGAACCGGCGGCCTCATCGAGGAGGCCAAGATCGTCGCCCCGACGTCCCAGAACCAGAAGCGGATCGAGGACGACGTCCGGCACCTGGTCGCCCGTTCCCTCGCCCTCTCCGACGCGGCGCTCACCGACGCGTGCGAGCGCGCGATCCGCAACCACGACCCCTGCATCTCGTGCGCCACGCACTTCCTCAACCTGACGATCGAGCGCACGTGAACCGGCCGCCCGCGTCGCCCGCCGGCCCGCTCCTCATCGGGGTCGGGACCGAACACCGGCGCGACGACCGGTGCGGGCTCGACGTGATCCGGGGGCTCCGCCGACGGGTCGGCGCCGGCGCGCGGCTCGTCGAGGCGTCCGCGGACGCGGCGGCGCTCCTCGACCTGTGGGATCGCGAGGATCGGGTCCGGGTGGTCGACGCGGTCCGGTCCGGCGAGGTCCCCGGGACGCGCCGCGTGATCGAGGTCGAGGGCGATCTCACGAGCCCCGTTCCGGCCACGTCGACCCACGGTCTCTCCCTCGCCGAGGCGATCTCCCTCGGCCGGGCTCTCGATCGTCTGCCGAGGCGGCTCACGCTCTACACGATCGAGGTGGCGGACGTTTCGATGGGCGACGGTCTCTCCCCCGAGGTCGCCGTCGCGGTGGACCGGGTGGTCGAGCAGTTGGCGGCCGAGCTCGGGGCCGCGACGGAGGGCCGATCCGATGCATGAGGAGGCGCTTCTGAAGGACCTCGTCCGAAAGCTCGACGAGGTCGCCCGATCGAACGGCGCCGTACGGGTGCTCGGGTTCACGGTGTGGATCGGGGGGCTCTCACATCTGACCGAGGAGCAGCTCCGGGCCCGGTTCCCCCTGGCGGCCGAAGGGACGGTGGCGGAGGGGGCGCGGATCGCCGTGGAGCGCTCCTCCGACCTGTCGGACCCCAGGGCGCAGGGGGTCGTGCTCGTCAGCGTCGAGGTCGATACCGATCCCGCGGCGCCGCGCTCGCCGGGCGCCCCGTCGAGCTCAAGAGGCGGCGCCCCCTAGGAGCGATCGGAGGCGCGACGGCGGCGTATCGGGTTCCATGTGCTTGGCGATCCCCGGCCGCATCGTCCGCATCGCGGGCTCCGACGCCGCGGACCGCTCCGCGGAGATCGACTACGGCATCGCCGTGAAGACCGCCTCGCTCGTCTACACGCCGGAGGCGCGCGTGGGGGACTACGTGATCGTGCACGCGGGGTTCGCGACCCGGGTCGTACCCGAGTCGGAGGCGAAGGAATCGCTCGAGTACGCCCGCCAGGCCGACGCGGCCCTGGCCTCCTCGGCTCCCTGAACGTCCCCGGCCCGGTCGCTCGCCGTCGAGCCGCCCTGACCGAAGGCTGATGAAGGGAGGCCGGATGGACCGTCCGGCGATCTCGAGATGAGCCGTTCGCAAACCCCCGCGACCCCGTGGATCGGACCCGGGATCCTGCTGGTGCTCGCCACCGCGATCTTGAGCGGCGTGGCGACGTTCGTCAACGCCTACGCGGTCAAGGGCACGAGCTCGGACGTCTTCGTCACGATGCGCAACGTGGCGGTCGTTGGGCTCCTGATCCCCCTCGCCGTGCTCGGGGACCGGAGCCGTCGCGGCCTCCTCCGACGGTCCGACTGGAGCCGCCTGGTGCTGATCGGGCTGGTCGGCGGGGCGGTCCCGTTCCTCCTGTTCTTCCACGGTCTCCAGCTCGCGACGGCCGCCGGCGGCGCCGCGGGGGCCTCCTTTGGCTACCGGACGCTGTTCCTGATGGCCACCGTCCTGGGCGTCGTCGCCCTGGGGGAGCGCCTGCACGGGCGGATCCTCCTCGCCGCCGCCCTCCTGCTCGTCGGGAACGGCCTCCTGCTCACCTTCACGGGACCGATCTGGACCGACGGGACCATGTACGTCCTGGCGGCGACGGCGCTCTGGGCGGTCGAGTACACGATCTCCAAGCGGACCCTTCGCGACCTCCCGTCCTCGACGGTCGGGTTCGCCCGGATGGGGTTCGGCGCCGTCTTCCTCCTCGGCTACCTGGGGATCTCCGGCCAGCTCGGCGGCCTTACGGCCATGACCGGCGGCCAGTGGGAGTGGGCCGCGATCAGCGCAGTCCTGCTCGCCGCCTTCGTCGGGACCTGGTACGCCGGCCTGCAGCGGGTCGACCTCGGCGTGGCGACGTCCGTCCTCGTCCTCGGGTTCCCGATCACCTGGGCGCTGTCGATCGCGATCAAGGGCGGGACCCTGAACCCGATCCCGGCGATCGGGGCCGTGGCGGTGGCGGTCGGCGTGGCCATGGCCGTCGGCCTCGCGCAGTGGCGCGCGACGTGGGCGTACGTGCGCAGCGCCTTCCCGGTCGCAACGCGGTCGGCCTCGTGAGATGGACGGCGTTCAGCTCGGCGCCCGTTTCAGCATCGCCACGAACCGGCTCCAGTACTGCGGCCCGGCCGACGCCGAGCCGCTCCTCTACGCCGCCATCGCGCGTGGGGAACGGCTGGAGGAGGCCCGGCGGGCGCTCGCGCGGTTCGAGGCGCTCATGCCGTACCTCGAGGCGATCGGACGGAAGCACGGCCTCGACCCGTTCGACCGGTCGGTCGTCGAGGCGTACTGGATCGGCAACGCGCTCCTCGACCCCTTCGAACGGAGCGACTTCCTGGCGCTGCTCGAGGCGCTGATCCGCCGCGGGCTCCCACGCTCGGTCGCGCATCGGCTCGCGGAGAACCTGCCCGACCGGCCGATCCCGCACCACGTCTTCCACGTCGCGTTCGTCGGCGTCGGCGCGGTCACCGGCCACGTCCCGACAACGCTGCCGAACATGGAATCGTGCCGTCCGTCCTGGGGGCGGGTGAACGGCGTCACCGCCGAGGCACTCACCGTGGAGGCGCCGGAGCTCCGGGCGGCTGGGGAGACCCTGCGGATGGGGCCGTCGCGCGAGGTTCGACTGCCGCACGACCCGAAGGTCCTCCCGGGAGTGGCCGTGGGCGACACCGTCGCCTTCCACTGGGGGTGCGCGGCGCTCGCGCTCGACGGGCCCCAGACCCAGGCGCTCCATCGGTACACCGAACGCTCGCTCGAGGCCGCGAACCAGGTGCTGCCGCGGTTGCACGTATTGGGGTAGGCGATCGGCCGGTCGGACGGGAGCTTCGGGGCCCTACGGGACCGGAGCGGTCCACCGGCGGGTCGCCGCGACGACGAACGCGGGCCCGAGCACCAGGAGGATCGGCACCGTGAGCAGAAGATCGAGCGTGTCGGGAAGGGTGTAGAGGAGCGACACGAACGGCCCCACGAGGACGAGGAGGAGGACGGCGTAGAGGCCGGCCGCGCCGTAGAACTCGGGCCGGCCGAACCGGCGGCCGCTCGCACCGAGCCCCAGGACGAGTCCGAGGCCGCCCACCCATCCGAGCCAGAATCCTGCGAGCGCCGCGTACTCCCCGAGCGGCGAGCTCGCCTTGAGGCAGGTGAGGACCGTCGTGGGACGACCTTGCACGCACTGCGCGAGCGTGTCGGAGGATCCGAAGACGACGATCGACACGACGAGCAGAGCGAGGAGACCGAGGGAGCCCACGAGGCACAGCGTCGTCGCGAGCGGGAACGCCGCGCCCTCCTCGCGCAGGCGCCAGAACGCGCTCCGGTAGAGGAGGAACGAGAGGAAGAGGAGGATCGCCCCGGCCAGGACGAGCGCGCTCACGACCTCGAAGAACTCGCCGCCGAACCCGGAGAAGCCGACGACCTGGTCCTCCGCGAGCCCGACGAACGCGAGGGGCACGATGAGCCCGACGAGCCCTCCCGAGAGACCGACGCCGGCGGCCAGCGCCAGACGATCGAGACCCGCGCGACGCGTCCCCGACGAGCTCACGGAAGATCGTCCCGGATCTCGGCGGATCGCACGGTCATCCTACCCCGCCGGGAGCGGCGCCGAGCAACCGGCGCACTTCGTCGCCGCCGGCTCGTTCATGCGGCCGCAGTACGCGCACGGGCGTGGGGGGGGCGGGGCCGCTCCCGGACCGCGTCCGGGGCCCGGGCCACCCTGTCCTCGGGGGCCGTACTGACCGAAGAGCCCCCCCGGCCGGCCGGCGGCCCCGGGACCTCCGGGACCTCCCGGCCCCCGGGGACCCCCGGGCATGCCGCCTCCGGGGGGCGCGTGCGAGCGCGCCTCGGTGATCACCCGCACCCACTCCGCGGCCTCGGGCGATTCGAACACCCCCACCTGCATCGGCAGCTGGACCTGGAGACGGGAGCCGTCGAGGGCCGCCACGTTCTGGATGCGACCCAACGGAGCGTCGATGGTCCTCCGGACCACGGGCCCGCCGGGTCCCTGGGGCAGGTGGACCTCGAAGATCAGGCGGTGGTTCGTCAGCGTCAGGACGCCGGGCCGCGGGCCCTGCGGATTCTGACGGACGACGTTCCCTTCCTTCACAACGGCCTCGCCGGGACGTAGATCCACCATCGGCGTTGCCTCCCGCGATCGACTAGGCCCCGAGGTACGCCCGGAGCGGTTCCCAGTAGAAGTCCTTCCAGCCCTGCGCGATCGCGTCCGCGAACTCGCTCGGGACGCCGGTCTGCGTGAACGTCAGGCGGGTCTTCGCGCCGACGGCGGCGAGGGAGAAGGTGGCGATCGAGAAGTGATCCTCCGGCCAGCCCTCCTCGTCCCCGCGCCATTCCTGAACGATCTTCCGGCCGGGAACGAGCTTCACGTTCCGGCCCGAGATGTAGCCATCGCCCGAGGTGAACCGGCCGCCCTCCCGGCGGGAGATCCGGGTCTTGGAGTGGGTGAACGCCGCGTGCTCCTTCGAGCTCATCAGCGCCTCGTAGACCGCCTTCGGAGGGGCCGGCAACAGCACGGTCTGTCGGATCGAGCGGGTCTTCATGGCTTGGCCAGATTCGGGTCGGTAGATGAAGCCTGTCCCGGAGGACCGGGGACGATACCGAATACGGCGGCCATCCGGGCCGCGGCGGAGTGGTTGATCAGGGGTCCGTTGGCCAGCGCGCTGTTCCCGATGATCGCGATGGAGCCGCCCTCGGTCTGGACCCAGGTGTTCCGGAGCGCGATCTCGACGACCACGCCCTTGGCGCCGCCGTACTCGATGCGGTCGCCGACCCGGAGGGCTCCGTCCCGGAGGAGCAGGAAGCCCGAGATCATGTTCGTGAGGACCGCCTGGAGCGACAGCGAGAGCGCGAGGCCGGCGATCCCGGAGATCGTCAGGACCGTCAGCGCGGACGCGTACCCCCAGATCGAGACGAGGCCGGAGGCGGCCACCGCGACCCAGATCACTCGGAGCCCGTCCCGGATCCCTCGGATCGAGATGGGCCGGGCCCCCGCGCGCCGGACGATCGTCTGGAGGAGCCGGCTCAGCGCCTCGAAGAACAGACCGCTGACGACGACGAGCGCGATCGACGACGCGATCTCTCGGAGGAGGATCGTATCCACCATCACGGGGGTCGTTCGGGGGGACCCGTCGCAGGAGAAGAAGTTGGTGGGTCTCCCGGCACGCGGGTCGCTTCTTCCCCTGGGGGCGAGGGAGGTCGCCGCGATTCGAGCGCAACGTTGGCGCGCCCACGGGATTCAACCGGAGGGATTAAACTGCGGAAACAATCCCCCTCTCGGCGGTCGGCCTCATGACATCGGAAAGAACCATCGCGCGAACTCGGCTCGCCGGACCTATCCTCTCGGTGAGCGTCGTCCTGCTGCTCGTCGGCGGCTTCGGGGGCGCGGCGGCCCTCTCCGCGAACGCGACCTACGGGCACGCGAGCTTCGGCCTCCACACGAACCTCGTCCGGACCACGGTCCAGCCGTTCGCGTCGGAGATCTGCTCGACCTCGGGCCTCTGCCCGACCCAGGTCCAGACCGCCTACTCGTTCACCGCGCTCCTCAAGAACTCGACGATGAACGGTACCGGACAGTCGATCGTCATCATCGATGCGTGCGGCGACAAGTCGATCGCGTCCGACGTCAAGACCTTCGACACCGTCAACAAGCTGCCCGCGATCCACCTCACCGTCTACAACCCCCAGGGCACCCCGTGCTCCGATCCGACCGGCTGGGGGGTCGAGACCGCCCTCGACGTTGAGTGGGCGCACGCGATGGCACCCGGGGCGGCGATCCACCTGATCGATGCCAAGACCCCGAGCAACAACAACCTGTTCGGGGCCTGGAGCTACGCGCTGAAGAACAAGCTCGGGTCCGTGATCTCGAACAGCTGGGGCGGAGGCGGCGCCTGCCCCTCGCAAGCGGCCTCCCTCCTCGGGAAGGCGACCACCGCCGGCGTCACGATCCTCGCCTCGACCGGGGACTCCGGCGCGTGGGGCTCGGGCACGACCGCCGCGGCCCAGTACCCGGCCGACTGCCAGGCCATCGTCGGGGTCGGGGGGACGACGCTGAACGTCGGCTCGGGCGGATCGTACTCCTCCGAATCCGCGTGGAGCGGGGGCGGGGGCGGCTACTCCCCGTCGACGACGGAACCGACCTACCAATCGAACGCCAAGATCACCGACGCGTACTCGGAGCTCGGCAAGCCCGACGTCGCCGCCGTCGCGGACCCTTCGACGGGCGTCTGGATGTACGAGAAGGCGTCCGGTGGCTGGTTCATCGTGGGCGGCACGAGCGTCGCCTGCCCGATCTGGGCCGCGTTCCTCGCCGACGTCAACTCCTGGCGCGCGGCGAACACGTTCGGCGGGGTCGGCTCGGTGAATTCCTTCCTCTACACGTCGATCTACGGCGTGAGCGGCGGGGCCGCGAACTACTCCGTGGCGTTTCACGATGTCGCCACGGGGTCCAACGGATGGAGCGCGGGGACGGGCTGGGACGCCGCGACCGGCCTCGGAAGTTTCATCGCCTACGCCCTCGCGAACCTTCTGGCGAACAACGCCGCGGCCTGACGTCGTCCCGGCGGCCCGGCCAACCCCTTCCAAGGCCCCGACGGCTCAGAGCAGCTGCTCGGTCGTGACCACGGTCGCGAACTCCCCGTCGAGGCTCGCGGCGACCCGCTGGGCGACGCTCTCCGCAGGGACCGTGAGCCCGCCCGGGGCGGTCCGGTCGAACGTGCAGGTGGCGTCGAGCGGGAAATAGACCCGGTAGCCGAGGTCGGAGGCCATCCGCGCCGTCGTGTCGCAGCAGTGGTCCGTCGTGATGCCGCAGACCGCCACCGCGTCGGCTCCGCGGGCCCGGAGCCAGCGGTGGAGGCTCGGTCGTCCGTAGAACGCCGAGTGGACGGATTTCGTCACGAGCAGGTCCGGGTCGCCGACGAGCTCGGCCTTGAACGCGCGCCCCCGGGCCGGACCGAACACCGAGCCGCGATCCTTCTCGTGGTGCCGGACGAACACGACGGGACGTCCGTTCCTCCGCCATGCCGCCACGAGGCGGGCCACGTTCGGCTCGCAAGCGGGATTGTTCCGGTGACCGAAGACCGGGTCGTCGAAGGCCTTCTGCAGATCGACGACGACGAGGGCGCACCGGAGAAGGGCCTCCGAAGCGACGCGATCCGACATCCTGGAACGCCTCCCGACGGGCCTTGAGCCTCGAACGGAGATAACCCGTGCCGGCCGCTACGGCGAGCGGGACCCGGGGGTCGCCGGGACAACGGGGGTCCGTACCCCTGGGCGCCGCCGGCGCCCTCGCGGGGCGACCGAAGGCGTTCCGTCGGCCGTCGCGGGCCCGGTACCGCGCGAACGCGGGCCCGCTCAGAGGATCGTCACGTGAGGCCTTTTGTACTCGGGCTGGGGTCGGAGCGATCGGATGTCCGTGCATTGGGCCGTCGAGATGAGATGGTTCGTGGCCGGCATCCTCCTCGTGATGATCGGCGCCATCGCGGGGCAACAGATCGATCAGAGCTGGCAGCCGTACGGCCCGAACACGATCATCGCATGGAGCCGGATCCTGACCCTCGTCGGAGGGATCCTGGTCATCCTCTCGGTCGGCGCCGCCGACGCCGAAACACGGCGATCTCGCGAACGCTCGCGGGACCGCGCGCCCTGAAAAGATCCCGGGAGCCGTCGCACCCTCGCCCCCAAAGCTCCGGGCGGTGCGCGGGGCGGTCGGCCGGATCCGGGGGAGAGCGCCGGAGGCTCCCCGCCGGCGCGCGCCCCTTATTCCGAGCGATGGCCTACCTCTGCACAATGGAGCGGCGGATCTCGGTCATCACGCTCGGAGTGGACGACGTCGGACGATCGGTCCGATTCTACCGGGAGGTCCTCGGCTGGAAGAGCACCTATGCGAAGGGCGATCCCATCGCCTTCTTCGAGCTGAGCGGGACCATCCTCGGCCTGTACGGCCGCCGCGCCCTGGCGCACGACGCCCAGGTACCCCCCCGCCGGGGTGGGTTCGACGGGATGACGCTCGCCCAGAACGTTCGCACGCGTCGCGCGGTCGACGGCATCTTTGCCCGCCTGGCGAAGCATCGCGCGCGGATCGTCAAGCCCCCCCGGGTCGCCGATTGGGGCGGCTACAGCGGCTACTTCTCCGACCCGGACGGGCATCTCTGGGAGATCGCCTTCAATCCGGGCTGGAAGCTGGATCGCCGCGGGGCCGTCCATCTGTCCAAGTGACCCGGGCCGCGGGCCGCTTCACGGTCGCGTCGGTTCCCTCGCTCGGGCGGGGCCCGCAGCGGCGGAAGGATTATCTCCCGCCGGTCTCGTCCGTCCTTTGGCCCCAGGCCAGGAGGTTCCCGGAACGATGACGGTTATCGAATTCTCTCTGACGCCGGGAACCGACTGAGCTCGACGATCGGTCCCGGCCGGGCGCTCCCGGCGACGCACTCCGCCCTAAGGGACCCACCACCACCACAGAACCTCATGCCCAACGACCCGTACCTCGACGCCAGCGTACGCTGGAAGATCAAGTCCGGCCAGGCTCGCACCTCCGAGCCTCGATACCGGGAGATGGCCAGCGCCCTCCTCGACGCCGGGATGGCCACGGAGGTGCTACGGAAAATCGGTTCCGGTAAGGAGGCGGACGTCTACCTGTGCCGGGACGGCCCGACGCTGGTCGCGGTGAAGGTCTACCGAACGTACCGGACCTCCCACGCCGTCTCCCGCGCGATGAAGCTCGATGCGATCGGACACCTCGCGGCGTGGGAGTACGATCTGCTCGTCTACGCCTACCGCGACGGCGCGCCGGTCCCCAGGCCGATCCGGCGCGAGGAGCACACGTTCGCGATGCAGTACCTCGGCACGTTCGAGGCGCCCGCCCCGCAGCTCAAGGACGTTCGCGGCGACGAGCTCCGACCGCTCGCCGACCGGACGCTGCGGGCCGTCGAGCGCCTCGCCGAGGCGGGGGTCGTCCACACCGACCTGAGCCCGTACAACATCCTCGTCGACCGCGGGGAGCCGTGGATCATCGACGTCGGGAGCTGCCTTCGGGTCGACCGGCTCGGCTCGCCCCCTTGGCTCACGGCGTGGAAGGCGCGGGAGGCGCTCGAGGCCGGGGCGCGCCACCTGGTGAAGTTCTTCGAGGGCCACGGCGCTTCGATCGACGTCGACGGGTTCGTCGGGCGCCTCATGCAGCGGATCGACCGCTACGGAGTGCTCGACGGGTAGGCCCCTCCGGACCGCCGATCGGGTCAACTCGCCCGCACGCAAGCCCCTAAGAGCCTATCCGGAAACCTGTCATTCCTGACGGATGAGTGATCCGCTCTCCTTCTTCCTCTCCGCCTCGAAGCA
>Ga0209415_10000344_pt1 | contig 84910 bp, 61 predicted proteins | sample PeaSoiSIISIP2007_FD_187696 | JGI IMG/M metagenome (GOLD analysis project Ga0209415, IMG submission 187696) | Peat soil microbial communities from Weissenstadt, Germany - SII-SIP-2007 (SPAdes) (version 2) | ecosystem: Environmental > Terrestrial > Soil > Wetlands > Peat | place: Germany... | reverse complement strand
GCAGATTGGACGGGGCCTGGCGGGCCCCGGCCGGACATTGGCGTACTACGCAGCGACGACTACGGCCACTCGTGGCGATCGATTGCCAAGGGATTGCCGTCGGATTTCGGATTTCCGATTGTGGTCCACCCGCACGACGCCGATACAGTATACGTCATGCCTCTTGAGGGGCCGACGCGCACCTGTCCCGGCGCCGCGCCAGCGGCGTGGCGCAGCGAAAGTGGCGGCGAGTCGTGGAGTCGACTCGCACGTGGGTTGCCGAAAAAGCAGAGCTACTTCACAGTCCTGCGCGACGCGATGGATATCGATCGGCTCAAGTCACCTGCACTTTACTTCGGCACTACGACCGGTCAGCTGTGGATCGGGAGGGAGGGTGGTGAGCAGTGGGACTGCCTGTTCGATTCGCTACCACCGATCCACAACGTCAAGGTCGCGGTCGTGTGATGCCAGCGTAGACCTTCCCTGGTCACTAGGACGCGTAACGCGCTACTCGTTGAAGTAACGCACCCGGTTAGTGGACAGATTGTCGGCAAACCCGAAGTTATCCGTTTCGTCCGTCACGCGGCCCGATGGTGGCGATTCTTCCGCTGTTCCCTCGCCGCCTCCAACTTCCGATCCCGCTCGGCCGCTCTTTCCAAAGGCCGACCCATCAGCCGTTTTGATTGACGACCACCCAACCCAAGTCTAAAATGGCCATTCAAGTGCTAGGTAATAGAGTAAGGGAGGGCCCCAGCCCATGCGCCGTATCGCCCTGCTTGCCTTGTGTTTTTTCACTTGCCTTGCAACCTTCGCCCAAACACAGAAAGCTACCGTCGCGCCTGTCCATGTAGCTGCCGGAACGGTCCTCACATTCCATTTGCAAACTCGCCTGAACCCCAGTAGCGAAAATGAAACCGACAAGTTGCCCAAGGGAACGGTTCTGAAGGTGAGACTCTCGCAATCTTTGGACTCCGCCGTGGACCATGACGGAACTGAATTCCACGGGGTCGTCGTCTCCTCCGTAACTTCGGGAAATCGGATTATCGTCCACCCGGACGCCGAAATTAGCGGAGTCCTGGCGCTGCTGAGAAGCAAGTCCCATCCGGAGGGATTCCGCTACGAACTCCTGATTACGGGAATGAGGGACCAGGGAAAGTCCTACGACATTACGGCTTCACTCAATCCTTCTTTTTTCGACGAATCCGCCCCGGCGGCAGCTCCTGCTCCGAAGCCAACAAATTAGTTTAGCCCTTGATCCGCCCGAAGCCCCTTTTCACGGGCGCCGAACAGTCCAATTGGAAGAATTTGGCCCAACAAAGCAGAGATTACCTGTATTTTTAACCCCCTCCGTGTCCTTTCAAGTTGGGAGCATCACGACAAGCCACATGTTATCTATTAGTTAGCGAGAATAAGTCTAAGGCAACCATTACGGCACTCCTCATGCTTATACATAAGGTGGCCAGCCCTGAACTCTCAGGAGGACAGGAGAATGAAGAAGCAAACGCGCCTAGATTTGGCTGGCGTTGTATTTCTGATGTTCGTTGTGGCAGTTTGGTCGGTTCCTTCAGCCGCACAGTATTCCAATTCATCTACAGCTGTCACCATCGCGCAGGATGCCCCGCAGACTCAATCGGTTTCCGGCACGATTTCAGCTGTTAACAAGACTAACTTCGTCCTCACCTTGCAAACTGTAAAAGGGAGCGGATTGGAGACCGTCGCGCAGCAGGATCCTCCAAAGAGCATGACATTCCAGATAGACAACAACACCACGATCGAAGGCAAGTTGGCAGTCGGATCCAACGCGGAAGTCACTTATCGTGACGACCGCAGCGGAAACCACATGGCTATCGGCGTCAAAGTGACCCCGAAGAGCTGAACGGCCAGCACAGACTGGTGTTTTCTGATTTGGGGACTGGCGAAGACTATTTCTAATTTTCGCCGGTCCCCTTCCGCTTTAGTAACCAGCGAATTTCTAGGTCTAATCCTCACTTACCCTCAGTTTCAGGCGGACCATCTTTGCCAGGTCAATGTGAAATGCCCGGAAACTGGCTCGCTGCCAGGGGACCAGAGCGCGTTCGAAGTCATATCCACTCCCACAAAGTGGTTATAATGCCCACCTGGCTAGTCGTCTAGATTCTAGGGTGCACTGAACCGGAAAAACGGAGATCGAAATTGAACCTTCCCTCTTTTTACATCCTCTCCGGCGAATCGATCTTCACTTCGATTACAGGGATTGTGTTTTGGGCTTATTTCGCCGGGATCGCGATTTTGGCGATCGGCATTTTTACGTACGGCAAGGAAGCATTGCGCGCCCATGGAACAGAAAAGATCCTGACGCTAAGCCCCTTATTTTTTGCAATCCCCATGGCCGTTTTTGCTTCCCAGCACTTCACAGAGAGTAAAGCGGTTTCCACGCTGGTGCCGCACTGGCTTCCGTGGCATTTGTTTTGGACTTATTTTGTCGGCACTGCTGTAATCGCCGCATCCCTGAGCATCGTCTCAAAGATACAAGCGCAATTGGCCGGTATCCTCTTGGGCGTCTTGCTCATTATCTTCGAGTTGTTGTTGCACATACCCTTCATAATGGCCCATCCAAAGAACGTAATTGGGTGGTCCATAGGGCTCCGAGATTTGGCTTTCAGCGGCGGTGCATTGGCTTTTGCCGCAACTCAAATTGGGGAATGGAAAACTGGAGTTGCGAATTATCTCGCAGTCCTTTCCCGCTTTTTTATTTCTGTGCCTGCCATCTTTTTCGGTGTAGAACACTTTCTTCATCCCCAGTTTATGCCCGGCGTTGACTTTGACCGAAGCATGCCCGCCTGGGTTCCAGCACCCATATTCTGGAGCTATCTTGCCGGAACGGTTTTTCTTATTGCCGGCGCGAGTCTCCTCTTGAATATGAAGTCACGGTTTGCAGCAATGTGCTTAGGGTCCATGGCTCTTCTTTTGATCTTATTTGTGTATCTGCCTATCTTGGTTGCCAAGCCGCTGGACATAGACAACGGTCTTAATTTCCTCGTAAGCACGTTGGCTTTCGGCGGAGCTGCTTTGCTTCTCGCGAAAACCATGTCAAATACCGCAACCGTGTAGCCCAGGCTTTGCATGAGTTACGCAGGGCAACGGCAAACCCTCGCCCCCGCAACCGTGGTCGCCATATTGGAGGTTGACCCCAAACCGCCGGATTAGAGACACTACTAAGCCGCGAAGGCACAAGGCGCTGTGGGGGCGGGTCCGGTACCCGCCCGGCCCGGTTCCTGATTTGAGGTGAATCACGACATGATAAAGCCCACCGTTCCACGACCCATCGTTGAGGAGCTGAATCCGCCCACCCGGCTGATGCTTACGCCCGGGCCCTCCTCCTGCCACCCGCGCATTTACCGCGCACTGGCCACGCCCCTGGTGGGGCACATGGACCCCTATTTTAACGACGTCCTCATCCCCGACATTTCCAAGCTGATGCGCTACGTTTTTCAGACCGAAAACAAAATCACCTTCCCAATTTCGGCTTCCGGTTCGGGCGGAATCGAAGCCGCGGTCCTGAATCCTTTGGAACAGGGCGACGAGGCCATAATCTGCGTCAACGGATGGTTTTCCGAGCGAATGGCAATCATCGCCGACCGCTCGGCCGCGAAGATTCATCGTGTGGAAGCCCCCTACGGCCGCACGGTTGACCTTGAAGACGTTCGGCGAGTGGGCAAGGGACGCAAGATCAAGATCGTTGGCCTGGCACACGGCGAAACCTCTACCGGAGTGATTCAGAATCTGGACGAATATCGCAAAGTTGCCGATGAGCTGGGCGCGCTTCTGGTGGTGGATGCGGTCGCCACGCTGGCCGGCGTTCCTCTGGGAATTGATCAGCAGCGCATAGACATCTGCTTCAGCGGAACGCAGAAAGCGCTGAGCGCTCCTCCAGGGATGGCGCCCATCACGGTGAGCGCGCGCGCCGCGGAAGTGATCAGCACACGCAAGACGAAGGTGCAGAGCTGGTATTTCGATTTGAACAACACCATGACCATGTGGGGCAGCGAGCGGCTCTATCACCACACTCCGCCCATTTCGCTGATGTATGCGCTGCGAGAAGCCATGCGCATGGTGGCCGAAGAAACTTTGGAGGCGCGCTGGGAGCGGCACCGGCAGAATCAGTTGGCGCTGATCGCGGGCATTGAGGCGCTGGGGCTTTCCTGCTTCGTACAGAATGCGGCCGACCGGCTGCCCACCGTCACCGCGGTGAATGTGCCCCAGAGCGTTGAGGACATTAGATTCCGCAAGCAATTGCTGAGCGAGTTTGGAATTGAAATTTCGGGAGGGTTTGGCCCGCTGAAGGGCAAAATGTGGAGAATTGGCTTGATGGGCTACTGTAGCCAGCGAAACAATGTGCTGCTGTTCCTCGCGGCCATGGAGAAGCTGCTGATCGATCACGGTCACCGCGCGTCTCCTGGAGCAGGGGTGGGAGCCGCCGTGCGCAGCTATACGCAAAGTGCCGCCACAACAGTGACGACCTATCAGCCCGTCGCGATTGCCGCCCGCAGATAAATCTTGAAGTGGATGATGCAGCGCCGTACTCCAGCTTGGCATGGAGTTTTGCAATGCCCCGGCAAATCGGGGCGGATTTAAGTATCTAAAATGGCCGAAAAAACTATTTCCATCCCGAACATTGGCGCCATGAGCGAATTCGTAGGCGCCTTCGACGTGCCCTCAAAACTCACCGACCAGGTTTATCACTGCCGCTTCTCGCACATGTGGAACGGCATCGCCACACGCCATGCCGACACGATTGACACCAAATTTTTCGTGGACGGCCGCGGAGTGGTGGTGGGATTGGCGCACACCGCGTTTTATGATTTTCGCGTCCGCACGGGACGTGATCTCACTGACCGCGAGGCCAGCTACATTGCCGCGGAATATTTGCGAGAGAGATTGGAAGAGGAGGACGAACACTCTCTGTACGATGTTCAGAAAGAAGATGTTTCACGCCTGATTGCACGATTCCGAATGTCCTGATTACGGACGCAGAAGCGCACGCGAAAAACAACTCACACACTAAGCATCAGAAAGCGATCCACTGTCCAGATTCACCACGCCGCCGCTTTCGCCTGCCTCGTAAATTTCGCCGCAGTCGAGACATTCCCAATATTCGGCGTCTTCATCCTTGGCGATAAGCCGCCTGCGCGTGTGCGTGCATTGCGCCGAGTTCGGATTTATTCCGGCAGGATCAGGCATGATGGAACCAAGACTCCAACTGCAAAGGATTATATACTGGCGCGCGCAAATAGGCGCTTGCCCGCGCGGGCAAACGAGACGCTGAACACCGATGCCGCTTACCAGCAGAGATCACGATACGCAGGAATCGAGCCGCGGGCGGCTTTCGTCGCTGCTGTTCTACGGCGCGGTGATTCTGCTCGGATACCTGATCTATCTGGTGTTTGCGCCTTTCCTTGTGCCGCTGGGCTGGGCGGCCATTCTCGTAGTGATGTTCCATCCGTGGCATGCGCGGCTCGCGCGGCGAATGGGAGACACTCGAGCCGCTGCGTTCAGTACCGCGAGCGTTACGTGCGTGCTGATCCTGCCGGTGCTGGGCGTGTCAACGCTATTCGTGCGCGACGCGTATCAAGCGGCGGTGGGGATGCAATCGGGATTCGCGCAGGGACACATGCCCTGGGTGAATCACGCCTGGACCTGGCTGGTCGCGCATTCACCGGGTGGCACCGGCCGCGACCTCTCCTCTCTCGTTAGCCAGGCGGGCGAGACCCTCGGCGGCCGCGCCGCCGAACTGCTGGGGGCGGTGCTCACCCACACTGCGGCATTCTTCTTCCAGCTTTTCGTCACTTTGTTTGCGCTGTTTTATTTTTTCCGGGACGGCGACCACCTGATGAAGATTCTGCGGGGGTTGCTGCCGCTTGAGAAAGCTTCGCGTGAGCGAATGATTTCCGGAGCGCGTGAGTTGATTCGCGCGAGTGTCACGACGAGTCTGGTGATCGCGGGATTGCAGGGGATTCTGTGCGGTATTGCGTTTTATGTGGTGGGAATCAGTGCGCCGGTGTTTTGGGGAGTAGCGATGGCGTTTTTTTCACTGGTTCCGGTGGTCGGGTCCGCGTTGATTTGGGGGCCGGCAACGGTGTGGCTGCTTTCCGCCGGGCAGTGGGGCCACGCGATTGTGCTGGTGACAATTTGCGGAGGCGTGGCAAGCGTGGTGGATAGCTTCCTTCGTCCGCTGCTGCTGAGCGGGCACGCGCGTTTGAATGCCTTGCTGGTATTTATCAGCGTGCTTGGAGGCGTGGCCGTTTTTGGCGCGATCGGACTGGTGCTGGGGCCAATTGTTGTGGCCGCAGCGGCGGGAGTTCTGGAGGCGTATACGCGTGTTGAGGCGGTGCCGACGGATTAAGCGGGACGATTTTCGCACAGATGGGTTTTCATCCTTCCATTAAGTTGTGTACTAGACAACCGCCGGCTAGGAAGTGGAATCCCAAAGATGGGGGTGGTCCGATGAGGTCCCGTAGGGCAATCAAGATTGCGTGTGTGTTTGTGATTGCGTGTTATCCGTGCGCGGGCGGAGATGCCGATCTCACGATCTATAATCAGAACTTCGCCGTGGTGCGGGAGATGGTGCCGCTTGATTTGAAGAAGGGGATTACGGAGGTCCGTCTGATCGACATGACGGGAAGCCTGGAGCCGGATTCGGTGATGCTGCGAGATCCGCAAGGGAAACACGCAATGAGAATTGTGGAACAGAGCTATCGGGCCGATCCGGTATCGCAGGGATTGTTGCTGGCGCTGAATGAAGGCAAGACCATCGATTTCCTTGTTCAGGAGTAGGGTAAGAGTGAGGTAGTAAAAGGGAAAATTGTGCGCAGCGGATACACGCCGGCGGGATCCAATTTTGTGCAAACGCAATACGGCATGCAGCAATTTGGGAACGGTCAACCGGATCAGCCGATTATTGAGATTGATGGGAAGCTGCGATTTGGCTTGCCGGGTTTGCCGCTATTCCCACCGCTTTCGGATGAAACGATTGTGAAGCCCACGCTGAGCTGGCAGATTCAAAGCGAAACGGCCGGACGCGTGAATGCGGAGTTGAACTACGTGACGGGCGGCTTGAACTGGGACGCTGCCTACAACGTGGTGGCGCCGGAAACGGGCGACCTGCTTGATTTGACTGGCTGGGTGACGATGAGGAATCAGACGGGAAAGACATTTGAAAACGCGCGAATCAAGCTTATGGCGGGAAATGTGAACAAGGTGCAGATGGTGCAAGCGATTTCAGTTAGTGGTGGGGCCATGGATTCCACGGCATTTGGCATCGGTGGTCAGCCCCCTGTTACCGAGAAGAAATTTGACGAGTACCACCTTTACGAGTTGCATCAACCTACGACGTTGCATGACAAAGAGACGAAGCAAGTTGAATTTACGAGCGCAACGGGAGTCCAGTCGGATCGCTACTATGTTTATGATGGGTTCAAGATTGACCCAACGCGGTATCAAGGATGGCAGATTGAAAATATACGACAGCAGAGTGATTACGGCACGCAATCCAATCCCAGCGTGTGGGTAATGCGGGAGTTTGCGAATACGACGGCAAATCACCTTGGGATTCCGCTTCCGGCGGGTCGGGTGCGTTTCTATCGTAGGGACACGGACGGGCATCTGGAATTCACAGGCGAGAACGTGATTGAACATACGGCGCAGGATGAGACGCTACACATCTTTACAGGCACGGCGTTCGACTTGGTTGGTGAGCGGAAACAAACCAGCTATCGAATTAATCAGAATCAAAATGCGCGGTCAGTGGATGAATCGTTCGAAATAAAATTGCGAAATCACACCAAGGAGGCGGTGGAAATTCGAGTTGTGGAACACATGTAGCGCGGGTATACGTGGACGATTGGGGAGCACTCGGATCCCTTTCAGCAGACGGACAGCCGGACAGCTGAATTTCGAGTGAAGGTGGAGCCGAGTGGGGAGAAAACAGTGACGTATGCGGTGCACTACACCTGGTAGAGACGAAAGGCGCAAGCGATCTCATTAAAATTGGTTTAGTTGTTCAGGGGGAAACGGAGCACACAGCCAGGAATGGCTGTGCCACGAAACACTGCCTCGCGCTGACTTATTTGAGTAAGAACGTTTAATAGACTCCTGTTTCTTTTTTCAGGCGCTCCTTTTCGGTGTCCTTATCGAGGAATGGGATTCCATTTATCATCCAGTCTGGTTTAGGCGCGCCCTTCAGGAAATAATCGAAATACTGTTGCATGCGGACTGTGAAGTCTTTCTGGTCGGGGCGGCGAACGATTCCGTGGGGCTCGCCGTTGTAGGTGAACATGTAAACTTCCTTGCCGAGGCGGCGCAGCGCCAGGTAATACTCGATGCCCTGATACCACGGGACGGCGTTGTCGGCGTCGTTCTGCAAAATCAGGATGGGAGTGGTGACGCGGTCGGCCATGAAGATGGAAGAATTCTCAATATATTTGAGAGGAGCCTGCCAGGGCGATCCGCCGATGCGGGTCTGCGAACGCTCATATTGAAACTGACGCGGCAGGCCAGGTCCCCAGCGGATGCCGTCATAGGCGCTGATCATGTCCACGACGGGGGCACCGGCTTCGACAGCCCGGAAGCGTTTCGTTTGAGTGATCATGTAGGCGATCTGGTAGCCGCCCCAACTGTGGCCTTCAATGCCGATGGCGTTTTCATCCACGAAACCCTTGGCGACTACGGAATCGATCGCCGGGAGAACGCATTTCAGCGCGCTCTGGCCGGGATTGCCGATGGTGTAGACGATGTCGGGTTCAAGAATCAGGTAGCCGTTACTGGTGTAAAACGTGGGAACGATGGTGTGGCTGGGGCGCGGCGCGACGTAGGCGTGCACATTGTTTGAAAGCTTTTCGTAGATGTACACGATCATCGGATATTTCTTCTTGGGATCGAAATTGTCGGGCTTGTATAGCGTGCCCTTAAGGTCGACGCCGTCGGCGTTGCGGAAATGGATCAGCTCCGCGGTGCCCCACAGGACTTGAGATTGTTGGGGGTTGGCATTGGTGACTTTTTGGAGCTTCGAGAAACTGGAATCGGTGATGAGCAGGTCGGGGAATTCCTGGAAGGTAGATGCAGAGAGGACCATGACATCCGCATCTTTCGCTTTCAGCGGCGCTGTGAAAGCTTTTGAGGCGAAGACGAGTTTCTGCGGAGGATCCTTGGCATCCACTTGCGTGCGATAGAAGCCGGTGTCGTAGGTTTGTTCGTCTGCGGCGCGGAGATAGAGGGGTTTCGCGGGATCGATCCAACGATCTTCGGGATCACGGACATCGGAGCCGATGCGAGCGTAGCGGAATTCGAGATGAGCAGACCGCCCCATTCCGCGGGTTAAGTTGATCGCTTCGCTGCCGTCGGGCGTCACTCGCCAAACATCGTATTTGTCGTAGAGAAGGATGTACTTCCCATCCTTGGTCCAACCGGCGCCGCCATAGGAGGGAGGCGGGGCGGGGTGATCATCATCCTCTCGCCAGAAATTCACGCCGCGATTCGCGGTGAGATTTACGGTTTTACCGTCGGGGAGCGAGACGCTCATCCAGTTCTTGTCCACGTAGTAGTAGGCGTGTTTTCCGTCCGGGGCCATGGAAAGGGCGTTGGCCTGTTTTTTCACCAGCAGGCGGCGGTCGCCTGTGAGTGTGTTCACCAGATAGTAGTCAGAGTATTCGGTGTCGTATTCAAGCACCGGACCGTATTCGCGGTCGTCGGCGCCGATGCCCAACAGACCATCTTCGCTGGGAGTTACATCGCGCAGGGTGAAATCGGCGAGCTGGACGAATTTCTTTTCCAGAAGGTGATAGACGGCGCGGTAGGTGCGCTCTCTCTCGGTTTTGGCACGAACCTTTTGCATGGGCTGGATGTGCTCGTCTTTCCAGCTCCAAAGGTCCGCGTTGACTTTGTCGTCGGCGAGCAATTCGGTTGCGGGATCGGGTTCAGGAGGATCGGGCGGAGCGCAGCCAAAGAAGATGCGCTTGCCATCGTGGCTGAAGCTGACGGCGCCCTTGTCGCTGATGACGAAACCGCTGTGGAATCCGGGAGTGGAGACGGAGACCAATTCGTTGGTGACATCTGAGGTGCCGCGCGGCCACTGGTAGAGTTTGAATTTCGGCTGTTTGGATTTGGCGTCGTCACGATCGCTCAAGAATGCGAGCTGAGTCTGATCATAATCCCAGGTTAGACGGACATATTTGCCGGGGCCAGCGAGCAGGGCACGCGGGGAGGGGTCGCTGCCTGTGGCCACAAGGAAGAGGCCATTAGTTTCTTCCTTGTGGGAGGCGACGGCGTAAACCAGAGTGGCGCCATCTTTAGAGAGCGTATAAGCAAGCGCATCCGGGAAGGTGCGCTCGGTTTGCTTGGATAAATCGCGCAGGACCAAATCGCTGCCATATTCTTTCTTCGGAGCGCGTCCGGCGCCGGTGGAACCCCCTTGAGGCGCGCCTTCTTCCGACGCGGAATTTCCTCTCCCTCCTCCAACGGGCCTGGTGGGTAACGGTTCGTGAAGGTAAGCAATCAAGCCGGCGGATTTTTCCGGGACTTCAAAACTTTTGACGCGTTCAATTCGAGTGGCGGTGCCGGAAGAGAGATCCATGATGGCTAAAGTATTTTTGGGCATTTCATCAGGGCGCTTTTTGTCGCGCTTGGCCTTGTCGGTGTCGGCCTTGGGAGGGAACGCGGAGAAGACGAGATAGTGGCTATCCGCAGTAAATGATATGGTTATCTGCGGAACCGGAGGCGGCTGATCGCTTTCAGGATCGGGCAGGCCGGGCGCGGGGCGCGCTCCGGCGGGCTGGCGCCACTCGACACCCGATTGGAGATTGCGGACGACGACCTCGCCATCGCCCTCCTCAGGAAAGAGGCCATAGGCCAGGAACTTTCCGTCGTTCGAGAGCGCCTGATTCTGGATGTTGCGCCAGCCATCGTAGTCCTGATGAGTGAGGGGCCGTTTGGTTTGGGCGGATGCTAGAGGCGCGATGAGAAGGATTAAAATCGCGACAGATTTGCCACAAAGAGATACAAAGTTAGTTTTCATGATGGCGGGGAATTTAGCAGAAGCCAGATATCAAGTCCACGGTTGGTTCAGACATCGTGAAAACTGCCAGACGGAGTAAAGAATGCATGGCAGATTGGGTCGCCAGAATTTAAGTCCTTTCAGATGAAGAAGTTATTCCCCATACATATGGCACCGCTCTTGCTACAGTGAAATGTGTATTTTTCCGGCTATCTTCTTCAATTATAAAGTGATAGTTAAAGATCGCTCACGAACTAGGGGCTTAGTTAACTTGGAACGCGGGGGCGGGACATGAAACTCAGCCTGCGATTGATTGCATGCCTGGTGGTCAGCATAAGCCTAGTTACATTCGTTGTGGCACGGAGCCAGGTGCGGTCCGAGAAACTCGGTCTGCGCACTGACCTTGCCAGGCGCGCGGAAATCCTGACAGAAAGTTTGCAGGAAAACGTTGAGCCGGTGCTGCAGCAGGGCGACCGAAGGCAGCTGCAGAGAATTGTGGAGCGGTTTGGCGACCGCGAGCACCTGGCCGGAGTGGCCGTGTATGACGGCGACGCTAAATTGCTGGCCGCCAGCGCGCAGCTTGGGCCACACGCACAGTTCCCACCGAACGTCTTCACGGAATCCAAGAACAATGACAAGGGCGCAGGCGGATTCGCGCAGGTTGGCGACGCGACGATGTATGTGTACGCGTTGCCGATGCACCATTTCGCGGACGTGATCGGAGTGCTGGTCACATTTCACGACGCCACGTACATCGAAGCGCAGAGTTCCGCGATATGGCGCGATGCCATCTGGCATGATGCCGCGCAAGTGTTGCTGATCGTGCTGATCACCTACGTGATGATGCGATGGTCGGTGATGGGGCCAATTGCACGAATGTCGCAGTGGATGAAAGACCTGCGTACCGGCAAGGCGGGGCCAATTCCTGAGGCCTCCGGATCAGATTTGCTGGGGGACCTGACATCCGAGGCCACCCAGCTGGCGCAACATTTGAATGAGGCGCGGATGTCCGCGAAGGAGGAGGCGCGCCTGCGCGAGGCCGGGGATTCGCAGTGGACGCCGGAACGGTTGCGCGTGGGTGTTCGGAGAAAGCTGCGCGGGAACACATTGTTCGTAGTGTCCAACCGCGAGCCGTACATGCACGTTCACCGCGGAAAGGGAATCGAAGTGCAAGTGCCCGCGAGCGGGCTGGTGACGGCGCTCGAGCCGATTCTCGTGGCGTGCGAAGGGACCTGGATCGCTCACGGGTCGGCGGATGCGGACCGGGAAACGGTAGACGCAAATGACCGCCTACGAGTGCCCCCCGAAAATCCACACTACACTTTGCGCCGCGTCTGGCTGACGAAGGAAGAGGAAGAGGGCTACTACTACGGATTTTCCAACGAGGGGATCTGGCCGTTGTGCCACATCGCCCATACGAGGCCCACTTTCCGCGCGTCGGATTGGGAGCAATACCGCCAGGTGAACGAAAAATTCGCGCAGGCGGTGTTAAAGGAGACAGCAAATGCGGAAAAGCCGTTCATATTGATACAAGACTATCACTTTGCGTTGCTGCCCCGGCTGATCAAGGAGGCGCGGCCGGATGCGCGGGTGGCGATTTTCTGGCACATACCGTGGCCCAACCCGGAAGCATTCGGGATTTGTCCGTGGGAGAAGGAGTTGTTGGACGGGTTGCTGGGAGCGGATTTGGTCAGCTTCCACATTCAGGCGCACTGCAATAATTTTCTGGAGACAGTGGATCACGCCATTCAAAGCCGGATTGAATGGGATCGCTTTGTGGTCAACCGGAACAACCACTATACGGCGGTGCGGCCGCATCCCATCAGCGTGGCCTTTCCGGATTGGAAGAAGGAGCCGGGCAGCGCGACCAAAGCTCTGCAAAACCGGACGACTATTTTGGAAGGGCTCGGTTCAGAATCCCTGTTCCTGGGTGTCGGGGTGGACCGGGTCGACTACACCAAGGGACTCGTGGAACGATTCCGCGGGATTGAGCGGTTTCTGGAGAAGTATCCGCACTACGTCAAGCAATTCACATTTGCGCAATTCGGCGCGCCCAGCCGGACGAACATCCCTCGCTATCAGCATTTTTTTGAGGAGGTGGAAGCGGAAGCGAAGCGGATCAACGAGCGATTCCAGAGCGAGAGGTGGAAGCCGATTGCTTTTTTCAACACGCATCACAGCCATAAGGAAATTGATCCTTATTACCGGGCGGCGGATTTATGCCTGGTGACATCGTTGCATGATGGGATGAATCTGGTGGCAAAGGAATTTGTTGCCGCGCGGAGCGATGACGATGGAGTGCTGATTTTGAGCCAATTCACGGGGGCCAGCCGCGAATTGCACGATGCGCTGCTGGTGAATCCTTATGATGTAGAGCAGCTGGCGGAAGCGATCCGTCGCGCTTTGGAAATGCAGCCGGAAGAAAGGCACGCGCGGATGGTAAGAATGCGGCAAACTGTAAAGGAGCACAACGTGTACCGATGGGCGGCAGAGTTGATATCGGAGCTGGCAGAGATTCGGTTGGATACACCGGAAACGGTAGAGACTCGTTGAAAATTGGGCCGGCGCGGGGCAAGAGTGGAGTGTGGTATTTATTTGAATGTTGGCAAGAAATTTCGCGGCGAGTTCGAAAGGCAAAAGAAATCCGCGTCTATCTGGATTTTGACGGGACGCTGGTTGAGTATCACGCTGATCCCGAAGACGTAAAGTTGAGCAGGGAAGCGAAAGCCGCGTTACGAGGGTTGGCGAACCATCACAACGTGCGTGTCGTGATTGTGAGCGGACGGCGGCGCGGAGTGCTGGTGCGGCACTTGAAAGTTTCCGGAGTGCTCTACATGGGTTTGTACGGGTGGGAAGACGGGAGAAACCCGCGATTGCCGCGGCGAACGACTCAGGAGATTCGCCGGTTGCGGAGAACACTGGCAAGCCTGCCGGCGGAGTTGCCGGGGGTTTCGATAGAGGACAAGGGGATCAGCGTGGCCGTGCATTTTCGTGGGGCCTCCGTCGAAATGCGCAGGCGCGCAGAAAACAGGATTCGCAAGGCGCTCGGAAAATCCCAATCAAAGGTGCGCGTGATTCGATCGAACGATGTTTGGGATGTGGTTCCCAGACAAGTGCGCGGGAAGGGCTACGCGATGCGAATGGCACTGCGAGGCGCCGGCCGCGAGGTTTTGCCAATCTATGTTGGGGACGACGTGACCGATGAATCCGCGTTCGTGGCTCTTCGGAGAGGGATCACTGTGCTAACCGGGCCCTCGCGGAAAACTGCCGCGCAGTTCGCGCTGCGGAATCCAGCAGAGGTGTGCGCTTTTCTGAAGAAACTGGAAAGAGAAATAAATATTGGGGAGGAGAGCCATTGAAAAGCGCTGAACATCCATTCCAATTTGTGACTGTTTCCTATTTGACGCGCATCGGAAATCAATCGGCGAGAAATCTGGGAGAACTGCGAGATGGGTTGGAAAAGTGCAGCGACGCTTCGGTTTTCTACCACACTTTCCAGAGCCTGGGATGGCACCATTTCCTGACGGAAGGGTTTTCAAATGATTTCGCACAGTGGGCTCTGTCGGCGCTGAACCGCGCGGAATTGGCGGAAAGATTGGCGGCACTGGACATCCGCGGCTATCTGGACTTGAACGAATTGCGGACGGACCTGCTTCGCGTAGCGGATGAGTTTTGCAACGCGCATCCCGATGAACTCACGCGGCCCGCGTTTGAGCCATTCTATTTTTGCGAAGCGGTCGAAGTGACGGTGCCGTTGGGATGGGAGGCGAGGACGCTGGAGGAATTTCGGCGAGGAGTGCAGCATCTCAGCACCGGATCATTCCACTTCCACTTCCTGGTTTCACGGCTGCGCCTGCACTTGCGCACCAACGATTTCTCGCAGTGGTTTGCGAATGAATTAGGGCTGGAAACTCTGGCGCAACGCATTAATGGAATGGACGTGTATACGAATACACTGGACAGCGCGAGAGCGAAGCTCATCGAGTACATTGACCAGGAGCTGGCGGCATGACGGAAATAAAGACAGAAACCAAGAGGGATGAGAAGACGGAAGTCCGCTCGATCCATTTGGATGACTATGTGGCGCTGCTGGGCGAGCCGGAGATTGACGAGATCCGCACGCTGGCCGGGAAACTTTCCGGACGAACGGTGCAGATGGTGAATTCCACAGCCATGGGCGGCGGCGTGGCAGAGATTCTGAATTGCCTAATCCCGCTGATGGATGATTTGGGTTTGAAACCGCGATGGGACGTGATCACCGGTGGAAACGCGTTTTTTGAAGTTACGAAGGCGTTTCACAACGCTTTGCACGGCGGGGCGTATGAAGCGCGCAAAGAAGATTTCGATCTATTCCATGCCACCACGGAATTGAACCGAAAGCGGTTGCAATTTGACTGTGAGTTCACGGTCATCCACGATCCGCAGCCGGTGGGGTTGATTGAATCCCGCCCGGGACACGCGGGGCACTGGATTTGGCGCTGCCACATCGATCTTTCGCAGCCGAACCCGGATGTTTGGGGATTCCTGCGGCCCATGGTGTTCAAGTACGACGCGGCGATGTTTTCCTCGCCGTCGTTTGCGCGGCAGCTCCCGATTCCCCAGTATCTCGCTTATCCATGCATCGATCCGCTTTCAGAAAAAAACGCGGAGCTCGATCCTGCTTACGTGCGCAGCGTGATGGATCGGTTTGGAATTGATGTGGGGCGGCCGATCATCACACAGATTTCGCGGTTTGATCGGTTGAAGGATCCCGTGGGCGTGGTACGGGCCTATCAAATTGTAAAGCGATATGCGGACTGCCAGTTGGTGTTGGCGGGCGGCGGCGCAGTGGATGATCCGGAAGGAGGAGTGGTGCTGGAAGAAGTACGTCACGCAGCCGCCGGTGATGCGGATATTCACATCTTAGATTTGCCGCCGTGGAGCGCGATGGAGATTAACGCCCTACAGAGAGCGTCCACGATAATTGTGCAGAAAAGTTTGCGCGAGGGTTTTGGGCTAACGGTTACAGAAGGACTGTGGAAGAAGAAGCCGGTGGTGGCGTCCGCAGTGGGAGGAATTCCGGCTCAAATCATTCACAAGCACACGGGCTTGCTGGCGCACTCGGTGGAAGGCACGGCGTACCAGATTCGGTTCTTGCTCTCCAATCCCGCGATTGCGCGGAAGCTCGCGGAGCAGGGGCACGAGCACGTGCGAGAGCATTTTCTGATCACTAGCAATGTGAAACGGTACCTCACTCTGTTCCTACATTCCATGCAAAGCTCGTAAATTGATTCAAATTATTTCATATTGAGCAGTGCAGCCGGTTGGATACGAGCGTCACAGGTCCGGGCGCGAGATGTGAGTCGCACCCAAAATCGACAATATTACTGTTGCCGCCCGGAGCCACCATGTCGTTGGCGGGCTTGAGGTCGCGGTGGATGGTGCCTCGTTTGTCCGCGTAATCACGTATTTGAGCCAGTAGGCCGGGTTGGGGGGCCGTCCGGGATGTGCTAGAGTAACGCGCTCGAAGCTCCCCGCTATGAAACACAAAGCTGCAAATGTTCACGCCGGACTTCCGCCGGAAAAGCTGCGCTGGCGCTGCGATCCCAGCCGGGTGCCGTTTGCAACCACGGCGCAGGCCGAGCCGCTTGAGGGCGTAATTGGCCAGGACCGCGCGCTGCGGGCGCTGAAGTTGGGGATTGAAATTTCCGCGCCCGGTTACAACGTGTTTGTGTGTGGCCTGGCGGGAACCAGCCGTGGCAGCACGATTGTAAGGATTCTCGAGGAGCTACGGCCAGAATCGAGCGAATCGCGGGACCGCTGCTACGTAAACAACTTCAAGAATACCGACCGGCCGCGGCTGCTCACGCTGTCGCGGGGCAAAGCCAACTCATTCAAGAAAGACATGCAATCGGGAATCGAGTTTCTGCGGCGCCGCATTCCGCAAGTATTTGAGGGCGAGCCATTTCAGCGGCAGAAGGGCCGCATCGTGGACCGCTACACGGCGCGTGAGAAGGAGTTGATGGACGACTTCACGCGGCGAATTGCCAGGGAACAATTCGCGCTGGGGCATATGCAGGTGGGCGCGGTGGCGCTGCCCGAGATTTTTCCAGTGCTCGAAGGGCAGATGGTGCCGATCGAAGACATTCCGAAAATGGTGCATGAGGGAAAAATCGAATCCGGTTCAGCGGAGGAATTGGAGAGGAAGTACGAACAGTTCCGGCAGGAATTCACGGTTGTTTACAGAAAGACGCTGACGCTCTCGCGCGAACTGGCCAGCGAGCTGAGTTACCTGGAGCAGGAGGCGGCCTCCGTGCTGGTGGACGGAGTTATTGAGGAGCTGAAAGAGAAATATCCCGGGCATCAGGCCACGGAATACCTGGAAGAAGTAAGGCTAAATATTCTGGACAACCTCGACCCGTTCCGCGAGCGCGAAGGGGAAGAGGATCACGAGCCACCCCCGGAAGGAACGCCGAAGGCGCCCACCACGGACCGCGATCCGTTCCGCGTGTACGGAGTGAATGTAATCCTGGCGCACGAAGGAGATGAAACGCCTCCAGTCATTTTCGAGACGACTCCCACTTACGCCAATTTGTTCGGCACCATTCAACGCAATTACGATTGGCGCGGGTCGTGGACATCGGACTTCATGGATTTGCGCGGCGGATCCATGTTACGCGCGGATGGCGGCTACCTGATCCTTTACGCGTTTGACGCGTTGACCGAGACGAGCGTCTGGAAAACGCTGAAGCGCACGATGAACCACGGAAAACTGGAAATTCAGCCGATGGAATTGATGTTTCCATTGGGGGGGTCGGGACTTAAGCCGGAGCCGATTGACCTGAAGGTGAAAATCATTTTAATCGGCGACCGCGATTTATACGAGCTGTTTTACACATTTGAGGAGGAGTTCCGGAAGATTTTCAAGGTCCGCGTGGAATTTGACGATGAAATGCCGATGACCGACGAGGTCATTCTTGAATTTGGCGGAAGGCTGCGCAAACTCTGCGACGATGAATTATTGTGCCCATTCGACCGGTCGGCAGTTGCGGCACTGATCGAATACGGAGTGCGGAAGGCAGGCCGGCGAAGCAAGGTAACGGCGCATTTCGTTGACCTAGCCGATCTGGCCCGCGAGGCGTGTTACGTGGCGCGGCAGGCGGGCGAGGCGCCCGTTACCGGCGAATACGTCCGCAAGGCACTGGAGGCGAAAGTCGAGCGGCACAACCTGATCGAGACAAAAATCCGTGAGATCATCCAAGAGGGCACGCTGCTGGTCGATACGGCTGGCTCGCGCGTTGGCCAGGTGAATGGATTGAGCGTGCTGGAAATTGGCGGGTACATGTTTGGCAAGCCGGTGAGGATCACCGCGTCGGCGGCGATTGGAAAACTTGGGCTTATCAACGTGGAACGCGAGTCCAACTTGAGCGGGCGCATACACGATAAGGGGATGCAGATTATTTCCGGATTTTTGCGCCGGCTTTTCGCTCAGGATAAGCCGCTTTCCCTTTCGGCCAGCATCTGCTTTGAGCAGTCGTATTCAGGAGTGGATGGGGACAGCGCCAGCTCAACGGAAATTTACGCCCTGCTTTCGGCGCTGACAGATTTGCCTCTGCGGCAGGAGATCGCTGTAACCGGATCGGTGAACCAGCAAGGGGACATCCAGCCGATTGGCGGCGTGAACCAGAAGATTGAGGGCTTTTATGACGTGTGCCGCGTGAAGGGGCTGACGGGCACGCAGGGTGTGATGATTCCGATTGAAAATGTGGAAGACCTCATGCTGCGCGAAGATGTGATCGAAACGGTGGCGGCGGGGAAGTTCCACATTTTGCCCGTGGATACAATCGAGCACGGAATCGAGATTCTGACTGGAGTGAAAGCCGGGGCGCGCGGGGTCGACGGAAAATTTGAGCCGGGCACGGTGTTGCGTCTTGCCGATGATCGTTTGCGCGGGATGGCGAATACGCTGAAGGAATTTGAGTAGATTTTCGCCCGTGCTTACACACTGAATACGGCAGGCCAAAGCTTACTGCGCTTGCGATCTGCTCTCGAAATGGATTCCATTGGAATCCTTCCACATCACACCGACACTCCACCGATTCGTCTTGAAAAGAGCGCTCCACGGGAATTTCTTGACCGATTCTAAGAACTGCGCATCCTCGGCAGAAGTTTTGGAGGATGCCTGAGGTGCGGAATTTTCAAGTACGGCGGTCATGATCGCTGAGAGAAAACGAGAATAGTCCGTAATGCTAATGGACATCACATCGTGGGGCAGCCCCGCGCGGAGCCGCATGACATCCGCGTTATCGGCCAGCGATGGAGCGCCGGATGAACCAAGACGTTCGGCGGCCTCGCGAACGTATTGGGCTTTTGAGCTGGCAAGGATAACGTGAGGGCCGAGTCCGAGATAAAAAGATGAGTCAGCGGTTGCTTGCCCACCCGAAGGCGCGGGAGAGGCGAATGTCAGGTACGTGATGCCATTTTCCTGTTTTTCAGAGGCTATTCGCTGCGGACCCAACTTGTGAATCATCGCCAGGATAGGTTGCGGGTCGGAAATCGAGACAGCAAACAAGGATGGGACTCCGGAGGCGGTCGCATCAAGGGATATCGAAGCGTATTCACCAGTGAACAGGGCCAGCGCATCGGGGATGGGCATGCCGAGCTGAGCTCCTCCAGCCATTTCCAACATCGCCACAGAGGATTGCTGTTCGGGTGACAAGGCGGAGACGATCGCCGATCGAGATATTCTGTAGAGTGCGGACAGATCGTAAGTGCCGACCGCGACGGAATAGGCAGACGGCGGCGCGAGTTTGAGCAAATCGAATTGTGATTTGTTGGATCCGAGGATGGAAAACAGGCCACCGGCCGACGTATCGCCGAGGACCGCACCCCGAGCGCGTCCACCTTCCGGTGTGTACGCCATGCTTCCACAAATAGTGTGGAGGGCATCCAAGTGGAATCCTTTCAAGACCGCGCTGGTGTTGATTTGCGGATTAGGGGGCACAGGTATTTTCGACAAGTCGGGAATGCGGAAGAACACTTCAACAAGAGTCCCCGGACCGGAATCCGCTTGGCAGGATTTAAAGTCACGATTCTTTGCAATCGTCTCCGTTGAATTTGATCCCGAATGCAGACGAGTGATCAGGTCCTCGGTTACGGACCTCTTAGTTGACCAGACAAAATAGTTTCCGACTCGCGCAATATCGGTGGTCTGATTTGGTCCCTTGTATTGCTGAATACTCACTCCTCTGAAATCAGATTTACTACGCGTGACAGCGCCGGGGATACTGGCATCAATTTGGGACCAGAGCTGATCGAACTGGGCCGTCTTCCCCGATGCGTCCAGGATGAAAAATACGCCGCTTCTTTTCAGGAAATCATTACCTGGAGCTGAAGATGATTGCATCGAGCCAAAAAAATCCGATGAGCCGGATATGCCCAGGATCATTGGACTTTCGAGCACGGTCATGATTTGCGCAGCGTTTTCCGCAGTGGCCTTGATCGCAAGTCCATTGGGTTGGGCGTTTGCGTGGCGGAGGAAATATTCGAGCCACTGAATTCGTAATTGTGCGAACGCAGGATCGTCCCAAGCCTTGGAGATCGCGGAAGCAGGATTACCCGCAGCCGAGTGACCAGCGCCGTGCCAATAGGCGAAAAAATATGTATCGCCGGGCAGGTTGGTGGGCGAGAATTCCTGAGCGGCAACTGGAAACGTGGTCACCACAAAGAACAGCGAAAGGGCCGCCAGGCGGGCGCGATTCAACATGGATGGTCTCCTAAATTCTCGCATCAGAAAAAATTGATTCAGTTAGGCACTAACAGAGTAACCCGGCGGCGGAAGAAATCGAACGCCCCGATTGTTCGCATTTCCTGGGAGACACGAACAACCGGGGCCATGGTTCGGCTCTAGAGATTCTATGACGTCGGTTTGGCCGGAGCCGGCGCGGGAGCTGTGGCATCCTTGGGAGTGGATAAGTAACCGGTGATCTTGTCTTTTCCAACTTCAAAGACCACGAGCTCATAAGGAGCGCGGGCGCCCCTGACAACAAATTGGAGGAGGTCGTCCACGGTCCGGTCATTCTTTTCAACTCGCTTGTCATCGGCGACAACGACGAGGCTGTACCGGTAATGTTTGGTGTCCACCTTGGTGAGTTGCATTTGGATCGGGCCAACGTGTTGCGGAGTCTTGGATTTCTGAAGAGTAAAATCAAAAATGTTACGTTCGCCCAGACGCTTGAGCACCTCAACTTCTTCCTGATTCTTGGCAATCAAGCTGCCCTGGTTGTTGATATCGCCCGTGGCGGAGGTGAGCTTTGCTTTGGTGGCTTCCAAATCTTTCTTGGTCGCGTCAATGTCGGTCTTGGCGCCGCTCAGATCCGTCGAAACCGCGCCAATTTTGGCGTCACTCTCCTGCTTCACTTGGCCAATCTGGGCGGAGAATTTCGCGTCGCTGGATTTCTGGTCTTTATCGATCTGCTGGGCCAGGCTGTGAGCCTGCGCCACTTCCGCCTGAGTCAGGTTCACATGGCGAGAGGTGACTTCCAGTTCTCCACGCAATTCGGCGATTCGGCCGTTGGCCTGGTCCAAACGCGCGGAAAGTTGAGTCGATTGATCCTGCGCCTTGGCCAAATCAGCGGCGAACTGGGCCTTGGTTTGGTATCCAGCATAAGCCAGGTAGCCGATGCCTGCCAGAAGCACCAAGAAGGCCACGTAAACCCAACGTGGAAACGCTGAAACCTGAGGCGCATTTTCAGAAACCTGTGGTGCCGGTGAAAGACTCATGCTCGCTCCCTCCATATGCTCCGGTGAAGCTATCCCCCTAGAGCAGTTAGTTTGATTATCCCTGAGGGGGTTAGGGTTGTCTATGGGCGCTTCAGTCCGCTTGGAAAACGCGCTTCGACTGTGGTGGTCAATCCCCCACGGGGAGTGAACTCTCCGCGGACCACGCACCACACGGGACGGACCGCCGCGACCACGTCCTTGAGAATTCTATTCACGGCATTCTCATAAAAAATGCCCAGGTTGCGATATCCCAATAGATACAACTTCAAAGACTTGAGCTCGAGACAGGATTTGCGCGGCTCATATTCAATCAAAATAGACCCGTAGTCGGGCATGCCCGTTTTGGGACAAACTGATGAGTATTCGGGGAAGCGCGTGGAGATGCGATAGCCCGGATATTGATTCGGCCAGATTTCGAGTCTGGGAAGCTTTGCGCTGATTCCCGCGCGCGCGTGTCCCGCTGTGTAGGAGGCCATTCGCTTTCCTGCCCTCCGTATATTACACGGATAGGCGGGAATCTACGATTCGTGGCCGCGCAGCCTCAGGGATTGAGAGAGGAAAGCAAGAAATGAAGGTAGTGCTTTCAGCAAAGGTATTGCGCGAGCGCAGCGCTGAGCTTATATTTCCGGGAGGGTTTTCCATGCTAGGTCATGCAAAATGATCTGCCCTCGCTGCCTCAGCAAGTCCTGCCGGCGTTCCCATCGACGCGGGATTGCTGATCATCTGCTGGGAATTACGCGGATGAGACCCTGGCGATGCAGTGATTGCGAGCATCGCTTCCACGCATGGACAGTTTCCTTGCCATTTATCCGCTTCGCGCATTGCCCCAAGTGCGGGAGCCTGGAAGTGCAGCGGATTTCCGCCGAGCATGGTGATGGAAGGTTTCGTTTCCTCTGGCGCGCGATGCGCCTGTCTGTTTACCGGTGTCCACCTTGTCGCGAGCGATTCTATTCCGTGCTACCCCGCAAGAACGACGAGGGCACGCAGTCAGCGCCTGCCGCGAATTAATTCGCAGTGTGAGTCTATGAAGCCCGGGTGTAATTTCCGGCGAGTCGTCGCTCTGGCTGCGCGGGGATTGCGATTCTGGGCGAGTGAGGCGTTCACGGAATGTCTTGACGCGCTTGATTCTATGTTGGATATTTGGGGGCCATCCGGACAAGGATCACGGCCGCGCGAGGCGCGGTAATCAATTTGGAATAATCTGGTACGAGGGGAGCAAAAATGGTAAGCGCTTACAAGAATGGGTTCCGCAATGTTTCCGCGGCATTGATCGCCATCCTGCTGTGTGCCGTGCCGGGATTTGCGCAACGTGGAGGACGGGGAGGGGGAGGACAGGACGCTTTCCGCTTTCGCTTCGTTGGACCCTCAGTTGGCAATCGCGTGGCCTCGGTTGCTGGAGTTCCTGGAGACGAGAGCACGTACTACGCGGGGGCGGCTTCGGGAGGCGTGTGGAAGACTTCTGATGGTGGGAACAGTTGGGCTCCAATTTTTGATAGCCAGCCAGTGGTGGCGATTGGCGCGCTGGCCGTGGCCGCGTCCGACCCCAGCATTGTGTGGGCGGGAACGGGCGAAGCGTGGGCCATTCGCGACAGCGATGTGATGGGCGACGGGGTCTACAAGTCCGTGGACGCGGGAAAAAGTTGGACTCACATGGGACTGGACGAGACGGGGCGCATTGGGCGCGTAGTGATAAATCCCAAGAATCCGGACAATGTTTTCGTTTGCGCCCTGGGGCGATTGACCGGGCCGCAACAGGAGCGCGGCGTATATCGAACGAACGACGGAGGGCAGCACTGGGAGCGTGTGCTTTTCGCCGATGAAAAAACGGGTTGCTCCGGGCTATCAATGGACTCGCACAATTCGCGCACTCTTTTTGCCGGAATGTGGCAAGTGGAAATGCACACGTACGGAGAATTCAGCGGGGGGCCGGGCAGCGGAGTTTACGTTTCACACGACGGCGGTACCAAGTGGACGAAAATTGAAGGGCGGGGAATGCCCAAGCCGCCCGTGGGCAAGATCGATGTGGCGGTTGCGCCGAGCGATCCCAACCGCGTATATGCCCTGATCCAAACACCCGACCAGGGATCCTTGTGGAGATCGGACAATGGCGGCGATGAATGGCGCGTGGTGAACTGGGACCGGGCACTGATTGGGCGCGCGGGATATTACATCCGGCTGGCTGTTTCGCCCACGAATGAGGATGAAGTTTTGGTGTCGGATAGCGCCTTCCTGCATTCCGTGGATGGAGGCGAAACATTTCACTCCGTCCCCTGGGGCGGCGACAACCACGACATCTGGATAGATCCGACGAACCCCGGCCGGTTTGCCATCAGCGACGACGGCGGAGTGAACATCACCACCGTGCATGGCCGTGGATTCCATCGCGTCCAACTTCCCATCGGGCAGATGTATCACGTTGCCGTGGACGATCAAATTCCTTACTACGTTTACGGGAACATGCAGGACGACGGTACGATGCGCGGGCCGAGCACTTCCGGCGGCGGCCGCGGATTCGGAGGCGACACGGATTGGGATCACGGGATGGGAGGATGCGAGTCCGGATTCACGCTTCCCGATCCCACGGATCCGAACATTGTGTGGGCCACCTGTTACGGCGATGAAGTGACGCGCTGGGACGCGAAGACGAAGGAAGCGCGATCGGTGAGCCCTTGGTATCACACCCTGGATTCGCCGCCGAATGACACCAAGTACCGCTGCCACTGGACGCCCCCGCTGGCAATTGATCCATTCGACCACAACACCGTCTATTACGGATGCCAGGTCATCTGGAAAACCACCAACGGCGGAAATAGCTGGACTGTGATTAGTCCCGATCTGTCCACGAAAGACCCGAGCCGCATTGTTCCTTCCGGAGGAATTGTCGGAGACAACCTGGGACAATTCTACGGGGAAGTAGTTTTCTCGATTGCCCCATCTCAGAAGCAGAAGGGGCTTATTTGGGCGGGAACGAATGACGGGCAGGTCTGGTCCACGAAGGATGGCGGCGCCAACTGGAATAACGTCAGCAAGAATATTTCCGGCATGCCCGCGTGGGGAACCATTGCCTGCATCGAGCCGTCCCATTTCGATGCGGGAACTGCGTACGTTGTCGTAGATCTTCATTTGATGGATGACCGGGATCCTTACATTTACAAGACGACGGACTTTGGAGCGACTTGGACGCGAATCAGCAGTGATTTGCCGACGAAGCATCCGCTCGCATATGCCAAGAGCATCGCCGAAGATCCCACCCGCAAGGGTTTGATCTTCGCAGGGACAGGGAACGGATTCTATTATTCGCAGGATGATGGCGGGCACTGGACATCATTGCAAGCAGGTTTGCCGCATGCGCCGGTGACCTGGATCGTGGTTCAGAAGCATTATCACGACCTGGTGGTTTCGACGTATGGGCGGGGATTCTACATTCTCGACGACATTTCCCCGCTGGAACAGACCGGCGGGTCTGCCGACGGTCCGGTGCAATTCCTTGCTCCACGGGAGACCTACCGGTCTGGCCGCGGAGGGCGCGCCATCCTGAATTACACGTTGAAGCAGGCAGCCAAAGACCCGGTGCAAATTCAAGTGCTGGATGCCAGCGGCGCAGTGATCCGTCAAATGAATGCCGGAGGCCGAGGAGGATTGAACCGCGCAAGCTGGGATTTGCGTTATGACGGGCCGCGGCTGATCGCCTTGCGCACCACTCCTCCGGAGAATCCGCACATCTGGGAGGAGCCCCGGTTCCGGGGACAGGATTCGCGGCCGATTACGCACTGGGGAATGTCTCCCAATCAACCGGGTCCCGTGGTTGCGCCCGGAAAATACACGGTGAAACTGACCGTGGATGGACAGACATCCACACAAACGGTGCAGGTATTGAAGGACCCCAAAGTAACCACCTCCGACGCGGACCTCGAAGCCTCGGTGAAAATGCAGCTTCGCATTCGCGACGACATCAACAAGAGCTCCGACATGGTGAATCAAATGGAGTGGATGCGGAGACAGCTTGATGATGCTGAGCGGGCGCTTCGCACGAACAAAGACAAGGCCGATCTGCTGAAGAGTGTCATGGCGATGGATGAGAAGATTCAGGGCGTCGAATATAAAATACTGAATAAGGCGCTTACCACCAGTGACGACAAATACTTCATCGAAGCCTATAAAGTCTATTTCAACTTGATGTGGCTCAATGGAGAAGTGGGTCCGGGGGCCGGGGACGTGGCAGGAGGCGCGAACTACGCGCCAACAGAGACGTCTCGCAATCTGCTGGACATGATTGAGAAGGATTTATCTGCGGCGACAGCGGAATACCGCGGACTTATGGATAAGGACCTTCCGGCGTTTAATCGTTCGCTTGCGGAACACGGTGTTTCTCCGTTAGTGGCAGCGATCCCTGTTTCCAACTCGGAGAAGGGCGACGCAGGGGATCCTCGGGAGCCCGACTGAGCAAGCCGTCAGGAATCAGAATTCAGGTGCCGCAAAGGCGGGGCGGGAAGTGTTCCGCTCCGCTTGCCTCATTGTCATAGAATATTTCCAATGACCCAATCGATCCAGCATGTCCACGTAGTGGATTCGCATACCGGCGGCGAGCCTACCCGCGTAGTGATCAGCGGAGGCCCTGACCTTGGCGAGGGGCCTCTGGCAGGGCGGCTGGCGAAATTTCGCGATGACCATGATGCTTGGCGATCGGCGCTGGTCAATGAGCCTCGCGGTTCGGATGTGATGGTCGGAGCGCTACTTTGCAAGCCCCACGATCCCTCGTGCGCGGCTGGAGTAATTTTTTTCAACAATACCGGGTATTTGGGGATGTGCGGGCACGGGACCATCGGGCTGATGGTTACGCTTGCGCGGTTGGGCCGCATTAAGCCAGGGACGCACCGGATCGAGACACCGGTTGGAGTTGTCGAAGCGCGACTTCACGACGGCGGCACAGTGACGGTGCGAAACATCCCCTGTTATCGCTACTCCAAGGATTCCGCCGTCACCATCGAAGACTTAGGAATTTTCACCGGCGACGTGGCCTGGGGCGGCAACTGGTTCTTCATTATGCATAGGCACAAATTTGATATTTCGCTGCGCAATGTGGATCAGCTCACCGACTTCGCCTGGTGCGTCCGGCATCAGCTTCCCTTACAGGGGATCACCGGCGCGGAGGGGGCGGAGGTAGACCACATCGAACTTTCCGGTCCGGCACAGAAACCTTATGCAGACAGCAAGAATTTTGTCCTTTGCCCGGGAAAAATGTACGACCGCTCACCCTGCGGCACGGGCACCTCAGCGAAATTAGCCTGCCTTTACGAAGACGGCAAATTGAAAGAGGGGCAGATTTACCGCCAGGAAGGAATTCTGGGCAGCGTTTTCGAGGGCAACGTGGAAATCCGCGACGGGAAAATTATTCCAAGCATTCAAGGCTCCGCATATATCACTGGTGAGGCGGACCTGAATCTCGACCCACAGGATCCATTTTGTTACGGCACCCGGACGTGACCTGTGGCCGCTCCTGATGTCCTGATCATTGGCGCCGGAATCGTGGGTGCGGCGTGCGCCGCGGAGTGCGCGCGTGAGGGGCTCTCGGTCACAGTCGTGGAAGCGGAAGTGGTTGGCGGCGGTGCCACCGCGGCGGGGATGGGGCACTTGGTTGTAATGGACGACTCCGAGGCGCAATTTGCACTAACGAGTTATTCCGTGAGACTTTGGCGCGAGCTGGCGCGCGAATTGTCCAGCGACGCGGAGTTTGCAAATTGCGGAACGATCTGGGTCGCTGCGGACGAAGAGGAGATGAGTTTTCTTCCCGCCAAGCGCGATTATTACGTTTCGCGCGGAGTGCGTGCGGAAATCCTGGATGCCCGCTCACTGGGTCAGGCGGAGCCGAATTTGCGCGCTGGACTGACCGGCGGGCTCTTGGTGCCCGATGATTGCGTCTTGTATCCCCCCTGCGCGGCGCAGTTCTTGATGGAGCAGGCACAGGCGTTCGGGGCGCGTCTGGAAATCGGCAAGCGGGTTGCAGAAATTGAGAGCGATGGCGTTCGGATGGAAAATGGCGCGCGCGTAGAAGCGGGAATCATTGTCAACGCCACAGGAAGCGCGGCAGCGCGATTGACTCCGGGGGCGCAAGTCCGTCCGCGCAAAGGCCATTTGGTGATTACGGACCGATACAAGGGTATGGTGCGCCATCAACTCGTGGAATTGGGCTACCTGAAGAGCGCGCATTCCGTCAGCACGGATTCCGTGGCCTTCAATGTTCAGCCCCGCCCCACAGGGCAATTGTTGATTGGTTCGTCGAGGCAATATGGAAATGAGGACCGCAGAGTTGACTCCGTGCTGCTGTCCCGAATGTTGAATCGCGCGGAAGAATTCATGCCCGCGCTCGGCGGGCTTTCGGCGATTCGAACCTGGACGGGATTCCGCGCAGCGACTCCAGACAAATTGCCCCTGATCGGAATGTGGCCCGGGCACAAGAAATTGTTTATGGCCGCGGGGCACGAAGGGCTGGGAATCACAACTTCGTTGGCAACGGGCAAACTGTTAGTGGATGAAATCGTGAAGTGTGATTCGGCGATCCCCCGTGAACCTTATTCGCCCGAGAGAAAATTTGATGAACCGCACCAGCACTGACAGCGTGACGATACAGGTGAACGGCGCTACCGTGACTGTGCCCAGAGGAGCGTCTGTGGCCGCAGCGGTATATGCCTCTGGAGTCGCGCGATTCCGCCGATCGGTGACGGGAGAGCCGCGCGGACCCCTGTGCGGCATGGGGATTTGCTTCGAGTGTCGCGTAACGATTGATGGCCGCTCACACGCCAAGAGTTGCCAGACATACTGTGCCGATGGCATGGATGTGCGAACCGATGCCTGAAGCTGGCAATCGGTTTGATGTGCTGGTGGTTGGCGCGGGGCCCGCGGGGATTGCGGCGGCCTGCGCGGCGGCGGAATCCAGGGCGCGTGTCGGCGTCGTGGATGACAACCCCGGGCCGGGTGGGCAGATCTGGCGCGGGCTCTCTGAGCATGCGCCGACGCCACAGGCTACGGCGTGGCGAGCGCGGCTCAAGGGCGCGGGCGTCAACCTCCTTTCCGACGCCACAGTTATTTCGCAGCCGGTGCGCGGCATGATTGTGGCGGAAATGTGGAATCGAACATTGGAGTTGGAGTTCGACAAGCTCATATTGGCCACTGGCGCTCGCGAGCGATTCCTGCCATTTCCTGGGTGGACGCTACCGGGCGTGATGGGGGCGGGCGGGTTGCAGGCGCTGGTGAAGTCGGGACTGGCGATTGCGGGCAAGCGAGTGGTGATCGCTGGGGGCGGGCCACTGCTTCTGGCGGTGGCAGACTATCTGCGCAAGCACGCGGCGCAGATCTCGCTTATTGCCGAGCAGGCACGGCCGCGCAGCGTTCGCAAATTTGCGATCAGGTTGTTGCCTTATCCCGCGAAGGCGTGGCAGGCACTTCGATTGAGGGCTTCACTTGCCGGCGTACCCTATCGCTTGGGAATGTGGCCAGTGGAGGCGGGCGGCACTGAGAAGCTCGAATGGGTCAATCTTTTCTGTTCAGGGCGGAAGACGCGAGTTGAGTGTGATTATCTGGCCTGCGGATTTCACCTGGTGCCGAACACCGAACTCGCAGAACTGCTCGGCTGCGAGTTGAATGGTGGATTCGTTCTCGTGAATGAAATGCAGGAAGCGTCGATGGCTGGAATTTACTGCGCGGGCGAGCCGTTAGGAATTGGCGGCGTGGAAACGGCGATTGTCGAGGGTCAAATTGCCGGGTATGCCGCAACCGGGAATAATGCGCGAGCGCAGTCGCTGTACGGCCAGCGCGCCGCGGCCAGGAAGTTTGCAGAATTGCTTGAGCAGACGTTTGCACTGCGCGACGAGCTTCGCAATCTGCCCGCGGCCGATACCTTGGTTTGCCGCTGCGAAGACGTGAGTTACGAGCGGCTCGCGCGACACACTTCGTGGAGGGGCGCAAAGCTGCACACTCGTTGCGGCATGGGTCCGTGCCAAGGGCGCGTGTGCGGGCCCGCTGCGGAATTTCTTTTCGGATGGAAAGTGGAATCGGCGCGGCCGCCGATTTTCCCGGCGCGTGTGGAATCGTTGGCAGGCGCACCAGCGTCGAAATAATCGGGTGCGTCCGCAAAAATCGAAGAAAAGAGGAAGCGAGAATGAATTGGAAAGGCGTGATGCCCGCAATTACAACCTGTTTCGACGCCGATTTGAAGGTGGATGCGGCGTTTATCGCGCAGCACGCGCGATGGATGGTGGAAAGTGGCTGCACCGCGATTATTCCGCTGGGGTCGCTCGGCGAAGGCGCCACGCTGGATTTTGACGAGAAGCTGCAAGTGATTGATGCTTGTCTGCGCGGAGTGGATAAGAGCGCGCCCGTCGCTCCGGCGATTTCCGCCCTCCGCACTACGGACGCGGTGAAATTGGCAAAGGCGGCCGCGGATCGAGGCTGCTCCGGGCTGATGGTGCTGCCCCCCTACGTATACAAAGGTGACTGGCGCGAAATGAAGTCGCATGTGGCGGACGTGATTCGCGCTACGCCGCTGCCTTGCATGCTCTACAACAATCCCATTTCCTACGGAACGGATTTTCTGCCGGAGCAAATTGGTGAACTGGCCAAGGAACATGAGAATCTGCGCGCCGTGAAGGAATCGAGCGCGGATGTCCGGCGCATCACGGCTATTCGCGCGCTCGTGGGCGACCGGCTTCAAATATCCGCGGGAGTGGATGACTTGATTCTTGAAGCGATGGGCGCCGGCGCTGTGGGATGGGTGGCCGGGCTTGTGAATGCCATGCCGCGGGAATCCGTGCAGCTTTTCGATCTCGTGATGCACGGCGAGCGCGAGAAGGCTTTCGAGCTTTATCGCTGGTTCCTTCCATTGTTGCGAATGGATACAGTGCCCAAGTTCGTGCAGCTGATTAAATTGGTGCAGCAGGAATTGGGTAAGGGCAATGCACGCGTCCGTGCCCCGCGATACGAGGTGATTGGCACAGAGTTGGAGGAGGCCCGGGCCACGATCCACCGCGCGCTTTCGGCGAGGCCCGCGCTTGCGGCCGCCCACTGAGGAGGAGTCTGGCCAAGGGGGTAATGAAACATGGAGTTGAAAGGCAGATCCATTATCGGTTGGGAGAATGGAGACTCGGGAGGCCGGACGTTCACGGCCACCAATCCGGCGACCGCACAATCGATCCCGCCCTCCTATGTTTGCGCGTCGTTGCAGGAAGTGGATCGGGCAGTCCAGCTTGCCGCGCAGGCATTTGAAAATTTTAGCCGCCTGAGCGGCAAGGAGAAGGGCGCATTTCTGCGGGCGATTGCCACGGGCATCGAGGGCATCGCCGACGCACTGGCTGATCGCACCAGTAAGGAATCGGGGTTGCCCGAAGCACGCATTCGCACGGAAACGGGGCGAACTGTATTTCAGTTGCGGCTCTTCGCCCAGCTGATTGAAGAAGGTTCATGGGTCAACGCGCGTTTGGATCGGCCCGATCCCACACGCAAGCCCGTGCCGAAACCCGATTTACGTTCCATGTGGCGGCCGCTCGGCCCCGTTGCCGTTTTCGGATCGAGCAATTTCCCCTTGGCATTTTCCGTCGCCGGTGGAGATACGGCCTCGGCATTCGCAGCGGGAAATCCTGTGATCGTTAAAGCGCATTCGGCTCATCCCGGAACTTCGGAAATGGTCGGAGAAGTGATTCGCGCGGCTGCGCGCGAGTGCAAAATGCCGGAAGGAATTTTTTCCCTGATTTATGGCGCAGGCGCGGAAGTGGGCATTGCGCTCGTGAGGCATCCACTTATGAAGGCAGTCGGATTTACGGGATCAGAAAGCGGAGGGCGCGCACTGATGGACGCCGCTGCCGCGCGGCCGCATCCAATTCCTGTATACGCGGAGATGGGCAGCACCAATCCCGTGTTTTTGCTTCCCGGCGCTCTCGCGTCGCGCGCTGAGCAGATTGCCGAAGGAATGCACGGCTCGGTCACGCTGGGCGCGGGGCAGTTTTGCACTAAACCGGGGATGGTTTTCGTTCCCGCTGGGCCGGGAGCTGAGAATTTCGCGCAGGGATTGATGCGGCGCATTTCGGAATCGCCTGCCCAGGTCATGCTCACGCCACAGATTCATTCCTCGTATAAGGGGTTGGTTGCCGCGCGTGCGAAAGAATCAAGCGTTGCAGTCGTGGCAGAAGGGGAAGATGCTTCCAGCGCGCCAGGTGTGCGTGCCACCCCTACATTGTTCGCCGTGGAGGGGCGTGAGTTCGCGCGCAATCCGGGGTTGGCGGAGGAAATATTCGGCCCATCCGCAATTGTGGTGTCTTGCTCGGACCGGGCGGAGATGATTGAAATCGCACGCGGCTTGGACGGCCATTTGACTGCTACAATTCACGGCACCGAAGATGACTTGCGTGAATATCGCGACCTGATTGAAATTCTGGAACAGAAAGTGGGCCGGCTGGTATTCAATGGATTTCCCACGGGCGTCGAAGTCGGGCATGCCATGATTCATGGCGGGCCCTATCCGGCCACCGCGGATGGAAGGTCAACTTCGGTCGGCACACAAGCCATTTATCGCTTTGCGCGGCCAGTGTGCTACCAAAATTTCCTTAGTGTGGCGTTGCCCGATGAGTTGAAAGATGGGAACCCGCTGCACATCTGGCGCCTCGCTGACGGCTCTCTTACCAAGGATTGACGCGCTTCCGCACTTCATTGGGGGCCACTTGCGCCCACTTTGTGGACGTGTAAGAATTCTTAGCGCTCATTATTGCCTGTTCGCCGACTTTGGTTAGCGCGCAAGATCCCTAGCATTTGTTCGCAGGGGCGATATCGTCTAAGGGTTAGGACGTGGCCCTCTCAAGGCCAAAATCCGGGTTCGAATCCCGGTATCGCTACCATATTTTTACTCTCTCTCGCCTGGTCTTAGCAATTTGCAACTAATTCTCTCCATTGGTGTTACATGATAGGGGATGTGTCGCAATATGGCGACCGCATAAAAAATGATGCAACCCTGTACATTCGGAGGTCATCAAATTTAGTACTACAGGGTACACGGGCGGGTTTTCGGGGACCCGGTCAAGCCGATTAGGCGAACAGGGCAAGGGGATCAGCTACGGTCATGAGGGAATCACAGGGGCAAATCAAGGGGATTACTATCTGCGGAATCGCCGCCGTTGTGTTTCTTTTTGCCTTCCCGGTGTTCGCTAAGCAGCCTCCACAGGACAGTTCCACTTCGTCTCCCGCCAGGGCGGACGTGAAAGCAATCGATCCGGCAGCTGGCAAGGATGGAACCAAGGATTTGAAAGAGGTTGCAACCCCCAAGTCGGATCCCGTTTTGAAGAACGATCGAATCTTTGGCGTGCTACCAAACTATGGAACGGTCGAGGGCACCAAAGAATTACCGCCTCTTTCGGTCAAGGATAAATTCAAGATCGCAACCTACGGGTCTTTCGACAAATATGAATTTGGGATTGTCGCGCTGCTCGCCGCCAAAGACCAGGCCACCGACTCTGACCCAGCGTATGGGCAAGGAGTCGCAGGGTATGCAAAGCGGTACGGAGCAGCTTTTGCAGACCAAGCCATTGAAAATATAATGGTGGGCGGCGTTTTTCCATCCTTGCTGCGCCAGGACCCGCGATATTTCCAAAAGGGCAAAGGCGGATTTCCGCGGCGATTCGGCTATGCTTTCAGCCGGATTATGGTTACACGCACGGATTCCGGCCGGACGGAGTTCAACTACTCCGAATTCCTGGGCGCGGCGGCCGCTGCTGGCATTTCCAACATTTATGCTCCCGCCGCGGACCGCAGATTCTCAAACGACGCAGGCACATTCTTAACAGGCGCGGCGGTTGATACGCTAGGAAACGAATTGAAAGAATTCTGGCCAGACGTCCGCAGAAAAGTTTTCCATAAGAAATAGTCCATTCCGCCCAACAGATCTCCGGATTATTCCAGCCTTTCCCGAACAGCGAAACTTCTACTTCCTGGAGGTGTTTTATTGTGGCGAGACCCGGCGAACAAACTGGAGCGGTATCGCTGGCGTCTATTCATGTAGAATAAATTACCGGCCTTCGAAGACAGCACGACCCTGAGGAGAAATGTTATGCGCACGATAAGAAGCCTTGCACGCGCGTTGCTCGCAATCACATTCTTGTTCGTTGGAATTTCGTATGCCGCTTCTGCGCAGGACGATCCGCCGGGCCGCGTTGCACGGCTCAATTTCATTAAAGGCAATGTCTCATTTCTTCCGTCTGGCGGAGGTGATGATGATTGGGTTGCCGCCGCGCCGAACCGGCCCATGACCATCGGGGACCGGCTGTGGGTGGATAACGACGGCCGCGCAGAGTTGCACATCGGCTCAACTGCCATGCGGATGGACCAGGGCACGGGGATTTCGTTAATCAATTTGAGCGACGATTCCGTGCAGATCCAGCTTTCCGAAGGCTCGTTGATCATCCGCCTGCGCAAGTTGGATCCAAACGAATCGTATGAAGTGGATACTCCCAATCTTGCATTTTCATTATTGCAGCCCGGTGTCTATCGCATCGATGCGAATACCGATGGAAATCGGACGGTTGTTACCGTCCGGCAGGGACAGGGGCAAGTCACTGGCGGCGGTCGCACTTTTCCCGTGATGGCCGACCAGCAAGCCATTTTTTCAGGCACTGATACTCTCGAATACGATCTCCTTGATGCGGATGCGCAGCCCCTAAGCGAATACGATACCTGGGCAGCCGACCGAGACCGCCGCGAAGACAGCTCAATTTCTACACGCTACGTTTCTCCGGATACAACCGGCTATGAAGATCTCGATACCTATGGGACTTGGACGAGTGCGCCGGGCTACGGTCAGGTTTGGGTGCCAACTGGTGTTGCGGTGGGCTGGGCGCCCTACAGGTTCGGCCACTGGGTGTGGATTGCACCCTGGGGATGGACCTGGGTGGAGGACGAACCTTGGGGGTTCGCTCCGTTCCATTACGGCCGATGGACATTCTGGGGTGCGCGTTGGGTGTGGGTGCCGGGGCCATTTGGGCCACGTCCCTGTTATGCTCCCGCTCTCGTAGCCTGGGTGGGGGGCGGACCTGGATTTAGTTTCTCCGCTTCGTTTGGAGTGGGAGGCGGAGTGGCGTGGTTCCCGTTGGGCCCGCGAGAAGTATTTGTGCCCAGCTATCACGTCACCAACGTCTACGTCACGCGCGTGAACGTCACCAATACCGTGGTGGATCGGACCACGGTCATCAATACGTACAACAACGTTAACGTGAAAAACGTGACCTACGCGAACCAGCGCGTGAATGGCAGCGTGACAGCCGTCCCGCACGATGTGTTTGTAAAGGGGCAGGCCGTCGCGCATAACAACATTCAGATTTCACAGCAAGAAGTGATCGCGGCTCCAGTAGCGCGCCAAAATCAAGTCCCGCCGCAAAAGGAGAGCATTGTCGGCGCGGCCCGTCCGGTTGCGGTCAAGCCTCCGCCAACCATGCTCACCCGCCCGGTAGTGGCGACTCCAGGTGCAATCCAAAAGATTCCAACGCAACGGCCTGTACCCGGACAACCACCATCGAATTTGCGACCAACGGGACAACCGATCAGCGGCAACCCCGGCAACGGAGGAAATCCGGGGAACAACATTAACCCTCGTGATGATCGCAACCCGACGAACCCGGCCGGAAAAGATCAACCTCCGCCGCCCGTACGCGGGAACTTTCCGCCACAGCAACCAGTGCAGCCCGTGAATCCGCCTGGGAAAATTCAGCCACCGCCGCCGGCACGAGTCGATTTCCCACCTCAACAGCCGCCTCCCATCGTGAGGCCTGCTCCGCCGGTACGCCCCCCTACGAGCCAGGAACAGACGAATGAACAATCAAAACAGAAGTCCTGGGAAGACGCTCATCCGAGGCCTCCGGCGAGACAGTCACCGCCGCCGGCACCCGCGAAGCAGGCACCGTCTGGGAAACAACCACCGCCCAAAAAGCCGGGCGGTGGCACGGACATTTAGAGATGGTTTTTTCTTAGGAACTGTGCGTTGGGATACCAGCGCAGATGGCGCATAATCTGCCAGTGCTCAGCACCTCGCCCAACGAATTGAACATGGAACACGCGGGGCCTGGGTCCACCGAGGCCGGCTTGAGTCCCGCGTCCAGTTTGTCCCGTGAACTTCCGCACCGCCGCACTCTGAATTGGATAGATGCTCTTTTCCTCCTGTTCGTCGCGGGACTCGCCGTTCTTCCGCCCGTAAGAGAAATTCACAAGCAGCTTATTCTGGCGGCCATTGCTGTGCTTCAACTTTTTGAGGCCCGATTGGTCCGCCTATCCCCCCGTTTGGGCCCTAGCTACTCCGTGATTTTGAAAATATTGCTGGCCACAATTTTGCTGGACCACACGGGCGGAGAGATCGCCATCAACAGCAGTTATTGGCCGATCTATTTTCTGCCCGTGGTGACGGCGGCAACATATTTCAGTACCTGGGCCACTTTGGCTTGGACGGGTTTGGCCTCCGCGGCGTATAGCGCCTATCTGATTCCCGCATTGCAGGAATTTTTTCTAACTAACGAAGATATAGGAGAACTTGCCACGCGATTGTTATTTTTGTTCTTGGCGGCGATGCTGACCAATCGCTTTGCGATAGAGATCCGCCGGCGGGCCGCGGCCTATCAAGCTCTCGCGGAACAAATGGCGGAGACCAACCGTCGTTTGGCTGAAGTGCAGGAGGAGGCACGGCGCTCTGAGAGACTCGCAGCGCTTGGCCAGATGTCCGCCGGGTTGGCGCACGAAATTCGCAATCCACTCGGCGTGATCAAAGGCTCGGCGGAAATGCTTACGAAAAAGGTTCAGGACTCGAATCCTCTGGCGGCCGAATTGGCCGGCTACATTTCCACCGAGGTAAACCGCTTGAGCGCCCTCGTCGCGCGGTTCCTGGATTTTGCGCGCCCGCAGGCCCTGGAACTCGTTCCCGGAAACGTCAGCGAAGTCGTGGATCGGGCGCTTGCTGCCGTGACCGCGGAGCGCCCTGACGCCAAAGTTGTCATCGAACGCAGGTACACCGAGGGTTTGCCGCAGGTGCGTATGGACGATCGCCTGGCCGAACAGGTATTCCACAATCTGGCGCTCAATGCCTATGAAGCCATGGAGCCAGACGGAGGAATTCTGCGCGTGGAAATTTCTGATGCGCGCCGCGAAGCGGGCGAGGGAGTGGAAGTCACTTTGCTTGACAGCGGGCCTGGCATTCCTCCGGAGATATCCGAGCAAATCTTTAATCCGTTTTTCACAACGAAGAAAACAGGGGTCGGCCTGGGTCTGGCCATCGTCTCAAAGATTGTGGACGAACATCATGGCTCCTTGCGCCTGGTAAGCGAATCGGGTTGCGGCGCGTGTTTCCGCGTTTTTTTCCCTTCCGCGGAGATTTCCGCGCCCGCGTCAACTGGTTCGCAACCACGCGCCTCCTGATACCATACGACGAACATGCCCGCGATATTGATTGTCGAAGACGAAGCCAAGATGCGCCGCCTGCTGGAGCTGAACCTCGCCGAGGAAGGCTGGACCACTTTCTCTGCCGGCGACGCCGAATCAGGATTGAAGATCTTCCGCCAGGAAACCGTGGATCTTGTCCTTACGGATTTCAAACTCCCTGGCATGAACGGTCTAGAACTTCTGAAGGCCATCCGTCACGGCAACTCCGAAACTCCGGTGGTGATGATGACCGCCTACGGCAACGTAGAAACGGCAGTTGAGGCCATGAAAAATGGGGCCAGCAACTATGTGCTGAAGCCATTTTCTCTTGAAGAGATCAAGCTTGTCGTGCACAAAGAGCTTGACGTCCGTCAGTTGCGCGCAGAAAACCGAACTCTGCGGGAAGAGCTTGGCCATCGCTATGAGTATCCGAACATCGTTGCTCGCAGCCCGCAGATGCAGGAGGTGCTTGCGGCCGTCGAGCGTGTTGCCCCAACAAATTCCACGGTCTTGATCGGCGGAGAAAGCGGAGTAGGCAAGGAGCTTCTCGCGCGTGCCATTCACCAGCGTTCGCGGCGGTCTACCGGGCCATTCGTCAAAATCAATTGCACCGCCATCCCCGAAAACCTTCTGGAGAGCGAATTATTCGGCTACGAAAGAGGCGCGTTCACTGGAGCGACCGCCAGCAAGCCCGGAAAATTTGAGCTGGCCGACAAGGGCACGTTGTTTCTCGACGAAATCGGCGATGTCCCCGCGGCGACGCAGGCCAAGCTTCTGCGCGTCCTGCAGGAGCGCGAATTTGAGCGGTTGGGTGGAACGCGCACTATCAAAGTGGACGTGCGGTTAATCGCCGCCACAAACCGCGATCTTCGCGCGGCGCTCGAGGACGGAACTTTCCGGCAGGACCTCTATTACCGCCTCAACGTGGTTCCGATTGATGTGCCGCCGCTTCGCAGCCATAAGGAAGACATCCCCGGGCTGGTGGAATTATTTCTTGAGAAGAATCGGAAGAACTTCGGCAAATCAATTCGTGGAGTGGCTCCGCAGGCTTTGCAGCTTTTGACGAGTTTCCACTGGCCGGGCAATGTGCGCGAACTGGAAAATATTATTGAACGCTCGGCTACTTTTGCCAAAGGCGAGCTGATCGAACCGCAGGACATTCACCTCGATTCGGAGCCAGGGAAGTCTCCGAGCTCTACTCCGAATTTTCTGCCAGAGGGAATGACGCTCGACCAATGGGAAGACGAAATGATCCGTGAATCGCTGCGCCGATCGGGTGGCAACAAGAGCCAGGCCGCGCGCTTGCTCGGGCTTTCACGCAATGCTTTGCGCTATCGCCTCACCAAGATTGGCATCTCCGACGAACCCGCGGAGGAGGAATAAGTCCATTCTTCACTGTCAATCGCCCCTGGCCGAAATCCACCACCTCTGGTTGAAAGTCACCGTGTTTGTACAGCATTATTAGTCGCCTTGAATCCAAGCTCCTCGTAAATATCTCATTTATAGTGACTTAGGGAGATTCCTCAGACGGCGAATATTGGCCATCGTTGTGCAATTACTTGTTTGGGCTGCCGGATGTCTCTGTCAGAGGAGTTTATCTCACAGACCCGGTCAGCCGGATTCGAGGTGGGCCATGAAACGATTTTGCGGAATCCTTGGCGTCCTACTGATGGCTTCATTTGCCGCAGGGCGGTCCAGCGCGCAGGCGGGACCTCCGCCTGTTCAAGGTCAAGGCGTGCCACCGGCACAATCCAGTCAAACTGACCAGGACGCGCAGACGCAAAAGGATCCGAATCAGGGAGTCGCACGCATCAGCTTGATCCAAGGTGACGCGTCGACGCAGCGCGGCGACTCGGGCGACTGGATGGCCGCGGCATTAAATGGCGCGGTTGTTTCCGGCGACAAAGTTTCCACGGCAGATGGCGCGCGATTGGAGTTGCAACTCGACTTCGCCAACATTCTTCGCCTCTCTGGAAATACCGAGGCCGACATCGCCGACTTCACCCACAATCACATTCAATTACAGATTGCGCAGGGCCTGATTGACTACACTGTATTAAAAACCAATCAGGCTGACCTGGAAATTGACACTCCCAATGTTGGCGTCCAGCTCCTTCGCGAAGGCACTTATCGCATACAGGTGAACTCCGCCAATGAGACGGTGGTAATCGTCAGGGATGGCGAGGTTGAATTATCCACCCCAAGCGGAAGCATCAAAGTAGACAAGGGTGAGATGGCCACCATTCGTGGCGTTGGGACGGATGCGGAATACAAGAAAAGTGATGCGTCCTCGAAAGACGACTGGGACAAGTGGAATGAAGATCGCGACCGCGCAATGGAAAAGGCCCAGAGTTGGAAGCACGTCAATCCTTACTACACCGGTGCAAACGATTTGGACAACAACGGCACTTGGAGCGAAGCGCCCGACTATGGGCAGGTCTGGACACCCAATCAGGGGCCGGACTGGGCCCCCTACAGCGATGGTAATTGGGTTTGGGAGCCGTATTACGGTTGGACATGGGTGTCTAATGAGCCTTGGGGCTGGGCCCCCTATCACTACGGCCGCTGGTTCCAATACGGCGGTGCGTGGCGCTGGTGGCCGGGGCCTGTCTATGCCGGATATGAACCAGAATGGGCGCCTGCGTATGTTTCCTTCTTCGGATATGGCGCTGGAGGATTCGGCCTCGACTTTGGTTTCGGATTTGGATTCGGGAACATCGGCTGGCTCCCGATTGGGCCATGCGATCCGTTCTTCCCCTGGTGGGGATGGGGCGGCGGATTCGGATTTGGTTTCTTCGGCTTCCACGACTTCGATAGGTTCCGTTGGGGCGGACGTGATTGGGATGATTTCCACAATCGATTCCCCGGCGGGCGTCGTCCGCTCGCTGGACGGTTTGATGAGCGGTTCTCCAACTTCCGCCAAGCTCCGAATAATCCGCACATTCTCCACGGCGTATCCTCGGTCCGCGCGAATCAATTCGGGCACGGCCCGGTCATAGCCAAGCGGGGCATTACGATGAATGATTTCAACGGGGCTCACGGGGTAAGCCGCAGCATGCCTGTAGTTCCGACGCGGCAGAGCCTTTCGCCGACATACCGGGCGGCCAATCCGTCAACGATTCACAGCAATGCACCGACTCGCTTCTTCGGTGCGAAGACCCAACAGAATGGTCAACAACGGACAAATTTCAATGACCAGGCAGGCCGCATTCAGCAAGCGTTGCACGGCAACGGCGGAAATTCTACTCTGCAGCGCGGCGGCGCAATTGGTCTCGGGTCCGGCAACGGGCAATCGAGACAGCCCGTGACCTCAACCAAACCGCTGGGTGGAAATAACAATCGGCCTGGCGGGGCGCCCGTCAACGGGACACAAGCTAATAAAGGAACCACCAACACCAATGGTTTCCAGCGCTTCAATGGTCCCAACCAAAACGGTTCAACTCTGAATCGAGGCGGCGCAGGAAACACGCAGATCGATCGGCCACCCGCAGCAAGATCATTTGAAGGGCAGGGAGCCGAGCAGCGAGCGCAACAGGGACAGAACCAGAACGGGTTCCAGCGCTTCAGCGGTCAGCCGAATCAACAGCCGACGCAGCCGAGATTTCAAGGCGGGCAGCAACCCGTGCGTCCGACGTATGGCGGCAACTCAGCGACGAATTCACGCCCGCCACTTAACATGCGAAGGCCAATCATTAACAACAATAACCGCGTACCGAGCGGCGGTTATGGCGGGTACCGTCCGCCTTCCAATGGAGGGTACCGCCCACCTAGTCCTCCTCCCAGCCGTCCAAGTTATGGCGGTGGTGGAAGTGTCGGACGCCCAAGTGGTGGTGGAGGGGGCGGTCCCCACGGAGGTGGTGGTGGAGGTGGCTCCCACGGTGGCGGTGGTGGCGGCGGGCATCACCACTAAGTCAGGCCATCAACCAATAGATTGATCTCTCTGCCCACAAATAAACGGCGCGGCTGACTCCCCACTGAGTCACCGCGCCGTTTATTATTGTCCTTTGACGGAGTCCGAAGTCAGCCCGCCGACGGTTACGGCTTCACGGATCTGCGAGAAAATATCCTTCAATGCACTGGGACTGTGCGGAAGCAGGAGCGTGTTGCTTTTGCCTGTGCCGCCGATCTCCTTGAGCGTGTCGAAATATTGCGTCATCAGGACCAGGGCCATCACGTCGTTAGGGGTGGAGCCCTTCACCACTTCCTGGAATTTCTCCACCGACTCCTGCAATCCGGAGATAATCGCCTTGCGCTGATTGGCAATTCCTTCACCTTGCAGCCGTTTCGATTCCGACTCCGCTTCGGCTTTTTTCACGGCCAGTGTTTTTTCCGTTTCGCCGCGGGAGATGGCTGCTTCGCGCTCGCGCGCCGCGGCGTTGATGTCATTCATCGCTGCCTTCACCTTTTCGTCAGGCACGATGTCGGTGACCAGCGCTTTGACGATCTTGTACCCGTAACTCTCCATGGTCGCATCGAGCTCTTGCTGGACCTGCGTGGCTATGTCCTGTTGGCTCAGAAACGCCTCATCAAGCTTCATCTTCGGGACATGCCCGAGAATCACGTTATAAACGTAGGATTCAATTTGCTGAGCAGGGCTGGCCAGCTTGTAGTAAGCATCCTGTTCCTTGCCGGGCACGATTTGGAATTGAATGGCCACAGGGATTTTCACGAAAACGTTGTCGCTGGTCTTGGTTTCAATTTCCACACTTAATTGGCTGATTCGCATGTTCAATTTGCGGACCGTTTCAATGAATGGAATTTTGAACCGCAGCCCGGGTCCGACCACACGCGAAAACTTGCTAAAGCGCTCCACCATTCCGCGCTCGGCCGTATTCACGGTATAAACCCCTGAGAGTAGAAAGAGTAGCCCAATAAAAATCAGAAACAGAAGACCGTAGCTAAGACCAAGTACTTCACCCATCGCTTCCTCCTCAAAGGGATTCTCATTCCGTGAATTCGCCGATTTCGGCTCTTCAGTGTGTGGGAAGCATAACTGGAGACCCTTCACGGTTCCAGAACAAACTTATTTGCGGTGGGCTTCAATCCGCTGGGGCTGGCCTTACCTGCCGTGCTGTAGTTGCGCGCGAGCCGCGGAAGAAAGTTTGCAGGCGATCCATGTACAAATAAACGACCGGAGTGGTAAAGAGCGTAAGCATCTGGCTAACGATCAGTCCGCCGACAATCGTTATTCCAAGCGGCTGGCGAAGCTCGGATCCCGTGCCCCCTCCGATGGCCAGGGGGACGGCGCCCAGCAGCGCGGCCATGGTAGTCATCATGATGGGACGGAAGCGCAGCACACAGGCCTGGTGAATTGATTCCAAAGGCGATTTGCCTTCGAGGCGTTCGGCCTGCAGCGCGAAATCAATCATCAAAATCGCATTTTTCTTCACCAGGCCTATCAACAAGATGATTCCGATGAGAGCGATGATGTTTAGGTTCTGCTTGAAGAGCATGACCGCAAGTAGCGCGCCGACTCCCGCCGATGGCAGAGTGGAAAGGATCGTAATCGGGTGGATATAACTCTCGTACAGCATCCCGAGCACGATATACACCGCGGCCAGAGCGGTCAGGATAAGAACAGGCTGAGTTGAAAGTGAATCCTGAAAGGCCTGGGCGGTTCCGGAAAAAGCGGCGTGCACGGTGGGTGGCATTCCAATTTCACGCGCTGCAGCCGTGATTTCATTTACAGCTTTGTCTAGTGAAGCATCCAGGGCCAGAGCGAAGGAAAGAGTGATGGAAGGGAATTGCCCTTGGTGGTTGACGACCAGGGAAAGTTGGCTCGGCTCATAGTGGGTAAAGGCACTAAGTGGGATCAGCGTTCCTGAATTCGATGACACATAGATGTGTTCCAATGCCGTTGGATCCTGGCGAAACTGTGGAGACACTTCCAACACCACATGGTACTGGTTCAGCCCTTTATAGATGTTGGATACCTGGCGCTGGCCAAACGCGTCATTCAGCGTGCTGTCAATCGACTGCATGGACACGCCGAGACGCGATGCCGTATCGCGGTCCACCACCAGCGAAGTTTGCAGACCATGTATCTGCTGGTCGCTGTTCGCATCCTTCACTTCAGGGATGCGGCTGATGCGCTCCAACATTTTTGGCGCCCAGTAATTCAAATCATCCAGGTTGTCGGCTTGTAAGGTGTATTGATATTGTGAATTGCTTTGCCTCGCGCCCACGCTCACATCTTGCACGGATTGAAGAAACAAAGTTGCGCCGGGAACATGGGCGGCCTTGCCGCGGATCCGCGCGATCACTTGGTCCGTCGTGAGCTTGCGAACCGCGAGGGGTCTAAGCTGGCCGAACAGCCGCCCGGAGTTCGTACCCCCGCCGTAGCCCCCGCCCGTGGACACGCTGACCGTCTCCATCGCCGGGTCATCCAAGACAATTTGCGCAATGGCCTTTGCTTTTGAAGTCATGCTCGCGAAGGAAACATCCTGGTCCGCGAGAATGTTTCCGGTGATTCGGCCGGTGTCCTGCTGGGGGAAAAATCCCTTGGGTACCTTGTAATAGAGAAACACGCTGACGCAAATGGTGGCCAAGGTGACGGTAAGAACAAACGGCTGATGGCGCAGCACCCACCGCAGCATGAGGTCATAAATGTCACGCATTCCGTCGAAGGCGCGCTCGAAAATGCGGTAGAAGAGGCCGTGGTGATCCGACTCGCGCTTTAAGAAGCGCGCGCACATCATCGGAGTTGTTGTAAGAGAAACCAGCAAGGAAATCGCAATGGCGGTGCAGAGCACTACCGCGAATTCTCTGAACAATCGGCCCACAATCCCCGGCATGAGCAATATGGGGATAAACACAGCTACCAGCGATGTGCTCATGGAAAGAACGGTAAAGCTGATCTCACGCGACCCGCGCAGCGCGGCCTGCAGGGGCGTCAGGCCCTGCTCCAGGTATCGCGTGATGTTCTCGATCACTACGATAGCGTCGTCCACCACGAAGCCCGTGGAAATGGTCAGCGCCATCAAAGAGAGGTTGTCCAGACTGTATCCGCACAGGTACATCACGCCGAAGGTTCCGATCAGCGAGAGTGGCACGGCAACGCTAGGGATGGCCGTGGCCCACGGGCTTCGCAGGAACGCAAACACCACCAGAATTACGAGAATAATTGAAATGACCAGCGTGATTTCCACGTCGCGAATCGAAGCGCGAATCGTGGGCGTGCGGTCAATCAGCACTTGCAAATGAATCGTCGGTGGGATAGAGGCCTGCAACTCCGGCAGAATCGCGCGGACGCGATCCACCGTTTCCAGGATGTTGGCGCCCGCCTGTCGGTTCATAAATACGATGATCGACGGTTCACCATTGGAGAAGCCTGCATTTCGTTCGTCCTCGACCGAATCCGTCACCGTTGAGATATCGGAGAGCCGGACAGCAGCGCCGTTGTGCCAGGAAACAATCAGCGGCCGATATTCCCTGGCCTTAAAAAGCTGATCCGTCGTGGACAGGCTCCACGCCTTAGTGGGGTCGGACAATTCCCCCTTGGGCCGGTTGGCATTCGCGGTGCTCAACGCAATCCGCACTTTGTCCAGGCTGATGCCATAACTGTTCAATTGCACGGGGTTCGCATCCACGCGAACAGCGGGCCGCGCACCCCCACTCACGAACACCTGGCCGATTCCTTCCACCTGGGATAGTTTCTGGGACACGATGGAATCCGCGGCGTCGTACACCTGGGAGAGAGGGACACTCGTCGAAGTCATGCTCAGCAACAGGATCGGTGCATCCGAAGGATTCGATTTGCGCCAGGTCGGCTGGCTGGGGAGCCCGGCGGGCAATTGTCCGCGTGCCGCATTGATGGAGGCCTGAACGTCGCGCGCGGCCGCGTCAATGTTTCTGCTCAGCTCGAACTGAAGCGTGATGCTGGTCGAGCCCAGTTTGCTCGAGGAAGTCATTTGCGTGACGCTGGCAATTCTCCCGAACTGGCGCTCGAGCGGCGTGGCCACAGCTGATGCCATGGTTTCCGGGCTCGCCCCGGGAAGGCTGGCACTAATGTTGATGGTCGGATAATCCACCTGCGGGAGTGGTGCGACGGGCAGCAGCCGGAATGCCACCGCGCCTCCAAGAAAAATCGCGATGCTCAACAGGGCTGTGGCAACTGGGCGCCGGATGAAGGGGGCGGAGATGCCTCCCCATGTGTTTAAGGTTTTTTCTACAGTTGACGTCATGACCTAATCCGCAGGCGCCTCGACCGGATTGCCAATATGGAAGCGCTTTCCCAGTCGCCGCGAGACCCAATCAAATGCCAGATAAACCACTGGCGTGGTGTAAAGCGTGAGCAACTGGCTAAGAATCAGTCCGCCAACGATGGTGATCCCTAGTGGGCGCCGCAATTCCGAGCCAACTCCGGTTCCCAGGGCCAGCGGCAGACCCCCAAGCAGCGCTGCCATAGTCGTCATCATGATGGGCCGGAACCTCAGGAGGCACGCTTCGTAAATCGCATCCAGTGGGGCTTTCCCTTCGTGGCGTTCCGCCTCCAGGGCGAAGTCAATCATCATGATGGCGTTTTTCTTGACGATACCGATCAGCAGGATGAGTCCTATTAACGCAATTACGCTGAATTCCGTCTTGCACAGCATCAAAGCCAGAATGGCGCCAACGCCCGCCGATGGAAGCGTGGACAGAATCGTGATGGGGTGAATGTAGCTTTCATAGAGCACGCCCAAAACGATGTACACGGTGATCACCGCCGCCAAAATAAGAATCGGCTCATTGGAAAGCGAGTTAAGAAACGCCTGCGCGGTCCCTTGGAAACTGGTCTGGATGCTCGCGGGCAATCCGATGTCTTGACGCGCCGCATTGATCGCGTTTACCGCGTCACCCAGGGAAACATTTGGCGCAAGATTGAAGGAGAGAGTAACCACCGGAAACTGTCCCTGGTGATTGATGACCAGCGAAGACGTGCCGGCCTCGAAATGTGTGAATGTGCTGAGCGGAACTTGGGTCAAGGGCCCCGCCGAAGTCTGTGTAGTCGCCGCAGTTTGCGCCTGCCCCGGCGTGGATGCCGTTGCGGATGGACCGGTCGATGAGGGGACATAAATGTCTTTCAGTGAATCTGGATTTTTTTGGAAGCGCGGATCCACCTCCAGCACGACGTGATACTGATTCAGCTGCGTAAATATGGTTGAGACTTGGCGCTGCCCGTACGCATCGTAGAGCACATTATCGATGGTCGCCGGAAGAATCCCCATCCGCGATGCCGTATCCCGGTCAATGACCAGGTTAGCCTGCAGACCAAGATTCAATTGGTCGCTGGCCACGTCGCGCAATTCAGGAAGCGACTGGAGCTTGGTAATCACGCGCGGCGTCCAAACGCCCAGCTCCGTTGCATCCACGTCTTCCATGCTGTATTGAAACTCCGTGCGGCTCACCCGGTCTTCCACGGTCAAATCCTGCACCGGCTGAAGGAACAGGGAAATGCCGTTGACTTTCTCGAGCGTCGGCTGCAATCGACGGATCACGTCGGATGCCGAGATTTTGCGCTCTTCGAGCGGCTTCAGGTTGATTTGGATTCGCCCCGTGTTGGTGGTCGCGTTGGTACCGTCAATCCCCAGGAATGAGGAAAGGCTATCGACCGCCTTGTCTTGAAGAATGATATGCGCCAGCGCTTGCTGGCGATCCGCCATGGCCGTGAAAGATATGTCCTGGGGCGCTTCCGAGACGCCCATGATTACTCCAGTGTCTTGCACAGGGAAGAAACCCTTGGGGACATAAATGTACAGCATGATGGTGAAAACCAACGTAGCGGCCGTGACCAACAAAGTTGTGGTTCGGAATTGCAGGACGAACCGCAGCGTCCAGCCGTAAAACCGGATGATGGCCTCGAACGCCTGCTCCGATTTTCGGTAAAACCACCCCTGTTCGGATTCCTTTTTGTGTTTTAACAGGCGCGCACACATCATCGGCGTCAGCGTAAGTGAAACTACGGCGGACATTAAAATGGTGACCGCCAGTGTGACCGCGAACTCACGAAATAGCCGGCCGACAATATCGCCCATAAACAGCAGCGGGATCAGCACGGCGATGAGCGAAACTGTCAGCGACACAATCGTGAACCCGATTTGTTCCGCTCCTTTCAACGCCGCGTCCATCGGCGTATCGCCTTGTTCAATATACCGGCTGATGTTTTCAATCATCACGATGGCGTCATCCACCACGAATCCGGTCGAAATCGTAAGCGCCATCAATGTCAAGTTGTTCAGGCTGTACCCCAGCAGATACATCACTCCAAAGGTGCCCACGATGGAAAGCGGCACCGCCACGCTGGGAATAATCGTTGCAGAAACGCTCCGCAGGAACAGGAAAATAACCATCACGACCAGCACAACCGTGAGCATCAACTCAAACTGCACGTCTTCCACGGACGCGCGAATCGTTATCGTGCGGTCGGTGAGCACTCTTACGTTTATCGTTGCGGGCAGGGAGGCCTGGAGAGTTGGGAGCAGTTTTTGGATGCGGTCCACAACGCCGATAATGTTTGCTCCCGGCTGCCGCTGAATGTTTAGGATGACCGCGGGCACTTCGTTGGCCCACGCCGCCTGCTTCAGGTTTTCCGCGCTATCCACGACGTTGGCTACATCCGAGAGTCTTACCGCCGATCCCTTTTTGTAGGCGATGATGAGTGGCTTGTAATCGTTGGCGGAAAGAAGCTGGTCGTTGTCGCCAATAGTGAACGACTGGTGTAGCCCATCAAAATTTCCTTTGGCCTGATCCACGTTTGCCTGGCTGACCGCCGTGCGTAAGTCTTCCAAGCTGAGTCCATAAGAAGCCAGTTCTGCAGGATTTGCCTGAATGCGTACTGCGGGCCGCTGTCCTCCGCTGATACTCACCAACCCCACGCCCGACAATTGGGATATTTTTTGGGCCAGAGTGGTATCCGCCAAATCCTCCACCTTGGAAAGGGGCAATGTGGAGGAGGAAAGCGCCAGCGTGAGAATCGGAGCGTCTGCGGGATTAATTTTGTTGTAGATCGGCGGATTCGGCAGATCAGAAGGCAGCAGATTCGACGCCGCGTTGATTGCCGCCTGCACTTCCTGCTCCGCCACATCAATGCTCAAATCCAGGGCGAACTGCAGTGTCAGAGTTGAGCTGCCAAAAGAGCTCATCGAGGTCATCTGATTCAGGCCGGGGATTTGTCCGAGTTGCCTTTCCAGTGGCGCAGTGACAGAGGACGCCATTACATCGGGACTGGCCCCCGGATAAAACGTTTGCACCTGAATTGTGGGATAGTCCACTTCGGGTAGCGCCGAAACAGGCAGTTGCCGGTAGGCCACGTATCCCGCCAGCATGATGCCAACCATTAACAGGCTGGTGGCAACCGGCCGCAGAATGAACGGACGTGACGGACTCATGGTTTTCGGCTCTTGGCCTTGGGGACCGCACCTTGCGGATTTCCCGGAGCGGATGAGAGAGGCGCGTTCGGTACCACGGACTGTGAGGAAGTCCCTGATGGCGAAGCGGTGTGCGTGTCTACCTTCGATCCTTCTTGAAGCTTGTCCTGCCCATCGGTCACAACCAGGTCACCCGGTTGCAGTCCCGAAGTGGTGCCCACTTGATCGCCTTCGGTGATGGCTACAGTCACATTCCGCACCGTGACTGTGTTTCCCGGGGCGACCAAGAAAACAAATGTTCCTTGTGGCCCTCTTTGAATCGCCGCCGCGGGCACAATGGTCAGGCCCGTCATGCTGTCCACCAGAAGGCGGATGTACACCAGCTGATTGGGGAAGAGTTTGTTGTCCTCGTTACTAAATACCGCCTTCAATTTGAAAGTTCCGGTCGTGGAATCAATCAGGTTGTCGATGGTCGCCAATGTGCCCGTGGAAAGTTTCACCGTGTTGTCCGCGTCATAGGCTTCCGCGAAAGGATGCAAACCGGCCCCAAGTTTCTTGTTCACAGCAAGCAGGTTGTTCTCAGGAAGGCTGAACAGCACCGCAATCGGTTGAAGCTGCGTGATCACCACCAGACCGTTTGCATCCGCCGCGTGGACAATATTCCCTGCGTCCACCTGCCTCAATCCGATCCGGCCGCTGATGGGCGCGGTAATTTTGCAATAGGTCAAATTCAGCCTGGCGCTGTCAATCGCGCCCTGATCAGTCTTTATGGCGCCGTCATACTGGCCCACCTGGGCCTGTTGTGTGTCCGCCGTTTGCTGGGAAATCACGCCTTCCTTGGCAAGCGTGGCGTCCCGGGCGGCATTCACCAGCGCGTCTTTTTGAAGTGCCAGATCGTGCGCCAGTTGTCCCTGTGCCTGTTCGAGTTGGACTTCGTACGGTCGTGGATCGATCTCCGCAAGAACATCACCCGCGTGCACAAATTGCCCTTCCGTGAATGCCACGCTATCGAGCTGGCCATCCACACGCGTATGAACCGTAACCGTATTGAAGGCCGTAACAGTGCCGATGTTCCGGAAATAGACAGGAACGTCTCCACGCACAGCCGCAGCAACCGCGACGGGGATTGCCCCGCCTCCACCCTTTCCAGATCCTGTGCCATTAGAAGAGGCTGCCGGCGCGCCTATGAAGTAGCTGCGATAGTGCCAGCCGCCATAGCCCAGAACCAACAGGATGAGAATCCACACCCATTCTCGGCTCTTTCCGCGAGGAGTTGACTGGATCGATTTCGTTTCGGCAAGAGTTTCTGACTTCTGCCGCTCTTCAATTGTTGGTGATGCCATTCGTACGCTCCAGCCAAAAGTCAGTTACCGCTATTGTCCATGAGGCGAACTGTGATGATATCGCACTCATGGATTGGATTCCTCAAATTGATAGATGTCACATTGCATCTGAAGCCTGCATGGATAGGACGGATGGGGACCCCAGTTCGTTGCATATTCAAAACTGATGAGCCGTCGGTCAGGGGCAGATTGGGAGGGAGGTACGCCTTCGGACTTTAGGGTTTAGCCGTGTCCACCGCCGCCCGTCAATTCGCGCACGATGGCTCCCACGAAAGCCTTCGCATCTCCGAACAGCATTAACGTCTTGTCCAGATAGTAGAGCGGGTTATCAATCCCCGCAAACCCTGGACTCATGCCTCGCTTGACCACCATCACGGTATGTGCCTTATCCACATCCAGGATGGGCATTCCGAAGATCGGGCTCCCCGCGTCTGTGCGTGCCGCCGGATTCGTCACATCATTCGCGCCGATCACCAGTGCGACGTCGGTCTGGGGGAACTCAGGGTTCGCCTCATCCAGATCCATCAGCTTGTCGTAGGGAATGTCCGCCTCGGCCAAAAGGACATTCATGTGTCCCGGCATTCGGCCGGCCACGGGATGGATCCCGAATCTTACATCCACGCCTTTCTTGGTGAGCACGTCATACAGCTCACGCACTTTGTGTTGCGCCTGGGCCACTGCCATACCATACCCCGGCACGATCATCACCTTACTGGCCGCACCGAGAATTTGAGCAGCCTCCTCGGCCGTCGCGCTTCGCACCGTGCGCTCTTCCTTATCTGCTGCGGCGTGCGTCTGCTCCTGCCCGAAGGCGCCAAAGATTACGTTGGTGAAAGACCGGTTCATGGCCTTGGACATGTTCACGGAAAGAATGAAGCCGGAAGCTCCGTCCAACGCGCCCGCAATGATTAGCAGCTTGCTGTCCAGCACAAATCCCATGGCCGCCGCGGAAAGCCCGGCGTAGGAGTTCAGAAGGGATATAACCGTCGGCATATCCGCCCCGCCGATGGGGATGATCATCATCACGCCCAGCACCAGTGGAATCCCCACGATCGCCGGGAATATCGCCGCGCGATCGGGATGAATCACCAGGAAAACCGCGACCCCGGCGGAAACGGCCAACAGCGCGAGGTTTACGAAATTCTGTCCCTTGTAAGTGATCGGCCGCTGCGGCAGCATCTCCTGCAATTTTCCGGCCGCCATTAGACTTCCCGTAAATGTAAGCGAGCCGAGTATCACTTCCATGGACAGGACGCCCATCGTGAATCGCGGCACATTGGGCGTGCGCAAATAGAACTCCGACGCGCCCACCAGCGTTACGCAAAGTGCCCCGAAGCAGTGGCTGAGTGCCGTCCGCTGGGGCACGGCCGTCATGTGCACCATTCCTAGGGGCACTCCAATGATCGAGCCCAGCACCAGGCCAATGGCAATCCATTTGTAATCCACGATCCCGGAGTTCAGCAGCGTGCCGCAAATGGCCAGCAGCATGCCTAGCTCGCCCGCCCAAACTCCGTGGCGAGCGCGCGCCGGATTGCTCATCCACTTCAGGGCCAGGATGAACATCGCCGTCGCGATCAGGTAGGTGGTCTCGATGATGAGTTGCGTGGCTTGCGGTGTCATGGTTTCTGGGGACGGCTGGTCTTGAACATTTTGAGCATCCGGTCGGTAATCAAGAATCCGCCCACCACGTTGCTGGTGGCCGCGACGATCGCTATCGTTCCCAGCACAACGGAAAGCTTGCTCTCGTGTCTTCCCGTCAGGAGTATCGCGCCTACCACCGCAATTGCGTCCAATGCATTGGTAAGCGACATCAAGGGCGTATGCAGCAGGGGAGCGATTCGCCGTATCACTTCAAAGCCAATGAAAGCAGCCAGCATGAATACGTACAGGTCGGTAATCAAATCAAACTTCATGCTTGTTGAGCCCCCTTCACCGCCGTCTCCAGCGCGGGCAATTTATAGAATTCCCGCACGCGCGCGTTCACCACTTCGCCGCCGCGTGTCAACAATGTATCCCGCGTTATCTCATCCTCGAGATTCATCCCCATCTTTCCGTCTTTCATCAAGTGCAGCAGGAACGCGCACACGTTCTTCGCATACATCTGGCTGGCATGGTACGGAACGCTGCTGGCCACATTGATTCCACCGATGATGGTCACCCCGTGCTCGACTATTTTTTCGCCCGCTTTGGTCAGCTCGCAATTTCCGCCGCGCTCCGCCGCCAGATCTATGATCACTGCCCCCAGCGCCATGCCCCGGACCATTTCAGCTGTTATCAAAATGGGCGACTTTTTTCCCGGAATTACCGCCGCGGATATCACCACATCGCTTTCCACCACCACTCGTCCCAGGAGCTCGCGTTGCTTCTGATAGAACGACTCATCCTGTGGCCGCGCGTATCCTCGCGCGTCCTGGGCATTAGCGGCTTCGATGGGAAGCTCCACAAATCGCCCCCCCAGGCTCTGCACTTGCTCTTTAACTGCGGGCCTCACGTCGTACGCGGAGGTAATCGCCCCCAGCCTTCGCGCCGTGGCGATCGCCTGCAGCCCTACCACCCCCGCTCCAATAATAAAAACGCGCGCAGGAGTGATGGTCCCCGCTGCCGTGGTCAGCATTGGAAAAATCCTCGGCAAGTGGTCGGCCGCTATTACCACGGCTTTGTATCCGCAAATTGTTCCCATGGACGAAAGCACATCCATGCTCTGCGCTCGCGTCGTTCGCGGCATCATCTCCACTGAAAATGACGTTACGCCTGCGCTCGCGATTCCCTGTACGGTTTCCAGATTTCCCAGCGGACGCAAGAACCCGATTAATACCTGGTCCTTGCGAAGTAGCGGCAGGTCGGCTTTGCCCGTCTTGTCATTCGACCCATAGCAAAGAACCTGCAGGATAATATCCGCGGTGCGAAACACCTCTGCGCGGTCGGCAAGAATCTTCACGCCCTTCGCCGTGAAATCGGCATCCGTGTAGCCCGCTTCCACTCCCGCTCCGGCTTCCAACACAACTTCCAATCCAGCCTTCAGCAGTCCTGGAATCGCGCCCGGCGCCAGCGCCACTCGTCGCTCACCTGGAAAACTTTCTTTTGGAACGCCGACGATCATCGATCCATCCCTCGAGTGAAGTCACACGTCTTACTTCTTAACCTCACCAAAAAAAAATTCTCATGAAGATTTCGCCGCGCCGCCTTTCAACGGCCCCCTGCAGACAAAAACAAATGCGGGCGGCAGGTTTCGCCAGACAATACTATATTTTACGGACTTAAAGTAACGGAGAAGAACTTCTTTGAGCCGGAATACTTCGAACCGGCCGTTTTTCAACTGAACCCCCGTCAAATACCGGAATTGAGTGAAGACGCTCCTCTCGCTCAACACTTCCGTAAGTCCGCCCAGAAATTTGTTCCGTTGCTCTTCGGTCATAAATGCCAGCGGAAGCGATGAGAGCGCCGCATCCACTTGCTTGAACCCTCTGCGCTCGACTTCCTCTCGTAAAACCTCGGCGCTGGCGCCCACCAATTCCAGCCGCGAATCGCTCACACTCGACTGCAGGTGACTCAAAAACCGCGGATTGATCTCGAACCCAAGCAGCCTGGCACCGTCGGGCATGCGTTTCAGCAGGCCCCGCGTCATCACCCCGGTGCCGCACCCCACCTCTACCACCACGCGCGCATTTTCCAGCGGCAGCGGCCTGAGCATCGCGTCTCTCAAAACGGGCGAACTCGGCGCCACTGCGCCCACCGTTTTGAAATCGGCGCGGGCCTCGTGCGTGAACGTTTTCAGGCTCACTGGCTTATGCCCACCCCTTGAAACTCAGCCTGCGCATTGTATCAGCCTCAAGAGATGTTCGGTGCATCATCCTCTGCAAACGTTCAAACGCGAACGCGCGCGGATGGAAATTCTCCGTTTCAAGCGCGTAATGCGCACTCAACAGGTCTAAAATTGGAGTTATGCAGAAGAAAGTTTTCTGGGCTGCCTTCATGGCGCTTGGGGTTCTGGCCGATCTCACGCTGCCGCTCTGGTGGGCGCTCGCCGCAACCGTCCCCGCCGGCTTCCTCAGTTGGTGGATCGCTTATCGCAGCGACTGGTTCTAATGTGCGCCAGGGAATTTCGTTACACGCATTCTAGCTTCCTGTCTCAGAAGGTCATTCCGCGGTTCCTAGTCTCCTGACTTGCAGATTCATCCCAAGATTCCCAGGGCGCCCGAGCTTCAGCCCCCGAACTTAGTCCCTAAGATTTCCGGAGTTTTCACCCCTGAAGCTCTCAGCGTCGTCCAACAGATTCGTCCCGCCTTGCTTTACAATGTTGCCCCGTGTCCGCCGCATCCAAACTCGACCACCTGAGCGTCGTCCTCGTGGGCACACGCAATCCTCTCAACATCGGCGCCGCGGCCCGGGCCCTGAGCAACTTTGGCGTGCAAGGTTTGCGCGTCGTCACTCCCTACGACCCCGCATTCCGCGAAGCCCGTTCCGCCATCGGCGCTTCCGACCTGCTCGCCAGCGCGCGGGAATTCGCCACCGTTCCCGAGGCCGTCGCGGATTGCACGCTCGTCGTCGGCACCACTGCGGTTCGCCACCGCGCATTGCACCAGCCGCTTCGGCGCCTCGAAGAGGGCGCTCGTCTCATCCGCAAGCAACTCAGATCAGCCCGCGTCGCGCTCCTCTTTGGGTCGGAAAAGTTTGGCCTCTCCAACGACTCTCTCAGCCATTGCCACTGGCTGATGCGCATCCCCACCGTCGAACGCAATATCTCTATGAATTTGGGACAGGCAGTCGCGGTCACTCTCTACGAAATAATTCGCGACGCAAAAGCAAAATCGTCTGCAATCAAGAAAGAAGACCAGCAACTCGCCAAGGCCGCCGAACTCGAACGGATCAGCTCGCTGCTCCTCGAAACCATGCGTGCCAGCGGATACCTCGACCGCCGCCGCATTACCGATGTTGAGGAACGCATGCGACGCATGGTTCGCCGGCTGCGACTCCCAGCGCGCGACACAGAGGTCTGGCTGGGAATCCTGCGTCAAATCTTGTGGAAACTGTGCAAATCTCTACCCCCGCAAAGTTAGGGAAATCGCGAATTTTCATATGTTTGCAGGCGTTATTCTTAGTTCTAGAACTGTACCCCACCTGTCCTTTCGTACTATGGTTTTCTGGTCTCCCTCCAGCTATTCTGCAAGTTCAATTTGGCGGTTGGGTCCGAATCTATCGGGGGAATTGTGCATATCAAGCGGCGGTCCACAAATTTCGACGGAACGAAAGTCGAAAACCGGCGTTCCCCCCGGTACAACGTCACCGTTCCCCTCGAGGTGAGCTGGCGTGGCAACGATGGCAAATCCATCAAGGAATCCGCCGTCGCAAAAGTGGTGAATGAGCGCGGCGGTTTCATCGAATTGGCCAAGCACCCCGAGCTCGGCACCCGCGTCACTCTCACCAATTTTCTTTCCGCGGAAGCGGTTGAAGCTCGGGTGCTGGCTACTCCCGGTTCCAGACCCACGCTCCATCATGGTGTGATCGTTGAACTGGTGACTCCAGACGGAAGGTTCTGGGGAGTCGATCTACAATTCAAAAAGGCCGCCGTCGAACTCCAAAAACTTGAGGCCTCGCTACGCGGACAGGGAATCGATCTCCGCCTGCTGAAAGAATTTCTCGACGCCGTGGATTTCATCCGCACGGCTTCCACTGTCGCGCAGGAACTGCGTGAGCTGCAGCTCCAAGGCAAGTCGGAAGAGCGAGTCCTGCACAGAATCGCAGCGGAGCGCGTCCGGCGTTCCATGAATCTTTTGCTCGCGGTGATCACCGACCTGGACGCCAACCACATCGCGCAAGACACTGAGGGCGTTGACGAATTGTTCCGTTCGCTCGAGCAGACCCTCGTTCGCTTGCAAACTCTCGTGAATCCCCGCGAATCTCGCCGCCCCGCACAATCCTCTAACCAACACCCGCAACCTCAAGTGACTCGACCTTAGTATTTGTTTCGTCTCCGCTTTCTAGGGTGCCGGAGCCTCAGCACCACCTTTGATTCTCATAAACTTCAGTGGTCTCAACCCCTCAAGCGAGTTCCATTTTTTCAATTACCCGCCTTCCCCCGCTTCCTCAAGTATCTCCCCACCGACAACACCAGATCCGCCTCCCCAATCACGAACGCCGCGAAACACATCGCCAGCACATTCGTTTGCAGCGACGCCCCGAAATACCTCCACAGCGGCACATTCGCCCCGGGATAGTTCGACGAAAAAAGCATCGCCACCATGAAAACGCACCCAAACACGCTGGCCGTCCTCACCAAAATACCCAGCGCCAGCCCCAATCCAATCGCCATTTCGCCGTACGGCACTAGATAGGCCATCGCAATGTGGTGGGCCAGCACAAAGTTCTTCAGCACCGGCAACATAAATGGATAGGTCCCATGTGCGATAAATCCGTTAATGTACGATTCAAATCCGCCGCCATAAATAAACTGCGTGCCGAATATCTTGTATTGTCCAAACATGATGAAAAGAAATCCAACGAAGATGCGCAGAAATGCCAGCGCCACATCGTTCCGGTCAATTGCCAGCGATCCAATTTGCATATGACTCTCCAGGTTACCGCTGCCCGCATTGTACCGCCGGCCTCATTCTTCTCCTTTGGAAAGGATCGTGCACCCGCCCCACCCGGCAGAAATCAAAATCCTCCGACAGGTTGACGTTTCCGTACAAATCCGGCGGAAATCTCATTCCCAACAGGGATTCCATTGGATATTTCTAGTCGTAAGAAAACCGTGGGGTCGGTTTTCCACTGGCCAAAAAGGCGCGGAACGCATACCAACAATCTGCGTCGGCGTTGCGGGGTTTCCGCTCGGAAATCCTGGAAGGGGGGCGGGCAATGTCATTGCTTGCGTTTCGTTTGGTGTGGCTGGGAACGATTCTCGCAGGAGCTGTGGCTGGCTTTTGCATTGGTTGGACAATCAGGGGCCTCAAAAGCCCTACGAAGGAAATCCTTGCGAGTGAAAATCCGTCAACCGTCCAGCCTTTGTTTTGGACGGACGAAGTCGTCAACTAATATCGTGGCTCACCAAGAGGAATTGTTTCGGGCATTGGCGCAGGTCCCGCGCTCTTTGGAGCTCAAGGCCGCGCCAACCACCTTCTGAATACCAGACATTAGATCCTTACCTATCCGGCTCCAAGTCGGCCAACCCCTTTTTCGCTCGGCTATTCAAACCTTCTGGCAAGCCTGGCTAATTACCGCCCTAAGAATTTTTCCAGAAACTCGAGGTCACGTTCCGCAGACTCCATGTACTTCTTGGCTTTCGCTGAGTCTCCACTTTGCAGCGCGGTCAGCGCTCTTGCCAGGTTAGTCTCCATTCGCTGTTGGGCCGAAACAACGTCGCCTCGAAGCGTCAATCCCTGCGCGCGTTGTTCTCCCTTAAGATTCTCGAGTAACTGGTCAGCGGATGAAGATCGAGCGCTGATCTGGTCGTATTGGGTCTTTCCTTCTTCAAGTTCCGCCTCAGCGGCAGCTTTCGCGCGTGCCTCTTCATCGGCTTTTTCCTGAGCGGCCGCCTTCGCCCGAGCCTCTTCCTCGGCTTTCGCTACAGCCTCACTTTGCTGCTTAGCCTTGTCTGCGTCTGAACCCGATTTGGTTGGCGGCTGCTTCTTCGGCATGTTGGTGGCGTTCAGATCCCCCGGAGTGTTTACCGGCTGCACGGGCGTTATGTCCGTGGGTGGATTTGGCGGTTGCACTGTGGGCGTGGAAATCGTGGGATTCGGTTTCTGCGCGTTCGCTTGAGTCCTCACTCTCCATGGCAGGTAGATCGCCGCGGCGAAAAGCACCCCCACAACCAATAAAGCGCCCAGGGCGACATAGAGACCCCGGTGATTACCTCCTGCAGCAGGAGGAGGCGGGAATACATTTGGTGCGGTGGCCACTGCAGTGGGCGTAGGTGCTGGCAAGGCCGCGGAAACCGCTACGGGAACCGGGGTTGCAGGCCAAACTGGCGCCACAATCGCCGGGGCGGAAGCAGTCGGAGACTTCGCTGATTGCACCGGGTAATCCGTAACTCCGGACCACTGGGATACTCCCGTGCCAACGCTCTGGAGTGCAACGCGCATGGCATCTGCGGACTGGAAGCGCTTTTCTGGCTCCTTGGCAAGAGCGATCAGGATAATCTGATTGAGGGCATTGGGAATTCCGGGCTGCAAAACCATCGGTGCTTTGGGGATCTCTTTCACGTGTGCTTCCATCAGGGAATAGTTACTATCGCCCCTGAATGGCAACTGACCGGTCACCAATTCGTAGAGTGAAGCTCCGAGAGAGTAGATATCCGAGCGGGCATCTGTGGGCCCGCCATTCACCTGTTCCGGTGACATGTAGTTCACCGACCCCAACATCGTGCCCGTCATGGTTAGACTGCGATCCCCTCCGGAGTGCGCAATCCCGAAATCCATCAGCTTCACGACGCCTTGCGGCGTCAGCATCATATTGGAGGGCTTGATGTCCCGGTGAACGATGTTCAGATGATGGGCGTAACTCAGCGCCGTCAGCACCTGTTCCACGTAGTTGATCGCTCCCGCCGGAGGAAGTGGTCCGCTTTGCAAGCGGGACGACAAGGTCACGCCCTCGACGAATTCCATGATCATGACCAGTTGATCGTCTAACGTGAGCGCGGTGCGAAGCGAGGCGATATTGGGATGACTCAGGCTGGCCAGCACCTTGATTTCTCGAAGGAAGCGATCGGCCAATTCTTTTTGACTGCCCAGATTGGGGAGCAGGATTTTCATTGCCTCAATTCGGTCGGAAATGACGTTCCGCACTTTATAGACTTTCCCCATTCCCCCGGCACCGAGCACCGCGAGGGTTTCGTAGTCGCCCACTCGCTGGCCCACGGTATATTCCTGGCTCATCTCCATCCTCCTTCTCCAGACTCAAAACGGTGCGGAATTAGCCGCGGCACAATACCTTGCCCATGCCCGGCCTTTGGACGAGCACATCTTCGCGCACATCGCAGAGCTGAGGCAACTGTTCTGTCTTTCAGGCGGGTATGGCATCATTCCCCAGGGGAGTTCATGGACAAGCGCGTAGCCAATGCCGCCAAGGCAATCGAGAATCTGCAGGACGGCGCAACCATCCTGATGGGCGGATTCGGCCTCTGCGGCATACCGGAAAACCTGATCGCTGCGGTGCAGCTCTCAGGCAGGAAGAATCTCACGGTGGTCAGCAACAATGCCGGCCTGGACGATTTCGGCATCGGACTGCTTCTGCAAACTCGCCAGATCAAGAAGATGATTTCCACCTATGTGGGCGAGAACAAACTTTTCGAGAAGCTTGTTCTGGCTGGGGAATTGGAAGTGGAGCTCAATCCGCAGGGCACTCTGGCCGAGCGGCTGCGCGCCGGCGGCGCGGGAATTCCAGCATTCTTCACTCCCACTGGATTTGGCACCATCATCGCCGAAGGAAAAGCAGTCCGCGTTTTTGATGGGCGTCCGCACTTGTTGGAGCAGTCCTTGCGCGGCGACTTTGCTTTTGTGAAGGCCTGGAAGGGCGACCGCTGGGGCAATCTGGTGTTTCGCAAGACCACCCGGAATTACAACGCCGTCATGGTTGCCGCTGCGGACCACGTGATTGCAGAGGTCGAACAACTGGTCGAGCTGGGCGACCTGAATCCCGATGAAATCCATGCTCCGGGCGTTTATGTGGACGCAATTTTTCAGGGCATGGGATACCAGAAGCGCATCGAAAAGCGCACGGTCCGCAAGAAAGGTCCGCAGGATGCTGGCGATACCTCCAAGGGCGATTTCATCGCGCGCCGCGTTGCTCAGGAATTGCGCGACGGATTCTACGTCAATCTGGGCATCGGCATTCCGACCCTGGTAGCCAATCACATTCCTGCAGGCATCGAAGTGGTGTTGCAATCGGAAAATGGAATGTTGGGAGTGGGGCCCTATCCGTGGGAAGGCGAGGAAGATCCCGACCTGATTAACGCGGGCAAGGAGACTGTCACTGAAATTCCGGGCACTTCGTATTTTTCAAGCGCCGAATCCTTTGCCATGATCCGCGGGCGGCACATTAATCTGACCGTGCTGGGCGCGTTGCAGGTGGATGAGAAGGGCAATCTGGCCAACTGGGCTATCCCCGGCAAAATGCTGAAGGGCATGGGCGGCGCGATGGATCTGGTGGCGGGCGCGCGGCGCGTGATTATTGCCATGGAGCACACCACCAAAGACGGCCAGCCGAAAATCATGCTCAAGTGCTCGTTGCCCCTGACCGGAGTCGCCGTCGTGAATCAGATTGTCACCGACCTGGCGGTGATTGACATGGCCAAGGAAGGGCTGGTCCTGCGCGAAGTCGCCCCGGGTGTGACGCCCGACCAAGTACAGAAGGTCACGGAGCCGAAACTGAAGATCGCTCCCGACCTGAAGACCATAGCGGTTTAGAGGGTTCTTATAGCTCAGGTCGGGTCGAAGACCTGAGGGAGTTCGCCGCCCACAGCGCAAGTCGACCTGACAACAGGGTCTTTCCGTTCCCAGAATTCCCGTCGCACGAAAAGATGCGAACGGCCACGGGTTGGGTTAGCATGTCACAAGAATTCGGGGTCGCCAGGGAGCGGTCGTAACCATAAATCAAAGATTCGCCGCAAAATATGGAACCACATTCCATCGTTCTGGTCAGCCTTCACACACCCAAGGAAAAACTGTGGGGTGAGCTGATGCAGCTGCAAGGCGCGGGCATCACCCTCCGCGGAATCGACCTGAACTCTTTTGACGATTTCATCCGCCAGGTGGTGGAGCCCGACGGCGCGCGTGTGGGATTGCCCACTGTTTTTCTTCCCATGCAGCGCATTGAGCGCATCGCTCTCGACGAGCCGACCGGATCGATCCCCTCGCTTTCGGAAATGTTTGAAAAAAGAACTGGCCGATCGATTCGCGATTATCTGGCGCTGTTTGCCTGAACCCCGCGACGGCTTCGCACATGTATCAACGCTTCTTCACTGTCCCCAACCAAGTGACTTTTCTAAGGCTGGCGTTTCTCCCTCTGTTTTTGGCTCTGGTGTTTTATGACCACTATCGCTGGGCGCTGGCGGTCCTGGTCATCGCCGGCTGCAGCGACGGGCTGGACGGCTTGCTCGCTCGCCGTCTGAATCAGCGGACCGCTCTAGGCGCGTACTTGGATCCCATTGCCGACAAGTTGCTGCTCTCGTCCTCGTTCCTGGTCCTGGCGCTGAAGGGGAAGATTCGCTGGTGGCTGACCTTCCTCGTGCTGGGCCGCGACGTCACCATGCTCACCATCGCTGTGGTCATTATTCTGGTGGTGGGCTATCGTCCATTTCCGCCGACCATCTACGGAAAGATCACCACCACGGTGCAACTTCTGCTCGTGTTTGAGGTGCTGACCCGCGCGTCTTTCCCGGAGATTGGCCTTGAGCCCTTGCAGACTATGCTGAAGTATGCCGTAGCGGGCTTCACCGTTTTTTCGGGATTTCACTACAGCGTGATCATCGCGCGGCGATTGTCGTCGGTGGGCGAGCCGATAGTTACCGGTTCTGATAAAACTCCATCATCATGAAAACGAAACAGGCGACTACAGTTGCTGCAGTCGTCCAACCAAGTGCGAGCGCGCGCCGCCGTTCAGCCGCATCATGGGGCTGGCGGTCGGCCACAATCTTGCCCAACCCAAATCCGGCGGCCAGCCCGCCGAGGTGCGCAGCGTTATCGATTCCTGAAAACATGAAACCCATGACCAGAATGTAGATCACCCACCGGATGAGATTTTGCCGAAGCATCTGCGAGGCCATGCCGCCGCGTTTAGTAGTGGCAGCGAGCAACAGACCGATCAAGCCAAGCAGCGCGCCAGAAGCGCCAACACTGACATGCCCAAGAAATGAGCTTGCAACATATCCAGCCGCACCAGTCGTGATGTAAAGAAAAAAGTATCGAGCGGATCCGTAAAGTTCCTCGACGACAGGACCAATATCCATCAACACCCACATGTTGAACAGGATGTGAAGCAAGCTCCCGTGCAAAAAGACGGCGGTGACCAACCGCCACGGCTCCTGCACATTGTAAGGAAGCGGCAAGGAGCTGCCCAACAGAATCGAGGCCTTCGTGTCAATTGCGCCGATATTAAACAAAGCGCCCAGGCCACCTCCCTCAGGCATCATAGATGCGCCCATGCGTATGGAAAGCAAAACACTGATTCCGTAGAACAAGCAGCAGAGTGTCAAAAGACAGTAGGTCACCGGCGACGCTGATGGCAAAAGGCCACCCAGTGAGCGGCTGGCCGCGGCGAGTCCGAAGCGGAGATTCGCGCCGCAGACGTGACATTTGGTGGCCTTGATGCCCACCAAAGTGCCGCAGGAAGGACACATCTGAGGCCGCGCGTTGGATGAGTCGCCGTGGAACCATCCGCTCACGCGTTCACGTAAACGATCTATCTTCCATTGCCAGCGAAGTGGAAGCGGCACCCGGTCTCCTTGCGAGTGTGCAAATCGCGTGACTATAATACTTGAAATCGCGAAACGCAGTCTGAAGGCCAGCGCAAATCGCCGCAAAATGCGTTGCGCCGGCCGTGGGAAGGGAATTTATGAAGCAATTCGAGGATTTTGGCCGCTGGCTGGATGAAGAGATTCAGCATGTGAAACATGTGGTGGAAACGGAAATCCGGCCGGCCGCGGAGAAGAATTTTATCTCCGCGTTGCGCGCCGCTTCGGGCAAACTCGCGGAGATGGCGGCCGAGCTGGAAAAACGCGCGCCCAGGCCGGGCGCCTGAGGCGATGATCTTTCGTTCACGCCTCCGTCCCCTTCACAGGACATCAAAAATAACTGTCACTTTGAGTTTGCTCGTAGCGCTGGTGACGAGCGGCTGCGCGCCGAAGCGCACCACGGCGAATGTGCCTCCCGCCCCACAGCCCGCACCATCCAATACAACGCCGCCGAATACTAAGCCGCCGAGAGCTGTGCCGCCGAATGCGGGGCAACCCAGCAAGAATAATAAGCCGGAACCCATTGCACCCGGCGGATACGCGGAGCAGGGAATCGCGTCCTGGTATGGCCTCCCGTTTCACGGGCGGCAGGCGGCCGACGGCGAAATTTACGACATGCATAAATTCACGGCAGCACACCGCACGCTCCCGTTCAATACCGTGGTGCGCGTGACCAGTCTTGTGAATGGGGAGCACGTGGACGTGCGCATCACGGACCGCGGGCCGTTTGTGGGGAATCGCGTCATTGATTTGTCGCTGGCGGCGGCCAGTGCGATTGACATGGTAGGACCGGGTACAGCACGCGTGCGCCTGGAAATTGTGAACGCGCCCACGAATCCCGCGAAGGGGCGTTTCGCCGTGCAAGTCGGCGCATTCTCGGACCGCACAAACGCCGAGCGGCTGCGCGATCAGCTCTCCGCGCGATATCAGATCATTTCCATTCAAGAGGGGATGGGCCCCAACGGACGGCTTTTCCGCCTGCGCATCGGCAACGAGCCCAGTGAGGACGCCGCGCGAAAACTGGCCTCCAAGCTGCACAGCGAAGATGGGTTTGAGACTTTCGTCGTTCGATTGGACGACGCGCAGCAAACCTCATCCCCGGACTAGGGAGTTCAGCCATGAGCGACTGCATTTTCTGCAAAATCGGCGGGAAGGAACTGCCCGCAAAACTTATTTATGAGGACGCGGATATTTTTGCGTTCGACGATATCCATCCACAATCGCCCACGCACGTGCTGATTTGCCCTCGCAAGCACATGGTTTCCCTCGATGATGCTTCGCAGGAAGATGCGGCGCTGCTCGGGAAAATGCTGCTGGTGGCCAAGAAACTTGCTGCTGAGCGCAAAATATCAGGCGGTTATCGAACTGTGATCAACAACGGCGCTGGAGCCGGGCAGAGCGTGGATCATTTACATTTACATGTGCTGGGCGGACGCGCGATGCGTTGGCCGCCGGGATAGGCCTGAGGTTCTTGCCCTCAAATTACAGTTTGGAATTTCAGTCGCGATAAGTAAAGCGGAAATGGACTCGCCCAATCTGAACGGAGTCACCATCCTTTAATTTCGTCGGGCCCGAAATCGGCGCACCATTCACATTGGGGATTCGCGCGCCGCTGCCGATGTAGTAGCCATCGTCGCGGCGGCTGATTTGCGCGGCCACACCGGGCGCGAACCATCCGCGGAGCCGAATGGTGGCCATCTCGGATTTGCCGACCACGGTGAGTTTGTTGTTCAGCAGATACTCGGTCTGATCCGTTCTTCCCTTCACCACCTCAAGCGTGGGGACACGCATGCGTCCAGGCGCCACTTGGACGCGCTCGCCGATAGCGGCGGCCTGATGGAACATCTCGCGGCGCTCCTTGGTGTCCAGGACCACAGTTTCATCCATGTTTGGCGCAGCGGCCTTGCGGCCCCCGCCCAAGGGAATCTCGAGGTCATGGGAAGTGTCCACCAGAATGGTGTGCTTGCCGATCTGAATTCTGTTCCCGCCGTGAAGAGCGGCGCGCTCGATGCGCATGTCATTGAGGAAAGTGCCGTTCAAGCTCTTCAGGTCCTCCACGAATAATTGACCGCCCTCGTAGGAAACGCGTGCGTGGTGATTGGAGACTGCGAGGTTATCGATCACCAGATCGTTGTCGGGGGAGCGGCCAATCGATGCTTCGCGGCTGCTCATGGGCAGCTCGCGCAGAACTTGATCCTCAAAGGTCAATAACAGTCGCGCCATATGCGAATTCTCCTCCCCACGAATAATCCCGCAGGGAATGAAAGGGGGGCTTCAAGACAGCTTGAAGCCGTAGAAACTCGCCAAAACCAATACTCCATTATCTCCTGTACGCGTCGAACAGGAGGGAAGACCATTCAAATGATTGTCTGAGAGTAACTACGGTCAGTGATCGTCGCCTGAAGTCCAGCGCTTCAGCGTGTTCAGGATCCCGCCGGGCTCGCTGGCGAGGTGAATGACGATGACGGTCGAGTTGTCGACGCCACCGTTTTCATTGGCCAGGTCAATGATGCTGTCAGCGGCGGCTTGCGCACCCGTGGTGGTCTGCAGAATGCTGGCAATTTCTTCATCGCTGGCCATGCGTGTGACGCCGTCCGTGCAGAGCACCACGGTGTCCGAGGGCAGGAGCATGACCTCCGCGGAATCCACGCCGATGTCCTCATGGGGGCCGAGGGCGCGCGTCAGCACGTTCTGCAACTCGCTGGATTCGGCTTGCTGCGGTGTGATCAGGCCCTGGCGGACCTGTTCGGCGACCAGCGAATGGTCGGCGGTTAATTGCTCGAGCGAGCCGGCGCGCAAGAGATAGGCGCGGCTATCGCCAACATGCGAAAGGCTCATGCGTGAGCCCTCAATCCATGCAGCCACAATCGTGGCTCCCATGCCGCGCTGCTGCAGGTTGCGCTCCGCCGATTCATAAATGCGTCGGTTCGCGAGATTCACGGCGCTCGTCAGGCGGTTCGTGCGCGAGGAATATCCAGCTCGGGTTTCCCCAAAAAATGGAGCCGCAGGGTCCTGCAGCGACGACTGGCAATGTTCAATAATGGTTTCAATCGCCAAGGCGCTGGCCACCTCGCCATTGGCCTCGCCTCCCATACCGTCGGAGACGACAAACAACTCCAGCGCATCCACCACCCGGTAAGCGTCTTCGTTATTTTCTCGAACGCGCCCCACATCTGTGCGCGCACCCACGTCCAAGCGCAAAGGGTTCCTCCGGACTGCATGCAGGCTAACAAAGGCGCGGATGCGGTGCAAGCGGAGCAGGTGCCGGGGTATCAGGCGGGAAACAGCCGGGCGGCTGCATTCCTTTTGCGCAACATCGTTTCGATATAATTACTGTACCTGCCTAGACCAGGAACGATGCCCTCTCACGTTCAAGTGTGGATGTCGCCCGGGTGCGCGAAGCAGCGATGGGCACGAGAATTAAGCCGCCACTATGCCGTTTTGAAACACCTTCCCGACCCGCTTGAATTTGAATCATCTCGCAAGCTGCAGAAACTCCAGGTTGTCTGCGTGGCCGATTGCGATGGCCGTACTCGCCGGCAGGATTTTGACCGTTTGAGCGCGCTTGCGGAGATGTTCCCGAGAGTCCGGTTCATTGGAATGGTTAGAGGGCGCGCGCCAAAGGAAACGCGCGGAATCGAATGGTTCGCCTGGCTGCCCCGCAATGCTTCGCCCGAAGTTGCCCAGAAGGCCGTGGCCGCCGCATTCGCCAGCCTGGAACTCGAAGCGCAAACCAAGGCTGCTCAGGAAGACCTGCAGCGGACCGAGAATGAAATGGAGGAGTTGCACCGGATCGGCGTGGCGCTTTCAGCCACACATGATGCCGACGCCGTACTCGATTTGATTCTCAGAAAGTGCCGGGAGATTACCTCCGCGGACGCCGGCTCGATTTACCTGGTGGAAGAGACGCGGCCTGAGGGGCAGCCAAACGGGGAAGGTCAGTGCAAACTGCGCTTCAAACTTTCGCAGAATGACAGCATTTCGCTCCCCAAGCGCGAATTAGTCATGCCGATTTCCGAGAAATCCATCGCAGGCTACGTGGCCCTGCATGGCGATCCAATTCACATTCGCGACGCATATCGGATCTTGCGGAGCTCTCCGTATCAGTTCAACAAACAATTTGACCGTGAATTTAAATATAGGACGCGCTCGCTTTTGACCTTGCCCATGAAAAACGCAAAAGCGGAAGTGCTGGGTGTGATGCAGCTGATCAATTGCAAGCGCGATTTTCGAGTGAAGCTCACTCGCCCGGAGATGGTGGCGCGTCAGGTGGTCCCGTTCGGGACGCGGGCCATGCAGTTGGCGCTTTCCCTGGCCTCGCAGGCCGCCGTCAGCTACGAAAACAGCACGCTCTATCAGGACATCGAGCGATTGTTCGAGGGATTCGTCCAGGCCGCGGTAACCGCCATCGAGCAGCGCGACCCCGCCACATCCGGCCATTCCCATCGCGTTTCCGGCATGACCTGCGGCTTGGCGGAAGCCGTGGACAGGATTCCGACCGGAAGCTACGCAGATGTTCGCTTCACGCGCGAGCAAATGAAAGAAATCAGATACGCCGCGCTGCTCCATGATTTCGGGAAAGTGGCGGTACGCGAGGAAGTGCTGGTCAAGGCCAAGAAACTTTATCCCGGGCAGTTGGGTGTGGTGCAAACCAGATTCGATTATGCCTGCAAGGAGCTTGAAGCCCGTTATGAAAAGCGGAAGCTGGACCTGGCCATGCGCCTGGGTCCGGAGCGCGCGGCTCCTGAAATTGAAAAGCTTGACCGTGAGTTGCGTTCGCAACTCGAGGAGCTCGAGGACGCCAATCAATTTGTCCTGAGGGCCAACGAACCGACCGTGCTCCCCGAAGGCAATTTTGAGCGATTGATTGAAATCGGGCGCCAAGCCTTTGAGGATCCTCGGGGAGCGAAAGGGTATCTGCTGACGCCGGAGGAAATCCGCTTTCTGAGCATTCCGCAGGGAAGCCTGGATGACACCGAGCGGCTGCAAATTGAATCGCACGTGGTGCACAGTTTCAATTTCCTGATGCAGATTCCCTGGACACGCGAGATTCGCGGCATCCCGGCCATCGCCCGCGCGCATCACGAAAAACTAAATGGGACCGGCTATCCCTATCAGTTGAAGTCCGATCAGATACCATTGCAGGCCAAGATCATGACCGTGTGCGACATGTTTGACGCGCTTGCGGCATCCGACCGGCCTTACAAGAGGGCGGTTTCACCAGATAAGGCGCTGCAGATTCTGGAAATGTCGGTGCGTGAGAAGGAACTGGATCCGGTGCTGTTCCAACTCTTCGTGGATGCCAAGATTTACGACCTCCTTCACAGATCCAACTGAAAATCCTCTCAAGTTTGACCGGACACGAAACGCGTCCCTGTTCCCGTTCGTCCTTAAGCAGCAGGGGGGTTGTGCAAGTATCCCTGGTGGAGTAAGACTTCGTGCCGGAGGTGTGTTTATGAGCAGCCGTAATTCTTCTATGCATGCTGGACGAATTCGAGCGGCAATGCTGGCAGCATTTTGCGCCGCGCTGGTCATCAGCATGGTTGCGACGCCATTGGGCGCGCAGTCCACTTATCAGAAGCCGCCAAAAGAGATCCTGGATGTGATGGACGCGCCGGTGATTCCGACGGGGGCGGTGGACCCCTCGGGGCATTTCATGGTGCTGTTTCGCTCGGTGGGATATCCCACAATTGCGGACATGGCTCAGCCCATGCTCCGGCTGGCCGGGTTGCGAATTAATCCGTTGACCAGCGCGACACACAACTCTCCCGCCTTCACAGATTTCGTGGTGAAAAGTATTCCCGATGGCGTCGAGCACAAAGTTGTTCTTCCCGAAGGAGGGCGGTTCGGCGCGCCGCGCTGGTCGCCCGATGGGAAGACATTCATCTTCACGCAGACGACGCGCAACGCAACGCTGCTCTGGATAGGCGACAGTTCCGGCGCGGCACACGTAATTTCCGGAGTGCAAATAGATTCCGTTCTGGGGGGCGGCGGTGGAGGTGGCCGCGGAGGAGGCGGTGGAGCTTGCGAATGGATGGGAAGCGCCAGACTCCTGTGCAAGATGGTTCCCGTGGACCGCGCCACCACCAAACCGCCCGCCGAGCCGAAAATTCCGGTTGGCCCGCACATTGAGGAAAGTTTTGGGCGAGCCACTGCCGTCGCCACATTTGAAGACCTCCTGCAAGACGCGCACGACGAGGATCTTTTCGACTATTACGCGCGGTCTCAGATCGCCACCGTGGACTTGCCCGGCGGCAAGATCACTCCCATTGGCAAGCCCGCTGTATATGCCGGAGTGAGCGCCGCGCCGGGCGGAAAATATATTCTGGTCACGCGTTTGAACCGGCAGACCGGGCATTACTCGTTCCTTCTAACGGATGCTTCATTTCCGCGGGACATCGAAGTCTGGGACATCGCCGGTCATGTGGCTTACAAGGTTGCCAGCCAGCCTCTGGAGGACAACTTGCCCAGAAACGGTATATCTCCCGGACCGCGAAGCATTACCTGGCGCTCAAACGATCCGTCCACCCTGGTTTGGGCCGAGGCGCTGGACGGTGGTGATCCGCGCAAACAAGTCCCTCAGCGCGACAAAGTGATGTGGTTTAAGGCGCCCTTCACGGGGCAGCCTGCGGAGCTATTGCGTACCGGGCAGCGTTTCGCGGGCATCACCTGGGGAGAGAAGCCGGATTTTGCAATCTATCGCGACAGCAATATGCGCGCGCGGCACTCCCGGACGTATTTTTTCAATCCCGTAAATCCAGCGGAGGCGCCCCGCCTGGTCTGGGATTTGGATACCGGTGACCGGTACAAGAATCCCGGCAATCCCTTGTCCCGGGAATTGCCGTCTGGCCACTCCGCAATCCGGCAGGAAGGGGATTTCATTTTCCTGGACGGAACCGGCTCTGGACCGCAAGGCGACCATCCATTTTTGGACCGATTCAATATTCGCACCTTGCAGTCGGAGAGAATTTTCCAATGTCCGGACCAGGCTTACGAAACTGTTGTAGCCGTCATTGCCGCTGACGGATCGAAATTCATTACGCGCCACGAGACGCCAACCGATCCTCCGAACTATTTTGTACGCACCGCCGGTTCAGATGAGGCCAAGCCCGTCACGCATTTTGCCGACCCGACTCCACAAATCCGCGGCATCCACCGCGAACTCGTAAAGTACCAGCGCGCGGACGGGATTCCGCTCTCGATGTGGGTTTACACGCCCGCGGACTACAAACCAGGCACACGGATGCCCGGGGTTTTCTGGGCCTATCCTCGGGAAGTGGCCAGTGCCGATCTGGCCGGTGAAATCCAGGGCTCGCAATATCGGTTCACCACCATCCGCGGATATTCGGAACTGTATTTCCTTTTGGAAGGATACGTGGTGCTCGACGACGATAATGCCATGCCGGTGATCGCCGCCGCCGACAAACCCGATGACGCCAATGATACCTACGTGGAGCAAATCGTAGCCGACGCCAAAGCGGCGATTGATAAGGCTGCCGATATGGGTGTGCTCGATCCAACTCGCGTTGGTGTTGGCGGGCATAGCTACGGCGCATTCATGACCGCCAATTTATTGGCGCACTCGGATCTATTCCGCGCTGGGATTGCCGAAAGCGGCGCGTACAACCGCACGTTGACGCCCTTTGAATTTCAGAACGAGCGCCGCACGGTGTGGCAGGTGCCTGATCTGTACATCAAGATGTCGCCATTCATGTTTGCAGACAAGCTCAAGACTCCAATCCTGCTGATTCACGGAGAGGCTGACAGCAATGCAGGTACTTTTCCAATCCAATCGGAGAGGTTCTACCGCGCCATCAAGGGCAATGGCGGAAATGTAAGGTACGTCACCCTGCCCCTTGAGGCGCATGGGTACGCCGGCAAGGAAACTATTGAGCACGTGGTTTGGGAAAAACTGAATTGGTTCAACAAATGGGTGAAAAATGCGCCCGCCCGCGACGCAAATACAGCCACCGGCGCGTCTCCATCTTCTGAGCGTTAGTAGCAATTAGAATTTTACTATCATGCCGCTCAGAATTCGGATTGCTGCATGTGGCTTAGGGTTCCTTTTGCTTGCCCCGGCGCATCTGTGCGCACGCCAAGGCGTGGGCGCTGTGCGACCAGCCATACCACCCGCGGCAGTTCAAATCATATTGCCGCCGCAAATCGAGACGGATAAACCCGCAACGCTCGCGGTCCTGGATGCCGAAGGGCGTCTGGTCCCCGGGGTGACCGTGACTCTTACCGGGGGTCGCAAAGTCACCACGGATTCAACCGGCCGCGCACGCTTCGTGGTCACATCCGACCCGGGAGCATTTCTTGCCGAGGCCGAAGGTGAACCGGCTGGCACGGTGGTGCAAGCTTCGTCCATGGTGCTCGCGCCACAACCCATTCATCCCGATGAAATTGTCGTCACGGATTACCCACGTGTCGTAGCTCTGGATGACTTAATCGCCGTTCGCGGGGCGGGATTTCGTGGGGACGCGGACATCAACACCGCAACTTTGACTGGCCAGCCTGTCCTGGTCCTGGCGTCCTCTACCGCGTCACTCGTTCTTCAGCCCGGGCCGAACACAAACCCGGGTCCGGCCGAGTTGGAAGTGGAAGTCGCCGGGCACTCCAGTGGTCCCTTGCTGCTCACCATGGTTTCGCTGGAAATCCAGCCCCCGGCAGGGCAGCTCGCCATCGGAAAGAAGAGTAAATATATCGTTCGCGTGAAGGGAACTGAGCAGCAACTTGCCCTGGCGGTCAGAAACCTTACTCCCGCGACCATCGAGCTGAGCGATGGAAATCTTCAGCGCGTGACTTCCAGCGGCGGCCCGAAGAACTCAACGGTTGTCGCCATGCGCGCGATTGGCCCAGGGAATTTTAGTATCAGCGTTCGGGTTGTCCCGGGGGCTTCCGGCGCGCCCGATCTTGCCCTGGTTCGCCGCGAATTGCTGGCCGCAAGGGCCGTGGCACAAGGGGAATGGATCGCGCGCGTTGACCGGGTGCTTGGGAGGATGGACAATCTCGAAAAGGATCCGCAAGGCCTGGCGCATTTCCAGAATGAATTGGAGCAGCTTTATTCCTCAGGCCCCCCGCCGGAGATGGGCCGTCATTTGCAAGCCGCATGGATGGCTTTGCTGCGGCCTTAAATCTCTCTCGAGTAAAATTCGGCTTGAGATTTCCTTCTATCTTCGGATAGTAACCCGTGTGCTAGAATCAGGTTCGTTCCCGTTATCTCTGTCCCCGGATTTTGAGAGGAAGCCATGAGCGATGCTTTTCCAATTTCACTTTCCACCATTGGCATAGCCATTCTGATTTTTTTTGCGGGCGCTACGCTCGCCTGGTTCTGGAGCCGCATGCATGCGCGCGACCTCTCCGCCAGGATCCGCGAGTTGGAAGCAGACGCCAATGGGCATCAGTCTGTGGAAGCGGAGTTGCGCCGGCAGTCGCTCGAGCACAAGAGCGAGCGCGACGTCCTCCGCGAAAAACTGGAACTGGAGCAACAGCGCCGCATCAGCGCGGAAACTTCTGCGCAAAAGGTGCGCGAGAATTTGGAGGAGCAGAAGAAGTTGCTCGACGAAGCGCGCACGAAATTCGGCGACGCTTTCCAAGGCCTCGCTTCGGACGTCCTTGGCAGGAGTGCCAAACAATTTCTGGAGCTGGCCAATTCCAAATTTGAGCTCCTGCGCGGCGAAGCCGAAAGCGAGCTTGAGCAGCGAAAAGTGGCCATTGAGGGGCTGGTGCGTCCACTGGGCGCTACGCTGGGGCAATTGAATGAGCGATTGGCGCAGGTGGAATCTTCGCGCCAGGAAGCATACGGCGAATTGCGCTCGCAGGTGCAACAGCTTTCTCAGAGCAGCAAGGAATTGCGCGATGAGGCCGGCTCTCTCTCAAACGCCTTGAAGCAGCCACAAGTGAAGGGCCGCTGGGGAGAACTGACTCTGCGGCGCGTGGTGGAATTGGCCGGAATTGCCAATCACTGCGGGTTTGAAGAGCAGGAATCGGTGGACAGTGAGACAGGCAAGCTGCGCCCCGACATGACCGTGTACCTCCCCGGCGGCGGACGCATCGTGATTGACGCTAAAGTTCCACTCAACGGGTTCCTCGCCGCAACCACTGCGCAGACCGATGACGCCCGGGACGCCGCGATGGAAGAGCATGCGCGATTAGTACGCGCGCACGTTCAGACGCTTTCAGCAAAGGAATATTGGAAGCAGTTCGAGCCCACGCCCGAATTCGTGGTCTTGTTCGTCCCCGGGGAATCGTTCTTCAGCGCGGCGCTGGATCAGGCGCCCACACTGATTGAAGAAGCTATCGACAAGCGCGTGGTGCTGGCCAGCCCCACCACTCTGATCGCTCTTTTGCGCGCCGTCGCTTACGGCTGGCGCCAGGAGATGCTCGCGGAAAACGCCGAGAAAATCAGCGCGCTCGGTAAGGAACTCTACGAGCGGCTCGCGGTTTTCGCCGAACATCTCGGGGAGCTGGGGAAGGGCCTGGAGCGCGCCAACGAAAGCCACAGGAAAGCGGTGCGCTCATTTAACACGCGGCTGCTACCGGGAGCCAACAAATTCCGTGAACTGGGAGTTGCCAGCTCCAAGGAAATTGAAGCGCTCGAATCTGTGGAAAGTCTGCCCGAGCCGCTTTCAGCGACAGCGGAAGCTGAGCAGGGAATTATCGACGAGAATCGCTCGGCGGAGGAACCCCTTCGCGAACGCCCTTTCGCGGCGGGCGCATAATGCGCCTCAAATAATTACCAGAAAAGGTGGGATGGCATGAGAGCCGCGGCAGCTATGGTTGTCCTTTGTGTGGTTTTAGCGGGAGCTTCGTGGAATCGAGCGAACTTGGCGCAGGCCCAGGCAACCACAACCGGACTCGAAAAACTAAGCGCTTTTCAGGGGCAGTGGACCTCTAAGGGCCAAATGCGCGACTCGAAATTCAGCAAGGTGGGAAGCAATTCCGCCACCACCACTTGCTCCTGGTCAACCAATCACGGTTATCTCACCTGCGATCAATTAGTCCAGACCTCGGACGGCCCTGAAAACGATCTCAGCGTTTACTCCTACAACGAGAAGGACCACACCTATTTGTTTTTCGGCCTTTCCCGCGGCGATCGCGACCCCCGCACTCCCAAACTGACCATTGATGGGAACCTCTGGACATACTTGGGCGGCTTTGACCAGAAAGATGGCAAACATATTTCATTTCGGACCACGAATACATTCACCTCTCCCACCAGTGTCGTCTGGCGCTCGGAATTCTCGGAAGACGGCACAAATTGGACGTTGATGGGTGAGGGCACGGAAACTCGCGTGAAATGAAAAGGACCGAACGGCGTGAAATCCGAGATTTCTAGTCAACGAGCCGGCGCACAAGCCTGCGGAGCCTCTCTCTGCTGTCTTCCTTCATGCTCAGGAATTCCACGCCTCCACCGCCCGCCCTGACATTCCGCACCACTGCGGTGGAGCGAATGTGGCGAAGTCCGGCGCGTATTTCCACGATGAAGTGATCGCCCACGGTCAGGCGTTGGCTCGACTCCAGGAAGGCCCCGCCCAAACTAATGCTGCGGACTCGCGCGGCAGCCATCCTCCCGGTTCGCCGCGGGTCAGGCCGCAATTCCATTCGCGCTTCACTGGGGTACTTCAAGCCAACGGTCATCGGAACCTCGGCGCGTTGTTCGATGCGAGCCGCGTACGGCTGGTCCAACGGAATGCGGAAGTATCTCCGGGGACGCGCAAAGGGGATGCTGGCTTTTTCCAGCGCGTCCTTGCTCGCTCGCAACCTGACTGAAGCAGGGTGGTTTTCGATTAACGCCAGGGCCTCTTCTGCCGCTACGCGCAAACCCACCGGCTCAGTGTGCACCAGCCCCTGGCGCGAACGAAGCAGCGTGCGTAACAACGGCGCCGCGGAAGTGGCGCGCATCCGGCCCAGCGCTTCAATCGCTTTTATGCGGATGAAAACATCCCGCAACTGTTCCAGCGCGCCTTCGGCAATTTCACAAAGCAACGCCACGCCCGAAAGTTCGCGCGCCAGTCCAATTTCATCCAGCATGGCCGGCGCAACCAGCGGATGGGCTTCGCGCAGCACTTCCACAAACGCGCGCGCCACGCCCTCCGGTTTTTTTTCGGCATCCCGCGCCGTGAGCCCCGCGACCGTAAGGTCCTGCAGGTTCCAGTCCCAACCGGCCAGTGCGCGAGGCAATGCCGAAACCAATCTCTGTGGTTCCGTCGCGGCCAGCAGTTTGATCGCTGTCGCTGCACGCTGTCGCCGCGGATCGTACAGGTGCAATTCCAACGCGCCGAGCACCGCCTCACCCGCGGCTGTTGTGAGCCGCGCCATCGCGGGCAGGGCGTTCAGCCCGTCGGGTTCGGCCAGCAAAGTTCCAAAAGATTTCAGCAGACGCTCGGGATCGCGCCGTAACAATCGCGGAAGTGACGCATCCACTGTGTTCGCCGCAAGCGCCGCGGTCACCAGCAACCCCCAATTCGATTCATCCATTATTCGTTCGCCCAGCGCCACCAGGTGGGAGTGTTCAGAGTCGCGCGGCGCGGAATCGAGCGCCGTGAGGACGCGCTCAAATTCGACGTAATCTCCCCGGGTGATGGCCAGTCTTGTCAGGTTCTCCACCAGGGCCGCAAGAATTCCGCCGATCCCCGGCGAAACCTCGTTGACCAGCGCTCGTACGCTGGCGCGGCCCAGCTCCCCGGGATTTTCTGTGGGCCATATCTTTTCAATCACCGGCATCAATTCAATCAATCCATTGGCCACGGTTCGCCGCGGCCGCCCCTGCTCAGATTCCAGACCGCGCGCATAATTTACGATCACGATTCGAGATTCGCGCACGGGCGCATCGCCACGACTGCCGCGCGTCGCGCTCAATAACTGATCCAGATAGCGCCGCACCACCGGCACCGGCACGCACCATGCGTCCGGCCCGCGCAGAATCACCGATTTCTCTCGCGCAGGAAGTCCCGTCCAGAATTCTTGGTGGAGCTTCTCCACGCTTGCATCCGCCGCTCCCGCGCCGCGCTCAGGAATACCGGGCAGAAGCGCGCGCGCGGCGCGCACCAGCGCGGGTGGAAGGGAGGTAGGCTCGTTCGCGGATTCCGGATTGTCATTGGCGAGATCCATCGCCCGTGCCAGAGCCCTGCTCAATGACGAAAACACTCCTCTCACGTCTTGCGCCGCCAGCCGCCGCGCCAGAAACTGATCGCGCAGAGTTTCAATTAGCAAGGATTCCGCCAGCCGCGCCAGATACTGTTCGCCTGCTTCATTTTCCCGCGGGGAGTTGTGCGACATGCTGCGCACAATTTGAGAAAGTGTGCGGCGTTCGGCGTCGGCGAGCGCCAGATGCAAAACCCCCGCGGTGTGCTGCGGCGTGCTTCGAGCCGCGCCCCGAACAATCGGCTCGAAGCGTGCGACCAGGCAAAGCGCTGCGGTTAAATCATCCATCGTCGCAGGCGCCGCGCCGGAATGTGCCGCTCCAGAGTCTTCTCCTCCGTGCGCGATCAACGCGGATACCAGCGTGGCCAGAATCGTGCCCTGCGGTTGGCGCATCGGCACATTTGCCCGGATCCCCACCACGCCATCTTCCGCCATCCGCGCCTGCCATTCTTGTTCCGTGCGTGGATGCGACCCATTCAACAAGCGCGTCAATATGTCCAGCTCGCCGAGATTGGTTTGTGGAGTGAAGACCAGCGATATCAATCCGCGTTGCGTCCAATTTTCAGCCAGCCCCGCCCAGACCTTCTTGTTCTCCAGCACTAAAGGTTCCGCGCCTTTTCCAAGACAGCACACCAGCACGCCATTTTCAACGCCGATTGCAATGGGTGAAACACGGTCGAGCGCAGCGCGAAGATGGAACTCGGTGGCTTCCATCGCCGAAAGGACCAGCGCGTGATTCTTCTGATAGATGCGTATCGCAACTTGTTGAGCCTGCAGGGCACGCAGGAAGCGCACCACGAATCCTTCGGCTGTCTCAGGTGTGTTGGAGTCAGAGTTGCGAGGTTGTCGTCCTGCACCCGGAGCCCGGGATCCGGGTGCAGCCGCACCACTGGATTTCCCGGCTTCGCCGGCCGGTTTTTGTCCGGCAGACGCGCCGCGAGAGGGTGTATTCGCCACTGCAGGATGCCCCATTGGACTATCCTCTATCGAGTCCGCCTCCTATGGAGCATTCGGAGTGGATAGGGATTCCAATAGGTAACGGGGGAGGAGGTCTTTACTTCAGGGATAACGGTCAGGCACTACCCGAGCGATGGAGAACCAGCTTACTGTTGTGGCCCGTTCGGATTGAACTGCAATATTTGATTAGCCTTTACGGTTATTTCTTGCCGGGTAAGGCGTTTGCCTTGATACCACAAGGCAATGGCGTGGGGACCTGCGGAAAGTTCCACTTGCGCCGGCGTATGTTGGCCAGTGGCTGCGCCATCCACGCGAATATCCGCGCCCTCAGGCGTGGAATTGATGTTTACGAAACCAAATGCGCTTCCCTCGGGCGATTGCCGGCGCGTAAGTGCGCCCGAAACACTGGCGGTCTGACCGTCTGTGGCCTCCACTTGCACGGGATAAGGCGCAAAGTTCGGCTTGCGCAGGACCACATTGTACTTTCCCGGCGCGAGCGATAGTGTCGCCGGGGTTTTTGCGGTCTGAAGCTCCCCGTTCACCAGTATGGCCGCATCCGGCGGATCGCTGGTAACTCGGATTGCCGCCGAACCCGCGACCGGCGGGCCCGAACCAGCGGGCGTTGCGATCGGAGTGTCATCATAAGCAATGTCGTCCGTTACCTGATCCCACTCGGGCAGGAGTCGCAGTTGGTTCAAAAGCCCCGTATGTTCACCAGGACGCAACCTTCCCCGCAAAAGCACACCGCTTCCCGCCAGACTAACTTGAACGCGACTGGACATCCCGGCATCGGCCAGCCTTTGTTCGATGCGGCCCTTTAGTTCTTCCATATTTGTGCTGGCTTGCGTCGGTGGGTTCGCTGGTGGCTGTGTGTCCGATCCTCCCACCGCCGCCTTGCTTACAAGAGGCAACGCGGCCGCATTTGCCGATAATTTCGCGGAGGAAGTTGGATCCCTGAATCCCGGACTCGTCGCTGCGGGCTTTACCTTTTCCTTGGGCGTGTCTTCATTGCTTGGCGCGGCTTGCCCATTCTGGGGATTTGTGGCCGGCGCCTTCGTTTTCGCCGGCACCACCGGCACGGCATTCAGGGGCACATTAGCGGTTGGACCGGCGGGATTGGCCGATACCGCCGGCTTTGACACCGTTGACCGGACCTGCTGCCAAACGTCATACGTGTATGGCCAAACGTAATATCCAGTAGCCCCGATCACCCCCAGAAGCAGGAGTGAAACAAGTAAGGTCGTGAATCCGCTGGGTTTCCGTGGACGCGGCTCATATAAAGTGTGGCCCGGCCCCGTCGTCGTGGAATTGCTTACTATGTCCGGCAGGGTGATGGCTCGAGCAGGCACCGCACTAAGCGGTTGGACCATCCCCGCCGCGTGCAGGTTCATAGTACCCGGTAAGGTCGCTTGCGGGTCGCTGGGCCCGTAATTTCGATAGTTCTTCAATGCCTCCAGCATCTCCCCACAACTCTGGAATCTTGCCGTGGGTTCCTTGGCCAGCGCGCGCGTAATGAGGGCGCTCAATCCAGGATGGATGGACGGGTCCAGTTGGCGCGGCGGAACCGGTTCTTCATTCACGATTTTGTAAATGACGGTTGTGATGTTCTGTCCCGGGAATGGCTTTTCACCTGTCACCAGTTCGTACAAAATCACACCCAACGCGAAAATATCCGCGCGGCCATCCACCTGCTTCCCCTTGATTTGTTCGGGCGACATGTAGGAGGGCGTTCCGATAACGTGCGCCGTTTGCGTCGCGTTGAAGCGCATGATCTTCGCCGTGCCGAAGTCCGTGATTTTCAGCACGTCGTTTTCGCTGATCATCAGATTGGCGGGCTTGATGTCGCGGTGGACGATGTTGTGGCGGTGGGCGTAATCGAGTGCGCTGCACGCCTGCTCCATGATGCGAATCGCGCGGGTCATCGGAAATGTTTGACGCGCGTCCAGCAGAGTTTGCAGGCTGCGCCCGGCAACCAATTCCATCGTGATATAGAACATCCCGTCTTCTTCGCCCGCGTCGTACACCACCACAATGTTCGGATGGGTCAGCAGGCCTGCCGCGCGCGCTTCCGTTTGAAAACGGCTGATAAATTCCGGCCGGTCAGGGCTTTCTCCGTCCGCGGCCAAGTGCATCGTCTTCACCGCGACTTCCCGGCCGATCACCGGGTCTTGCGCGCGATAGACAATACCCATAGCTCCTCGGCCAATTTCGTCGAGGAGTTGATACCGCCCGGCTTTGATTAATGTGGTCATCGAAGTTCGGAAATGCGGATTGCGCCTTCTAAATCATGCGGGCCGCAGAACTTTGCCTATCCTGAGGAGCAGCAAAAACCGCTCGCGAAGTTCAATCCGGCGTGGCGTGGAAACTGGCGAAAGACCACCCAGCGCCTCTGCCCAGGCCTTAGGTCACTCAGGGCTCTAATCGCTCTAAGCCGAAGATAGCGTTGGGGTTGGCGCCAGTCAATTGAACAGAGGTACAGTGTTCCGCCAGCGCACTAGCCGCCTAAGCTACTGACTCCAAGCAGGTTATACAGGCCATCTTGCTGGGCTGTCTTCCAAGTATGGGATTATCGTCCTGGGACAGTGGGCAACGCGAAAACTAAGCCAGTTTTCAAAGTGAATCCTCAGCCTTGCTTTGAATCACCGGCGATCCGAGACAGTCACGCCAGCGCTGGCCCTCTAGCTGGAGAGCGGAACGATTCCCCCTGGCGCCGGTGGCGCGAACTGCGGCTTCAGCGTCTGAACTCCGCGCCAGTTATCGAGGATGGCCACTTGCTGCACACAGGAAACTGTGCAGTAGGGCGCGCAGGGTTTCGCGGTAAGATATTCGCGGCGCAAATCGGCTTTGGTGTAGGTTGCCAACGGAACCGCGGGCATACCGCGCTGCTGCGAGCACCAGTGCACCAGCCCATCTTCGCAAATGTACAGGTAGCGCGACCCGGAGCGGCAGCGCCACTGGTTGGCTTCGCCCTTCGCGATGTTATGTTGGAATTTGTTGAAGCGCGAGTACGAATGCTTGCCCAGTGTCATGATCTCTTCAAAAACTTCGCGTTCATGAGGTCCCAGCGGCTGGAGCTGCCCGTTCGTGTCGTGAATGATTCCCACTGTGCTGCTGAATCCCAATGACACCGCGCGATGCGCCACCTGCAACGCATCATCGGGGTTGCGGATGCCGCTGCCCAGCACCGAATTAATGTTCACCTGAAATACGGAATATTTTGCCAGCAGCTCCAGCTTCTGGTCCAGCACTTTCAAACTCTTCTTGGAAACATCGTCGGGTTGCACATTATCGATGCTGATCTGCAAGTGCTCGAGCCCGGCCTGATTCAATCGCTCAATCCGCTCGGGAACCAGCAGATACCCGTTGGTAATCAGCCCGGCGATCATTCCGCGCTTGCGGATGTGTCGGATGATGTCGTCCAATTCCGGGTGCAGCAATGGTTCTCCGCCACTGATGGTTACGATCGCCGTCCCTAATTCGGCCAGGTGGTCTAATCGCCGCTTCATCTCCTCCAACGGCACGGGTTTTGAGAAATCGTCGAATTCGTTGCAATACGTGCAGGCCAGGTTGCACCGGCGAATCGGGATGATATGCGCCAGAACCGGTTTTCGCTTGGAAATCAGCCGCCAGGTGAGCTTACGAAGTTCGCGCGCGCGCGTGCGCCAGTAACGCAAGCGCCTTCGCACGGCAATATTCCTCGGCTGGATGGTTTCAGGCATTTGGACAGCCTTCCGACTGTAACGCCATTGTAACAGACCAGCGTTTGGGAGGGCTTCCGCGCAGCGGATTTGCCTGGTTCGTTAACGAAAGCGGCCAACTTGGATTTGCGAGAGCGAACTGTCTTTGTCCTGCGCCCGGGGAAGAAAGGGGGGAGTGCCCTCCCTTCCCCGGACACAAGGACATCTCAACACATTTGCAAAATTCGGGGCGGATCTGGACTCGCTTTACGCTGACCCTCCACTCTGAGCCAGCGCCTTCCCTTCAGATCCGCCCCCATCGCGTGAAACGCGGACTCGAAACCCCGCAAGCGTAGACCCATCTCAGCCGCGCAGTGTCAGAACCGGGCACTTCGCGTGTGAAACCACTTCGTGCGCCGCAGCACGAGATATATGTGTCGCCGCGCCAAGTGAACCACCTGCTCCTCGCACGCCAAGTACAATCAGATCCGCTTTCAGCTCCTTGGCAACTTCAGTAATGACTTTGCCGGCGTCCCCAAACCTGACCATAACCTTCGGTTCGCACCACAGATCGATATCCGGGGGAATCAGCGCCTGCATCTTCTTTTCCCGGTCGCTGGTGATCGCTTGCTCAGACTCCATTGGTTCCAGCGGGAGCTTCACCACATTCAGAAAAGTCAATTGCGACTCAAACTCCTGCGCCAGTGACGCTGCGAATGGAGCCGCGGCAAGTGATTCTGGACTGAAGTCGGTTGCATAGAGGATATGCGGAAAATCGATCTCCGGGGGCGCGTCGCTGGTCACCTTGGGTCCAACGGTCAACGCGGCGCAAGGCGCCTGACGAAACACTTCTTCAGCGACGGAACCCATCACCAGCCTGCGAATTCCGCTCCGCCCGTGCGTTCCCAGCACCACGAGATCCGCCGACACCGCTGCTGCGAGATCGCGAAGCACGCTTGCAGCTTCGCCGCGCTTCAAAATCATTTCGTGCGGGAATTTCTCGAGACGCTTATCCAGACGATCCAATTCCCTTCTGGCGTCGTACTTCACCATCTGGTACGTCACTAACCCTCCGCCGCCGGGAACGTAGGTATCTTCCGACGGTTCGATCACGTGGGCCACAAAGAGTTTTGAATCGAATCGGCGGGCGACTGCTTCCGCATATTGAAGCGCCGCTTCCGATTCGGGGGAAAAATCCGTTGCCAACAGAATGTTGCGGATGGCCACCCTTTTCATTGTCTCCAAGGCTTGCATGCGCCACCTCCTTACAATCCGCATGTTCCACCCCGGACCAGGGCGCTTCAGTGACCGCCGTCACTGCCAAATGTGACCGCCAATACCTGCCAACGCCATCCCGCAGGTGAAACGAACTTCCTTTGACTTCCACTACATCAAGCGCATAAAATCGCCGCGCAATTAAGCTCCATCATTACTGGAAATCCAGGACAGGAGTTCAAGAATGAGAAAGCGCATTTGTCTTCTAGTGGTTTCGGTCTTTTTGATTTTTGGCGCGGCGCCATGGGCTGACGCGCAAGCCCCCGGCAGGGGAGATATGCAGCAACAGGGCGGTCGTGCGAGCGGGCGCGGAGGCGGGCGAGGTGCCGAGGACGGCGCGGCCACCAATGAATTGCCTGCCAAGGAAGAATCTTCCGTCACCGAGCACACCATCCGCATCGGCGGTCAGACCATTCCTTACAAAGCTACTGCCAGCACCATCTTGCTGAAAGATGATGCAGGCGAGCCCACGGGTTTGATGTATTCCGTCGCCTACACCCGCAGCGACGTAACCGATCTAAGCAAGCGTCCCATTTCCTTTTACTACAACGGAGGCCCTGGATCCGCCACCATGTGGTTGCACATGGGCGCGTTTGGTCCACGCCGCGTAGCTACCGTGGACGGTGAGTTCACTCCGCCAGCTCCCTACAAGCTGGTGGACAACTCCGAGAGCCTCCTCGACAAAACTGACATGGTTTTCATTGATGCCATGGGGACTGGTTACAGCCACGCCGTCGGGAAGGCCCAGAACCGCGATTTTTACGGGATTGACGAAGACTTGGCCGCATTCGGGCAGTTCATCAACACCTACATCAACCGAAACGGACGCTGGAACTCTCCCAAATTCCTGATGGGCGAAAGCTACGGCACCTTCCGCTCCGCGGCGCTCGGTAATTATTTGCAGAGCCGCTACACCATGCACTTGAATGGAATCGTCCTGATTTCCTCGGTGCTCGATCTCGCCTCGCTTACCTTCGGGCCCGGCGACGACCGTGTTTACGTTTATTATCTTCCGAGCTACGCCGCCGTGGCCTGGTATCACAAGGCCTTGAAGAATCGCCCTGGAAATCTCGCCACATTTGTCGAGGAAGCCCGCCAGTATGGACAGAACGAATACGCATCTGCGCTGTTCAAAGGCGACAAGCTTCCTCAATCCGAACGCGATGCGGTCGCCAAGAAACTGTCCTATTTTACTGGCCTCAGCGAGGATTACCTGATTAAAGCCAATCTCCGCGTGACTCTCGGCCAGTTCAATGTCGAACTCCTTCGCAGCCGCGGCATGACTGCGGGCCGCATCGACGCGCGCTTCCTCGGCTACACCCGCGATTTACTCTCCGAAACTTCGCAAGGTGATCCCGAAGGCCCTGCCGTCGGCGGCGCTTTCACCGCCATGCTCAATCAATACAATCACGAAGAACTGAAGTTCGGATTGGACAAGGAATACAACAACTCCAGCCGCGGCGACGGATGGAACTGGGTGCGAACTGCTGGCGGCCGTGGCGGAGGGGGTGGCGGTTTCCCCGGTGCGCCCAATGTCGGGCCTGATTTGGAGCAGGCTATGATCACTAATCCGCGCCTTCAAGTGGAAGTCGAGAACGGTTACTTCGACATGGCCACTCCATTTTTCGCCACCGAGTTCACCATGCACCATCTCGGCGTGCCCCCGGATCTTCAAAAGAACATCCAGCTGAAATACTACGAGGCGGGTCACATGATGTATCTGCACGATGAAAGCCGCGTCCAGCTCCACAACAACATCGCGGCCTTCGTGGACCGCGCAACAAAATAGCAATTCACTGATTCGCGTCGGCCCCGATTTCGCCATCGGGGCCGGCGCATTTCTTTTTCTTCCGCACCTTCTTCACCCATCAAAACTCTCCGACGCATCCACAAAACACCAGCACCCCGCCGACGCCACCGTCACCAGCGCCGCGAAGTCCAGCGCCCGCTCCCAACCATAGTGTGTGGCAATGTAAGCCGTCAGAATTGGCGACACCCATCCGCCCAAATTTCCGAACGTATTCATCAGCCCCGAGAGCGACGCCGTAAATTCCTGAGTCATATCGATGCACGCCCCCCAGAATGTCGCGGCCGCAAAAATGTTGAACCCTCCTGCCGCAGCCAGCAGGGAAATGGCCAGCCATTTATTTGTTGCGCCGCTGCCAATCCACAACAGGGCCGCCGAGATCAGCATGCCCACCCACACCGCCACGCGACGGCCGCGTTTTTTGCCGATTCGATTCACGGCCGCATCAGAAAATCGCCCTCCCAGCGGAGCCAGCAGTGCAATTGCCAGATAAGGCGTCGCGCCCCAGATCCCTCCCTGCGAAATAGAAAGCCCTTTCACGCGCACCAAATAAATGAAGAACCAGGTATGGAAAATATAGATGGGATATCCCTGGCAGAAATATCCAACCAGCAGCGCCCACACCGATGGGCTCGCAAGCATCTTTCCCCAGGGCGCCTGGCTCCGTCCGGATTTCGGGCGAACTGCGCTTTCTTGGCTTTTGCGGATGATCGCCAGCTCCGCGGCATTCACCCACGCATGATCTTCCGGCCGGTCCGTCACGCATTTGTGAAATACAATCGCAAACAGAATCCCCATCGCTCCGCAAACCAGAAAGGAAGTCCGCCACCCCCAGCGCTGCATGATCCATGTAATCAGCGGAGGCGTCATCGCTCCGCTCAACCCGATGCCCATCAGCGTGAAGCTGCTGCACATGGCGCGATGCGCCGATCCCATCCAGTTGCCCACAATTTTGTTTGCGTTGGGCGAGCTCGACGCCTCTCCCACTCCCACCAGGAAGCGCACCGTCATCAGTGAGCCCGCCACCCCAAACCATCGCGCCAGAATCAGATTCGGCGTCAGCGCCGTCAGCGCGGTGAACACCGACCACCACACAATCGCCATCGTCAAAAGGTTGCGCGCGCCGAACCGGTCTCCCGCCCACCCTCCGGGTATTTGAAACAGCGCATATCCCAAAAGAAATGCACTGAATACCCAACCCATCGTTTGTGTGCTGATCGAAAACTCATCCTGAATAAATTTCCCGGCGATACTCAAATTCAGCCGATCCAAATAGGTCAGCATCAGCACCAGCATCAGCCACACCATGATGGTCCAGCGAATCCCGCTTGGCCGCGTGCCCGCCTTCGGCGTTTGGATTGGCTCGCTCATTTGGGCAAAGGCCCCCTCCTTTGGCCGCCAATTGTGCCGCATCGCCCTACCTTTCGCTTGAACTTTTTGGTCTCCGGGAATTCGCCGGAATCGGCCTCGGTTTCTGCCCCAATCCGATCCCTGTCTCCATCCAACAGTTAGGGATTTCCTCGCCCGCCCCGCCTTGCCGGTACTGTAATATGGAAAATCTTTTCACATTTTCCCGAATTATTCCCCGATTGGATTCTCTTAAGTCATTAGCATTCTGTAAGTTACGGTAAATCACTTCCGGCCCACCGTTTGCTTCCTCCTAAGCCAGATGTCTCCTGAGATGCTTTCGCTGGGAGTGTATCTTTGCGAAAGC
>Ga0209415_10000343_pt1 | contig 84988 bp, 84 predicted proteins | sample PeaSoiSIISIP2007_FD_187696 | JGI IMG/M metagenome (GOLD analysis project Ga0209415, IMG submission 187696) | Peat soil microbial communities from Weissenstadt, Germany - SII-SIP-2007 (SPAdes) (version 2) | ecosystem: Environmental > Terrestrial > Soil > Wetlands > Peat | place: Germany... | reverse complement strand
GACGAGCCGGAGAGCCCGCTGTAGGAGCCTCGAGGTCGCGGTCCATGGAGCGTTCGTCGGAGATCTCGGGGTTCTACAAGCAGACGATCGAGGAGCGGCGCCGCTTCATCCAAGAGTGGGCGGGGCTGACCGACGAGGAGGCGCGGTCGTACGACCTACCCCCCGGCATCGACCCCGGCCTGTTCGGCCGGATGATCGAGAACGTCGTCGGCGCGTTTGCCCTTCCGCTCGGGATCGCGACGAACTTCCGGGTGAACGGACGCGACGTCCTCGTCCCGATGGCGATCGAGGAGCCGAGCGTCGTCGCCGCGGCCTCGAACTCCGCTAAGGTCACCCGGCCCACGGGCGGCTTCCGGGCCTCCACGACGCCGCCCGTCATGATCGGCCAGATCCAGATCCTCGGGGTCCCCGACCCCTCGGGGGGCCGCCACCGGATCCTCGACGCGAAGGAGCGGCTTCTCGCCGCGGCGAACGCCCGCGACCCGATGCTCGTCAAGTTCGGCGGCGGGGCCCGGGACCTCGAGGTCCGGATCCTCCCGTCCCCCCGCGGGACCATGCTCGTCGTCCATCTGCTCGTTGACGCGCGCGACGCCGGGGGCATGAACGCGGTCAACACGATGTGCGAGGCGCTCGCCCCGGAGGTCGCGCAACTGTCCGGCGGGCGGGTCGTCCTGCGGATCATCTCGAACCTCGCCATCTTCCGGTTGGCGCGGGCGACCGCGACGTTCCCGGCGAAGTCCCTCGCCACCGAGCACGCCACGGGACCCGAGGTCGTCGAGGCGATCCTGGACGCGTACACCCTCGCGACCGTCGACCCGTTCCGCTGCGCGACCCACAACAAGGGGATCATGAACGGCGTCTCCGCGGTCGTGGTCGCCACGGGGAACGACTTCCGGGCGATCGAAAGCGGCGCCCACACGTACGCCGCGTTCCTCGCGAAGGACGACGGCGGGGTGGTCAAGCCGCTCACCACCTACGAGAAGGACGCGAACGGCGACCTCGTCGGAACGATCGAGCTCCCCGTCGCGGTCGGCTTGATCGGCGGCGCGACCGCGGTCCATCCGACGGCGCGCGCGAACGTCAAGCTCCTCGGCGTGAAGCACGCGAACGAGCTGGCCGAGATCCTGGTCTCCGTCGGTCTGGCCCAGAACTTCGGCGCGCTCCGGGCGCTCGCCACCGAAGGGATCCAGCGCGGACACATGGGCCTCCACGCCCGGAACATCGCGGCGATGGCCGGCGCCCGGCCCGACGAGGTTGACCGGGTCGTCGCGAAGCTCATCGAGGAACACGCGATCCGCATCGACCGCGCGAAAGAGGTCCTCGACGCGCTCCGGCGCGGCACCCCCCCGTGACGATCGTCGGAGTCCTCGCCCTCCAGGGCGACGTGCCGGAGCATCGTGCGGCGTTCGCCCGCGTTCTCGGCCCGGACGGGGTCCGACTCGTCCGCACCGCGAAGGAGCTCGCGGCGGTCGACGCGCTGGTGATCCCCGGAGGGGAGAGCACCACGATCTCCGAGATGATGAACCGGGGCGGGCTTAGGCTCGCCCTCGCCGAGCGCCTCGCGCGGGGCCTGCCGGTCCTGGCGACGTGCGCGGGCCTGATCGTGCTCGCGGAGCGGCTCGAGCCGAGTCCGGGCGGCCACGACCCGGAACCGGTCCCCGTCGTCGACGTCACCGTCCGTCGCAACGACTACGGCCGGCAGCGGGAGTCGTTCGAGGCGCCGGTCCGAGTGGCCGGGCTGCGCGGACCTCCGTTCCCGGGCGTGTTCATCCGGGCACCCCGGATCCTCGACGTCGGGCGAAAGGCGGAGCCGATCGCCTGGCGGGACGAGGAGGTCGTCGGCGTGCGCTCGGGTTCGGTCTGGGGCCTGACGTTCCATCCGGAGCTTTCGGGCGACCCGCGGCTCGCCGAGGCGTTCTTGGCGGCGACGGTTCCCGCGGCGCCGAAGGTCCGCCGGGCCGCCCGGTCGGTCAGCTGACCGCCCAGGCGACCGCGAACGCGACGATCAGGACCATCGCGCCGACCAGCGCGGCAACCCAATAGGCTCGGCGGCCGGGATTCTTCCAGGAGCCGAAGAAGATCGGGAAGGGGCCGATCAGCACCAACCCGCCCGACCCGCCGGAGGAGGTCGGACCCGGCGAAGCGCTCGGTTCCTCCGGCTCGTCGTCGCCCCCCGCGAACGCGAGCGGGAGGAGGAAGATCCCGAGGAACAGGGCGGCGACCCCGCCGAAGAACAGCACCGAGGCGCCCCCAACGAAGACCGGGAAGACGAGAACGACGTCGAGCCGCGCGGATCCCGTCACGACGGCGGCGATGACCAGCGCCAGGCCCAGGACGAGGAACGCGGGTCCGGCCCACCGAAGCGCCGACATCGCGTGGTAGGGTAGGCGACCCACGGCTCATCGCCGTTGCGGTCCACCGCTAGTGGTAGGTGTCGAACTGGTACGGCTCGAGCGGGACCTCGCCGATCGCCATCCGGAACTCGGGCACCGTCAGGATCGGCTTCGGGTAGAGGTCGGAGTCGTCGAGCGCGATCCGCGGGCACGCCGTGTTCACGTAGGCTTCCACGTCTCGCCCGAGCAGGTCGCGGGGGTCGATCCGGTCCCCGACGAACAGCTCGGCGTCGAATCCTCGGGCCCGGGCGCGCGCCTGGAGCGCGAGCGCCGTCGCGGTACGGTTCTGTCCGGCGAACGTGGACACGAGGATCCCCCATCGGCGGGCGTTCCGGCATTGGGCGACCAGGAGCTGGCGTTTCCGGACGAGCTGACCGCGGTCGATCGGCGGCTCGACGGCGCCGCGGAGCGGGTCGAGGGACCAGACCGGCTTCGTGACCGCGAAGGCGAGCCCGAGCGGGTGGAACCGGCCGGTACCCAGGAAGAGGAACGCGTCGACGTCCGGCTCGACCGCTTCGGCGCTCGTGTAGTTGCAACCGAGCGCCTGCGCGGGATACTGGAGCCGCCAGTCGCCGGTCCCGAGGTGGACCACGTACCCCCGTCGCTCGAGGGCGGCCACGTACGGCCCGAGCAGATCGAGGTGCTGGACCGAGGCGACGAGGCCGAGGCGACGGGGGACCCCGGCCGACTCGGTCCGTTCCGCCAGCGTCTCCGGGTCGCCGCCCGCTTCGCGCATTTCGACGAAGTAGGTGGTCCGGTCGAGGGGCACGTTCGGGATCGGGGCGTGCCCGAGGACGACGAGCCCGTCGACACCGGGGGTCTCGGAGGGCGACGGAAAGTCGCAGGCGCCGAAGCAAGCGCGGGAGGCCACCACGACCGGCACCCCGACCGCGTCGCGCAGCTGCGCGGCGAGGTCGTGGGCGTTCCGGACGAGGCCGGCCGGGACCTGGAGGGCGAGCTTCTTGTGGTGCCCCGCGCGAACGGCGCGGAACAGCTCTTCGTCGAGACGCGGGACGACCACGGCTTGCGCCGAACCGCCCCCCGGGGTCGCCCCAGGCGGGGAAGACCCGTCGTCGAGAGCGCCGACGAGGCGGTCGAACGCCTCGCGATTGTCGGTGTAGTAGAATCGGTCCCGCGCCGCGTCCCACGGGAGCCACGCGAACGCGTCGTGCTCCGCGCTCAGTCGCGGCTCGACCGCGGTCGGGAGCTCGACGGCGAACGCGTGCAGCCGCCAGGCACGACCGTCGGGCCCCGGGAACCGGACCTCCCAATCGAGAGGAACGACCGAGGGGAGGTCGGTGATGCCGGTCTCCTCCTCCACCTCGCGGCGGAGCGCGACCGCGAAGTTCGCATCGGTCGGGTCGACCTTGCCGGAGACCGGGACCCAGATCCGACCCCGCCTCGGCGGTCGTCGGAGCAAGAGGACCGACGGGGGCGTCCGGGTGAAGAGGTACCCCTCGACGCACTCCTGGTCGACGGGCGGCTCAGCCGCCACCGGGCCCTCGGCGGGAGAGCAGCTTGAGGATCGCCTCGGCCGGTTGGCCGTCGGTCTCTTCGAGGGCGTCGACGGCGGTGTCGTGGTCGACGCTCGCCTGCTCCATCACCAGTTGGACGTCCTCCTCGGGAGGACCGGTCGGGGCGGCGGGCGCCGCGGCGGACGCCGACGGGCCGCTGCTCGCGCCCCGCGGCCGGACCTCGGCGTCGCCGACCACCTGGTAGGTCTTGACGCCCTGGACCTGCAGGATCGTCACTTCGGGCGAAAGGAACACGTGCTCCTTGTCCTTCGTCCGTATGATGACCTCCTCGACGCCCTCGATCGGTTCGGTCGTCATCCCGAGGCGCCGCATCGCCATCTGCATCTGCCGCTGGTTGCCGCGCCCCCCGGGGAACATCGTCGCACCTACCTTCGGGAACGGATTCGGCTAGTCCTCGCCGGCGGCCGCCCGGATCTTCGCCTCGAGCTCGCCGTCGACGGTCGGTTCGTCGTCCTCGGCCGGGACCCGGCCGGCCCGCTTGCGGAGCGTCCGGCGCTCGTCGCGGTCGCGGCGGGTCTGGGCGACGAGGTCGTCGAGGACCTGCTGGATGGAGGCGAAGAAGTTCCAGCCAGTCTCGCTCGCGTGGAACACCCCGCGGTCCGTGTGGAGGCGCGCCTGCACCGTCGCGTCTCCGGCGCGATGCGTGGCGTGCGGCGTGATGTGGACGCTCAGCAGGACGGGCTTCGTGTTGCGCGCGATGTGCTTCAGCGCCTTCGCGATCAACCGGTCGATCTCCGTCAGCATGGACGGGTCGCCGGACGCGCGAACGCCGTGGATCTGAACGTAGACGTCCTCGACCGCGAGGTCCGCGGCGCCCGGGGTCCCGACGGCGAGGCCGAGGAGGTCCGACTGCGAAACGACACCCGTCGGCCGGCCCTTCTCGACGACGAAGACGCTCGAGACCTTCTCGCGCGTCATCAGGGCCGCCGCGGCGCCGGTCGTGGTGCCGGGCGGGACCGTGAGGGCCGGCGAGTGCATGATCGACCCGACCTCGACGTTGAGGACGTTGCCGGGCCGCGCGGCGTCCTTCTTGCCCCCGACGGTCGGACGCCACAGGACCCGGCCGAGGTCCGCGACGCCGACCGCGCCCACGAGGCGGCCCTTGGCGTCGATGACCGGGAGCGGATGCTCCTCGAGGAGGCGGATCTGATGGAGGAGCGTCCCGCACGACTCGCTCTCGTGGATGAGGAGCCCCGGGGGGCTCGCCACCTGCTCGACGAGGTGGCCGGCGAGGTCCTCCATGTCCGAAAACGCCCGAACGAGGTCGGTCCGCGACACGATGCCGACGAGCTCCCCGCGCTTCCCGACGACCGGGGCGGCGCGCAGGCCTGTCGCGAGCAACTGCTCGGCGAGCTCGCTGTACGTGGTCGTGGGCGTGACGAGGGGGGGCAGGACGAGCAGGTGCTCGACTTTCGTGGAGAGCGGAAGGTTCGTCCGGCGGGCGATCGTCTCGAACGTGATGAGCCCGATCAGGCGGTTCTTCCGAAGAACGGGGAGTTCGTGGATCCCCTTCTCCCGCATCACCCCGAGGGCGCGCGAGAGCGGGGCGTCCGTGGAGAGCGTGATCGGCTTCGGCGTCATCAGGTCGCGGGCGGTGGGACGGTCCCCTGGCATGTGCACGACCGGATGACAGGCGAGGGGCTTTACGCTTGGGGAGGGCTACGGCAGTTCGCGGGCCATCTGGTAGCCGTTCTCGCCGTCGGAATAGTACCCGCGCAATAGGTCCGTCACCCCGAACCGGAACCGGCTGTAGAACCGGATCGCCGGGACGTTGGAGACCCGGACTTCGAGGGTCGCCCGCCGCATCCCCCGTCGGCGGCACCGGTCGAGGAACTCCGTCATGAGGGTGGTCCCGACCCCTCGAGTCCGCGTCTCGCGGTCGACGGCGAACATCAGGATCCTCGCCTCCCCCTCGACCTGGGTGACGCCGAGCAGGAAGCCGACCGGCGCATCGGAGGCGTCGGCGGCGATCAGGAACCCCGCGGGCCACTGCTGGCTGAGCGAGAAGTAGAGCGACGTGTCGTAGTGCTCGTGGAGCGCCTCGCCGACGATCGAGGCCACGACCGGCACGTCGTGGGGCCGGAACCCCCGAAGGGAGACGACCGTACGGCCCGTCGGCAGGACGGACGATGAGGCGCGGTCGACCGACTCAGCGATACATCTCACCTGGCCCCGACGGCTCGGCCGGGCGCAGCTTCGCCATCGATTGTTGCTGCTGGGAAAGCGTGTGGCGGACCTCCCCCTCGATCTCTTGCGCCTTCTCGCGGAGCGGCTTGGTGTCGAGGACGAGCATCGGGACGAGCGGGTTGATCGTCTCGATGACCTTCGCCGCGGCGCGGGCGTCCGGATAGTCCTTGTGGGCCTGCGCGACCAGGCAGAGGACCGGGATCTGACGGCCGATCGCGCTCAGGAGCAGACCCCCCGCGAAGCCGGTCACGACCCCGTTCGCCGGCTCGAAGTGGTACTTCGCGAGGAGCGGCGCCGCCGCCCGGTTCGCCATCGCGACGACCCGCGCGTCCGCCCGCAACTCCTCGTCCATCGGCTGGCCCTCGACCGCGACGAGGAGCTCGATCCCCTTCGCCTCGGCCCAGTCGAGCAGCAACCGGGAGAGCCGGTTGAGCATCTCCGCCGGCGGCTGGATGTCGGACATCCCGACGACGAGTTGCTCGCACTTCCGGTCGACGCCGCAGACGAGCTTCGACGCGTAGAACCGGACGGGGGCGCTGACGACCCCCTCCTCCATGATGACGGTGGGCGGGAACTGCTCGCTGATCATGTAGGCGATATTCGTCATGTCGAGCGCGTGGACGAGATACGAGGCGGCGACCGACCCGACGAGCCCGTGGGTCGGGAAGCCGATGACCATCATCGCCCCCTTCAGCGATTCGTCGCGCGTGTCGACGATCTTCAGTTCGTCGACTTCCGCGAGCATGGCCATCCGTCTCCAACGAGGCGGTCCCTCGCATAAATTGTAGGTAGGGTCTGTCGGCACCCCGGCGGGGTGGCGCCGCGCCTCCGCGCTACGCCCCCCGGAGCCATCCCGCGAGCGGGAGGAGGGTGCGATACAGTTCGCCGCCCCGACGGGTCAGTTCGTAGCTCACCGGCGAGCCCCGCGTCGGGCCGGTGACCGTGCGGCGCACGAGTCGCTCCTTCTCCAGGGCCCGGAGCGTGGCCGTCAGGGTCGCCGGGCTGACCTTCGGGAGCGAGCGCTGGATCGGTCCGAAGCGGAGTTCCCCGTGCGACCCGAGGAGGGTCACGACGCACATCGCCCACTTCTTGCCGACCACGTCGATCAGACCGACCGGCGGGCACGGGCATTCGTGCTCCCCTCCGCAGCACTCCGCGTCCACTACGGAGGCACGTAGCGGCGGCTTATAGCACTTCATTCCTTGAAGTGTCGGAGGTGCCGCGTGCCCGAGAATAAGGGGTGTTGCTGCTGTTGCTGCTGCCGATGCGACTGCAGCGAGACCTCGTGCAAGCCAGGCTGCTGCCGGACCGAGTGAACGCCGAACGTCGGGTGCTGTTCGTCTGCGTGGAGAACGCCGGCCGTTCGTTGATGGCCGAGGCGATCTTCAACGCCGCGGCGCCCGACGGGTGGGTCGCCGAATCCGCGGGAACGCGTCCGGCGGCCCACCCGAACCCCCGCACCGGACGATCCCTCGAAGAGCTCGGACTCCGCCTCCCGCCCCACGCCCCGCAGTCGTTGACCCCCGAACAGATGGACGGCGCCGCGCGCGTTGTGACCATGGGATGCCTCGATGACGCGTCGTGTCCGGCGAACCTGCGAAATCGCCCCCTCACCGATTGGGCGCTCCCCGACCCGGCCAAGCTCGACGATGCGGGCTTCCGGGCGGTCCGGGACGAGATCCGCCGGCGGGTGACGGCCCTCATCGTCGAGATCGCGGGACGCGATTCCCAAGGCCTTCCGAGTCGTCAGCCGTGACCCGAGCCCTCGGGGTTCGCCTCGCGGCGGAGGCGGCCGGTACGGCGCTCCTCGTCGGGATCGGCACCGGCGCGATTGTGGCGAGCGTCGGCCTGGGACCGGAGCGGTTCGTCGTCCTGTCGATCGCCTGGTTCCTGGCCGTCACGATTCCCGTCCTCCTGTTCGCCGGCGTCTCCGGAGCCCATCTGAATCCGCTCGTGAGCCTCGCCCTGGCCGGTGACCGGCGGATCCCGTGGGGGGAGGTGCTCCCCCACGTCATCGCCCAAGTGGCCGGGGCGTTCCTCGGGAGCGGGGCCGTCGCCATCTTCCTCGGCACGGGCGCCCACCTGGGGGCGACCGTGCCGTCGTCCGACGACATCGTTCGACTCACGATCGACGAGGGGACGTTCACGTTCGCCCTGATCATGAGCGTCCTCGCCCTCGTCCGGGCCGGCCCCGGACGGTGGCGTTGGCACCTCCTTTGGCCGGGCGCCGTCGTCGGCGTCTCCACGTTCCTCATCGGACCGATGACCGGAAGCTCCTTGAATCCGGCCCGTTCCCTGGCGCCGGCCGTACTCTCGGGCACATACCCCGAGCTCGGGTTCTACTTCCTCGCGACGACCGCCGGTGCCCTGCTGGCCCTCGGGGCGGTCACGGCCTGGGAGCGGTTCGGTTCCGACCATCGCCCCACGTCCGGGTAGCCCCAGGCCCGCGGGCGGCTGGGACATCGCGGAGCGTCGATAGATAGGCGGAGGGCGGTCCGGGAATCCGTCGAGGAGGCGGTCGCCCAAGTGGAGACGTCGTACCGGGAGCTGTTCCGGAACCGAAACTACGTCCGGGTCTTCTCCGCGGGCCTCGGCTCGGTGGCCGGGTCGTCCATCGCGAGCGTCTGCCTCGTTTGGCTCGTCTTCTCGGAGACCCATTCGGCCCTCGACGTCGGCCTCCTCGGATTCTCCTTCCTCGTTCCCTCCGCCCTGTTCAGCATCTTCGGCGGGACGTTGGTCGACCGGTACGACCGCCGGCGGCTGATGATCGTCGCGGACCTCGCCCGGGCCGCCGGTCTCGCCCTCGCCGTCGGCGTGCTCGCCGTCTGGGGGTTCCAGCTCGCCGCGCTCCTCGGTGCGGTCGCCGTCCTCGGAGCGTTCCTGACCATCTTCAACCCCGCCGAGATGTCGACGGTCCCGAGTCTGGTACCCGCCTCCCAAGTCGCGGATGCGAACGGCCTCGTCTCCTCCAGTCGTTCGAGTGTGGCGTTCGTGGGCTCCGCCCTCGGAGGGGCGCTCATCGTGACGGTCGGCCCGCTGTGGGGGATCGGATTGAACTCTGCGACGTTCGTGGTCTCGGCCTTGCTCCTGCTCGGCATGCGGGTGGCCCCGAGCGCGACCAATCCCCGGCGGGAGACCCGGACGTCGAGCTATCTCGCCGACCTGCGGGCCGGCTTCCGGTGGATGTGGGGGGCCCAGGGTCTGCTCCAGCTCACGATGTCCGCCACGCTGTTCAATTTCTGCTCGAACATCGTCGCCACCTTCCTCGTCGTGTACGCGGCGGTCGTCCTGCACGGCTCGGCGCTCGTCTACGCCTCCCTACTGGCCGCCGAGGTCGGGGGGAGCGCGATCGGCTCGCTGCTCGTCGGCCGCGTGCGGTCGGTCCGGTACGCCGGGAAGGCGTGGGTGGTCGCGTACGGGGTCGCGTCCGGGGGCGTCGCGTTGACCTTGGCACTGGCGCCCGTCGTGCCGGTCGCGGTCGTCGCTTTGTTCGTGATCGGGGTGCTCGCCGGATTCTCCGTGACTTCGTGGCTCAGCGCGGCCCAGCTCTTGGTACCGACCGATATGCAAGGCCGGTACTTCGGCGTCGACAACCTGGGGAGCGTGATGATCCTCCCGATCTCTCAGATCGGCGGCGCGCTCCTCATCGAGGCCTACGGGACACGAACGACGTACCTGATCGCGGCGCTCCTGTGGATCGCCGTCGGGGTGGGGTTCCTGGTTCCCCGCGCTCTCTGGAACCTCGGGGTCCCGGATTCCCCGTTGCCTCCGCCGACCTCCGACCAGCGGGGTTCGTGAACTGGGCCGGACCCCGCCCGGGGTCGGCCGGTCGGGCCTCCGACCGTCGCAGACCTTTTTACCGCCCAACCCCGGTGGTCGGGAGATGAAGGTCCTCATCACGGGGATCGACGGCTACTCGGGTTGGCCGCTCGCCCTTCACCTCCTCCGCCGCGGCCACGAGGTCGTCGGCATCGACAACTTCGTGACGCGGAAGCGGGTGAAGGAGGTCGGAAGCTGGTCGGCGACCCCGATCGCGAGCTTCCCGAAGCGCCAGGAGGCGGTGAAGAAGCACCTCGGCAAGTCGATCCAGTTCTACAAGGGCGACATGACGAAGTTCCCCTTCGTCGTCGACGTCGTCCGCCGTGAGAAGCCGGACGCGATCGTCCATCTGGCCGAGCAGCGCAGCGCGCCGTACTCGATGATCGATGTCGATCATGCCGTGTTGACTCAGGTCGAGAACATCACCGGCACCCTCCACCTCCTCTACGCGATCCGGGAGGCCGCTCCCGAGACCCACCTCGTCAAGATGGGGACGATGGGGGAGTACGGCACGCCGGCGATCGACATCCCGGAGGGGTTCTTCGAGGTCGACTACCACGGCAAGCACGACCGCCTGCCGTTCCCCCGCCAGGCCGGCTCGTGGTACCACTGGAGCAAGGTGTTCGATTCGGGCGACGTGATGTTCGCCACGAAGATCTGGGGCCTGAAGGCGACCGACGTCATGCAGGGCGTCATCTACGGGACCCGGACGCCCGAGATCACCGACGACGCGCTCCTCACCCGATTCGACTTCGACGAGACCTGGGGCACGGCGCTCAACCGGTTCGCCGTCGAGGCCGTGCTCGGCCTCCCGATCACCCCGTACGGCCGCGGCGGCCAGATCCGGGGGTTCATCGCCCTCGAGGACTCGGTCCAGTCGCTCCGGATCGCGGTCGAGAACCCCCCGAAGGTGTCGGAGTACCGCGTGTTCAACCAGTTCGACGCCGCGTACTCCGTGAACGACCTGGCCGAGCTGACCCACCGCGTCGCCCGCGACCTCGGCCTGAACCCGAGGATCGAGCACCCGCCCGACCCGCGGGTCGAGGCGGAGCAGCACACGTACAACCCGATCCACGAGCACCTCCCCGCGCTCGGCTACAAGCGCACCCGCAACCTCGAGGAGGTCCTCCGGGAGATCTTCCGCGACCTAATCCGGTTCCGCCGGCGGCTCGAGGCGAAGCGCCACGTGGTGCTCCCGACCGTCGACTGGCGGGCGGCCGACAACACCGGCAAGCTCACGGCCCGGGCGCACCCCACAATGGGCGTTCCCGCGCCCCCGGCCCCGGGAACGCCCCCCGCGCCCTCGACCCCCGACGCCTCGCACACGACGGCGTAGCGCTCGATGCGCGGCGTCGTCACGATCGCGGGCGAAGGGACTCGGATGCTCCCGTGGACGCGGGGGCTTCGGAAGGAGTTCTTACCGCTCTACGACCGGGCCGAGAACGGCGAGACGGTCCTGAAGCCGGTCGCCCACGTTGTGCTCGAGACGATGGTCGCGGCCGGCGTCGACGACGTCACGCTCGTCGTCGGAGCGAAGGACCTCGCGTTCGTCCAGAACTACTTCACGATCGACCGCCAGCTGCTCCATCGGCACGCCCACCACGCCGAGCGGCTCGCGGAGACCGAGCGGTTCTACGACACGCTTCGGGGCCTTCGGCTCCGGTTCGCGGTGCAGCCGGCGCCCCGCGGGTTCGGCGACGCGGTCGCCCATGCGGAGGAGTACGTCGGCGACGGACCGTTCGTCCTGCAGGCTGGAGATGGGGTGCTCATCGAACGCGAACGGGGGAACTTGCTCCGGACGATGAGCGGTCTCCTCGAACGGGAGCATCTCGATGCCGTGCTGCTGGTGCGGAAGGTCGCCGACCCCCGCCGGTACGGCGTGGTCGAGGGCCGGGCCGAGGGCCGGGAGGGCGGACTGAAGCGCCTCGTGGTGACGGGCATGGAGGAGAAGCCGGCGAAACCGCGGTCCCAGTGGGCGGCGACCGCCGCGTATGCGTTCTCCCATCGGGTGTTCGACGCCCTCCGGGCTCTCGAGGGGACCGGACCGACCGGGGAGATCGAGCTCACGGACGCGATCCGCCGTCTGATCGCGGACGGCGCCGTCGCGGCGCTCGTGCTCGCGCCCTCGGCCGGGGAGTGGCGGAGCGTCGGCTCCCCGGAGGGGTTCCAGCGGGCGCTCGAGCAGACCCGGAAGCTCGCCCAGCTTCCGAAACGGGCGGATCCGTAGGCTTCGGACGGGCCCGCTTCGGGGGCCGGACCGTCCGAGGGATCGGGGTCGCGACGGCCGCTCCGGACGTCGGGAAACCGTCGATTTTCGAATTTCGGAGAGATTAAGCACAGACGGGCCATGGCGCCGGCATTACCGCGGCTTCGACCTGTCGTCCGGCCCGGAGGAGCGACCGATCCCGATGAAACGCCAGATGGTCGACATGCTGGCGGACCTGATCAAGATCCCCAGCGACCCGTTCTCCGACAAGCAGGAGGTGCTCGACTACGTCCAGTCGTTCACCGACCAGATCCACATGCGGAACACCCTGTTCGGGGACACGACCGCCCCGGCGCTCCTCGCGGAGTACGGCCAGGGCGGGATCGTCCTCTCCGGGCACCTCGACACGCCGCCCATCGGGGACTACTGGAGCTTCTCGCAGAGCCAGTTCGCGAGCGGCCGGATGTACGGCCGCGGCGCGGCCGACATGAAGGGGACCGTCATCGCGATGCTCCAGGCGGCCCAGGACCTCGTCGCCCGGAAGGTCCCGGTCGCGCTCGCCCTCACGACCGACGAGGAGACCGCGATGCAGGGGGCGCTCGCGCTCGCGAAAACGCTCCCGATGCGGCGCGCGAAGGCGATCGTGGTCGGGGAGCCCACCGGGCTCCGCGTCGCCTACGCCGAGAAGGGGGTCCTCGACCTCGCCATCGAGACCCGGGGGAAGGCCGCGCACGGCGCGATGCCCCACCTCGGGGAGAACGCGATCTCGAAGATGATGCGGATCCTTCGCGGCCTCGAGGGGTTCAAGGGCCGCATCGCCCACCCGGAGCTCGGGAGCGTGACGATGAACATCGGCACGATCAATGGCGGGACGCGGATCAACGTCGTCCCGAACAAGGCGACCGCGGAGGTCGACATCCGGTTCCCGCCCCCGTACACCCCGGACCAGCTCTACCGGGAGATCGAGGAACACCTGCGCCGGATCAAGACCCCGTTCACGCTCCGTCGCCTCCTGAGCATGCGGTCGGTCCAGATCGACCCCGAGAGCGAGCACGTCAAGCTCCTGAAGGAGGTCTCGAGCGCCGAATCGACCGTCCTCGTGCATGCGAGCGAGGCCGTCTGCTACACGCAGGTCAACCCGAACGTCGTCATCTTCGGCGCCGGCGAGGAGGAGCTCTCGCACCAGGCGAACGAGTACGTGAAGGTCGAGGCCGTCGCCCGCGCCTCCGAGATCTACAAGAAGTACGCCCAGCGGCTCGCGGGCGGCAAGGCCGCCTGACCGACGCCGCCCGTGAAGATCGCCGAGTTGTCGACCCGGTACCCGCCGGGCCCGGGGGGCGTCGAGCGGCACGTTCGCGAGGTCTCCGTCCGCCTCGCGGCCCGAGGCCACCAGGTCGAGGCGTTCACGACCGAACTGTACCGCGAGTATCCCTGGCAGCGCCTCGCCCCCGAGGTCCCCCGGACCGAGGTCGTCGACGGGGTCTCGGTCCACCGCCTGGGAGCCTGGTCGCTTCCGGGAGAGCTCCACTACCCGTTCGTGAAGGGCCTCGACAAGGCCCTCGCCGCGGCCGCCCCCGACGTCGCGCACGCCCACACGTACGGCACCAACCACGCCGCGGCGGCCGCGCGGTACTCCCGCCGGACGGGCCGGCCGTTCGTCCTGACCGCGCACTACCATCCGATCTGGTCGATCGAGGGGGGCTGGCTCCGCCATCGGATCCGCGGCTTCTACGACCGCCGGCTCGCGGCACCGATCGTGGCGGCCGCCAAACGGGTCATCGTGCAGACCCGCGAGGAGGAGCGGCTCCTGAGGGTCCCGGGATTCCCCCTCCCGAAGGTGGCGATCGTGCCGCCCGGCTACTCCCCGCTCCCAGAGCCACCGCCCGGCGACCACCCGTTCGCCCGCTCGGCCGGTGTCGACGGCCCGTTCCTGCTGTTCGTTGGCCGGCTCGCCTCGAACAAGGGACTCCTCGAACTCGCGGAAGCGTTCGCCGCGCTGGCGAAGCGGGACCCGACCGCCACCCTGGTCGTGGTGGGCGAGGACGGCGGGATGCGGCCGGCCCTCGAGCGGCGACTCACCGAACTCGGCGTGCTCCCCCGTGTCCGGATCACGGGATTTCTCGCGGACGAACGCCTGCTCGCCGCGGCGTTCCGAGAGGCGCGCTTGTTCGTCCTCCCGAGCGAGTACGAGGCGTTCGGCCTCGTCCTGCTCGAGGCGCTCGCCGAGCGGACGCCGGTCGTCGCTTCGCGGGTCGGGGGGATCCCGGAATTCGTGGACGACGGGAAGGCGGGCGTGCTCGTGCCGCCGAACGACGCGAAGGCGCTCGCGGAGGCGATCCAGAATCTCTGGGACGACCCGAGCGCGCGGGAGCGGTTCGGGGCGTACGGCCACGACGTCGTCGTACCCCGGTACGGATGGGACCGGGTCGTCGATGAGCTCGAGCGGATCTTCCAGGACGTCTCGGTCGGGCGATGAAGCTCGTCCACGTCACGCTCCGGTTCGACGCCCCGGGCGGCGTCGAGACGAACGTCCGCGAGGTCGCCCGCCGTCTTCGGGAGGCCGGCGACGACGTCTCCGTATTCGCGAGCGACCTGTACGACGAAGGGCGATGGGAGCGCCGGTCGACGTTCTCCCCGAGCGTCGACGGGGTCCCCGTGCGCCGGTTCGCCGTCGCGAAGCGAGTCGTCCCGTTCGTCACGATGCCGATGATGGGGGGACTGATCGATGCCCTAGCGGGCGAGCGGTTCGACCTGATCCACGCCCACTCCCACCGGTACGGCCACGTCCTGCAGGCGTCCGAGGTCGCCCACCGTCGCCACGTGCCGTTCGTCGTGTCGACCCACTACCATCCGGCGGACGCCGCCGATACCGGCCTCCGCCGGGGCCTGCTGAGGGGCCAGGATGTCCTGTTCGGGATGACCGCCTACCGGCGAGCCAACGCCCTCGTTGTCGAGACCGAGCGCGAGGCCGCCCTCCTTCGGGAGTTCGCGCCGGCCGACAAGCTCTGCGTCATCCCCCCCGGGATCGACCTCGACGCTTGGAACCGCCCGGACGCGGACGCCGCGCCCCCGGGGCTCCCCCGGGACTACGTGGTGTTCGCAGGCCGGATCGCCCCGAACAAGGGGCTCGAGGTCCTGTTCCGGGCGCTCGCGGCGATCCCCGGGCCGGAGCGACCGGTCCTCGTGATCGTGGGGCGGGACTGGGGCGAACGCCCCGCTCTGGAAGCGCTCGCGCAATCGCTCGGCATCGTCGGAACCGTGCGGTGGCTCGGCCACGTCGATTCGGCCGGCGCCTACCGGGCCACGCTCCGCGGCGCCTCGGCGTTCGTCCTTCCCTCCGAGTGGGAAGCGTTCGGGCTCGTCCTGCTCGAGGCGATGGCGGCTCGGGTCCCCATCGTCGCGACATCGGTCGGCGGGGTCCCGGAGGTGCTCCAGAACGGAGCGGCCGGCCGGTTGGTGCCGTACGGGGACGTCGCCGCCCTCGCCGCGGCGATCCGCGAGGTGCGATCGGACTCGTCGCTCCGCGGACGGTTGACCACGGCCGGGACGGCCCGGGTCGCCGAGCTCGATTGGAGCCGCTGCGTCGAGCGCCATCGGGCGCTGTATCGCGCCGTGACCGGCCGCTAGTCCGTACGGCGCAACCGGTCGAGCTCGTCGGCCAGGCCGCGCGTCGCCGAGCGCTCCGGCTCGTCCTCGAGGAGCGCCCCGGCGCGAAGGACCGCGACCGCCACGAGGAGCATCATCCGGCCCGGAGCTCCTGGCCGTACGCCCGGAGGATCTCGAGCCCCTTGCGGAGGTTCGCTCGGGAGGCCGCGAACGAGAGGCGAAGGTGCTGGGCGCCGAGCGAGCCGAAGGCGTCCCCCGGTGTCGTGATGAGGCCCCGCTGGAGCAGGGCGCCCGCGATCTCCTGGGCGGTGCCGGGCCAATCGAGCTTCGGGAAGGCGTAGAACGCGCCCGCCGGCTTGACGACCGAGACGCCCGGAATCTTCGAGAGGCTGGAATAGATCAGCTGCCGCCGGGCCTTGAACTCCTCGACCATGGCGCGGGTGGCCCCGTCCCCGGCCTCGAGGCCGGCGAGCACCGCCGCCTGCGCCGGGGTCGACGGGCACGCCATCATGTGGTAGTGGACCTTGTTGATCTCCACGGCGAGCGCCCGGGGAGCGACGAGGAACCCGATCCGCCAGCCGGTCATCGCGAGCGTCTTCGAGAAGGAGTTCACGATCACGGCCCGGTCGGTCCGGCCCCAGAACGACTGGAACCGGCCCTCGTAGACCATCTCCTCGTACACCTCGTCCGAGACGATCGTGAGGTCGTGCTCCTCCGCGAACGAGACGACCCGGTCGATCGTCTTCTTCGGAAACACGCCGCCCGTCGGGTTGGACGGGCTGTTGACCACGATCACGCGGGTCTTCGGCGTGACGAGCCGCTCGAGCTGCTCGAAGTCCGGGACGAACCCATCCTTCTCGATGAGGTCGTACGGGACCGGCACCGCGCCCGCCAGCTTCGCGTGCGGCGGGTAGAGAACGAAACCAGGGTTCGGGACGAGCACCTCGTCGCCGGGGTTGTAAAGCGTCAACGCGACGGCCATCAGGCCCTCGGATCCGGATCCGGTGATGATCACGTTCTCCCGGCTCGTCTCCGCGTCCCTCTCCCGGTACCGGTCCGCGACCTTGCCGCGGAGCGAGGGCAGTCCGGCCGAGGGGCCGTAGTGGTTCATCCCGTGCCGAACCGCGTAGCAGAGCGCGTCGACGACCGCCTTCGGGGGCTCGCAATCCGGCTCCCCGAGGCCGAGGTTGATGGCGTTCGGTGGGGCGGCCTCGAACATCCGGCGGATGCCCGAGATCTCGACCTGGCGGACCCGGTCGGCCACCACGGGGCCGCGCGACGGGGGTGGGTTAGATAGCGTTGTGGGAGCGAGGGAGCGCGGCGTGGCGCCGGAACCGGTTCTCCGCGTCACGGAACCGCGTCTCGCCGCGGCGAAAGACCCTAGTACCCCGCGCGCTCCGTCGGCGACCGGGGCAGGGCCGGATGGGAGTCATCGTGGTGGTCGGCGCCCAGTTCGGCGACGAGGCGAAGGGCAAGATCACCGACTACCTCGCCGCCCGGGCCCGGTACGTCGTCCGGACCGGCGGCGGCCCGAACGCCGGCCACTCCATCCATCTCGCGGAGGGCTCGGTGGTCCTCCATCAGGTCCCGTGCGGGATCCTGCGCTCCGGCGTCACCTCGGTGTGCGGCCCCGGCATGGTCCTCGACCCGAAGGCGCTCGACGAAGAGATCCGTACGTTGGAGCAGCGACACCTGCTGAAGGGCTCGCTCGTGATCAGCGAACGCGCGCACGCGATCCTCCCCACCCACCTCGCGGAGGACGCCTGGGAGGAGGAGCTCCGCACGGCGACGAACCCCACGGCCGGCCTCGGCACGACCCGCCGGGGGATCGGACCGGCGTACGCCGACAAGTACGGCCGGTGGGGAATCCCGTTCGGCGAACTGATCCGGCCGGCGAAGCTCGCGGAGCGACTCGAACTTCTCTACGCCGCCAAACCGTACCTGAAGAACCTCCCCGACCGGGCGACGGTCCTCGCCGACCTGAGCGAGGTCGCCGCGCGGCTCGCGCCGTACGTCCGCGCGACCGAGCCGATCCTCTGGTCGGCGGTCGAGCGCCACGAGACGATCTTGCTCGAGGGCGCCCAGGGGGCGCTCCTCGACATCGACTTCGGCACGTACCCGTACGTCACGAGCCACCATCCGACGTCGGCCGGCGCCCTCGTCGGCAGCGGACTATCCCCGGCCGAGGTCACGGAGGTCATCGGCGTCACGAAGGCGTACGCGACCCGGGTCGGGGCCGGTCCGTTCCCGACCGAGGTCGGCGGCGACATGGGCGCGTACCTCCAGCGCGAGGGCGGGGAGCGCGGCGCGACCACGGGCCGTCTCCGCCAGGTCGGCTGGCTCGACCTCGTCCTCCTCCGGTACGTCTCGAAGCTCAACGGGTTCAGCTCGTTCGCCCTCACGAAGGTCGACGTGCTCGGCGGACTCGACGAGGTGCCGGTCGCGGTGCAGTACGTCACGCCCGGCGGCGAGACGCTCACGAACTTCCCGCCGGCCGACGCCGACGACCTGGCGCGGGTCTCGCCCGTCTACGAGAAGCTCCCCGGGTGGCCGAAGTTCTCCGCGCGGCTCGTCGAACGCCTCCGCGAGGAGGGAGGGGCCGCGCTGCCGTCGACGCTGAAGCGGTTCATCGAGTACATCGGCCGCGAGACGCAGGTGCCGGTCGAATGGGTCAGCTACGGCCCGAGACGCGAGGAGACCGTCTGGCTCGGCCGACCGGGAATCCGCCCGCCGGCGAGCGGGATCGCGCCGTGGGCGAACTGACCGTCGGCCCGTGAGCCTCGATCTACTCCTCTACGTCGCCTTTGGGGGCGGGTTCCTCCTCGGCCGCCTGAGCTCGTGGCGGTCGCCGTGGGTCGGGCGGGGGGCGACCGCGTCGGTGGCCGTGCTATTGTTCCTGCTCGGCACGGAGCTCGGGGCGCTCCCGGCCGCCGCGGTCGCAATGGAGGTTCCTCTCGCCGCCGCGTTCGCCGTGGCGACGCTCCTCGCCACCGTCGGCGTGCTCGCCTTGATCGACCGGCGGACGACCCGACCGTCCGCCCCGCGGAGCCCGGTGAACCGATCCGTCCTCCTCCCACCCATCGGCTTCGTGGCGGCGCTCCTGCTGGGGGTCGCCGTCGGCGCGGCCGCGCATGCCGGCCCGGGCCCGACCGTCGAATTCGCGCTCTACGCGCTCCTCGCGCTGGTCGGCTTCGAGCTCGAGCTCGACATCGGGCGCCTTCGTTCGGCGGCCCGACCCCTCCTCGCCGCCGTCGTCGGCGGGACGGCGGTCGCGACCGTGTTCGCGCTCGTGGGCTGGGTCCCGGTATCGGCCGCGTTTTCCACCGCGTTCGCCTTCGGGTGGTATTCGCTGGCCGGCCCGCTCGTGGGCGCCCGCTTGGGCGCCGAGCTCGGACTGTTCGCGTTCCTCGCGAACTTCCTCCGGGAGAATCTGACGATGCTCTCCGCCCCGGCGCTCGGGAACCGGATCGGCGGGGACGGGCTGGCGGCGATGGGCGGCGCGACGTCGATGGACACGACCCTGTTCTTCATCACGCGGTACGGCGGGCGCGAGTCCGCGACGGTCGGACTCGCCACCGGGATCGTCCTGACCACCGCCGCGGGCCTCCTCGTCCCGGTCGTCCTCGCCCTCCGGTAGGCGGGCCGCCCGCCCCCGGCGATACCTTAACGCATCCGAACGCGGTCCGGCCCCCGTGGCCTCGGGCGTGTCCGGCCGGCCGGAACCTACCCCGGGCAGCGTCCTCGACCCCGCCGACGCGAAGTGGCTCCACGACAAGTTCGAGCGGCTCGCCGCGGAGGAGGTCCAACTCGCGGGCGGCCGTACGAGCTACTTCGCGGCGATCGGGACCGTCCTGATCACGGGCGGAATCGTGGCGATCGCCGACCTGCAGGGGGAGCCGTGGGTGCTCGCCGCGATCATCACGTTCCTCGCCGGGCTCGGGATGCTGATCTCGTTCGTCTGGGTCGTCCTGCTCCACCGAACCAACGATGCGCAGAGCATGTGGCGCGAGTGCGCGCTGTGGCTCGAGCGGATGAGCCCGCCCATCCCGGGCGACCTTCGGATCCCGGTCACGCTGCGCTCGAAGGAGACCCTGTCCCTCAACGTGCTCCGCCCGTACGGCTCGCACCACGAACGGTTCTCCTCGTCCAACCCGATCTCCTGGCTCGACCGGGTCAACCCCGACCGGCTCACCGAGACTCTCCCGCTCACGTTCCTCGGCATCTGGTCGACCGCCATCGTCCTCGTCTGGGTCTGGTACTTCCTGCTCCGGTAGGGGAGTTCGTGGTCCGGGCGTCCCGAAGCCGGTCCGGAATCGCGTCCCGTAGAGGGCGAACGCGCGCCGAGCGGTACGCGGCGGGGAAGGCGCTCCGCCGTCGGGTCCCCCGCTCGAGCCACGCCGAGTGGCGGGCATCGCCCGACCGACCGGACCCGGTGGACCTTCTCGAGGAGTCGAGCCGGGGGCGGGTCCCCGCCCTGGTCCCGATCCGGTACGGCCGGATGTCCCTCTCCCCGTTCGGGTTCCTCCGGGGCTCGGCGGTGGTGATGGCCCGGGACCTGTCGACGACGCCGGACTGCGGCCTGCGCGTGCAACTGTGCGGGGACGCGCACGTCGCCAACTTCGGGATCTACGCGACCCCGGAGCGGGACCGGGTCTTCGACGCCAACGACTTCGACGAGACCCTCCCCGGACCGTTCGAGTGGGACCTCAAGCGGCTGGCCGCGAGCCTCGTGGTCGCCGCCCGTCAGAACCGGCTCCCGACGCGATCGGGCCGCGAGGCGGCGGTCGCCGCCCTCCGGTCGTATCGCGAGCGGATGCACGCCTTTGCCGCCGAGCGGTACTACGACGTGTGGTACTCCCACATCGACGCGCGTCACATCCCGGCCGGCGTCGACCTCCGGGGGCGCCGTCTCCTCGGCCGAGCGTTCCGACAGGCGCGGCGGAGGACCGGGTTGTACGCGTTCCCCCGGCTGGTGGAGCGGGTCGGCGGGGAGTTCCGGATCCGCGACGACCCGCCCCTGATCGTCCACTACCGGGACCCGGAGGAGATGGCCGGGGCCGCGCGCGCGCTGCGCCGATACCGTCGGAGTCTCCCGGCGGAACGCCGGGTCCTGCTCGACCGGTACGAGCTCGTCGACGTCGCCCAGAAGGTCGTCGGCGTGGGGAGCGTCGGCCTGCAGTGCTCCGTCCTCCTCCTCCTCGGGGATTCCGATGTCGCGGACCCGCTCTTCCTGCAGCTGAAGCAGGCGGTCGCCTCGGTCCTCGAGCCGTACGCGGGGGCGAGCCGGTTCCCGAGCCACGCGGAGCGGGTCGTCGTGGGACAACACCTCGTCCAGGAGGCGAGCGACGTCACGCTCGGCTGGAGCTCGTGGTCCGGTCGCGAGTACTACGTCCGGCAGCTGCTCGATATGAAATTCTCCTCCGACGTCGCCGGCATGGGGTCGAAGAGCCTCCTCGGCCAGGCCGAGCTGTGCGGCGCGGCACTCGCCCGGGCCCACGCGCGCACCGGCGACCCGTCGATGATCAGCGGCTACCTCGGGGAGAAGGACTCGTTCGAGGAGGCCGTGGCCACGTTCGCGGTCGCGTACGCGGACCAGACGGTCGCGGACCATCGCGCGCTTGTCCGGGCCGTTCGGCGAGGGCGGTTGCCGGCAGCCGTCGACGTCTGACGTGCACGGCCGACGGAACCGAGTCCTCGAGCGCGCACCGCCCGGCGCGGAGGGGTGAGGTTTATCGGACGGTCGGCATCGCCGGTCCCGAGGGCTCGTAGTCCAGCGGTTAAGACGTCGCTCTCACACAGCGAAGACCGCCGGTTCGAATCCGGCCGAGCCCACTCTTGTCCGCCGCGCCGGCGACCCATCGCCTCGCCCCGCGGGGCTCGCCACCAGTCCTCGAGGGGCATGGGGGGGGCCTCTCGCCAAGATCCGCCGTTCTCGGGTGGGCCCGGTCCGGCTGGCCGTGCGGCCCGGCCGCCGCAGGGCCGGCCCTGGCGGGAACCAACCTCCCGCGCCCTCAAGTCAACGAAGATCGGGGGCTCCCCGCTCGCGACCGGAATGACGTTGCGGCAGGTATATCGCGCGACACGAATACCCCGCGACGTGGCCCGATGAGAGGACGAACGAAAGCCCTGGTACTGACAATCGCGGTCGTTGGAATCTTTGTGCTCGGGCTCACTATGGGTGGCGGCGCGCTCCGTAGCACGACCGCTTCGGCCCTCTCGAAGGGCCTGACGGCCCTCGAGGTTCCGCCCATTCCGTTGCTCCCCGGGCACGCCACGGGACTCCCCTACGCGAGCGAAGACCCCCACGCTCTCTCCTGGTCGGCGGGACAGCCGTACCCCCAGGTCGGTGGAAGATCCCTGCCGCCTCCGGGAGCGCCACCATATCCGGCACCCTCCGCTCCCGCCACGATCGGCGGGCATTGGTACGCGGGAAGCGTCTACAGCGGGACGGCGACGAACAGCACTTGGGTCCTCGCCGAGATCTCCGTTCCGAGCGCCGGAACCCCCGACGCGAGCGAATTCTACTACAACATTCTCTCCATCTGGGACAATGCCGGGAGCTACGACCAAATCGGGTTCACGGACGACTACGGCACATGGGGACTCGCGTACTCGTACACCTCGGGCAACTGCAGTTCCCCGACGTACCACTACTCGACCAACTACCTGACGATGACACCGGGACAGGAGTACCTTCTCGCGATCACAACGTCGGGGTCGACCGGTGGGACCACAGGGACTTGGCTCGAGGAGTACTCGGTCGCGTCCAACGGGTCGGTTTCCGGGATCTTTGCCTTACATGCCCCGACCGGGGCGACGGACCCCGGGCTTCAGCAGGCGGCGTTCTATTGCGGGTTCTACGATTACACGGACTACGAGGAGGTCTACGGAGGCACGTCCTACAGTCAACCGGATCCCTACCTCGCGCCTGAGGGCATGACCTGGTACTTCCACCTGAACTGCTACGGCGCCTCCGGCTGCATCACCTGGACGACCTGGTCCGCATGGAAGACCACCAACACGCCCCCCGGGACCGTCGCCACGATTGGCAAGTACAAGACCGTCCCGGAACTCGTGACCATCGAGAACCTCAAGATCAACAAGGGGTGGACGAGCGGCTGAGCTCCGGCTCCCGGGCGCGCGACGGTACGGCGCCGGCGCGCGCCCCCCCGACCCGGTTGCCCCACCCGAGGCGCGGGGACTTGGCGGCGGGGCAGAGCTAATTTCCACCTCTCGGTCCGGAGGAGCATGGCCGGTCGGGGCTCGTGGGGCGAACGGACCTCGCTGTTCGGGATCGTCGGCCTCGTCGCGATCCTCCTTCTCCCGAGCGCGACCATCGGGCACCCCGGACCCAGCTCGAGCGCACCGGCGCCGATCCTGGGTCCGTCGGAGCGAGAACCGGTCGCCGGCGGAGTGGCGCCCCGACTCGGGGCCGCAACGTACGCCCCGTCCGGTGTCCCGGGGCCTACCGGGATCGGCCCGTCCGACGTCCCGCGGGCGCTCTTGACGCCGCACCCGTCAATCGTCAATCCGCTCCGTACCTACTCCCGGGAACCGGCCCCGATGGGGATCGCCGATTTCGGTGTCACGGGAACGTCTCCGGGCGCGAGCGCGTACGAGTACTCGTCTCCGATCTTCCAAGGACAAGCGGTCGTTCGGTCCCTCTCGGTCTCGATCGGCGGCACGACCTCGAAGGTCACGGCCTTCGAGCTCAACGCCGTGGTCCTGCTCCAGTGGAATGGGACCAACTACTCCTACTGGATCCAGAACGGGCTCCACCTCGACGCCGGATCCGACGAGTTCACGATCGGGGGCGCGTACGTCTGGAACTTCTCCGCCCCGGGCGCGATGCTCCGTCCGGGCGAGCTTTCCGGGAACGCCGGCTCGGTCCTCGCCTCAGACACCTACTACGACATCCCCGGCTGCGGGCCGACGTACTCGGGCCAGTGCACGACCCTCAGCCTACCCGCGACCCTCACGGGCCGCATCATCACGTCGACGAGCACCGGAATCCCGTTCGTCGCCTACCAGTACGACCTCGGTTCCGGCTGGGTCACGTACGACAACGTGTCGTTCCCCCACCTGACGAACGCCCGCGACGAGGGATTCCGAGTGGACGGCTTTGCCCCGACGCCCTACGCCGCGGGGGCCAACTACGACGCCGAGTGGGTGTGGGTCGGGGCGGGGGGCGGCTCCGCCAGCACCGACCAGGGCTCGGACATCAACCTCACCCTCTCGTTCTGGAACGAACACAACTACCAGGCCGTTCCGACCGCCTGGAACTTCGGGAGCAACACCGGCGAGACGTCCTCCAACGTGACGGAGGTCGGGTCGGACCCCCTGGGCGCCCACCTCGCGAGTGGCCCGGGGACCCTCGGGGTGCTGTACAACCGGAGCGGTGTGGGTTTCCTCAATCTGTCAGTACCGACCACCGGCCCCGCCACGGTCCTCGTGGACGGGCGAGCGACCTCGTTCGGGCTCGGATGGGCCAACGTCACGCTCCCCGTCGGAGCCCACTCGCTCGATCTGCAAGACTTCGCGAATTCCTCCGCGGCGTTCACGGTCCTCGCGGGGGCGACGACATTCGTGAACCTCTCGGGGGCGGGCGAGTTGACCTTCCACGAAACCGGACTCCCCAATGGCACCTCGTGGGGGGTGACCGTCAACGGCACCCTGCGGGCCACCTCCGGCCAGAATCTGAGCTGGAATCTCGCGAACGGGACGTACCCTGTCATGTACCCGGCCGTTCCCGGTTACGTCCGGGTGGGATTGCCACCGGCGTCGGTCACCCTCCCGGGCCCGTCGCAGGTTTCCCTCGACTTCGTCCCGTTCGACTTCAATGTCACCTTCACCGAGTCCGGCTTGCCCCCGTCGACTCCGTGGTGGGTCAACGCGAGCGGCCACCTGGTCCGAGGCGCTGGGACCTCCTTGCCGGTGGCCGCCCCGAACGGCTCGACGCCGTACGAGGTCGGTTCCCTCTACGAATTCCTCGCCAGCCCGGGCACCGGGACGATCCTCGTCTCGGCCGGGGTCGCAACGCCCGGGGCGGTGACGTTCTCGTACCGCCCTACGTTCGTGGTGGGAACCGTCGCTCCCGCGGACGCCGTGGTGTCGATCGGCGGGGTCGTCCAGGAGGTCGCCGGCAGCGGCTACAGCGATTCCGTGATCCCGGGATCGTACGCGCTGGTGGCGAGCGCCTCCGGGTACTCGACGGTTCGGCTCAACGTGACGGCGACCCCGGGCAACGTCACGTGGGAGAATCTCACGCTCGTCGCCAATCAGACCCCGACGTCCGGAAACCCCCCCGCGCCCTCGGGCGGGACCGGGATCTCGCCGCTCATCGCCGGGCTGGTGGTGGCCGCCGTCGCCGCCGCGGCCACCCTCGCCGTCGTCGTCTTGGCCCGTCGCAAACGTTAGGTTCCCACCCCAGGAGATCCGGGGCTCACGGCCCCCCGACGGCACTCGGGACGCCCGCCACAAAGATAGATGCCGAGTGCCCACGTCGGCGGGGGGGATCCGAATGCGCAAGGTGGTGGCCGATCATCTGCTGTCTCTCGACGGGTACTTCGGCGGCGCCGACGACGAGATCGACTGGTTTGCGTTCGACGAGGAGTCGCTCGAGTGGTCTCGGAAGCTCCTCCGGGCGGCCGGGTCGATCGTCATGGGACGTCGCACCTTCGAGCTGATGGCTCAGTACTGGCCCACGCCGGCGGCCCAGAAAGAAGAACCCGGCATCGCCGGGCGCATGACCGAGCTGCCCAAGTTCGTGTTCTCTCGCACGCTCGACTCCTCGACCTGGTCGAACACTCGGTTCGTCCACCGGCCGGTGGCTGAGGCGATCCGGGACGAGAAGGCGGGGACCGGCGGCCACATCCTGCTCCTCGGCAGCTCGTCGATCCTCGCCGAACTCTGGAAGGCGCATTTGGTCGACGAGCTGAATATCCGGATCCAGCCCATCGTCCTCGGCCGAGGGCGGCCATTATTCCCGAAGTCCGAACCGCGGCAGCCGTTGGCCCTCCGGGAGAGCCGGCTGTTCGAGTCCGGGGTGGCGGCGCTCCGGTACGAGGTCTTGCCGGCGCCCGCCCCCACGTGAGCTCGCGCCGGGCCGGGCGAGCCAAGTCGACCCGGCGCGCGGCCCTGGAGTCGGTTACCGTTCCCGTCCCCGCTCGGGGCCCCCGGATTGTTCCGGCCCAGGGACAACTGGACCAACGGTCCCGGCGGGACCCCCTGGGACGCAATGAGATGAATCCGGCCCCCCTCGGCTTTGGCGGGTTGGGCGTGAACTCCTGTACTTGTATCGTGATTCGGTCGCGATGAGCGAGGGCCGGGCCGATTCGACGCTTCGATGGGCCGGTGTCGTGCTCCTCCCCCTTCTCGTCTCGGAGGGGGTCCTCGGAATACTGGCCGCCGGAAGCGGGGGAAACGAATCGTCGGGCTTCCTCGCGGCGCACCTGACCCTGGGGATCGGCATCGTGGGATTCTCCGCGTGGGCGGCGATCGTCGCGCGCCGCCTCCCGACGGGGCCGGCGACGTACGCCGCGGCGCTGACATTCTTGGCGATCGCGACCGCCACCACCGTAGGGTCGATCCTCCTGGTTTCCGGCAATGCCTCGGGCGCCCTTCTCGACCGGGTCCTGGGCTTGATCGCGCTCGCGGGCGCGGCCGTCATGGTCGCATGGGGCTCCGTGCCGTTGCCACCGAGCCCAAGTTCGGCCCCGGTCGACGCGTGAGTTCGGATCGTCGCTCGGGGACCGTCGGAACATCGGATGGACCAACGGAGCTCGGGTCCGTCGGGCCGTCCGACCCCGGAGGGGCGGACCGGGGGGATCCGGGGTGCTCCGTCCGGGCCGCTCGGGCCCCCTCCGGCCTCTTGTAGAGTGCGTCGATGGTCGTGCTCTCGTGGCAACGGCCCCGTCGAGTTCCCCCGGGGGAGCGAGTCCCTCTCCCGCCCGCGTGCTTAGGCACGCCAACTTCCGACTCCTCTGGACGGGCTCGGTCACCTCCGCGGCCGGCGCGTCGATCGGCTCCATCGTGATCATCTGGCTGGTCTACAACGCCACGCACTCGCCCGTCGCGATCTCCCTCCTCGGGATCGCCCAGTTCCTTCCGACGCTCCTGTTCGGCCTTCTGGCGGGCGCGTTGATCGACCGCTGGGACCGACGGCGCTTGATGGTCGCCTGCGACCTGGCCCGGGCCGTCTGCTTCGGCGCTCTGGCGCTGTTCGTGTTCGTGTACGGGGCGAGCACCGTCGTCCTCATCGGCGTGGTGTTCGCCGTCGCCGCCTTCAGCACGGCGTTCCGTCCGGCCACGAACGCGACGATCCCGAGGATCCTTCCCCCGGCGGACGTCGCCGACGGGAACGGCCTCCTGCAGGGCGGCACCACGGTCGCCTCGTTCCTCGGCAGTCCGGTCGGCGGTCTCTGCGTCGTCACGATCGGCGCGGTGGCCGGGCTCGCCCTCAACGCCCTCACGTTCGCGGTCTCCGGGGCGATGATCTTCCTGATGGTGATCCCGGCCGCGCGACGACCGGACCCGGGCGTCGCCCCGGCCCGCACGTCGCTGCTGACGGAGGTCGGCGAAGGGTTCCGATACCTCCGGTCCCAGCGGGCGCTGTTGCTCATCACGCTCACCGCGATGGGGGCGAATTTCTTCCTCTCGATCTGGGGCGGCTTCACGGTGATCTACGTCGCGGACCAACTCCACCAGGGGGCGGCCGGGTTCGGTATCATGGTGGCGGCGAACACGGCCGGGTTCGCCATCGGGGCCCTCCTCCCGGGGCGCCTCCACACGGACCGGGCGCCGGGACTGTGGCTCATCGCGACGTGGGGACTTGTCGGGTTCTTCATCGTCGGGCTCGCGTTCACTGCCTCTCTACCGTTGGCTGTCGTCCTGACGCTCGTGGGCGGGGCCCTGCTCTCGATCGGCAACACGACGTGGCTCACCGGGGTCCAGCGCGTGGTGCCCGACGAGTATCTGGGCCGGTACTTCGCGACCGACGAGGCCGGTAGCTTCGCGATGATCCCCGCGGGCGTGGCGGTCGGCGGGGTGCTCGTGCTGCTGATCGGGATCTCTCGGAGCTTCGTGTTCGCCGGCGTCGGGGCGGCCCTCATCAACCTCGTGCTCCTCCTCTCCCCCTCGGTTCGCCGGTGGGGCCGCGAGGGCCGGCCCTCGTCGAACCCTTCCCCGGGCGCGCTCGGCTGAGGGGATACCCCGTCGGCGGCCAGGGCTTGTCTCATTCTTCCGCGGCGACTTTCTAAGTAGAGGGAGGCCGTTCTTCGGGCGCCCCCGGGCGGGGGCATTCCGGGGAGCGGAACAGGGGAGGAAACGTGTCGGGCGGAGGGTGGACGGGTCGGAGGACGAGCGGCGATTCAATCGGAAAGTCGAAGGACCGGCGGCCGGCCGGGATGGCGCTCAGTTCGTCGGGCGCGGCCATGCTCTTGGCGGTGCTGGTCCTGTTCGCGCCGGGCGCGTCGGCGGGCCGGGTGCACCCGGCGGGCACCTTCACCTCGCCATTCGGCGGGCTGACGGACGACCAGGGTTCCGCGAGCGTGGCCGGCTGCGGCATCGCCAGCATGGTGAGCCCGCCGGCGTTCAACCTGACGAACGGCGTCGGGAAGGGCGAAGTGACCAGCTCGGACCCGAGCTGCGCGAACTATCTGAACAACAATCTTGGAGCCGCTTCGGAACAGTTCGGACTCGCGTCCGCGAATTTCACGACCACCCCGGGGGTCCACCACCTGACCGCGAAGTGGAGCCTCCACTGGACGTTCGCGATCAAGACGTCGTCCCCCACCGGTCGCGGGACCGTGGAGGCGATCGGGACCATCTCGATCATCCTGATCGTCTTCGACTCGACGAACGCCACGGTGGTCAACGAGACGAGCTTCTTCGTTCAGCACATCGACTTCGGGAACACGACGACCGCGTCGTCGGGGGGCGCGAACCACACGCTCAAGATGGCCGCGAACCTCGTGGCCGCGCATGTGTACTACATCTACGCCTGGGCGTACATTTCGTCCTACACGACGGTCAGCTCGAGTCCCGGCGGGACCGCGGCCTCGAAGGTCGATGTGGCCACCGGCCTCAACAAGGTGACACTCCACTCGTACTCGTTCACCTAGACCGCCCGGCGGTTCCCCGGGTCCAACCCCTTCCTACGACACCCCGGGCCGTATCTCCGACGCCGCCCGGCGCGAGCGAATCCGGGACCGGACCCAACTCGTCCGGAGACTCCGTGCCGTTCCCCGTCTCCCCCAGGGGCGTTGCACACCCCCTCCCCCGGGTTGATGAGGCCGAGATGGAATCCCGTCTCGATGACCGGTTCGGCCCCACTCAAGTCCCTCGCGGTTCCCGGCGGCACGATTGCCTTCGAGGACGCCGGGCGGGGTCGTCCGATGGTGCTGATCCACGCCGGAATCGCGGACCGGCGGATGTGGGATCGGGAGTTCCCCACGCTTTCGAGCCACTACCGCGTGGTACGGTACGACCTCCGAGGGTACGGGGGATCCCCGCCGGCGACGTCGGAGTACTCCGGCGTGCGCGACCTCGCCGCCTTGCTCGACCACCTCAATGTGCCTTCGACCGTCCTGGTCGGGACGAGCATTGGAGGCAAGCTCGCGCTCGACTTCGCGCTCGCCCACCCGGACCGGGTGGACGGACTTCTCCTCGTCGCGCCCGCGTATTCCGGGATGGACTACGACCACGTTCCCGGCGGGAAGGCGACCTGGGAGAAGGACGAGCGGCTCTCGAAGGCGGCCTCGGAAGCGTGGTCCGCCGGGAAACTCGAGGAGGCCACGGAGCATCTCCGGGAGTTGTGGACCTCGGCACTCACCGGGAGCGCCCTCGACCTGTTCCGGACCATGGTGCGGGAGAACGCCGTGGAGGTGTTCGAGGACCGTTCTGGTCGTCACGAAACGAGCGTCGGGGCGCCGGCGGCGGGTCGACTGAACGAGGTCCACGCGCCCACGCGGATCCTGGTCGGGGATCGCGACAACCCGGCGATGCCGCACTGCGCCGACTTCCTGGCCCGAGGGATCGCCGGCGCCTCGGTCCAACGGATCCCCGGCGCCGACCACCTCGTGAATCTCTCCCGTCCGGAGGCGTTCGACGGCGCCGTGCGTGACTTCATGGACCGTCTCCCGGCCCCGGGCCGATAGGTCGGGATCGAGCGTTGGCGCACCGGGCCCGGACTCCGAAGCCGCGGATGGCGGGGCGGGCCAGCGGCCCGGGTCCGACCGGTCCGATTTCCGGGAGCGGCTTCGTGGCTCGTCCACTTTCGCCGGAAACATGGGACGCGTTCGCCCGGCTCGTCGAGAAGCACAACGGGATCTTCGGGGGGTGCTGGTGCATCTCCTTCCATCTCGCGCCCCACGAGGGGAAGCGTACGGCCTCGGAGTACCGGGCCATGAAGGAAGCGCGGGTCCACGAGGGTCGGGCGCACGCGGCCCTCGTGTTCGACGGCCCCGACGCCGTCGGGTGGTGCCAATTCGGGTCCACGACCGAGCTTCCGAACATCCGGAGCCGGAAGCGATACGAGGAGGGGCTCGCCACGGCCCCCGACTGGCGGATCACCTGCTTCTTCATCGACCGCGAGCGCCGGGGCGAAGGGATTGCTAGCTACGCTCTCCAGCAGGCGCTTCGGGAGATCGCCCGGCTCGGCGGGGGAACGGTCGAGGCGTACCCCGAGGACGTCACCGGCCGGAAGGTCTCGCGCTCGTTCCTCTGCAGCGGGACGCTCGGCATGTTCGAGAAGGCCGGATTCGCACGGACCCGAAAGATCGCCATGCATCGGTGGGTCGTGGCGCGGACCGTTCCGGCCGGTTAGACCCGGTTGAATCCTGCCCCGCGCAGGCTCGAACCCCCGGTTGTATCGGAACCGGGGGATACCGTGATGACGACCTTCCCGAGCGCGGAACCCGTATCCACGTACCGGTGGGCGTCAACCATCCTTTCGAGTGGGAACCGTCGATCGATCAGGGAGCGCACTCTCCCGGACTCGATGAGGCCGCGGAGGAACTCTAAGTCCTCGGTCGTCGGCTTGGCGGCTCCGAACTTCACGTTCGTCGCGGTCGTTCGAGACGTCCAGAACCCGCGCATCATCGTCCGCAGGTTCGGGTTCCCGAGCAGGTAGACGCCGCGCGGCGCGAGGATCGCGAGCGTCGCCGCGTACGGGCTCTTGCCCACCACGTCGAACACGACGTCGTACCGCTCGGCCCCCGCGGTGTAGTCCTCGCGAGCGAAATCGAGGACGCGGTCGGCCCCGACCGACAGCATCGCCTCGCGTTTCTCCTCCCGGTCCACCGCGGTCACGTGGGCTCCGAAGAACTTCGCGAGCTGGATGGCGAACGTTCCGATCCCCCCGCCCGCCCCGACGATCAGGACGCGTCGGTCGGCCAGGTCCCCGGCGCGGCGGAGAAAGTGGAGGGCCTCCAGCCCGCCGGTCGGGACCGCGGCGGCCTCTTCAAAGGTCATGCGGGTCGGCTTTCCCGTCAGGGCCGCGTCCGGCGACGACTCCGGAAGGCAGACGTAGTCCGCGTACGCCCCGAACCGGAATCCGGTGGTCCCGAACACCGGGTCGCCGACGCGGAACCGGCTCACCGCCCTTCCGACCGCGTCCACGACGCCCGAGAACTCCTGCCCCAGCACCTTGTTCCTCGGTCGGAGGGGGCCCATCAGCAATCGGACGAGGAGCCGCAAGCCGAACGAGAATCGCAGCGCCCGGAGCTCGCAGTCGCCCGCGGCGGCGGTCGTCGCGAAGACGCGGACGCGGATCTCCCGGGCGTCGGGGGTAGGTTCCGGTATCTCCTCGAGCCGAAGCCCCTCGGGCGGTCCGTACCGGGTCCACACGATCGCCCGCATCGATTGGTACTCGGACAGCCCCTGGGACCCGTCGGATCGACCTGGGCGCCGAGGAGGGCGGAGGACGGCCGGCCGTTTCAGGAACTCGACCCGCGGGTCGTCCCGGTTCTCCCTGAGGGAGGGGTGCGGGGGGGACTACGATTCACTCCGAGGGGGAGCCCGAAGACCGGCTCCGCCACGCCACGGCCGCCAGGAGCACCGCCACGATCGCTCCCGCCCCGACCGCCTCGAGGGAGACCTGGTCGAGCTGCCACGCCGGGGGGAGGAGGGACTTGAGGATCGTCGGCGGCCCGGGAAGAACGTGGAACGCGGACGGGCTCAGCTGGACGATGGGGTCGTACTCGAGCTCCGAGTACCCGCCCGGCACGGAGCCGAAGCTGAGTCGGATCGTGGAGTTGGAGCCGTTCAATGCGACGTCCTGGTCCGTGCCGACCGCGCTCGTGTTCAACCCACCGCCGCTGTAGACGACCGAGGCGACCGTGTCCCACGACAGCGTCGCGACCGTCAGGTTCGTCCCGGCGCGGACCTCGAGGAGCTGGTTCGTGGCCACCCCGAGGGACAGCATGGTGGACGGTACCGCGGTCGAGCTGATCTCGAGGCCGAGCGAATCCGACGCGTTGTTCCACGGCCAGTTCGTGACGTTGACCGCGAAACGGATCCCCGTCGGGTCCGGCGACGTCGACGCGTTCAGGTAGAACGCCAGCGAGACCTTCGCCTTCGCCTCGACCGTCGGCCGCTCGAAGTTCGCCTCGTCGATCTTCCACCCCCCGTGGGAGCCGGCGACCGGGACGGAGGCGTTCGCCCAGATCGTCGTCCCTCCGGCGCCGGCGGCTGAGGAGAACATCCAGGTCGCGTTCCGCGCCTGGAGGTGCGCGATGAAGGATACGTTGCCGTTCGGGCTCAACTCGGCGATCGCCGAGGGGGCGGTCATCGACGCGACCCGGCGGTCGGAGAGCGAGGTGACCGTGAAGGTCGGGAACGGCTGGGAGAAGCTGAGGACCGTGACCCCGTTGTTCCACGTCGGCCCGGTCGCGCCGGCCACCGCAACGTCCGCTACGTGGTCCACCGATACGGTCCGAGCGAGGCCCGAACTTCCCGGAACGAAGGCGACCGCCAGCACCAAGGCGGAGAGGCCCACCGCCATGGCCGTTCGGGTTGGGGTCCACCCGGCACCCCGGTTGTTCATCGACCGATGGACGAAGGGTGGGGGGAGTCTCAGGCTTTTTGGCGCAAGACCCGAAACCGTTGGTGCGGAGGCCACCGCACGCCGTCGGGAACCCTCTCCCGCGCTCATCGGATCAGGGAGCTCCACGTCTCCACGAACCGGTCGACGAGGCTGTCCTGGAACGATTCCCGGTACACCTGGAGGAGCTCGGTGACCCGGGCGGGGAGCGTGGTCCGGTACCGGCGGAGGTTCCCTTCGCGGTACGCCTCGACCGTCCCGCTCTCGACCAGGATGCGCAGGTGGAACGACGTCGTCGAGAGGCTGAGGCGCGTCCGCTCGCTCAGCTCCGCCGCCGTGCGTCCGGGGTGCTCGGTGAGGACGAGCAGGATCAACCGCTGGCTCGCACTTCGCAGCGACCGGACGACCTTCCGGTCGTCCCACGTCATGTCCCGGCGGAAGTAGTAGTCCCGGCGACCGCCGCGCTCCCGCCGGACCGCGCCCGAGTGCGTGAGCTGGTCGAGGTGGTACGCGGTCTCCCCCCAGGCCAAACCCGCCAGCCGCTGCACGTCCCGGGCGCTCGCGCCCGGGTGCGCGCTCACGACGTCGTAGATGCGCCGGCGGGTCGGCTGCTGGAGAAGGTCATCCATGCGCCTGTGACACGGCCCCGGTCCGAGGGTGGATCAGCGCGGCATAGAGGAGGGCGACGGCGACGACGGCGATCCCGAGCGGGACCGGGTCGACTCCCAGTCCGGTCCCGTACAACGGCGAGAGCTGATGAAGGAGCGACAGCACGCCGACCAGGAAGAACAGGCCGAGCGCGACCCCGACGAGCCCGAGCCGCGAATCGTGGTACCGCGAGGCCGCGCCGAGGGCGATCGCCATCAAGGTCAGCGAAAGGCCGGCGAGGACGGTGGAAAGCACCTCGGTGAGAACGTCCACGGACTCCAACTCGCCCTCGCCGTATTTCTCGCTTCCTTCGGAGTCCGCACCAACGATTGCGGGGTTCGCACCAAAATCCGATAGTAACCGTTTCCGGCTCCAAATCCTCGATGAATTCTGCGAGCGGCCCGACCCGGCCCCGGGGGGCACCGTTCGTCGACCGCGTCCGACTGGCGTTCATTTTCGGGCTCCTCGGGATGCTGGTGTTCTCGGCGTACGGCACGCTCGCGCCGAGCTCCGTCCGGTGCGGACTGCCGGGGTCGGTCGGCTGCCCCGGCGGAATCCTCGGCACGGCCGCCGTCCCCCTCTCGAGCGGCGAACAGTGGTTCACGGTGACGATGTACGACTGGGGGTTCTGGGTCGTCGACGCCTCGACCGGGGCGAACGAAACGAACGCCTGGAACGTCTTCGAGGGGTGGACGGTCCACGTCAACGCGACCAGCCTGAAGGCGAATGCCGCCGTCGGCGGCACCGCCTACCACGGTCTCGGGGTCGAGCTGAACGCGACCGGCCAGCAGCTCCTCTCGCTCGCGGCTCCCGTCGGCCAGTGGACGCAAGGGTCGTTCGTCGCGCCGAACGCGGTCTACCACCACCAACACATCTGGTGCACGATCCAGTGCGGACCCGGGCACGGGGGCCAGCAGGCGTGGATCCTGAACGTCATCCCGGCCGTCCCGTCCCCGAAGGCGACCGCGAGCGCGAATACGACGGGCGGCCGGGCCCCGCTCGCCGTGGCGTTCACCGGGACCGCCGCCTCGGGCACCCCGCCGTACAACGTCAGCTGGAACTTCGGTGACGGAACCCCGACCGACTACGGACTCACCGCGAGCCACCTGTTCACCCTGGGGGGCAACTACTCCGCGCAGTTCCAGGTCACCGACTCGAAGGGGATGTCCGCGAGCGCCTCGGTCAACATCCTCGTGAATTCGACCGCGCCGCTCGCCGCCACGCTTTCGGCGTCCCGCAACTCGGCGATCGTCCCGTACACGACGACGTTCAGCGTCATTGCCCATGGCGGCGCCCCGCCGTACGCGATCAACTGGTCGTTCGGGGACGGTACGGGTGGCCCCGGCGCGAACCTGACGAGCCACCTCTACTCCGCCCCCGGCCTCTACGCGGTCGTCGCCACGGTCAAGGACTCGAGCGGGACCGTCGTTCGCGCCCTCGCCTCGGTGACGGCCCTGCCCCCGCTGGCGTACTTCCCGGTCACCGTGACGGCGACTCCCGCGAGCGGGTCGACCGGCGTCCTCGTCCAGCTGAACGCGACGCCGACCGGCGGGTCGGGCCCGTACAGCTACCTCTGGGTCTTCGGGGACGGGTCGAGCGGAACGGGCGCCGGCGTCCAGCACCAGTTCAACCAGACCGGGTCGTACGAAGTGAACGTCTTCATCGACGACGCCGCGGGCCGCGTCGGCACGACCGCCGTCAACATCCCGGTCACGGTCGCCTCGAGCGGGGGCGGCGGGGACGATGGGGGCGGGAACGACTCCGTTGCGACCCCGGCCCCGGCGGCGACCAACACGACCGCGCTCACGTTGTTCCCGCTCGCGACCCCGACGCACGGCGGCTCGCCGCTCGTCGTGAACGCCACGGCCTCGGTCGAGGCCGGGACCGGCACGGGCGAGACGATCGCCTGGACGTTCGGGGACGGGACCACCGGGACCGGCCCCTCGGTCTCGCACCAGTTCGCGTCGGTCGGGACCTACGACGTCACCGTGTCCGCGACGGATTCCGGCGGCAACACCGGCACCGCGACCACGGTCGTCCGGGTCCTCCCGCTCGAAATGAGCCTCGTGGCGAACCGGTCGGCGGGGGACGCCCCGTTCTCCGTCACGACCGCCGCCACGATCCTCGGCGGGAGCGGGCGGTACGGCGTCGTCTCCTGGTCGTGGGGCGACGGGAGCTCCTCCTCCGGCGATCTCGCGAACCACACGTTCCCCGCGAACTGGACCGGCCCGCTCACCGTGCGGGCGTCCACGACGGACTCGAACGGCGCCCCCGTGGACGCCAATGTCACCCTCCTCGTCAATCCGGCGCTCGTCGCGACCCTGACGGCCGTCGTGCCGACCGGCGGAACTCCCCCGGTCGTCGTGGAGTTCCGCCTTGCCGTGGCGGGCGGCAGCGGCTCGTACGAGACGGTGCCGCTCTGGACGTTCGGCGACAACAGCAGCACCCGTGGCGGGAGTCCGACGAACCACTCGTACGACAAGCTCGCCGACTACCGCGTGACGGTCGTCACCAACGACAGCCTCGGCACCGTCACCGTCGCGACGGCGTGGGTCAACCTCTCGACGACGGCCCCAACCTCCGGATCCCCGGGCGGCGGCTCGCCCCCGTGGTCGCTGACGGGCGTTCGGGACTCGAACAAGGCCGCCCTGGTCCTGATCGGGATGGTCGCGGTCTCCGGCCTCGCGCTCCTGTACCGCCGCCGCCGGGCGAAGCCATCGACCTCCCCCGCCCGCTCCCCGGCCGTCCCGTCGGCCGTCCGTCGCGTGAAGGTCCCGGCGGCCTCGCCGGACCCCGAAGCGGTCCGGTAGGGACGGCCATGATCGGGGCGGACCGGGCCGAGGGAGTGACGACCGGGGCTCCCCCGGCCGCGGCCCTCCCGGCCGTCCCGTCCCCTCTCGGACGCAAACTGCTCGCCTTCGAGTTCCTCGTGCTGGTCGAGTACTGGCTCGGACCGCTGTTCCTCGGGGTGACGAACTACGCCGGGGTCTGGTCCGACGTCGGGCTGGTCCTCTTCGCGATGTTCGTCGGGACGCTCATCGCCTTCGTCCTCGTGCCGCTCCGGCCCCACCTCCGACAGGCCCTCGCCTCCCGCGCCGACCGGATCGCGTTCCATGGGGTCTGGGCGGCGGCGTTCGTCGCCGGGCTGTTCGTCACGAACACGTTCCAGGTCGGGGGCGTGGAGGCGGCCTCCGGCGTCGCGGTGCTCGGCTCGACGACGGTGTACACGCCGTTTGGTGCCTGGCCGAGCCTGACAGTCTACGTCCCCGGGCTCCGGCTGTTCGGAACTCTCAACCTCGAAATCCTCGCCGTCCTCGGCCTCGTCGCGGTCCTCGGCTCGAGCGCGCTCCGGCTCGGTACGCACCGGGCCGCGTTGGCCTGCCCCGTCGACGCCCCGAAGCCCGGGACCTGGTCGAAGCGGCTCGCGTCGGTCGCCGTGTGGACGCCGCTCGGGCTGATCACGGGATGCACCGCGTGTGCCCCCCTCTACCTGACGGCGATAGGGTGGGCGGCCCCCGCGGTCGCGGCGGGCGGGCTCTCGGCGGTCCCGCTCGTTCCGTGGATCGGGTTCGCCGGCCTCCTCTACCTGTTCAGCTTCGGTCTGTCGATCACGCTCATCCACCGGGCCACTCGGCCGCTCGAGGACGATGGGCCCTCCGTTCGGGAGGTTGCCCCGGGTGAGTGAGAGTCCGGCCCTCTGGCAGGTGTTCTGCCGGACCTGCGGGCGGTCGATCGACCCCGGCTCGACCTGCCCGTCGTGCGGATGGGTCGACCGACTCGGTCTGGAGGAGCGTCGGGCATCGGCTCCGCCGACCCCGCCGGTCCTCGCGGTCCGGCCCGCGCCACCGGTTCCGGCGGAGCCGGCCGCTCCCCTCGTACCACCTTCCGCGCCGGCCCCGAAGCCCGCGCCGCCTCGAGCGCGCACGTCCCCGCGGAAGTTCGGGCTCCGTACAATCTGGAAACGGTACCTCCCCCCGGTCCGCCTCGTCTGGATCTTCCTCGCGATCCTCGTCTGGAACGGGCACGGGTTCGCGAGCCGAGCCGTGGCCGAGCCGCTCCTCCTTCTGCCGGTCATCGCCGCCGTCGCGGACCTCGCGTTCCAGCTCGTCCGGTTCCCCAAGCTCCGGTTCCCGGATGCGGCGATCGCCAACGGACTGTTCCTCACGGTCATCCTCTGGCCGACCGGCGTCTCGCTGGCCCTGCTCTCGGTGGTCCTCGTGACCGTCGGGCTCCGCCACGTCGCCCGCGTCGGCGGCCATCCGATCCTGAACCCGGCGGCCGCCGGCGTGCTCGTCGCGGCGACCGTCTTCGCGCTCCCGCAGCCCTGGCACGTCGGGGTCACGACGACGGACGTCGCCCTCGTGGCGCTCCTCGGCGCGATCCTCTGGTCGAAGGCGACGCACACCTGGCGGATCCTGGTGCCGTACTTCGCGGTGAACATCGCGGCGAGCCTCGCCGTGGCCGAGTACCTCGGGGGACCGAGCGCGGTGCGGCTCGTCTTCCAGGCGAGCGTGCTCGGCGCGGCGACGGTGTTCTACGGGTTCTTCATGGTCAGCGAACCGCGGACCGCCCCGTCGGCCCGCCCGGCGATGCTGATGTTCGGTGCCCTCGTCGGGTTCACAGCCGCGGTCCTTCCCGTCCTGTTCGCCGAGTACCCGACCTACTCGGCGCTCGGGGTCCTGACCCCGTACCTCGCGCTGTTCATCGGGAACGTCTTCGCCGTCGCCCTCCCCTCGGCACGGGGCGCCCGGCGCCCCACCACGCATCCGACGAGCCCCCCCCGGCGCGCCGCCGCGGGAACGCCGGGACCGGAGTCATGACCGGAACCGAGCCGGCGAGTTCCGGCGATCGGGCCGGGGACGTTGACCCGACCGTGACCCCCGAATGGAGGATTCGGCTCCGCGCGTTCCGGAGCTTGGCCACGCTTCGGGAGACCCGCGCGCTCGTGCGCGGGTGGCCGCGACGGCTCGCGCTCGCCGCGGTCGCGACCGTCGTGGTCGTCGCCTCGCTGTTCGTCGGGGGGATGCTGACGCTTCTGCCGACCCAGGGCGTGTACGTGGTCGAGGTGATCTGGTGGGGACCGCCGTCGACCTGGTGGTTCTACCCGGAAGTCCTCGTGATCCAGCCGTGGGGGCTGCTGCAGCTCCCGCTGCTCCCGACCGTGACGATGGTCCTCGTCGCACTCGGCGCGGGGCTCGGGGCGGTCGCCGGGATTGGGCTCGCCCGGGACATCGTGCGGCGGCCCCGCGGGACGACGTCCGTATCGGCCGGGACGGCCGTGGTCGCCGGGTCGGGGCCGGGAATCGCTTCGCTAGCCACGCTCGGCGCGTGCTGCTGCTCGACGTGTGCGTCGACCGGCGGGCTCGCCCTGGTGGCCGCGGCGAGCGGCACGTCGGTCGCCAGTCTGATCACGACGCAATGGTACCTGCCAATCTTCCAGCCCGCCATCGTCTACCTGATCCTCCTGGCGCAGGAACGCGCGCTCCGACGGAGTCGCGAGATCTCCGAATCGTCGCCCCCGGTCGACCTTCGGTTCGTCGCGGGCTCGGTGCTTCGGGTGGGACTCCTCGTCGGCGGGATCACCTGGTCGCTCGCCATGCTCGTCGAGTGGGGCTCCGAGAATCCCCTTACCGCCCCCCCGGCGACTTGGTACCACTGGCTGTTCGAGCACCAGGTCCTCTCCCTCCTCGCGGTGACGGCCGGCCTGTTCCCCCGCGAGCTCTCCGACCTGCTTCGCCGGGCGGGCCGCACAGCTGCGGGCCGAGCGGGCCGCCTCGGGTTCGGCCTCGCGGGCGTCACGTGGGGGATCTGGGTCCCACCGGCGCTCGTGGGTCTCGGGCTCGGCGGGTTCCTGAACGAGCTGTTCGGAGCGCTCGGAATGCCGGGCGCGTGGGCTCCCGTTCCGCCGGACAGCGTCGGCGTCGCGCCCCTCGCGTTCCATTGGGCGTTCCAACATCTCCTGCTGAGCGCCTTCGCCATCGCCGTCGCCCTCCGCCCCGAGTGGGCGACGCGCCCGCTCGAGTGGACCCTCGGCCGAATCGCCCCGGGGCGTAGCTCCCCCTCGACCGTTCCGGGCGGGCGAGCCTACCCCACCGGGGAGGGCGTTCCGGGCGTGTCGGCGGCGTCCACGCCGCCCAGCCCGGACTGATCGGCGACGCCGGTCCCTCGGCCCCGCCGACCTTTTCCAAAGCCGTATAGGGGAGGAGACGCTCCGGGGTCATTGGGTGCGTTCATGCCGAAGCGGACCGATATCGAACTGGCTCCGCCGGAAGGACTTCTCGACACCTTGACCGACAAGCACGGGCAGATCGACGTTCGCTTCGACGGGGTCGAGCTCCGGTGGAAGGGGACCCCGCTCGGGCTCGAGCTGAACGGCAGCGTGGCGGTGACCGTCCATCTTCGCGACCTGACGGACGAAGAGAAGAAGGCCCACATCGGCAAGAATCTCGAGCGGATCCGGGGTACCTGACCCGGTTCTCCGGAGCGCCGGGCGTCGCGGTCGCCGGCGGTCGATTCCCGTTCGGACCGGCGGCCACCGTTCGCATCTCTCCGTCGACCGCCCGGATCCCGCGCTCGACCGATCGCATGGCTCACCCCCCGGCGACTCGTCGCCCCCAACCGCTCCGCATCGTCGAGCTCGTCGGACCGGAGCGCGACGCCGCGATCCCGATCCTGAAGGAGTCGTTCACGGGGTACTACCGGTGGCACGCGAAGCGAACGTTGCGCGAGATCGCCACGGCCCGCGCCGCCCTGGTCGGCGGGTCGATCGCCGGCGTTGCGTTGTGGGAGAACCTCCTTCCCGAAGTCGGGTACCTGTACTACCTCTTCGTCGGGCCGGCGTTCCGTCGCCACGGGGTCGGCGCGGCGCTCCTCGACGACGCCCTGGGGCGGCTCCGCCGCCGGGGAGCGGTCGTCGTATTTGCGGCGGCCGAGGCGGAGAACGACCCGTCGGTCGGACTACTGCGTTCGCGCGGATTCCGGACGACCGAACGGAAGGAGCTCGGGTGGAAGGACGGCGGCCTCGGGGCGTGGGGGCTGCGGAGCCGGATGCGGGTCATCGGCGGCGAACTCGTGCTGGGACTCCGGCTCGACCGGCCCTCCCCAAGGGCCACGCCCTCCGGCCGTCGTCGGCCGCGACGGCCGATCGACCCGGGTCAATCGACCCCCCGCCGTCCCCCGAAGCGGTCTTCCCGAACCCCTCCTCGAGTCTCCCGATGAAGGTCGTATTGTTCGGCGGCTCCGGGATGGTCGGTCAGGGCGTGCTCCGCGAGTGCCTCCTCGACGATCGGGTGGAACGGGTCGTCTCGGTCGGACGGAGTCCGAGCGGCCGAACGGACCCGAAGCTCGAGGAGATCTTGGCTCCCCATCTGCCGGACTTGGCCGGTCTCGAGGACCGGCTCGTCGGCTTCGACGCGTGCTTCTTCTGCCTCGGCGTCTCCTCCGTGGGCAAGTCCGAGGCCGACTTCCGGGCCGTAACCTACGACCTGACGGTCCAGGTGGCGACGACGCTCGCGCGGCTCGACCCCGGGATGACGTTCGTCTACGTCTCGGGGGCGGGAACCGACTCCACCGAGACGGGACGGAGCATGTGGGCCCGGGTCAAGGGCGCGACCGAGAACGCCCTCCTCCGCCTGCCGTTCCGGGCGGCGTACATGTTCCGGCCCGGGGCAATCCAGCCCCGGCACGGGGTCCGGTCGAAGACCGGATTGTATCGCGTGATCTACGTCGTCCTCTTCCCGGTGCTCGCCGTCGTGAAGCTCGTCGCCCCGAATTCGCTCACGACGACCGAATCGGTGGGCCGGGCCATGATCGGGGTGGCGTCGAACGGGGCCCCTACGAAGTGGCTCGGTACGAAAGAGATCAACGAGGCCGCGCGCCCGGCGTCCCACGGACCGGCGCCGCCGGGCTGACCGCCCGGTCGCGCCGCCTCCGGACGAACTTGAGGCCGGACCAGACCCCCGAGATCGCGCACACCTTCACGTCGACGAGACCCGACGCCAGTCCCAGCTCCCGTACGACGGACTCTCGGAGCTCGCTCTCGACCCCGGAGCCCAATTTCGGCCACGCCGCCCAAACGACCCCGTCCGGCGCAAGGGCGACCGTCGCCCGAGCCATCTGGCAGGCCAGTTGGGCGCGCGAGCGCTCGAACACCAGCAGGATATCGAGACCTCCAGGGCCGTCGTCCCGCGTCCGGCACTCGGCGAGCTCCTTCGCGAGCAGGATGCCCACGTCTTTCGGCAGACCGATGAGCTCGACGCGGAGCCCCGGCCGAAGGCCGAGTTTTCGGGTAAGGGGGGTCCCGGAGTACCCCGCCATGCGATTCAGGCCGACTTGCCGGGCGGCCGTCGGACCGGCCGGACGACGAGCACCGGGCACGGGGCTTCGGACACCAGTCGGCTCGAGACGCTCCCCAAGAGGAGCCGGCTTCCGCGGGACCGGCCCCGCGTGCCGACCACGACCAGCTCCGGGGTCGAACGTTCGAGGTACTCGAGGATGGCGTCGAGCGGGTCGCCGCGGAGATAGACGATCTCCGTCGGGGTGATACCGCGCTTCGTCGCCGCGGCCTGCGCCGCTTCGAGGACGTGGTGGATCGACTGACCCTCCGAATCCATCGGGACGAGGCGCTCGAGGTCGGGATGGGACTCGGCCTCGTTGCCGGACAGCACGGTGAGGAGGGTCAGCCCGCGCCCGAACCGACTCGCCATCTCGATCGCGGACGCGATCGCCTGGCGGCCGGCGGGGGATGGGTCGACGCACGCGAGGATCCGCCCGGCCATCGTACCGCTCTTCCGGATAGAGGACGGGTTCAAAGCGGGCGCGGCGGCCCCGCGGACACCGCTCCTTGAAGGTGGACGGGGGCTTGGGCGGAGTCCATGCGCGCAGTGGCGATTCGAAAGTTCAAGGACCGACCGGAACGAATGGAACTGCCGAAGCCCGAGCCCGGACCGGGGGAGATCCTCGTCCATCTGGGCGCGGCCGGGGTCAATCCGTTCGACTGGAAGATCGCTGACGGCCTGTTCGAGGGGACGAAGCCGCACGTGTTCCCCTTGATCCTCGGCGTCGACGGCGCCGGCGCGGTAGACGCGGTCGGCCCGGGGGTGACCCGGTTCCACGTCGGGGACGGGGTGTTCGGACAATTCTTCCACGAGCCGGTCGGCATCGGCACGTACGCGGAGTACGTCGTTGCGCCGGAATCGATTGGCATCGCCGTCCGCCCGCGCGGCATGTACAACGAGACGGCGGCCGCGATCCCGACCCCGGGGATGACCGCGCTCGACTCGCTCGACAAGCTCGGCCTCGTCAAGCGTCAGTCCCTCCTCGTGCTCGGCGCGGCCGGCGGGGTCGGCTCCTACGCCGTCCAGCTCGCGGCCAACCAAGGGATCAACACCGTCGCAGCGTCCCGAAACCCGAACCGGGACTACCTCCTCAAGCTCGGGGCGATCCGGTACTACGAGTCGTCCTCGAAGATGTTCCACGACGACGTGAAGGCCGCGTACCCCGGCGGCGTCGACGCGATCCTCGACGTCGTGAACCGCGGCGCCGACTTCGAGGCGAACCTCGGCCTCCTGCGGCCGGGCGGGACCGTCGCCTCGACGATCGGGGCCGCCGCCGAGTCCGTGACCGCGCCCCGCGGCCTCAAGGGGATCAACATTGACCTCCAACCCCGGGCCGAGCTGCTCGACCGGCTCTCGGCCATGTACTCGAAGGGCGCGCTGCGGGTGCCGGTCGAGCAGAAGTCCCCGCTCGACTCCGCGGCGGACCTCCTCGACGCGAGCCGGTTGGGCACCTTGCGCGGGAAAGCCGTCCTCGTGATCTGATGAACCGGCGCCGCCCCCAGCGGCGCCCGCGCGCCGTCGAGAGCGAAAGCAAAGTTAGATGACCGCCGGGCCGCTCCCCCCTCGAGTGGCCGCGCCCCACCCACGACCTCGGCGTGCCCTGAGCCTGGTCCGAACGATCCTGAGCGCCTCCCTCCCCCTGTGGGTGGCTTTGCTCGTCCTCCTCCCGGGAGGCCTGACCCACGCGGCTCCCGCGGCCGTCGGGACCGGGGGTCATGCGACCGCGGTCGACCGGACCCCGCGTCCGGTCCTCCAGTCGTCCGCCGACCTGACGTGCCGGGCCACGCGGCTGCTCGGAGCGTCGTGCGCGCCCCCGAGCTTGGGCCCGGCGGCCCGTCCCGCGGCCGGCGGCGTGAATCCGAAGACCTGGACCGACCTCACGAACGCCGAACCGAACGAGCCGTCGGCCCGGTACCTCTCGATGATGGTGTACGACCCGATCGACGGGTACGTGCTCCTGTTCGGCGGAGCCGACGCGACGGGGGCGCTCGCCGACACGTGGAGCTTCGCCCACGGCCAATGGTCCCCGCTGAGCCCGGGGAACTCCCCGTCCGGGCGCTACCTCTCGGGGATCGCGTGGGACGCGGCGGACGGCTACGTGGTGATGTTCGGCGGGGCTACAGCCCTCGGGGCCGGCTTCGTCAACGAGACGTGGACCTACCTGCACGGCTCCTGGTCGAACATCACGGGCACGACGAACCAGACCCCCGCCGCCCGGTGGCGCCCGCTGATGGCGTACGACGGCGGGGACGGCTACGTCCTCATGTACGGCGGGACCAGCCTGACGGCGGCCGACACCGACACCTGGAAGTTCGTCCACGGGAACTGGACGGCCCTCACCGTGAGCGGGAGCCCCCCGGCCCGCTTCCGGGCGGGGATGGCGTACGACCCGGTCGACAACTACACGGTCGTGTTCGGCGGCTGCACCTCGTTCGCCTGCGCCGCCCCGGACACGAGCACGTGGATCTACCGGAACGGCACGTGGTCGTCCCTCGCGAGCGCCACCCACCCGTCGGGCCGCGTCTACTACGGAATCACCTACTCGTCGATCGCGAGGACGCTCCTCCTGTTCGGCGGCTCGACGGTGCCGACGGCCGCGAGCGGGGCCCTCTCCGATACCTGGAACTTCACCGCCGGCAACTGGACGAGCCTGACGACCTCCCTCACGACCTCCCCGCCGAAGCTCGCGTACCTGACGATGGCGTTCGACCCGTTGGACGGCTACACGATCGCGTTCGGCGGCCAGTTCTCGAACGCGACGTACAGCAACCAGACCTGGGCGCTCGGACCGTCGATCCTCGGCCAGCTCTCGGTCGTCCCCGGCGCGATCGACCTCGGTCAGTCCGTCACGCTCAACGCGACCCCGGTCGGCCACTCCGGCTACGTGGCCTACAACTATTCCGGCCTGCCCCCGGGGTGCGCGAACGCGAACCTGTCCGCCATCAGCTGCACGCCGAACGCGACCGGGTCGTTCCCGGTCGTGGTGACCCTCAACGACTCGAGCGGAGTGCCGAGCACGGCGAACGCGACGGTCGTGGTGAACGCCGACCCCGCGATCGCGTCGTTCACGACGTCCGCGCCAAACGTCACCGTCGGGTCGATGGTCGTGCTGAACTCGAGCGAGACCGGGGGCACCGGGACGCTCAGCTTCCGGTTTTCCGGCCTCCCCACCGGTTGCGCCACCGTGAACCGCGCGTCCGTCAATTGCACGCCGACGGCGCCGGGGATCTTCACGGTCCGGCTCAACGTCACGGATGCGGCCCGCTTCACGGTGAGCTCCACCGTGGCGGTGACCGTCAACCCCCAGCCGGCGATCGCGACGCTCACCGCCTTTCCGGGCACGCTCGACGTCGGGCAGAGCCTCCGCCTCACGGCGCGACTGACGGGGGGGACCCTCCCGATCCACTACGTTTGGACCGGACTCCCGCCGGGATGCGTCTCGAACGACTCGAACTCGCTCTCGTGCCGTCCGACGGGCAACTCGAGCGGACTCGTGACCCTCACCGTGTTCGACCTCGACGGTTGGTCCGCCAACTCGACCGTCCCCGTCACGGTGGCGCCGGACCCGGTGTTCACCTCGGGCGTCGCCACGCCGCACGCGGTCGACGTCGGCACGTCCGTCCACTTCTTCGCGAACGTCTCCGGCGGCACGGGCGCGTTCACCTTCGTCTACCTGAACGCCCCGGGCGGCTGCGCGCTCGGCAACAGCGCCTCGAACTCCTGCACGCCGACCGTCGCGGGCAACTTCACCGTCGAGGCGCAGGCGACCGACACCACGGGGTTCTCGGTGTTCGAGAACATCACGGTCTCGGTGAACAACCCGATGGCCGCCCCGGCGGTCACGACCACGCCGTCGGCGATCGACCTCGGCCAGAACGTCACGGTGCTGGTCACCCCCGTCGGGGGGACCGCGCCGTACATGATCGCCTTCACCGGGCTTCCGTCCGGGTGCGCCGGGGCCTCCGTTACCGGCCCCTCGGTGACCTGCACGCCCCGCCTCGCGGGGACCTACACCGTGGCGGTGAGCGTGAAGGACGCCCTCGGACAGTCGATGTCCGGCAGCGGCTCGCTGGTCGTCCACCTGGACCCGACAGTGACGCTGGTCGTGGCGAGCGGGGGCGCGACGACGCTCGGCAACTCGCTCGAGCTGCAGGCGAACGCGACCAACGGGACCGGGGCGTTTTCCTACGTGTACAGCGGTCTCCCGACCGGCTGCGACACGCGGAACGGCTCGACCGTCACGTGCTCCCCGACGGCGACCGGCAGCTTCCTCGTGACGGTGAAAGTCCGCGATTCGCTCGGCGTCCTCGCGACCGCCCAGACGTACGCGAACGTCACGGCGAAGCCCTCGACGTCCGTGCTGGGACTCCCCGCGACGACGTTCGACCTGCTGATCGTCGGGATCGTCGCCCTGGTGGCGATCGCCGCGGTGGTGCTCGTGATGCGCCGGCGCAAGTCGGCGCCGCCGCCCGCCGAACCCGCCCCCGAGCAGTGGGTCGAGGATCCCCCGACGTAACGGCTCGACGGCCGGGTCCCACACGCCAAGTCGAGACAAGGGAAGGGCGCCCGGAACCGGGCGCCCCGACCGAAGGGGTTCTCCCGCGCCGCCTCGGACCCGCTAGTGGACCGTGATCGACGTCAGCTGGAGGCCGTTGCCGAACGTTCCGGCGTTCAGCCAGGCCGTCGCGTGCCCGTTGTGGAGCGTCGCCGAGCCGTACACCGCGGAGTACGCGTCCACGTATCCATAGAACGATTGGACGAGAACGTACTGGTGGCTCGCGACCAGCCCGTGGGCGTTGAACGTCCACACAACGCTCGTGTGGACAGAGAACGACCCGCTCGCGTTGCCGTACGAGTACGTCGAGCAGTTCCCCGCGTAGCAGTAGTCGTAGTAGAACCCCGAGGCGGCGATCCCCGCCCACGGGGTCGTCGGGTAGGCGACGTAGCTCCCGTTGGTCTGGTCGACCAGGTACGCGCTGCCGGTGATCTCGCTCGTGGCGTCCTCGTAGCACTCGGAGTAGTTCGTCAGGCTCGCGATCTTGCAGCTGCCGAGGTGCAACGACTCCGCGCCGCTCGCCCGGATCGACCACTTCACGACGATGGTGTGGTGGCCGGAGACGACGGAGATCGGGACGTAGCTGAGGAACCCGACGTCGGTCGAGGCGGAGCCGGAGAGGATCGGGGCGCAGTCCGAGGCGCGCGCCGTCCCCGAGAAGCCGCCGGCGCCCGTCCGGGCGTGCCAGAACGGCGCCGTCACGACCGAGGTGCCGGCGCAGCCCGACGCGCTGCTGCTCGTCGACGGGCTGGCGTACGCCCCCGTGTAGGGCGCGGTGATCTGGATCGTGTGCAGGACCGACGGCGCGCTCGCGGCGCTCGCCGGCACCATCAGCACCATCAGGACCGCGATCCCCAACGTTCCCATCGCCGCCGCGCCGACCCAGCGCGTCCGCCGCCCGCCCATCCCCGCGCGGTCCGACCGCGCGAACTTCGTCGACATTCTTCCTCGACCGCCCGAAGGCGGCGGCGGAGGGACAGCGACGGACTACGTAATACTCCGTCCGGGCGGCGCGGGGCGGGAATCCGCGGGAGAACGGCCGTCGGACGGGACGTACTCCAGCACGCTCATCCCGGCCGACCCGAAGCACCGCTCGTTGCTGACGAGCCGCACGCGGAACCGGGTCCCGAGCGCCCCCGCGAGCAGAAAGTACGGTCCGAGGCCCCCTTCCGGCTGGGCCTCCCGCCACTTCCGTCGGTCGAACCCGGCGACCCCCTCGACGTCCTGGGCGAGCATCCGGTCGAGGATTTCGGCCTCGATCGCCTCCCCCTCGGGCCATCGGGCCGGTTGGGGGCCAAAGGAGAACTTCGCGAAGTTGTGAAGGATTTGGCCCGTGGCCACGAAGGCGACCGCCCGACCGGACCCCTCGATCGCCTCGGCGATCGCGCGCCCCCATCGGAGATGGTCGGTCGGTGGCGCGAGGGTGTAGGAGATCGCGACCACGGGGATCGACGCCGAAGGGGCGAGCGCGGCGAGCGCCGTCCAGGCGCCGTGGTCAAGCCCCCACTCCTCGCTCGCATCGACCGGGAGACCGTTCCGCGTTCCGGCGCCGACGAGGGCGTTGGCGAGGGCCGGGTCCCCGTGAGGTTCGTACCGGTGGCCGTACATCTCCTTCGGGAACCCGCTGAAATCCTCGATGAACCGGGGATTCGCGCTGGCGTCGACGAGGAACGTCGACCGGGAGAGCCAGTGCGGCGACGCGACGACGATGGCGTCGGGCCGGAACCGCCGCTCGAGGTCGAGCGACCGGAGCGCCGCGAGCGTCTCCTCGCCCCCGACCCCGAGGACCTTCGGGTCGATCAGGTTCGGGGCGTTCGGGGCGAAGACCCCCGCCACCAAACCCCGCCCGGCGGGTGACGCGGAGCCCGAATCGGCCAAGCCGGCCATCCCCTCGAGACGCGGCGCCGGCCGGCCGTCAGCCGTCGGCGGGGTCGGCAGAGTCCCCGGGGGGGGCGTGGAGGCAATCGATCTGCTCGCGCAGCGGCGGCCACGGCGGCGCCTTCAGAAGGTGGCCGGCGCGGACCCGCTTGGTCTCGAGGTAGCGGGCGTTGTGGGGGTTGGGGGAGACCTCGAGGGGGATCCGTCCGGCGATCTTCACGCCATGGACCTGAAGGTCCGCGATCTTCGCAGGGTTGTTGGACATCAGGAGGATCGACTTCACACCGAGCGCTTTCAGCATCTCCGCCGCGACCCGGTAGTCGCGCTCGTCGGCGCGGAACCCGAGCGCTTCGTTCGCCTCGATCGTGTCGAGACCGAGCTCCTGGAGACGGTACGCCTTGATCTTGTTCTCGAGCCCGATCCCCCGCCCTTCCTGACGGAGGTACAGCAACGCGCCGGAGCCGCGGGTCCGGATCTCGTCGATCGCGAGCTCGAGCTGCTCCCGGCAGTCGCACCGGAGCGAGGCGAAGACGTCGCCGGTCAGGCATTCGGAGTGGAGGCGGACCGGGACGTCCTCCTTCCCCGCGATGTCCCCGAGCACGAGCGCGGCGTGGTCCTTCCCGTCGTCCGGGCTCTGGAAGGAGACGATCTCGAACTCCCCGAACCGGGTGGGGAGGTCCGCGACCGCGACGACCTTCACGCCGCCTTTCGGGCGCCGGGAGCCCGACGACGATGCCTGGAGGACCTCCTCCAACGACGGTTTCGCGAGTCCCATCGACGTCCCCTCCGCGGGGCCTCGGTCGGCTTGGGACGACCGCGGCTCCTCTTGACGATTTGCTGGCATCGGGCTCAGTGAGAATCGACCGGAACGGGCCCCTCCTCGCCCGAACCCTCAGATCGCGTTGACGAGGAAGCCGACGACGAACCCGGCGGCGAGGCCGAGGTAGACGAGGTCGTGCCGGGTCCGCGATTCGCCCGGGGTCGCGGCCCCCCGGAACGCGGACCGGACCATCGGAAGGACCGCGTAGACGACCGCCCCGATCGCCAGCGAATCGAACAGGACGTCGAGGTTGGCGCTGTTCCAGTAGTACCCGACGACCCCGCCGACCACGGTCGGCATCCCGCCGAGTACGAAGTAGGTCGCGAGCCGGGCGATCGGGGGGCGTTCGAACCCGAAGTACGGGGCGGCGATCGGGAATCCCTCCGTCACGTTCTGGAGGAAGAACCCGACGAAGATCACCACGAGGAGCCCCGTGATGCCGAGCGCCCAGGCGGCCCCGAAGACGAGCCCCTCCGTGAGGTTCTGGAAGGCGATCGCGATCGCGATGATCAGGGCGAGGGAGTTCGGCGTCGCCGCCGCGGCGCCGGGCGACGGGCGGGCGAGGACGAACAGGACGAGGAAGCACCCGAGGAACCCGGCGGTGAAGATCGCGACCGGGAGCCCGGCGCCGACGTACCCCGACGGGAACATGATCGCCGAGGCGTTCGCGTAGACGTCGGCGACGAGGAAAATCAGGATCCCGATCGCGGCGGCGTTCAGGACCGTGATCGTCCGCGAGTCCATCGCCTTTCGGAGGACGATGGGGAGCGACAGGAAGATCGACAGGCCCATGAGGGTCGAGAGCGCCAGGAGCTCGAGGAATCCGTTCATCCACCCGCCTCCCGGATCGGCCGGGGGCGCCCGCGCCACGTCCGGACCCCCCGAAATCGTTCGATCCCGTCAGGTCGGCCGCGCCGTCGGTCGCCGGTCCCTGCCACCGGAGATTGCGCACGTTGAGGCGCGTATTTAGCCACCGTGGACCCGCGCGGGGGGCTAGGACGGGAACCAATCGGAGACATCGAACGCCCCCTCCGTCCCAGCGGCCGGGGCCGTGGCGCCGCGGGCGCGCAAGAACGTGCGGGTCTTCTCGCGGTGGCACCGCCGGCAGAGGGTCTGCAGATTGGCCGGATCGAGCGGGGCCCCGCCCCGTGCGATCTCGACGATGTGGTCGACATCGAGCTCGGCGACCCGCCCGCGGCGTCCGCACGCCCGGCACGTGAACCGGTCCCGGTGGATGGCGTACGTCCGGGCCGCGTCCCAGAAGTAGCCCCCCTGGAATCGCCACTGGCACAGTCGCGAGCAGTACGGCGTCCGACGGGTGGCGAGGGCCCGAGCGCACGCCACGCACCGCCGCTCCCGCCGGGCGGCCCGCTTCAGCTCAGCTCCCTCGGAGAACCAGCGCGCCGAATCCCGGAGCACTCGTTCGGGCCGGACGCGGGCGGGGCGGAGCATGCCGAACGCTCGGACCGGTGGCGGAAAAACGCTCCTCTCGACCGGTTCCTCGAACGATCGGCTCGGCTCCGAGTCGGGAGGAGCAACGGTTTTCCTCGGCCGGCCCGGTCGGCCGGGCGACCATGTACTTCCCGCTCGGAGATTGGATCGACGCCCACGAAGGGGTGCGCCACAATCTCGGTCCGAGCGGGATGAAGGGCTCGCTCCGTTCCTACGCCCGTTCGCTCCGGCGACTTCCGCCGCCAGACGCCGGTCGGCTTCGGGCGGCCGTTGCGCGGACCGTCGGAACCCCCGCCTCGGCCGTGTTCCTGACCCACGGGGCGACCGAAGGGAACGCCCTCGTCCTCCAGCACGTGGCTCAGCTGGCCCGAGCGCAGGGTCGCTCCGTTCCCCGCCTCCGCATCGAAGCGCCGGAGTATCCCCCGATCCCCGAGTCCGCCCGGATGGCCGGGTTCCAAGTCGTTGGCGCCGGGGATGCCGCCGACGTCGTGGCCCTCTCCGCGCCCCGCAATCCGCTCGGCACGACGGTCGGGCCGGGGGAGCTCGACGACCTCGCGGATTCGACGGCCGGGGCCCTCATCGACGAGACGTTCCGCGAGTTCTCCGGTCGGCCGTCCGCCGCGGCCGCCCGGGTCGCCGGTCGATGGGTCACCGGGAGCTTCACGAAGGCGTACGGCGCCGACGACGTCCGCGTCGGCTGGGTCGTCGCGCCCCCCGGGGGCGAGGAGACGTTCGGCCCGTACCACGCGCTCTCGACCGACCGCCTCCCCCCGCATTCGGTCGCGAGCGCCCTCGCGCTGCTCCGGGACCGGACGACGATCGTCGGAGAGGCGCGGCGGATCCTCCGGACGAACGAGGCGGCACTGCGCGAAGCGGTCCCCGAGCTTCCACCCCTCGGCGCTCCGGTCTGGTTCGACCGGGGGTTCGATGGGGACCGCCTGGCTCGCCGCGCGCTCCGGGCCGGCGTCCTGGTCTGCCCGGGCTCGTACTTCGGGGCCCCGAACGGGGTCCGGATCGGGCTCACCCGGACGAGCTTTCCCGACGACCTCGCGGCGTACCTCGACGTCCGCCGACGCGCCCGCTAGGGGTCGAACGGGGGCGGTGGCGGGGGCGGAGGCTCCCGCAGCGCGTTCGTGATCCCCCGTCGGACCGAGGCCAGCCGCTCGGCCGGAGCGACCCGAGGCGGCGGGGACGGCGGTCCGGCCCGCTCCCGGAGGAACGTCTGGGCGAACCGGCGGGCGTGGTCCGGGTCCGTTTCGTGGACCATGAGGAACCCGCGGGCGAGCTCGGTGAGCACGGCGCGGGCCGGGACCACGTCGTCGAGCGGAAGGGTCGTCCACGCCTCCCGGCGGCGGGGACCGCGCTCCTCCGATTCCATCTCGGCGCGTCGAGCGGACGTTGGGACCTTAAAGCCGGGAGGTCCATTTGCTGTGGGTGGAAACCGGGGGCGGTGGGAGCCTGTCCGATTCCCCCGCGTGGTCGAACGCTCACCATTCAGCGTTCGGCGGCAGGTCGAGTGGGATGAGACACGACGACCGTCGATTCTCACGTGCCGCTCCGTCGGAGCCTGGTCTGTGACCTGTCCGAGCCGCTCTCCAAGCCCATTCTCGCCCTCCTCGCCGAATTTCGACTGATGGTCAATCGTGGCGTCCGTGAGGCGCTCGAGACGGGACGCACAGCCAAGGGTTCGCTTACGAAGTTCTCCCGGACGCTCGCCCGCGAGCGGCGCGTCCACGGCGCCCACGCGATCACCGCCGTTGAGACGGCCCTTTCGCTCGCCGCAGGTCACCGGCGTCGGCTCCGCCGCAACCCCCGTGTCCACGTCCCGTACGTCCGCACGCCGTTCCTGACTGCCGACGACGCGACATTCCATCTCAACGTCGACACCGGCCACCTCCGGCTATCCCTCCGGAACAGCGAGTGGGCCGGCCTCGACCTGCGTCTCTCCGATTGGCACCGCCGCGTACTCGCCGGCCGTCGGGTCAAGCAGCTCCGCCTCAACGAGAATCGCGCCGTCCTCGTCTTCGAGAGGGACGCGCCGGACCCTTACGAGCCTCAGGCGGTCCTCGCGCTCGACACCAACGAGCGTACGCTCGACGGCGTTCTCGTCGAACCGGAACTCACCAAACCGGTGGTCGTGCCCTACTTCGACGTCGCGACGGTCCAACTCCGACACTTCGCACGCCGGTGGAAGCTCGCCCGCAAGAAAGCTCATGACCGCCGCGTGGGACGCACGCTCCTCAGCCGGGAGGGACGCAGAGAACGGCGGCGCGTTGTTCAGCGACTCCACCTCCTGACGAAGCTGCTCGTCGCCGAGGCGCGGGAGCGCCAAGCCGTTGTCGCGCTGGAGGACCTCCGCCTTCCCCGAGGTGGCGGGAGAGGGCGCCGGTTGCGCCGGCGGCTCTCGTCCTGGCCCCGGCGGGAGCTCCACCGTCAGCTAGAGTACAAGGCCGAGGAGCAGGGAGTCCCGGTCATCAAAGTGGACCCCAGAAACACGTCGAAATCCTGCCCGAGATGTGGCGAGGTGAAGGAACGCCGAAGCAGGGTGGGTCGGGTGTTCGTCTGCGCGAAATGCGGCTGGCGGTGCGACCGTCAGGTCAACGCGGGGCTGAACATCTGTCGGACTGTCCTGAGGGAGGTCCTCCAAGGGCCGTCGAACTCGGGACTTGGGGGTCTCCGGCTTGACCCCGACGCCCTTCCCAATGATGCGATGAGGCTCCTCTACTCCCCGGGTGACGCCGGGGCGCACGGGCGGAGCGGACGGGACGGGAGTGATCGAACCGCCTTCCCGATAGGGTGAGCGGTTCTGTTTCAAAGCCCGGTCCACTCGTCCCGAGCCCGCCGCCCCGGCCAAGCCTTTTGGTCCCGGTGGTGTTTGCGACGGACACCATGCCCGCTACGAGCGCGAAGGCGTCGGTCCCACCGTCTGTCCCCCGCGACGACGCCTCGCCCGCCCGCGGAGTCCGGATCGTGACGCCGATCCCGGGTCCGAAGGCGAAGAAGATCGTCGCCGGCGACGACCGGTATCTGATGAAGTCCACGAAGACCTCGCCGGTCGCCGCGGCGAGCGCCTCCGGTGTGTGGATCACGGATGTCGACGGGAACCGGATCCTCGATTTCACGAGCGGCGTCGGGGTCGTCAACACCGGCCACTGCCACCCGGACGTCGTCCGCGCGATCCAGAAGCAGGCCGCCGAGCTGATGCATTTCGCCGGGACGGACTTCTACTACGAGAGCCAGGTCCGGCTGGCCGAGCGCCTCGGCGATATCGTCCCCGGGTCGGGCGCGAAGAAGGTGTTCTTCACCAACAGCGGCACGGAGAGCGTCGAGGCGGCGCTCAAGCTCGCGCGCTGGCACCGCCAACGGCCGATCACGATCGGCCTGCTCGGCGCGTTCCACGGCCGCACGATGGGGGCGCTCACGATGACCGCGTCGAAGCGGACGCAGCGCGGTCGCTTCGACGCGTTCGCCGGCGGAGGCCACCACATCCCGGCGCCGAACTGCTTCCGGTGCCCGTACCAACTCGAATACCCGAGCTGCGACCTCTATTGCGCGAAGATCCTGAAGGAGCTGTACTTCGAGACCTCGATCCCGCCGGACGACGTGGCGGCGTTCATCTCGGAGCCCGTGATGGGCGAGGGCGGCTACGTCGTCCCACCGCCGGGCTGGCACAAGGAGATCAAGTCGATCTGCGACGAGAACGGCATCCTGTTCATCGACGACGAGGTCCAGGCCGGATTCGGCCGGACCGGCAAATGGTTCGGCATCGAACACCACGGCGTCATCCCCGACATCGTGACGACGGCGAAGGCGCTCGGCAGCGGACTCCCGATCGGCGCGATGATCGCCCGGAAGGACCTCGACTACCCGGTCCAGGGCGCGCACTCGAACACGTTCGGGGGCAACCTAGTTGCGGTCGCCGGAGCCCTCGCGACCCTCGACGTGATGGAGCGCGAGAAGCTTCTCGAGAACTCCCGCGTCCAGGGTGAGCACCTGATGAAGCGGCTGAAGGAGCTCCAGGCGAAGCATCCGGAGATCGGGGACGTCCGGGGCCTCGGTCTCATGGTGGCGACCGAGTTCGTCGCCTCCGGGTCCGACAAGACGCCGAACGTGGTCCTGAAGGACCGCGTCGTCGAGGAAGCGTACAAGCGGGGACTCTTGCTCCTTCCCTGCGGCAAGTCGTCGATCCGGTACATCCCGCCGCTCATCGTGCGCCGCGAGGAGGTCGACGAGGGCGTCGAGATCCTCGACGCGGCGATCACCGCGGCACGGCGCCGCGGATGAACGTCGGCCGCCTCCGGAGCGGCGCGGTCGTCGTCGCGGACGAACCGGATCCCTTCGCGGGCCCGGGCGAGGTCGTCGTGCGCCTCGCGGCGTGCGGGGTCTGCGGCACCGACCTCGAGAAGCTCCGGGGGAACTACAAGACCGCGGGCAAGATCGGTCACGAGCCGGCCGGCGTCGTTGACGCCGTCGGGGCGGGCGTGACCGGACTTTGGGCCGGCCAACGCGTCTTCGTCCACCACCACGTCCCGTGCTACAACTGCGACGTCTGCCGGCGCGGCGACTTCACGTTCTGCCCGACCTACTCCCAGACGAACATCGACCCCGGTGGGTTCGCGGACCGGTTCCGGGTCCCGGCCGAGAACGTCGCCCGCGGCGCCGTCCTCCCCCTCGACCCGTCGGTCGGCTGGGAGGCGGCGACCCTGATCGAACCGGCCGCGTGCGCGCTCACCGCGCTCCGGCGGGTCGACTTCCGGTCGGGAGATTCCGTGTTCGTCGTCGGTCTCGGCCCGGTCGGGATCCTGTATGGACTCGTCGCGAGGGCGATCGGCGCCTCCTGGGTCGGCGGCGCCGAGATCTCGGCGTTCCGGCGCGCGGCCGCACTGCGGGCGGGATTCTCCGCGGTGGTCGACCCCCGGGACGCCCCGGCGGTCGACAAGGTCGTCCACGCCGCCACCCGGGACCGGGGGGTCGACCTCGCCGTCGCGGCCACCGGAGCCCCGCCGGCGGTCGCGCTCGCGGCGCGCCTCGCCCGCCGCGCCGGGACCATGAACGTCTTCGGGCTCCCCGAAGCCGGCCGCACGCTCGACGCGGACCTGCAGGAGCTCTACCTCCGTGGTGTCCGCGTGATCCCCTCGTATGCCACGACCGAGCGCGAGATCCCGGACGTGCACGCGCTCCTGGTCCATCGGCGGCTCGACGTGTCGGGGCTCGTCACCCACACGTTCCCGCTCGCCCGGCTGCCGGAGGCGTTTGCCCTCGCCGGACGACCGGAGGAGGCCGTGAAGGTCGCCGTCACGGGGCCCGCCTTCGGCGGACCGAGCCGGTAGGCGACCCGCAAACCCCTTGACGGGCTGGTGCGCCCGTTCGAGGGTCCGATGGCCCAATCGTTGTCCGGCTCTTCTTCCTCCGCGCGGCCCCCGTTCACGCCCCGCACGATCGCGATCACGGGGGCCACCTCGGGGATCGGCCGGGCCGCCGCGGAGGCGCTCGCCTCCCGGGCGGAGCAGCTGGCGCTCGTCGGACGCGATCCGGAGCGGCTCGCGCTCGCCGCCCGGGAACTGGCCGCCGGGCCGCGGCCGGCGAAGCTCTCGACGCACCGGGCCGACCTGTCGCTTCTCGCGGACGTCCGCCGCCTGGCGGACGACCTGATCGCCACGGCGCCGACGCTGAACGTTCTCGTCAACAACGCCGGGGCGTTCTACTCGCGCCGCGGGGTGACCGCCGAGGGGACGGAGCGGACGTTCGCCCTCAACGTACTCGCCCCGTTCCTCCTCACGCGCCTCCTCCACGACCGCCTCCGGGAGAACGCCCCGTCCCGCGTCGTGATGGTCGCCTCCGCGGCGCACAACGGCAATCGGCTCGACCTCGACGACCTCGAGGGACGGACCAAGTACTCCGGCTACACGGCGTACGGCCGGTCGAAGCTCGCGCTCATCCTCCTGACCCACGAGCTCGCGCGGCGCTGGAACGACGACGGGATCACCGTGAACGCCGTCCACCCCGGGTTCGTCCGCTCCGGGTTCGGGCAGAACAACGGAGGCGGGGTCGCCCTCGCGATCCGGTTCCTCGCGCTCTTCGGGCTTTCGGCCACGAAGGGCGCGGTGACCCCGGTGTACGTCGCCACCTCGCCCCAGGTCGAGGGCACGACCGGCGAATACTTCGTGAAGTCCCGCGCGGCCCGTTCTTCCCGGGAATCGTACGACGACGCGCTTGCGCGGAAGCTCTGGGACGTCTGCTCCGAAAAGGTCGGACTTCCCCCGTAGCGGAATCCCGGACACCCTCTAAGTAGGGTCCCGGCGTTCCCTGTCGGATGCTCGCCCGGGCGACCGCCGTGCTCCTGACGGTGGGATTGCTGTTCCTGCTTCCCGCGGCCGTCCCCGGCGGCACGACTCCGTCGGCCCGGGCTGCCGCGCTCCCCACCGCCCCTCTCACCACGGCTTCGGCCGGCCCCGCGTCCCTTCCTCCCGTCGAACCGCTCCGCGGGCTCCTCCAGCACAACCTGACGGGACCCTCGGCCGCCCCGAGCGCCGCCCCGCCGATCTCGGCGTACCAGGAGACCCAGCCGCCCCCGGTCCCGAGCACGACCCCCACCGTCGTGTCGGTCATCTCGAACGGCCGCGGGTGCTGCTACTACGTCAACCGGACCCCCGCGGGGGGCCCGTGGGACTCGGTCGTGCTCAGCTACACTGGGACGGCCGTGAACGGGGTCTACGACTCGTCGTACCGGGCGTACGTCGGCGGCGCCGAGGTGCTGTTCGGGACGACGCCCGAGTACGGGACCTGGAACGTCCTCGACAACATCACCGAGTACGAGAGCCTCCTCGAGCCGGGGGCGAACTTCACGTTCATCCTGAGCGCCGCGCTCGTGGGCGGATACTTCGTCACGAACATCTCGCTCCTGTTCTACCCCCCGCCCGCCGGCGGACCCGTCCCGGTCGAGCCAACGAAGGTCGTCCCGCTCTGGTCGCTCCAGTTCGTCAAGCCGACGTCGCCGTCCATCGCGGCGAACGCCACCATCCCGTCGAACGCATCGGCCGTGACCCTCGAGCTGTGGTCGTACGGCTTCCAGTCCGACGAGTTCTGGTGGGCCGCCTCCTCCCCCGCCCGCTCGGTCGACATCCACCTCGACGGCTCGCCGTTCGCCTCGGTGTACCCGTTCTCGTACGTGAATACGGGCGGCGTCGACCTGTTCCTCTGGCGGCCGATCCCGGCGGCGTTCACCCTGAGCGACCGGCCGTACCACGTCAACCTCACCGGGGCGCTGGGCGCCCTCGAGGGGGCCCACACCTACACCGCCAGCATCGGCGGTCGGGAGGCGAACAGCGACTGGCTCGTCGAAGGGTCGATGCTCGTCTGGACCAACTCGACCGTCCAATCGGCGAGCCTGACCTCCCGAAGCGCCACGCTCGCGTCGTTCGGAACGAGCGGGTCGACCGAGTCGTCGTTCACGGCCTTCCAGTACAACTCCACGATCGCCACGACCGCGGGGAACGTGCAGGTCGCCTCCACGGGCGCCGGGACATTCGCCGAATCGGTGAAGTCGACCACCGCACCGGCGAACGGCACCTCCTGGGAGAACGTCAGCCAGAATTCCCGGATGCTGGACACGACGACCGCCGTCGGACCGAACGGGACGACGTACGCGAACTCCTCCCGGGACTTCGTGATGGCGACGAACCTCGGCTCCCAGTTCGTCGTCACGAAGACGACCGGCGGGACGTACCCGATCACGGGGAACGCGACCACGTCGATGCTGGCCGTCCAGCAGCAGTGGACCGAGGTCGTATCGACCCAAGGTCACGACCCATTCACCGGCACGAGGGTGGCGACGAGCGACTCGGTCGACGACGAGGTCACGGGGGCGAACGGCATCTGGGACGCCGTCGAGACGATCCCGTCGTCCGGCGCCTCGCCGACGATCGTCTCGATCGGCTTCGTCCAGTCCGCGACGCCGAAGTACACGACGGAGACGGTCGCCGGCGCGCCCGGGACCTCGAGCTACTCGCACCTGATGGTCGGATCGGATTTCGCGCCGACGAACGCGAACGGCGCCGAGACGATCCTCGAAAACCTCTGGCAGACGACCCCGATCCCGCTCGTCGGCGCCGTCGCGGCGACACCGGACCCGGTCGACGTGGGCGAGACGCTCGCGGTCACCGCGGTCGCCCACGGGGGCGGCGGGGTCTATTCGTACGGGTGGTCGGGGCTCCCTCCGGGGTGCGCGCCGTCGAACTCGTCGGTCGTCAGCTGCCAGCCGACGCAACCCGGGCTGACCCGGCCGGTGGTGACGGTCCGCGACTCCTTGGGGGACCAGGCGGTCTCGGCTCCGGCGACGCTCGTCGTCTCCCCGGCGCTTGACGTCCGGGCCACTCCATCGGCGTTGGGGGTCGACGTGGGCGGGTCCCTCTCGTTCTCCGCCGCGATCGCCGGCGGGACCCCGCCGTACAGCTGCTCGTGGACGCTCCCGGGCGGGTTCCCCACGATGCACAACTGCACCGCACCGGTCCCCGCGTCCCCGAGCACCGCGGGCACCGTGAACGCGACCGTCTCGGTCGCCGATGCGTCGGGCGCGGTCGCGAACGCCACGAGCCCCACGGTCCGGGTGGCCGGACCGCTCGTCCTCTACCTCACCCGGGCGTCGAACGCGTCCGCTCCGCACGTCGGGGCGCCGACGACGTTCACGGTCACCGTCTCCGGCGGCACGCCGCCCGTCGCGCTCACCTGGTTCGAGGGCGGGGCAGTCGTGCCCGGCTTCAACGGAACGACCCTCGCGTGGACACCGAACGCGACCGGGAACCTCTCCGTCTCCGTCCTCGCGGTCGACGGCAGCGGAGCCTCCGCCCGCAGCAACCTCGTCGCCCTCACCGTCGGGACCTCGCCGGGATCCGGGAGCGGGAACGGTTCGACAACGGCCCCGAACGAGTTCGGGGCGACGTTCTGGGCCGCCGTCGCGCTGGCGGCGCTGGCCGGGGTGGAAGCGGTGCTGCTCCTCGCCACCCGCCGTCCCCGGCGCCCGGCGCGCCCGCGCCCACCCGAGTCCGCGACCTAGGCGTCGGCGCCCGCGCCGACGACGGAGCGCTCGACGCGGTGGCCGGCGGCGACGCGGACCTTCGGGCCGAGCAGCGCGCCGACGACCGTGGCGTTCGCTCCGATGACGACGCCGTCCATCAGGACCGAATTCTCGACGTGGGCGCCCGGTTCGACGACGACGCCGTCCGAGAGGGTCACGTACGGCCCGAACCTCGCGCCGCGTGCTTCGACGTCCTTCCCGACGGCGACCGGTCCACGGCCGTGGGCGCCGGCCGGGAGGGCGCCAGGGCCTCCCCGCCCCCCGTCGAACAATAGCTGCTGGGAGTGGAGGAGCCGGTCCGGGGTCCCGGCGTCCTCCCAGTACCCGGTGGAGCGGAAGCCGTAGACGCCGCGGCGGAGAAGCCCGGGCATCACGTCCTTCTCGAGGCTCACCGGTCGGCCTCTCGGGATCGCCTCGAGGACGGCCTCGGACCAGACGTGGACGCCGGCGTTGATCCAATGCGACGGCGCGTCGACCGGCTCGGGTTTCTCGACGAACCGCTCGATCCGGTCGTCTCCGGAAAGCGCCGCGACCCCGTACGGCCGCGTGTCCTCCACCTCGTGGAGCAGCATCGTCCCGAACGCCCGCTTCGCCCGATGGAAGGCGAGGAGCGCCCCGACGTCCGCGTCGCAGATCACGTCGGAGTTGAGGAGGACGAACGGGTCGCCGATCCCCTCGCCGGCGTTCCGCATCCCGCCGCCGGTGCCGAGCGGCTCGGCCTCCGCGACGGTGGTCACCTGGAGGCCCGGGACCGGATGGTCGCGGACGTACGACGCGACGACGTCGGCCTTGTAGCCCGTGGCGAACACCGCGTGGTCGACCTCGCGAGGGAGCAGGTCGAGGACGTGGTACAGCATCGGCTTGCCGGCGATCGGGATCAGCTGCTTCGGCAGGTCGTACGTCAGCGGACGGAGTCGGGTCCCGAAGCCGCCGATCAGGACGAGGGCGCGCATGCTCCTCGCCGCCCGAGCCCCCCTCGGGATTAACGGTTCCGGCGCCGGTCCGGAGGCCCTACAACCCGGGGGGCGGCCGGCCGCGCTCGGTCGCGCTCGCGTACTCGCGCTCCACGAGCGTCTTCAGGAGCTTCGCCGGGCTCCCCCAGATGGTGACGCGGCTGAGGCGACCCGCCGCGCGCCCGACGCCGAGCGCAACGATGACGCCCCGCTCCCGGTACCGGAACGGCTGCATCGGCGTGCCGTTCCACCGGGCGACCAGGTTCGCCGCGGCCACGGGAGCCTCGGCGAGGGCGGCCTGGGCCGTGCTCGGCGCCACGAGGTGCGTGACCGGGTCCTCGAACTCGACGGCGTCGCCGACGCCGAACACCCCGGGCCGTCCGATGAGCTCGAGGTGCTCGGTGACCTTCAGCCGGCCGCCGCGGGCGTGGGGCCCCGGGAGCGACTTCACGACGTCAGGGGCCTGGACGCCGGCGGCCCACACCGCGAGGTCGAACGGGATCTCCGAGCCGTCGTCGAGGATCGCCACGTTCGACCGGACCTCCCGCACGTTGAGCCCCTCGTGGAGGACGACCCCGGCCTCGTAGAGGAGCCGCCGGGCGTGCCGGACGAGCCCCTCCGGCAGGCCGGCGAGGAACGGAAGCGCTCCGCAGATCACGACCACCTCCGGGGGCCGGGCGAGCGGCCCGGCGACTCGTCGCCAGTCGGCCGTCGCGATCTCCGCCGCGACCTCGGTGCCGGTCGACCCGCCACCGATGACCACGACCCGGGGATGTCGGGCGGCGGGCAACGCCGAGGACCGGGCCTCGAGGTCCCGGAGCGCGCCGGCGAGCCGAACGGCGCCGCTGTACCGGTATACCTGGTAGGTGTGGTCCTCCGCCCCTTGGACCCCGTAGAACGCCGCGACGTTCCCGAGGCAGATGGCGAGGCTCCGGTATGGGAGGCGCTCTTCCCCGAGGGCGACCGTCTGCCCGTCGAGGTCGACCCCGGTGACCGCCCCTTGGCGGAAGGTGATCCCGTCCTTCCGCACGAGCTCCTCGATCGGCAGCGTGAATCGGCGGACAGCGCCGGCGGCCCCGGCGAGCGCCGCGACCTCGTACAGCTCCGTGCGCAGCACGTGGACGGGGCTCCGGTCGACGAGCACCACCGGGATCGAGCGCCGGCTACGACGGCGCACCTCGTGCGCGACGCGGAGCCCCGCGTACCCCGCCCCCAGAACGACCGCGGCTCCCTCCGAGGCTCCGGCCTCCGTCACGACGAACGCCGCAATCCGAGCGGGACCTTCATCTTTCCCCGGCCCGTTGGCGGCCAGGGGTCACGGGACCTTTCGGGCCTCAAAGCATGAGCTCGCACGCCGTCACTTTCGACCTCTGGCACACCTTGCTCGACCTCGCGCCGTTCGCCGAAAGCGAGTACATGCATCGGCAGTGGGCCCTCGGCGGGGAGTGCGTCGAGACCGCGCCGTCGGGTCCCCTCGCCGCGGACGCCGCCGCCCCGCTCGAGCCCTGGGCGGCGTTCCGTCGGGCGTACGAGGAGACGGTCACCGCCGCTCGGAACGGGTCGAGCATCTCGCCCGCCGGCCAACTGGCGCGGGCCGGTGCGCTCGCCGGCCGCCGACCCGACCCCGATGCCTATCGACGGAAGCTCGAACGCCTGGTCGCCGACACGCCGTTTCGGGTCGTGCGCGGGGCCAAGGGCGTCCTCGAGTCGCTCCGGATGTACGGCTGCCGCCTCGCGATCATCTCGAACACGATCGGGGAACCCGGGCGATTGTTCGCGCCGATCCTGAAGTCGCACGGCCTCCTTCCGTCGTTCGACGCGCTCGTCTGGTCGGACGAGCATCCGTGGGCGAAGCCCGCGCCGCAGCTGTTCGGTTACGCGCTCGGAAAGCTGGGCGCCGAGCCCGGCAACGCCATCCACGTCGGCGACGGGGCGTCGGACATCGTCGGCGCCCAGGGCGCCGGCTACCGGGCGACGATCCTGTTCGAGGGCAGCACCGAGTACGCCCCGGAGTACCGAACCCTGTTCGCCCCGGGCTCAGCGACCAAGCTCGAGCCGTCGTACCGCGCCCGGCGTCTCGACGAGATCCCTGGACTCGTCCACCGCGTGTTCGGATTCCGGGGGACTCCCCACTAGGAGGCGGACCGGCCCCCGGCCGCTCCGACCGGCGCGGACGGCGGGGTCGGGGCCGCGAAGTGGGCCCGTAGGCGCCAACCGAGGAAGAGAACGATCGCGACGACCGGGATGGCGCCGAAATCGCCCGCGGCTCCGTAGGCGAGGGCGAGCACGATCAGGAGGGACAGGCAACCGAGGATCAGGTCGAGCTGGCAGCGCGGCAGTTGGAACGCCTCGCGGTGCCGCGCGACGTACGCCCCGAACCCGAGACACCAGAGGAACAATCCGGCCACGATCGCGGCCGGAAGGGGAACGAGCCGGGGGGCGACCCACGCGAGACCGAAGAACCCGAACACGAACAGGACCCCGAGGGCGAACGGCGCGATTCGGGGGACGAACCGGGCCCGACCGAGGTTGAGGTCCCCCATCGCGGCGGGGACCCGCCGGGCCGCCACGACGAGGCCCGCGACCACCGCCAGAGCCGCCACGAGGAGGGGGGCGGTGGGCGTCTCCGACGGATGGAACAGGACGAACATCGCCAGGACGGTGAGGACGAACGTCGCAATCACGAACCCGAGCGCTCGTCCGGTCGGGAGGAACGATCGGCCCCGGGTCCCGGGGTACAGGAGTCCGACGACGGCGATCGGGAGCGCGATGCTGTAGATGGCGTGGAAGAGGGCGAGTTCGACCGCCCACACCCAGTTGACGCCCGCGAAGTGGCCGAAGACGCCGAGGTAGCCAACGCCCGCGGGGCCGAAGAACGTCTTCGTGCCAATCCCTTCCTCGAGGATCCCATAGGCGGTCCCCAAGAGCAGCACCGTCGGCCAGCCCTTGTTCCATCGGACGGCCGCCTCCCGGACGATCAGGACTCCCGCGCCGTACAATCCGATGAGGAACACCGCGCTCACCGGGTCGAGCAACGGAACGAGGACCGGGGTCGAGCCCGTCAGGAACTCCGCGAACGTGATCGACGTGAGGATCAGGACGATCCACGGAAGGTTGCGCGCGAGGATGGCCGGCAACCGGGGGAGGGTGAGGACGCTGGCCGCCGGCGGGTTCGGAGGGGCGGCGGGTAGCGAGCTGGTCACGGTAGGCAAGTTTCCGGGGGCCGGGTATTAGAACCCCGCGGGAACATTCGGCCGTCGGCCAACGCGGACGTCCGGCTCGGGGCCGCGCGGGATCGAGGAGGGGGCGCTAGCTTTCGTTCGCCGAGGGAGAGAGCTGAGGGAGGGAATCGAACCCCCAGGAATCGGATCTGCAGTCCGACGCATTAACCATTCTGCCACCTCAGCGTGGTCGGCGGAGAGAGGTCACGCGATAAAAGGCGAGAGGGGCTAGATCGCGCGGAACCCACGACGGGCCCGTCGGGCGACGGTGCGAACCGCCAGTCGGGCCATCTCGCCGTAGCCGAGCGATACGCCCCCGGACCGCGTCGCCTTGCGCCGGATCGCGTCGAGGAGGTCCTCGAGCCGGTCGACGCCGGCCGGGAACTCCGTGAAGCCCCGTCCGACTCCACCGGCATCGTGCGCGTCGCTACCCCCGGTCGCGCCGAGCGAGCGTTCGGCCGCGATGCGGGCAGCGCGCGCGTTGGCGACCGCGAGGTTGTGGCCATTGTGCGTCTCGAGCGCCGGGACGCGGAGCTCCGACGCCACACGGCGACCGATCCCGTGCGCATGGCGGGCGGGATGGGCGGGGACGGCCACCCCCCCGTGCGCCTCCACCCACTCCACGGTCTCCGCGACGGGCCGACGGAGGGGCGGGACCTCGGCGATCCCGAACGCGAGGAGGTGGCCTTCGTGGGTCGAGACCTCCATCCCGGGTAGGAAGCGATATTGCGGGTATTGCTCGGCCAGCGCTCTCAGCGAACTGTGGCCAGCCACCGTGTTGTGGTCGGTCAGGGCGAATCCGTTCAGGCCCGTCGGCGCCAGCCGCTCCACCGCCTCGGCGAGCCTCAGCCGGGAGTCCGGCGAATAGGTGCTGTGGAGGTGGAGGTCGAGTCGGAGGACTCCGGTCATCGGACCCGGGTTCCCGGGGCCGCGGCCGCGGGCGCCTGGAGCCAGTGGGCGTCGTCGAACGCCAACACGGACCCCTCGGCGGCGTCGGCGGAGGCGAGCCGTACGACGACTGCCGCCCCGGCCGGAACGGGCCGGTCGACGACGACCGACCGGGTCGTGGTGACGACGGGGCCTCCGGAGGGTGCGGGGCTCTCGCCACGTCCGACCAGGAGCGGGGTCGACTCGAACTCGGCGTAAGCGATCGGACGGGCCGGACTGCCCGGTGGAAGAAGTCCCTGGCCCGGCTCGACGCCCTCCGGGATCTCCAGGAGGACCGCCTTCCCTCCCACGTCGGCCGCGAGGATCATACCCTGGCTCGTCACGCGCCGGATCGTCCGCGGTTCCAGGTTGGCCAGGAGGGCGACGCGACGTCCCTTGAGCTGCTCGGGCACGTAGGAGTCCCGCAGGCCGGCGACCACAGTTCTCGGCCGGGCCTCGCCGGCCTCGACGGTCAGAACGTACAGGCGGTCGGCCGACGGGTGATTCTCCACGTGGACCACGCGCGCCGCCCGAATGTCGAGGGGCGGCAGGCCCTCTCCCTCCGGCCGAGCCGGCGCCGCGGCTGCGGCGGTCGCCGCCGGGCCCGCGGGCCGTTTCTGCTCGAGTCGGGGGAATAGAGGGCGCACCTCGCCGAGGGTCTGCCCAGGGTTCAGGGGCTGCGCGACCGACTCCCAATCCCCCCGGGTCGGTCCCTCGGAGTAGCCGAGCGACCGGAAGAGGTCCGTCGACGAGAACGGGAGGAACGGGGCGAGCCAGACCGCGGCGGTCTTCAGCAGCCAGAGCCCCTCGGTCACCGTCTGGCGACGCGCCGGTTCCTCCGACGCCCACGGCTTCGCCTCGTGGAACCGTCGGTTGCCTTCCCGGACCTCGGCGAGGACGAGCTCGAGCGCCTCCTTCAGTCGCACGGCTTCGAGCTCGCCGGTGATGGCCGCGTGGGCGGCCCGGATCCGCCGGCCGACCTCGGACTCCTCGGGCGACCATCCGTCGGGTGGGGTCGGCACGACCCCGCCGTACCGGTCCCGGACGAGCACGAGGAGCCGCTGCGCGAGGTTCCCGTACTGGTTCGCCAGGATCTCGTCGTGCACCCGCTCGAACTCCCCCCAGTCGAGCTCGGTGTCGTGGTTCTGGGGGGCGAGGAGCGCCGCGTAGAACCGGATCGTGTCGGGGGAGTACCGTTCGAGGAGCGACGGGAGGAACGCCTCCTGCTCGCGGGTCCGGGACTTCGAGACCTTGGCGCCCCCGAGCGTCATCCACTCGTTCGCGGGCACGTCGTACGGCAGGTGCCAGCCGCCGACGCCGAGGAGCATCGATGGCCAGACGATCGTGTGATGGAACTTGTTGTCCTTCCCGACGAAGTAGTAGTGGCGGCTCGGCTCGCGCGCGTCCCAGTAGGAGCGCCAGGCTTCCGGGCGGCCCGCCCGGATCGCCCACTCCTGCGAGGCGGAGAGGTAGCCGACGAGCGCCTCGAACCAGACGTAGATCCGCTTCGACTCGTACCCCTCGAGAGGGATCGTCACGCCCCAGTCGAGGTCGCGGGTGATCGGCGTCGGGTGGAGCCCCTCCTTCAGGAAGTTCTCCGCGACGTGGAGGACGCTCGGCCGCCAATGGGGCCCCTCGCGGGCGATGTACTCCGCGAGCTTCGGCTGCAGCCGGTCGAGCTCGAGATAGAAGTGCTCCGACGGCCGGAACTCGGCGGGCGTCCCGTCGAGGACGCACTTCGGGGAGCCGAGCTGACCGGCCTCGAGCGGGCGCCCGCAATTGTCGCACTCGTCGCCTCGGGCCTTCTCGAACCCACAGTGGGGGCACGTCCCCTCGAGGTACCGGTCCGGGAGGAACCGCCGGTCGGTCGGACAGTACGCCGCGTCGGCGGTCCGACGGCGGATGTACCCGCCCTCGAGCAGCGAGAGGAACACCTCGTGAACGTTGCGCTCGTGGAGCACATTGTGGGTGGTCGTGAACACGTCGAAGGAGACCCCGAGCCGCGTCAGCGCCGAGGAGTTCACGGCGTGGAACCGGTCCGCGAGCGCGGCGGGGGTCTCCCCGGCTTTCTCGGCGGCGACGAGGATCGGCGTGCCGTGCATGTCCGAGCCCGAGACCATCAGGACCTGGTCGTCGCGAAGTCGGTGGTACCGGGCGAAGATGTCGGCCGGGACGTAGGTGCTGGCGAGGTGGCCGAGATGCTGAGGCCCGTTGGCGTACGGCCACGAGACCCCGATGAAGATCCGCGCCATCGGCCCCCCGATGGCATCGAGCCGGGCGGCGTCTAAACGGTTGGCGGAGCGGCGTCGCCCGGGGGTCTTTATCGGTCGCGGCCACTCCCGGGCCCCGATGGCCGAGCGGGAACCTCCGATGACCCGGCCGTCAATCCCCGCGGCCGACGCCCTGATCGGCGTGAAGCGGCCGGTCCTCACGCACGGCTACGTCGTCCTCGTCGACTACATGGGCGGCGACGCGGCGATCGTGCAGGCCGCCCGGGTCTCCTACGGGGCCGGGACGAAGAGCGTCCGGGACGACCGGGGGCTGGTTCGGTATCTGATGCGCCACCGGCACACGACGCCGTTCGAGATGGTCGAGCTGAAGTTTCTGATCCGGCTTCCGATCTACGTCGCCCGCCAGATGATCCGGCACCGAACGGCCAATGTGAATGAGTACTCTCAAAGATATTCAATCGTACCAGACCAATTCGACCTCCCCAACGTCGACGACATCCGGGAGCAGTCCAAACGGAACCGGCAGGGCCGGGGCGACCCTCTCCCGGCGGGAGTCGCCGAGAAGTTCCGCGCCGACCTTGAGCGGGTATCGACCGAGGCGTACTCGGCCTACTCGGCCGCCCTCGCCGCGGGGGTCGCCCGGGAGACCGCGCGGCTCGTCCTCCCCCTCGCCTACTACACCGAGTGGTACTGGAAGACCGACCTCCACAACCTGTTCCACTTCCTGTCGCTCCGACTCGACCCGCATGCCCAGGAGGAGATCCGCCGGTATGCGGCCGAGCTGAGCGCGATCGCCCACGCGGTCGCCCCGGTCGCGACGGAGGCGTTCGAGGAGTTCCAGCTCCAGGGGCTCGACCTGAGCCGCCGGGAGCAGCGGGCGATCCGGGCGCTCCTGGACGGCTCGACGCCCGAAGCGGCGTGCGCCTCGGCCGGCCTGCCCTTGCAGCGCGAGGACGGCAAGCCGATGTCGACCGGCGAGGGCGTCGAGTTCCTCGCCAAGCTGGAGCGGATCCGGGCCGCCGACTGAGGGCCGGGCGATCCGCCGAACGGATCCTACGGTCTCCGACCCTTCCGGGAACCGGATCCGCCGATTAGGCCCACGTGGAGGTCCATGACGTTCGTTCCGGTCGGCCCCGTCCGAACGAGGCCGTCGAGACGCTCGAGCGCGTCGTACGCGGATTGCTGGGCGAGAGCGGTGGGGACATGGATGCCGAGCCGGGTCGCCCGGTCGGCGGTGTCCCCGTCCACTTGGCCACCGGCCGCGTCCGTGGGGCCGTCGATGCCGTCGGTCCCAATGGACAGTACGGTCGTCCCCCGACGTCCCTCGAGGGCGAGCGCGGCCGCGAGCGCGAACTGTTGATTGCGTCCCCCCTTTCCCGAATGGGCGGAAAGGGCGACGGTCGTCTCCCCGCCCGCCACGAGCGCCCGGCGGGCCGGTCCCCGAAGTTTCGAGAGGCGCTCGACGAACGCGAACGCTGCCAAGGCCGACTCCCCGGCCAGGTGGCCGGTGAGGGCGGTCGTTCGGTAGCCTCGTCGCCGAGCCTCGCGGGCCGCCCCGAGAACTGCCTGGCGATTGGTGGCCACGAGTTGGAAGCGGCCTCGCCGGAAGGTCGCGGCTCCGGGCTTCGGAGTCTCGGGCCATCGACCCGCGGCCCCCTCGCGGAGGTGCTCGACCACGTCGGGTGGGAGTCGGTCGACGAGCCGGTGCCGGTCGATTGCGACGATAGCGTCGGCGAAGGTCGTCGGGTCCGGGACCGTCGGGCCGCTCGCGATGTCTTCCGGCCGGTCGCCGACGACGTCCGAGACGGCGAGAGTCAGGAACCGTCCCGCTCCGGTCGCGGTCGCCAGCCGTCCGCCCTTGAGGGCGGAGATGTGGCGCCGCACGACGTTCACGGCGTCGATGGGTGCGCCCGAGGCGAGCAACGCCTCGTTCGTCCGTCGCACGCTGCTCAGGCCGAGTCCGCCCGCCGGAGCTTCGGCCAGCGTCGACCCGCCCCCCGAGATCAAGAAGGCGACCCGGTCCGCCGGGGCCAACTCGGTGACGTACTCCAGGAGGGCCGCACCCGCCCGAAAGCTCGCCGACGTCGGGAGCGGATGGCTCCCGACCAGCACCGCGACGCCCTCGGCGAGCGGCGGTACGGGCTCGGGTACCACGGCGAGGCCCCCCGCCAGCCGGCCGCGGAGGTGCTCCGCGGCGGCGCGGACCATCGCCGGCGCTCCCTTTCCGACGGCGACCACGTGGACGGACGCGCGACGTGCGCCGAGCCACCGGTCGACGGCCGCGTTCCGGAACGCGGTGCGGACCGCCCGCCCAGGTTCGACCGCTCCGATGCCCGCCTCGGCGATCGCAAGCGCATCAGAATCGAGGGGCATTCCCCGCCTCCAGGGTGAACCCGGGGACGGGGGAGAACGAGGGCGCGAGCCCGCCGAATCGCTCGGGGAGTACGGGCGCGAGCGCCTCCCGGGCCCGCCCGGATTCGGGGTCGACGATCAACTCGGCGAGCCGTCGGGCGGCGCCTCCGCTCCGCATAACGCCAAAGCCGTTGAACCCGGTGATGGCGTACAAGGACCGCTCGGGGTCGACCGGGCCGATGCACGGGCGCCGGTCGAGGGTGGCGGTGCAGACGCCCGCCCAGGCGCCGACGACCTCGCTCTCGCCCCATCCGGGGATCCACGTGCCGAGGCCCTCGGCGAGATGCGCGAGGAACGACGCATCCGCCCCGGCGACGAATCGCTCGGGGTCCGTCTCGAACCACTCGGTCCCGTCTCCGGCGAGGATCCGGCCGTTCGACTCGGGCCGGGCGTACACATCCGTGTCCAGGTCATGTAGGGAGACCCCGGCGCCCTTCGGGGCGGGACCCGACGGACGGAGGACGGCGGCCTGGGTCCGGTAGGGGGTGAGCGGGAGGGGACGGCCCAAACCGAGCAACAGCTGCTTCGACCAGGCGCCCGCGGCCACGACGAGGTTCCGTGCGCGAATTTCATCGGTGCCGGACCGGACGGTCCACCCGCCGCCCTCGTAGGCCGGTACGGGGACCGGCGCCCCGAACGCGGCGGCGGCCCCGCGTCCCTGCGCGGCCTCGAGGTAGAGCGTCGTGATGGTGCTCGGGGTCACGCAGGCGTCGGAGCGGCTCGCGATCGCCCCGAGGAGCCGGCCGAATTGTCCGCCGGGGAGCCAGTCGGTCAGTCGGTCCGCGTCGACCTCTTCGACGGGAACGCCCCAGCCGCGAAGCCGGACGACGGCCTGCCGGAGCGCGTCCGCGATCACCGGCTGGGTCGTGAGCCGCACGAACGGGACCTCGCGGAACGTCTCGGGGTCGCCCCGGGCGAGAGCCCGGTACTCCTCGCGGCTCTCCCGCGTGACGAGGACGTCCCAATCGTTCCACAGCTGCTCGGTGACGATCCCGGCCGCGCGCCCGCTCGCCCCCGCCGCCGGGGTTCTCGGGTCGACGACCGTGACCGTGAGCGACCGTCGGGTCAGGTGGTCGGCGAGGGCGGCCCCGGCGATCCCCGCCCCGAGGATGACGACGTCGCGGGGCCCCTCGACCACGGTGCCCGAAGGCGCCGCCGGCTAATATTGGGGCTTCGCGCGCTGGTACGCGTCCCGGAGCGCCTGTGTGTCGACGTGGGTGTAGATCTGGGTCGTCGCGACCGAGGCGTGGCCGAGAAGCTTCTGGATGTACCGGATGTCGCAGCCGCGCGAGAGGAGCGCGGTCGCGAGCGTGTGGCGGAGCATGTGGGGCGTCACGCGTCGGGGGATCGCCGCGTCTCGGGCCGCCCGTCGGACAATGCGCTCGATGGTGACCGGACCGACGGGGAACATGCGCGTCGACCCCTCGCCCGCGAGCGCGCGCTCGGTCAGGTACCGGTCGATCGCCGCCCGGGTCTTCTCCTCGAGGACGACCTCCCGGTCCTTGTCGCCCTTGCCGGAGCGGACGTGGAGGAGGTTGCGGGTCAGCTCGAGGTCCTCGAGCCCCAGGTTGGAGAGTTCGCTGACCCGGAGGCCGCAGAAGGCGAGCACGTGGACGATCGCGGAATCCCGCGGGGAATCCTGCACCGCGTCGAACAGCCGGTGGGTCTCGTCCTCGGAGAGGTAGTGCGGGAGGCGCTCCGGGCGCCGAGGGGCCTCCATTCCTTCGGCGGCCGCGAGGCCGAACGTCCGGAACAGGCACGTCAATCCCCGGACGGTCGTGTAGAGGGAGTTCTTCGAGTAGTGCCGGTTCAGGACGAGGTACTCCCGGAACGCTTCGAGGTCGCGCTTCGTCGCCTCCTCGAGGGGCTTGTGCGTGTAGGTGAGGAACGTCCGGGCGATGTGCCCGTACTGCTTCACCGTGCACGGGCTCCGCTCCTGGCTCTGCAGGATCCGCTGGAACCGTCCGACCATCTCATCGACGGTGAACGTCGGTTCCGGGGCGACGCCGGCCGCCCCATGGCCCCGCCCGCGCGGCGCCGGAGAGCGCTCGCGCGACTCCGAGGAGGCCATCGAATGGTCGTTGGCCGGGATGGGCCTAATTAATGGTTGACCCGCATCCGAATGTTTTCGCTCGTTCCTCAAGTACGCGCGTCGCTCTCGAGCGTCGTGCGGTGCGACCGGTGCGACCGGACGGCGGTCGTCGACCGCCCGTACGCCGGCGACCACCTGTGCGACGTCCACCTGGCGGACACGGTCCGGCTCCGGTTCCGCCGCGCGATGCACCGGCAGCTTCCGCGATTCCGGACCGGCACCGTCGCGGTCGCCCTGTCGGGCGGCAAGGATTCGGCGACCGCGCTCGCCCTGACCCACGCCTACTTCGGCCGGCGACCGACCGTCGAGGTCGTGGCCATCTCGGTGGATGAGGGGATCCGCGGCTACCGGTCGAAGACGCTCGGGGCGGCGAGCGACCTGACCCGTTCCCTGGGAGTTCGACACGTGGTCGTCCGCGCGCGAAAGGAGCTCGGCACGACCACCGACGCCGCGGCGAAGCGCCTCGGCGGGATCGCCCCGTGCTCGTTCTGCGGCGTCTGGCGCCGCCAGCTGCTCAACCGGGCGGCCCGGAACGCCGGCGCGGACGCCCTCGTCCTCGGGTTCAACCTCGACGACCTTGCGCAGACCGTGCTGATGAACGTCGCGCGGGCCGACGTGGCCCGGCTCGGCCGGATGGCGCCCCACACGCGTCGGCAGACGGACCTCGTCCCCCGGATCGCCCCGCTCGCCGACGTGCCCGAACGAGAAGTGTACCTGTACGCGACGGCCGCCGGCCTGCCGTTCGACCACGGGGAGTGCCCGCACGCCGGGCTCGCGAGCCGCAACGTCTTCCGGGATGTCGTCTGGCGACTCGAGGAGTCGATCCCGGGCACCCGGCAGGCGCTCCTCCGCAGCCGGGAGACGATCGTCGACCTCCTCGCCGTCGGGACCGCCGAGTCGGCCCCCGCGCGCTGCGACGAGTGCGGGGAGCCGTCGACCGGGCCCCGATGCCGCGCCTGCGAATACCGCCGCGCGGTCGCCGGACCCGTTATGGGGTCCGCCGCCTCGTGAGCGGCGTGGCTCCCGCCGACCCGAACGTCTTGGACAGCGACCCGCGAAGGTCGGTCCAGCGACGCGTCTTCGTCGCCGGCGCGGGGATCATGGGAAGCGGCATTGCCGCCCAAGCTGCGCTCGCCGGCTACGCCGTCACGCTCGAGGACGTCAACGAGGAGCTCGCCCGGCGGGGCCTCGAGAACGCAAAGCGCGCGCTCGATTCGGCCGCCAAGCGCGGCTCCATCGGAGCCGCGAGCGTCCCCGAGGCGCTCGCCCGGATCGACGTCGCCATCGGACTCCGCCGGGCGGACACCGCCGAGATCGTCGTCGAAGCGGCGCCCGAACGACTCGACCTGAAGCGGGCCCTCTTCACGGAACTCGACACGGTCGCCCGACCGGAAGCGGTGCTCGCGACGAACACGTCGTCGCTGCCCGTCACCTCGATCGCCTCCGCGGTCCGTGACCCCGGACGGGTCGTCGGGATCCACTTCTTCAACCCGGTGCTCCAGATGGAGCTCGTCGAGGTGATCCCGGGGCAACGCACCCGCCCCGAGGTCGTCGCGACCGCCTCGGAGTTCGCGCGCTCCCTCGGGAAGACGGTCGTCACGTCCAAGGACACCCCCGGGTTCGTCACGACCCGGGCGCTCGCCGTCCTCGGGAACGAGGCGGCGTTCATGCTGTACGAGGGGATCGCGACAAAGGAGGAGATCGACACCGCCTACAAGCTCGGCTTCCACCACCCGATGGGGCCGTTCGAGCTGCTCGACCTCGTCGGCCTCGACACCGCGGTGGCGATCCTTGACGTCCTCTGGGACGGGTTCCGGGACCCGAAGTACCGGACCTGCCCGCTGCTGCGGTCGATGGTCGCGGCCGGCCAGCTCGGGCGGAAGTCCGGGTCGGGGTTCTACGAGTATCCGGCCCCGCCGGGCCGGACCTAGGGACCGATGCCCGGAGTTGGAGGGTTTGAGGACCTCCTCATCCTCGCGCTGGCGGCGTTGCTGCCAGCGCTCGTCTACCTGACCTGGGTCCGCCAGAGCGAGCGGCTCGGACGGGAGCCCTGGGGACTCCTCCTCCGCCTGTTCCTGTTCGGCGCGGTCGGCGCGACGTTCATCGCCGCGATCCTCGAGGTCGTCATCGTCGACTTGGGCTCCGCGATCTCCCAGAAGTACCCGGGTCCCGAGTTCGGGTTCCTGAACGGCGGCTCGACGGCCGGGGTGTTCTTGCTCGTCCTCGTCATCGCCCCGTTCGTCGAAGAGGGTCTGAAGGCCGGCGGCGTCATCCAGTACCGCTCGTCGATGCGCCGTCTCGCCGACGGGCCGGTGTTCGGGGCCGCGGTCGGGCTCGGGTTCGGGTTCTTCGAGACCCTCCTCTACGGGCTCGGAGCGTTCCTGACCGGGGGCCTCGTCGCCGGCCTCGCCCTCATCCTGATCCGGTCGATCTCCTCCGTGCTCTTGCACGGCAGCTCGACGGCGATGTTCGGCCGCGGCTACGCGGCGAACGCGTTCCAGGGGAGCCGCGGCGCGACGGGGGCGTACTTCCTCCTCGCGGTCGCGATGCACGCCTCGTTCAACGCGCTCGCCTCGCTCGGCCCGATCCTGACGGCGTTCCACGTCCCGAACGGGATCTCCCAGTACGGGGACGTCATCGGTCTCCTCGCGGCGATCGCGTTCGCCTTCGGGGCGATCGAGCACGTCCGCTCGGTGATCTCCCAGTCGGACTTCCCCGGCGCCGGTGCGGTCCACCCGAGGTACCGTCCGCCGCCCGCGCGGGCGCCCCAGCAGCAGAGCCAGCGGCGGCCGTGAGCGGCGACTACGACGTAGGCGGGGTCGGGGGCGGGTGGCCGCCGCGGCGGTTCCACGCCGAGTCTCCGATGTCCCGGTACAGGGCCGACGCCGTGTCCTCGGAGGCGGCGCTCCGGTCTCGCCCCGCGTCCCGGATCCGATCCTTCTTCAATAACCAGTAGTGGATCCGCCAGGTCTTCCCGCGCGAGACGGTCGCGTCCTCCTCCTCGCTCGTGAGGAGCCCCTCCTCCTCGAGCCGGTAGAACCGGTCGCGGTCGTCGCTGGAGAGCTTGTTGTCGAGCACGGTGTCGTCGAGCCCGAAGTAGCCGAGCACCATCCGGGCGGTCGGTACGGCCTCGTCGGCCGGCATCTTGCCGCGGGCGACGAGCGTACGCTCGATCGCGCGCACCAGCTCGGCCTCGCGAATCACGTCCACGGTCGTCGGACCCACTCTACCGGGATGGAAATAGGTTCGGTCAGCACTCGCACTCCCACAACGTCATCAGGGAGGCCTCGCATCCGCGTCCCGACGTGACCGACCCGGAGTTTCCGATAGGCCCCGACGTGCTCGAGCCGGCCCGCCGGGCGCTCGGGCGCGGCCTGTGCCCCGAGTGCTTCGGGCGGCTGTTCGGTCGAGCGGGTCACGGCCTCACGAATCCGGAGCGGGCGGCCCGGATCTCGGAAGCGCTCGGGCCGCTCGCCCGCGCGGACCTCTGCCCGGTCTGCGAGGGGGCGTTCGACCGCATCCCCGTCTGGGTGGAGCGGTGCGAGGGGGCCGGGGCCGACTACGAATGGGCGCGGTTCGCCTGCGGGTCCCGCTGGGACCCGGAGGCGCTCGCCCGGGAGGAGGCGCTCTGGCTCGCGGTGGGGACGAGCTCCGGCGAGAGCCTCCACAGCGCGTTCAACCGGGAGCTCGGCAAGCGGCTCGAGGCCGCGAGCGGAGCGGAAGCGACCACCGCTCGGCCGGAGGTCGTGTTCCTCGCGGACCTGCCGGTCGGCCGGGTCAGCCTCACCGTCATGCCGCTCTACTTCCGCGGCCGGTACCGGAAGCTCGACCGCACGCTTCCGCAGACCCGGTGGCCGTGCCGGTCGTGCCACGGCGTCGGCTGCGACCGGTGCGGCGGGACCGGGAAGACGTACCCGACCAGCGTCGAGGAGCTCGTCGCCGCGCCGTTCCTCCCGGCGACCGGCGCCGAGGGGACCCGGTTCCACGGGATGGGCCGGGAGGACATCGACGCCCGGATGCTCGGCCGGGGCCGACCGTTCGTGCTCGAGCTCCGCCGGCCGAAGCACCGGACGATCCGCCTCGCGGACGTGGTGGAGGAAGGGAACAAGGGGGCCACGGGCCGGGTCGAACTCCTCGACGTGGCGCCGACGGACGCCGCCGACGTCGTCCGCGTGAAGGAGGCGTTGCCGATGAAGAGCTACCGAGTCGGCGTCGCGGGCATCGTCGCGCTAGCAAATCTTAATGAAGCCCTGACGTTCGCAACGAGCCGAGCAATCGCCCAACGGACCCCGACGCGCGTCGCGCACCGGCGGGCCGACCGCGTTCGCACGCGTCGGATCGTCTCGGCGTCGATCGTCGAGGCGGCCGAGGGACGGTTCACGCTCGACCTGCGGGCCGAGGCCGGCACGTACATCAAGGAGTGGGTGGAAGGCGACGATGGAAGGACCGACCCAAGCCTCTCGGGGCTCCTCGGAGCGCCGCTGACCGTCGAGTTCCTCGACGTGCTCGATATCCACGACGAAGAAACGGGGCGATAGACGATGGTCAAGAGCTCGAAGGGATTCCGATCCCGCAGCCGCGGCACGTTCACCAAGGAGGTGCGCGAGCGCGGCATGCCGCCCGTCACGCGCTTCCTCCAAGAGTTCGCGATCGGCGAGAAGGTCCTCGTGGTCCTCGAGGCGTCCGACCCCCACGGCCAGCCCCACCCCCGCTACCAGGGGCGGACGTGCACGGTCGTCGCCAAGGTCGGCCGGGCGTACCGGATCGAGTTCCTCGACGGGCACAAGGCGAAGCAGTTGATCGCGAACCCCGTCCACCTGCGCCGCGCCGGCGGCGGAGCCAAGTAGATGCCCGACCCCGTACCCCTCTCCGACGTCCGCAAGATGCTCACCGAGGAGGCGGGGCGCCGGCCGCTCCCCCGCGAGGCGCTCCTCGCCCAGCAGCACTCCGAGCTGTTCGCGCCCCTCGACCCCGGCGACGTCCACAAGCTCGTCGCCGAGCTCCGCACCCTCCCGTTCATCGACGCCAACCTCGCCGTGAAGATCGCCGACATCCTCCCCCAGTACCCCGAGGAGGTCCGGCTCCTGTTCGCGAAGGAGCGGGTCGTCCTGGAGGAGGAGCAGCTGACCCGGCTGCTCGAGCTCGTCGCGCAGTACCGATGACCGGTCGGCCGCCCCATGGAGAACTACGTCTACGTCCTCGATTACCTGCCGTCCGGTCGGTCGACCGAGCGCGGCTTCCATAGGGAGCCCGTCGCCCTCGCCGTCGGCGAGACCGAGCTGAAGCTCCTCGAGATGCTCCCGAAGCCCGGGGTCCCCCTCGTCCCGGGCACCCGCGTCCCGGTCGTGCCGATCGAAGGCGCGGTCCCGCCGATCGACCACGTGCGGCGCCGCGTCGGCTACGAGGAGCTTACGAGCGCGGCGCGGACCGAGCTGCCGGGCGCCCTCGAGAAGATCGTCCTCGCCGACCCGGCGAAGTACCTGCGGTTCTTCAACGACTCCCCGTCGGTCTCGCGGCGGTTCCACCTCCTCGAGCTCCTGCCCGGGATCGGCAAGCGGACGATGCAGGCGATCGTGGAGGAGCGCAAGCGGGGCCCGTTCACCTCGTTCGCCGACCTCGAGGCCCGCCTCCACCTGAAGAGCCCCCAGATGCTGCTCGTCGGCCGGATCGAGGCCGAGCTCGAAGGTGTCGACGACAAGTACCGGCTCTTCGTCCCGGCGTAACCGGCCGGTCCCCGAGCCGGCCGAGGGGCCGCCGGAGAGTCCCGGCCAGGTCGCCCAGGCCCTGACGGAACTCGGCGTCCGACCGTCCCGCGGGCTCGGGCAATCGTTCCTGACCGACCCGTTCGTCGCCGACGCCGAGGCCGCGCTCGTCGACCGGCCGCTCACCGCCCCGGTCTGGGAGGTCGGCGGCGGGCTCGGCATCCTTACTGCGGCGCTGCTACGGCGCGGGTACTCGAACGTGACGGTCGTCGAGCTCGACGGACGGCTCGCGAAGCGCCTGACGAGGGAGTTCGCCGGGCGGGTCCGCGTCGTCGTCGGCGACGCGCTCGAGGTGCCGCTCGAGGGCGCCGAGGCGGTCGTCGGGAACCTTCCCTACTCCGCGGCGACCCCGATCCTGATCCGGCTCCTGAAGGCCCGGATCCCCCGGGTCGTCGCGATGGTCCAGGAGGAGGTCGCCGCCCGGATCGCCGCCCCGCCGGGCTCCCGGACGTACGGTCGGCTCAGCATCCTTTCCCAGATGTTCGCGGAGGTCGAGCTGTTCCGGCCGGTCGGAGCGGAGTCGTTCCACCCCCGTCCCGCGGTCGGGAGCCGGATCCTGACGCTCACCGCCCGTCCGGACCCGCTCGCGGTCCGGTCGGTCCCGAAGCTCGAGGCCGTCGTCCGGACCCTGTTCTCGTCCCGCCGCAAGCAGCTCGGCAACCTCCTGCCGAGGCTGACGAAAGCGCCCGAGGCGGCGGCGCGGACGGCGGGCTGGCCCGACGACTGGGCCATGCTCCGGCCGGAACGGCTTCCCCCCGAGGCGTTCTTCGCCCTCGCCAACACGCTTTCGTCGGCCGACTGAATCGACGAACGAGGCGACGAGCGTGCCATCGGACTCCGACCGACGGGACCTCCTCCTCCTCGTCCTCGTGGGTCTCGTCTGGGGTTCGGCCTACCCGGTGATCCGGTTCGGCATCCTCGCGGGGGCCACGCCCGTCGTCTTCGCGGACATCCGGTACGCCATTTCCGCGGCCTTGATCGCGGCCGTCGCCGCCGCGACCCGCGTCCACCGTCCCCCGTGGCGGTCGTTCGCCCTCTCGGCGCTCCTCGGCCTCCCCATCGTCGGGGTCTACGGGCTCCTCCTGTACCTGGGCGAGGCGTCGACCTCGGGCAATCTGTCGGCGATCCTGATCGCGGGAACGCCGTTCCTGACGGCGCTGTTCGCCCTGCGGGCCCTCCCGGGCGAATCGCTCGGACGCGCCGGGGCCGTCGGACTCCTCGTCGGCTTCCTCGGCGTCGTCCTGCTGGTCGTTCCGCCCCCCGGGATCGTGCTCGCCACGACGTTCTGGGGGCCGGTGGCCGTCCTCGGCGCCGCCGTCAGCGTGGCGTTCGGCACGGTCCTGTTGCGCCGGTACCGGCCCGAGGGCGAGACCCTCTGGGGGGTCTCGGTCCAATTCGCCGTCGCGACCGCGTTCCTGCTCGTCGTCCTGCCCGTCGTGGAGCCGCATCCGGCGTTCCCCGTGACCCGGAGCACCGTGTTCGCGCTCGCCTACCTCGTCCTGCTCCCGTCCCTCGTCGGCTACTCGATCTACTTCTACCTCCACCACCGGGTCGGTCCGTCGCGCGCGAACCTGGTCGCCTACGTCAACCCGGTCGCCGCGGTCCTGATCGGCACCCTCGCCTTCGCCGAGCCGTTCCAGGTCTGGGAGCTCGGGGGCTTTGCCCTCGTGGTGGTCGGCCTGACAATTCTCACCCGATACCGGCGAGCCCGTCCGAGCCCACCCGCCGGAGCTCCTCGGCCGTCGTCTTGAGCCGGACCGGCGGTCGGATCGCGGGTCGGAGCGGGTCCGCGCCTACCGATTGGGGCCGGCGAAGAACTTCGTCAGGTTGTCCCAGTAGTGGTCGAACCAGCCCTGGGTGATCCCGGGAAGGGCATCCTCGGGGACGCCCGTGTGGTCGAAGACGAGCTTCGTGCCCCCCTTCGTCTTCTCGAGCTCGAAATGGACGATTGAGTACACGCCGTCCTCCCAGTCGCTGATCCGCCACGCCTGGACGATCCGCCGGCCAGGAATCAACGAAACGTTCCGGCCTTCGATCGACCCGTCGAAACAGCGGAATTCGCCGCCCTCGACGGAGCTGATCTTCGCCGGCGCGCCGGTGAACTTCGCGTGCTCCTTGCTGACCATCAGGGCGTCGTAGACCCTCTTCGGCGTCGCGGCGAACGTGACCTCTTGGTGGACCGACCCCCACGTCATCGGCAGCTCCGGCCCTCGCGGGCCGGGCTCCCGACGGAGGCGCAATACTTAACCATTTGGTTTACTGTCGGGACCGAGGACCCATGGCGGCGGTGCTCGACGCGAGGCCGATGGCGAGCGACGACCTCGATGCGGTATTCCACGCGCTGTCCGACCGGACCCGCCGTTCGATCCTCCACCGGCTCGCCGACCGACCCGCCACGGTCGGCGACCTCGCGGGACCGTTTGCGATGTCGCTCCCGGCGGTCTCGAAGCACGTGAAGGTGCTCGAGAGCGCGGGCCTGATTTCCCGAACGGTCGAAGGACGGCTTCACCGGTGCTCGCTCGCCCCCGCGGCGCTGCGGACGGCCGACGACTGGCTCGCCCCGTACCGGGAGTTCTGGTCGGCGGAGTTCGAGTCGCTGGACCGTCACCTTCGGCAGGGTGTCTCGACCTCGCGCGACCGGTCGGCGCGCCGCACCCAAAGGAAAACGGTACGGGCGGCGACCCGCCGGGGTCGTTGAGCGGGGAGACGGCCCGGTCGATCCTCCCGCAAACCCTTTCGCGCCGAACCCAATCCGCCGGCCCTGGAGGCCCGCGCTCGTTGGCCCCGTCCAAATCCCGAGCCCCTGGTGGCTCGGCCACGGCGAAGGGCGGGAAGAAGCCCCCGGCGGCGACCAATGTGGACGAGTACCTGGCGCGGGTGCCCGACGAGGTCCGCCTCGCCCTCGAGGCACTTCGGCGAACGATTCTCACCGCCGTGCCCGGCTCGACGGAACGGATCGAGTACGGGATGCCCGTGGTCCACCATCGAGGACCTCTCGTCGGGTTCGCCGCGCAGAAACGACCTTGCGCGTTCTACGTGATGAGCCCCGCGCTCGTCGACGCCCACGCCGCCGAGCTGAAACCGTTCGACGTGGGCCGGGCGTGCATCCGATTCGTCCCCGAGCACCCCCTTCCCTCCCGTCTCGTCACGGAACTCGTCCAGGCCCGGGTCTCGGAGAACGCCGCCCGGGCCGCGGGCTGAGCGAGACTCCGCGAAGCGGCGTCGGAGTCGCCCCCTCCTCCGTCCGGGCGCGGCCCGCTTGGGCTAAGCGTAGGACCGGGTTCCGCGGATCGAGGGAGGTCCGAGGTTGGGGAGCCGGGCCGGCGGTCCCCGTCGCTGCGCCTGGGCCGAAAGCGATCCCCTCCTCCTCGCCTACCACGACTCGGAGTGGGGGGTCCCGCTGCGAGAGAGCCGGCCGCTCTGGGAGATGCTGGCGCTCGAAGGATTCCAGGCCGGACTCTCCTGGCTCACGATTCTTCGGAAACGCGAAGCGTTTCGCCGGGCGTTCCGAAAGTTCGACCCTGAGGTCGTCGGGGCGTTCCGGGCCCCGGACGTCGCCCGGCTCCTGCGGGATCCGGGCATCGTCCGGTCCCGGGCCAAGATCGAGGCGACCATCGACGGGGCCCGTCGGTACCTCGCGATGGCGGCGGAGGGGGAGGAGTTCGGCGCGTGGGTCTGGGCCCTCGCGGGCGGCCGTCCGATCCAGGGGACCGGGCGACCCAAGGCGAGCACCCCGCTCTCCGAGGCGATCTCCGATGCGCTGAAGGCGAGAGGGTTCCGATTCGTCGGTCCCGTGATCACCTACGCCTGGATGCAGTCGGTCGGCATCGTCAACGACCACGCGGGCGACTGCTTCCGCCGACGACCCGTCCGAGAGATGGCGGCGCCCCCGAGAACCGGATAGGCTCCGTCCGCGCCCCCGCTCCGAAGTGGGGTCGCTCCCCGGGCCGAACGTACGCGGACCATCGCCCGGGGAGACGGTCGTCGACCGAGCGAGCGGGCGACCTACTTCGCGCCCCGACGGCGCCGCCAAACGACCACGCCGACCACCGCGGCCACGGCCACGACCCCGAGGGCGACGAGGCCGAGCGTGAGGGGAGTGAGGAGTCCATTCGTGGCCGCCACAGTGGCGAGGGAGATCGTCGTCCGCGAGGTCGCCCCCGGGCGCACCGTGATGGTCCGGTGGAACGCCTCGTAGCCGGGTCCCGAAGCGTTCAGCGCATGCGAACCGGCGGACGCGGAGATGTTGAAGGCGCCTCCCGAGTCCACCGGGACCGGTTGGCCGTCGAGAGTGACGTTCGCGTCGACCGGCGCCACGGTGCCGGCGATCCAGCCGGGCGCGAGGGAGAGAGCGAAGGTGATGGTCGTCGTGGCGTTCCGGTCGACCGTCACCTCCCGGATCGCGGGGACATAGTGGGCCGCGTTGGCCGAGAGCGTGTAGGTCCCCGGGGCAATGTTGACGTAGAACGCCCCGCCGGTGACGTTCATCGCCGCCCCGTTCAGCTCGACCGTCGCCGTCGCGGGCGTGACGCTGCCGTTCAACGTTCCGACGATCAGCACGAGCGACAGGTTCGCCGAGACTTGGCCGAACGGGACGAGGAGCAGGGGACCGGAGCTTTCGGAGTAGTATCCCGTCGCGCTCGCGTTGACCCAGTGGGTCCCCGGACCCTCCCGGACCGAATAGGAGCCGTTCTGCACCGGGATCAGGCTCCCGTCGACGCGGACGGTCGCGTTGCCGGGGGCGACCGTGCCGTTGATCCAGCCCGGAAGAGGGCTCAGGACGATCGCCACGTTCGTTGTCTGATTGAATCGGATGGTGACGCTCGAGTTCAGGTAGGGGGCGTACGCCGTGAGGTTCGCGGTCAGGGTGAAGGTCCCCGGGAGGTGCGAGATGTCGAAGGTCCCGGCGGCGCGCACCGGGACCCCCGAGCCGTTCAGCTCAACCGTCGCTCCGGCGGGAGAGACCGTCCCGACCAGTAGGCCGGGCACCGGGGAGAGGGTGAGGTTGACGTACGTCACGTTCCCGGGCGTTACCGCGCCGGTCGCATTCCCGGACCAGTAGCCCACGGCCCACGCCTGGACCAGGTAGTCGCCGGGGTACTCCCAGAGCGTCGCCCGGCCCCCGACCAGCGGAGTAGCGACGTGCGCGACGTGGGTGGTGGCGTTCCCGGGGTCGACGCGGACCTCGAGCCGTCCGGGAGCGCCGGCCGCCCGGCACGGCCCCCCATACGTCGGTACGTAGCAGGCCGTCCAGTGGTCCATCCCAAGGACGGTGGCGTTCAGCGTGAGGTTCGTCGAGAGTTCGCTGCCGTACCACAGGGCGAAGTACCAGGTCGAGCCGTTGTCGGTGACGGTGGCGGGCGCCGTCAGGTTCGCGGTCTCGCCAATGAGGGCGTCCACCGCCACCGGGGCGCTCCCCCCCAGGGAAACGTTGCCCGGGACGGGAACGGTTCCGTTGACCGTGAGGTTGACCGGCACGTTCGAGTTCACGGAGGCGTTCGTGAGCTCCGCCGTGTAGAACGAAATGTTGTAGTCGACGCCCCACAGGCACGGCGAGCAGGTCCAGGAGAGCGGGGACCGGGCGTCCGTCCACAGCGGCCGGGCCCCGTGGGCGTCGGCGAGCAGGTGAGTGTAGTCCCCGATCCACCACCCGGCGGAGCCGCCGGTCGGATAGATCGGGACCGAGTCGTTGTCGCTGACGGCGAACTGACGGTCGAACGTCCCCCCGCCGTCGTGGGATTCGGCGCCGTACAGCCGGTAGTGGCCGTTCGAGTACTGTTCCCCATACCACTCGGCGTAGACCGTCCCGTCGGCGCCGACCGCCACGTCCGGCTGGAACGACTCCTGCGTCCGATTGGAGTTGACCGTCACCGGCCGGGCCCAGGTCGTTCCGTTGTCGGATGAATAGGTGAGGGAGACGAGTGGCGTACCCGTCGTGCCGCCGCTGCCGTTCTGCCAGGTGACGAACAGGCGGCCGGTGTACGGATTGGCGCCGAAGTCGTCCACGCCGATCCCGGGCAGGGTGTAGGCCCGGAACGTGTCGGGCGCGGGCGAGGCGCCGCTGACGGCCGTTCCGATGAGCTTCGGCGTACTGAACTGGGCCCCATGGTCCGTCGAGCGAGAGAAGAGGACGCCGCCGGCGCTGTCGCCATACCATGACGCATCGACGCCGCCCCACGGGTCGACGGCGATCTCGACCCCGAGGCCGTCCCAGCCCGAGCCCGAGACGGACAGGTTCACCGGGCGGCCCCAAGTCGCCCCCGAGTCCGTGGAGTTCCGCAGGGTGATGGTCGAGTTCGAGTCGTCGTTGTACGCGACGTACACCTCGCCGGTCGTCGGGTCGACCGCGATCCAGGGCTTGTCGATGAACGCCCCCGCGTACGAGCCGGCGATTGGCGTCGGGATCCCCCAGGTCGTGCCGCCGTCCGTGGACACCGAGACGTAGAGCGCGACCGAGGCGGTCGGGCCCGTGCACACCTGGTCGCCGATCGAGTCCGCGAGGTCAACGTAGTACACCGTGTCGTTGGGCCCGAACGCGATCGCGGTGTCCGCGAGGTGGAGGAGGTTGCACGTCGCCGAGCTCGTGTTCGTCCACTGCGGGTTGATCGGCAGCGTTTGCGTCGACCACGTCCGGCCGCCGTCCCACGACGTGGAGACGCCGCTCACGCCCGTGTTGTAGTACGCCGTCGAGTTGTACGAACTCAGGTACTGGTACAGTCCGCCGGCCACGAGATTGTTCGGGTTCTTGGGATTCTCAGCGATCATCCCCTCCCCGCTCCAGTTCGAGACCAGCCAGTTCGTGGCACTCGAGCCGAGCTGGTACGGTCCGGCTCCGGGACGGGGGGCGGCCCGCGGAGCGGCGGGAATGAACGGCGCGGGACGGCAGCCGTTCGCGGCACAGACCGGGGGCTGGACGGCCGTCGGGGGAACGGCCGATCCCCCGAGCGTTCGAAGGGCCGCCCCGGACCTGTGGGGGGCGGGGGATAGGGCCGAGGGGACCAAGCCCCCGGCCGGACCGAGCGGTGGGGTCAGCAGGAAGAAGAGAACCGCCGCGACCGCAACGGCACCGGCCCCCGATTGCGAGGGAGCGAATCGCCGAAGCCGTCGTCGTGGCACGACCCGGGGCACGGGATGCCCCGATAAGGCCGTACCTCCGGCATCGCGCCCGGGTCCCGCCCCCGCACCCCAGGTCGGGCGGATCGTCCCACCCCGAGGCTTCCGAGGGGGCTCCACTCGGCTCGATGAGGCTCTGGGAGCGAAGGTCACCCCGGAGGACTCTCTTGACCCAACTCGGGCAGCTGTGACCAATGTCTGTTGTCGGTTCAGGAGGAGTCCGACCTCCACGCCAGCGATCGGGAACACCCGTGGTCCATCGGTCCAATGGTCCGAGAAGAAGGCACGCGACCCTTCCAGAGGCGGTGAGCTCGATACGGGCAGACTTCCGTTCACCTCAACCCAATCGAGACCCACTTCCGAACGATACGACGGTGGGCGTTCACGGGGTCCAATTACAGGGACTGGGGCGAGGCGAAGGAGGCCCTCCGCCTCGCGATGCGACGGCTCAATCGGATTCCCTTCGCGACCAATTCACGTCCCGCACACCGCTGGTGGACGCGGCACTAGCTGCCGTCCCACGGACGCGCAATTCAGCCCCGAACCGTACGGGCTTTCCGGGAATTGCCGCTCGGCCCGTGGCAAGTCCCCCGCGGTAGAAGCACCAAGTCGGCTGCTTCCTCTGCTTCCCTGAGAAGTGTCTTGCGCGGTGTGCCCATTTTCGCACGCACGGTCAAACCACGGACAAGGTCAGTGACTTGGCTCGCCCGCGCGGCTACAGGAAAGTC
>Ga0209415_10000342_pt1 | contig 85069 bp, 73 predicted proteins | sample PeaSoiSIISIP2007_FD_187696 | JGI IMG/M metagenome (GOLD analysis project Ga0209415, IMG submission 187696) | Peat soil microbial communities from Weissenstadt, Germany - SII-SIP-2007 (SPAdes) (version 2) | ecosystem: Environmental > Terrestrial > Soil > Wetlands > Peat | place: Germany... | reverse complement strand
AGCAGGACGATCCCCTTTTCACGCGCCGCCTGCACCAGGTCTTCGTCCACGGCCAGCCCGCCGGTGACCACCAGAAGCCGCACGCCGCGCTCGATGGAGGAGACCTGGATGCTGCGGCGGTCGCCGGTGATGATGGCGAGGCTCTCGGGGGGGTAACCGTCGATGTGGGCGGTGAAGGAGTTCTCCCCCATGGCGCCGACGAAAAGGTGCAGCGTCTCGATGGCCGTGTCGGGAGCGCCGACGATGAAGCTTGCGTTCAGGCAGGCGGCCAGCGAGTCGAGGGAGGTGGTGAGTTTTCTCAGGGAATCGGGGCCGGTGGTAAGCGAGCGCTCGGCGATCTTCAAAAGCGGGATCACCCCGACCGGTTTATGGGCGTCGTCCACCACCGGCAGGATGCGGATGTGGTTGTGGTGGAATTCCTCCATCGCGGCCAGAAGCGGCGCGGTGGCGGGCACGGTGACCGGCCGGCGCAGCACGTCGCGCACCTTCGGGTGCACGTCGGCTAAATAGCGCGGCGCCTCGATTTCCAGGCGCGACAGTATCCAGGTGGTCTGCGGGTTCAGCGCCCCGGCCATGGCGGCGGTGACGTTCTCGACGCCCAACTGGCGCTTCAATTCGGCATAGGCGATGGCGGAGGCAACCGAGTCGGTATCGGGGTTGCGGTGGCCGATTACGAAGATGTTTTTTGTCATAGTAAATCCCGATAGTTGAAAAGTTGGCCGTATATTTTTATCGTCTTTTTAAAACGCACCGTATAATATGACGGGCCGCAATGAAAGTAAAAGGAGAGACCGCATGCATGCAGTAGTGGATTGGCTGGTACAGACCATCGGCGCGATGGGATACCCGGGAATTTTCCTCTTGATGGCGATGGAGAGTTCCGTCATTCCCATACCGAGCGAGCTGGTGATGCCACCGGCCGGTTACCTGGCCCAGCAGGGGCAGATGAACATGGCCGCGGCGATCGTCTGCGGCACGGCCGGCAGCCTGATCGGCGCCTATCTGAACTACTTCGCCGCCCATTACCTCGGGCGTCCGCTCTTATTGAAATACGGCAAGTACGTGCTGATCACCGAAGAGAAGTTCGCCAAGGTGGAGACCTTCTTCCTCAAGCATGGCGAGATCTCGACCTTCATCGGCAGGCTCCTGCCGGTGGTGCGTCACCTGATCTCGCTGCCGGCGGGGCTCTCCGGCATGAACCACCTGAAGTTTTCCATCTACACGCTTTTAGGCGCGGGGACCTGGGTGGCCGTGCTTACCTGCATCGGTTACGTGATCGGCAGCAACCAGGACCTGATCATGCGTTATTCCCACCACGCGCTGGCGGTGGTTTTGCTGCTGAGCTCGCTTCTGGTTTTCGTCTACGTGAAACTGCAGCGCAGGAAGGAAGTACAGTAGATTTTCCCTACCTCTGTAGGAGCGGCCTCGGGCCGCGATCGCGGGCAAAGCCCGCTCCTACACAACTCTCCAGCAACGGCAAAGGGGACTGGCACCTTGCGGAGCCAGTCCCCTCACTTCTCAAGCAACAGCGCGAATCTTTACTTCGGTACTTTCTCCCAGTCTTCCAGGAACTTCTTGATGCCGGCGTCGGTGAGCGGATGCTTGGCGAGCTGCGTCATCACCGAGAACGGGATGGTGCAGACGTCGGCGCCGATCAGTGCCGAGTTCAGCACGTGGATCGGGTTACGGATGCTGGCCACGATGATCTCGGCCTTCATGCCGTAGTTGTTGAAGATGGTCTTGATCTCGTCGATGATCCCCATGCCGTCCTGGGAGATGTCGTCGAGGCGGCCTACGAACGGCGACACGTAGCTGGCGCCGGCCTTGGCGGCAAGAAGCGCCTGCATCGGGGTGAAGATCAGGGTGACGTTGGTCTTGATCCCCTTGGCGGTCAGGGTCTTGGTGGCCTTGAGGCCTTCCGGGGTCATCGGCAGCTTGATGACGATGTTCTTGTGGATCTTCGCGAGCTCAATCGCCTCGGCGATCATGCCGTCGTGCTCAAGCGAGATGACCTCGGCCGAGATCGGGCCGTCGACGATGTCGGTGATCTCCTTGATCACTTCCTCGAACTTCCGGCCGCTCTTGGCGATCAGCGACGGGTTGGTGGTCACCCCGTCTACCAGGCCCAGTTCGTTGGCCTCGCGAATCTCCCGCACGTCAGCTGTGTCGATAAAAAACTTCATCCAATTCCTCCGCTTTTCGGTTATTGCCAGTGATAGCTAGCTTTTGTGTTGTATTTTCTTCTCGAAGCTGCGCAGGCAGTCCATCGAGCAGAAGTGATAACGTTTTCCTTCCAGGTTGCCGACCACCGCGTCGGCCTCCGAGACGTAGAGGCCGCAGACCGGGTCCTGGAAGGTTTCGGTGGCCTTGTCTTCCTTGGCGATCTCGGCCGAGGGCGCCTTTCCTTTCACCATGCGATACACGACGTAGGCGATCAAAAGCCAGATGAGCAGTCGCAGCACGAGTTCCTCCCTAGATCCTCACCACGGTTTCGGTGGTGGCAAGCGACGCCAACAATTCGGCTATGGTTTTGCCTAAGGCCGGATGCACACGCGTCGGGGCGATGTCGGCAAGAGGCTGCAGCGCGAAGCGCCTCTCGGCAAGATGGGGGTGAGGGATGGTGAGCTGCTCCGCGGCGAGGACTAAGTCCCCGTAAAGAAGGATGTCCAGGTCCATGCTGCGCGGACCCCAGTGACCGGAAGGAGTCCGGCCGAAGACTTCGGTTTCGATCCGCTTCAGCTGGGCCAGGAGCTCAAGTGGCGGGAGTAAGGTTACAAGGCAGGCCGCTGCGTTGTAAAAGTTGCCCTGCGGCACGCCGCCGACCGGTTCCGTCTCGTAAAAGGGTGAAAGGGCGGTTACCCTGGTCTCCTTCAGCGTGCCGAGTTCGGCCACCGCCTGCAAAAGCTGCAATTCGCGGTCGCCGAGGTTGGTTCCCAGGCCTATGTATGCGCACTCTTCCACAGTCCGCGATTAGAGCATAGATCTCTATTTTTTTCAAGCATAGCCCGGCGATGGGGGATCGCTGGGGACGGCGGTAAAGAGACCAGGGAAAATAAGGGCTTGGAGAAAGGTCGGGTGGTGTAGTAGGATTTTTTAACGCGATTTGTGCGTATACGCGAGGAGGGCGATCCATGGTCCATTACCTGACGCTGAAAAGCAGGGAGAGAACGGAGCTGATCGACATAACGGCGCGGGTGGAGAATCTGCTCTCGGCGACGCGGATCGGTACCGGCAGCTGCGAGGTCTTCGCGCTGCACACCACGGCCGGCATCACCATCAACGAAGGGGCGGACCCGGCGGTGAAGCAGGATATCGTCGCCTGCCTGAACCGGCTGGTGCCCGACGCCGCCTACTTCAGCCACGAAGAGGGCAATTCGGCGGCGCACGTCAAGTCGAGCCTGGTGGGGGTGTCGCAGCGGCTGCTGATCGAGAGGGGGAAGCTTCTTTTGGGAACCTGGCAGGCCCTCTACTTCTGCGAGTTCGACGGTCCGCGCGAAAGAAAGGTGGCGGTGAGGATCACCGGCGAAGACTAGGTTTTGCACGTCAGCGTACTCTCCGAAACCTACGCTCCGAAGTGATCGAACCCTTTTACCTTCGGCGTATAGCGTGTACCTTCCGGCGTCACTGCTTCCGCGCCCTTCCCCTCTACTATCTCCCCGATGCAGGTAGCCGGCAAAGCCAACTTCGCGAAAAGGGCCTCGACCTCCTGCGCCTTTTCCCCGGGGGAGCAGAACAAAAGCTCGTAGTCCTCGCCGCCGGAAAGCGCCAGCGCGTACGGGTCTTCGACGCAGAAGGCGCGGTACTCGCCGGAAAGCGGCAGCTTGGCCAGTGCCACCTGCGCGCCCACCTTCGAGAGCTCGCAGATGTGCCCCAGATCGGCCAGCACGCCGTCGCTCACGTCGATCATGGCGCTTGCCAGTCCCGCTTCCGCCAGCGCCACGCCGGCCGCCACCCGCGGCGTCGGATCGAGCTGCCGGGAAACCAGGTAGCCGTCCCGCACGCCGGCAAACAGCTGGCGCAGCCCGGCCGCCGAGTCGCCGACCGTGCCGGTCAGGTAGATGAGGTCCCCCGCCGAGGCGCCGCTTCTCTTCACCACCCGCTCGGGGCGCTGCTCGCCCAGGGCGGTGATGGAGATGGCGAGGCCACCCTTGGAGGCACAGGTGTCGCCCCCCACCAGGGTGACCTTAAAACGCGCCGCCGTTTCCAGGATGCCGGCCATGAACCCGTCCATCAGCTCCAGGGAGGTTTTGGGGGGCAGGGCGATGCTCAAGAGGAACTGGCGCGGGGTGGCACCCATGGCGGCCAGGTCGGAGAGGTTCACCGCCAGCGATTTTCTGCCGAGCGTTTGCGGGTCGCAGAAGGTGAGGTCGAAGTGGACCCCTTCCAGGAGCATGTCGGAGGTAATCAGGGTGAGGGTGCCCGGGGTGGGAAGGAGGGCCGCCGCGTCGTCTCCGATCCCGAGCGGGACGGAGGGAGACGCGGCGACCTTTTGTGCGATCTTGTCGATCAGGCCGAATTCGCCCAGTGCAGCAAGTTTCAAATCTTGGCTCCCGCGTGCACGCCCTTGCGGGAAGGAACGACCATGCTGCCGCGGCCGACCTTCGGCTTGGGAGGCTCGGTCTTGGGCGGCTTCGCCTTGGCGGCGGGGGGAGGCGGGTAGTTCTCCAGCGCCACGGCCAAAACGTCGTCGATGGTGGCGGCGGTGACGATCCTCAGCTTCTTGAGGATGGTCTTCGGCACGTCCTCAAGATCCTTGGCATTTTGCACCGGGATCACCACCGTGTTCACCCCCAGGCGCGCGGCCGCCAGGATCTTCTCCTTCAACCCGCCGATGGGGAGCACCTTGCCGCGCAGGGTGATTTCTCCGGTCATCGCCACGTTCTTTTTCACCGGGGTATGGGTGAGCACGGAAACGAGTGCTGTGGCCATGGTGACGCCGGCGGAGGGACCGTCCTTGGGGATGGCGCCTGCCGGGACGTGCACGTGGATGTCCAGGTTCGAGTAAAAGTCGTCGGCAATCTGCAACTCGCCGGTCCGGGCACGGATATAGGAGAGTGCCGCCTGCACCGATTCCTTCATCACGTCGCCCAACTGGCCGGTAAGCGTCAGCCCCCCTTTACCCTTCATCGTGCTCGCCTCGACGAAGAGCACCTCGCCGCCGACCGGGGTCCAGGCGAGTCCCGTGACCACGCCCACTTCGTTGCGCTCCATCTCCTCTTCACGCAGGAACTTCGGCGGACCGAGATACTTGGCGACGGTGCCGGCGGTGATCTGGTAGTGCTTGGGGCCACCCTCGGCGAACTTGCGGGCCACCTTGCGGCAGATGCCGCCGATCTCGCGCTCCAGGTTCCTAAGGCCCGCCTCGCGGGTGTACTTGGAGATCACGGTGCGCAGGGCCTCGTCGGAGATGTTGGCGATCTCCTCGGTGATGCCGTTTTCCTTCACTTGGCGCGGCACCAGGTAGCGCTTGGCGATGCCGAGCTTTTCCTCTTCGGTGTAGCCCTCCAGGTGGATCACCTCCATCCGGTCCCTCAAGGGCCCCGGGATGGTGTCCATCTGGTTCGCCGTGGCGATGAACATGACGTTCGAGAGGTTGAAGGGGAGGTTAATGTAGTGGTCCGAGAAGCTGTTGTTCTGCTCGGGGTCCAAGACCTCTAAAAGCGCCGAGGACGGGTCTCCCCGGAAATCGGAGCCGAGCTTGTCGAGCTCGTCCAGCATGAAGACCGGGTTGTTGGAGCCTGCCTGCTTCAAACCCTGGATGATGCGGCCGGGGAGCGCGCCGACGTAGGTGCGGCGGTGCCCTCGGATCTCGGCCTCGTCGCGCACGCCGCCCAGCGAGATGCGCACGAACTTGCGCCCCATGGCGCGCGCGATGGACTTGCCCAGGCTCGTCTTGCCGACGCCCGGAGGGCCGACGAAGCAGAGGATCGGTCCCTTCATCTTCTTCTTGAGTTTTCTGACCGCCAGGAATTCGAGGATGCGCTCCTTCACCTTCTCAAGGAAGTAGTGGTCTTCGTTCAAGATCTCGGAGGCGCGCTTGATCTCCAGCGCGTCCTTGGTCGCCTTGCCCCAGGGGATTTCCACCATCCAGTCGAGGAAGGTGCGCAGCATGCTCGCCTCGGCGGCGTCGGGATGCATCTGCTCCAGCCTGCCTAACTGCTTGAGCGCCTCCTTCTCGACCGGGTCCGGCATCTTGGCGTGGGCGATGGACTTCCTGAGCTCGGCCATCTCCTCGCTTCTGGCGTCGGTCTCGCCCAACTCCTGCTGGATCGCGCGCAACTGCTCGCGCAGGTAGTACTCGCGCTGGCTCTTGCCCATCTCCTCCTTGGCGGCGGACTGGATGCGCGCCTGCATGTTGAGGAGTTCGCTTTCCTTGTTGAGGTAGTCGTTCACCCTTTTGAGGCGCTCGATCGGGTCGACGACCTCCAAAAGCCCCTGGGCCTCGTCGACCTTAAGCCCGATGTTGCTTGCCACCAGGTCGGCCAGGCTGCCCGGCTCCTGCATGTTCTCGACGATCACCATCACCTCGGGGGAGACGGCCTTGCCGAGCGCCACGATCTTGGCCAACTCCTCCTTGACCGTGCGGATCAGCGCCTCGGCTTCCAGGGTGTTCTCCTGGGGGGCCTCCTCGAAGATGCGATCGATGCTCACCGAGTAGTACGGCTTTTCCTCCAGGTACTCGGTGACCCGCGCCTTGGCGAGCCCCTGCACCAGGATCTTCACCCGGCCGTCGGGGAGCTTCAGCATGCGCATGATCATGGCCACGGTGCCGACCGTATAGATGCCGTCGGGGGTGGGGTCCTCGTCGCCGACCTCTTTCTGGGTAGCGAGGAAGATCATCCGGTCGCCCGACAGGGCATGGTCGACCGCGTTGATGGAGATTTCGCGCCCAACGAACAACGGCAAAATCATGTAGGGATAGACGACCACGTCCCGCACCGGGAGCAGCGGCAGAACGTCCGGTATGGTGAGCTCTTCGGGTTCCTGCCTGTTTTCCATCGCCATCGTAAACTCCTTACTGTATCGGGATCTCCCGGATGTGCGCCTTGCTGTCTCTTCTCCAGGGGAAAACCACGGTCAAAAGCCCCCGCTGGTAGCGCGCCTGTACCCCGTCCAGATCGGCGGCGGGCGGAATTTCGATCGCCCTGCAAAAACGGCCGGGGGAGCGCTCCAGGCAGATGTAGGTCACCCCGGGGCCGGTCTCGTCGCGCGCCACAGCTTCCACCACCAACGTGGAACAGCAGATGCTGAGCGCGATGTCCTTTTTCTCGCAGCCGGGAAGTTCCACCTCGACGACAAAAGAGTTCGCCGTACCGTAGATGTCCACCAGCGGCGAGCCTACCTTTTCAGTGTACTCTTCCCGCCCCTCGAGCGTCGACAGATAACGGAAGATCTCGTCCATCTGCTGCCGAAACAGGTTCAGCCACTCCAACGGTTCCTTCGGAATAACCGCCATGTCGCCCCTCGGTGGACCTTGCCCCGGCACGGGCAAAGTGCCCCTGACAGCTGTCGGGAAAACCGGTTCTAATGTTGCCGGCCGGCCGGTAGCTGTTGATTTAACCATCTTTATCATGAAAGTCAAGGTAATCCACTTTAATCTGGAAACGCCCCGCGTATACGTAGGCATGTACGTTTCAAGTGGCGGAAATCAGGAGAAAAAAGCTCTTTGGAATTGTATTTCACCGGGCGGATGTGTATAATGCGCGACTTCGGAAGCCGGAACGGTACCAGCGAACCTCTGCAGCAGGAAAAAGGGTCTCTATGAAAAGATACGCAGCACTGTCATCGCTACTCGCGGTGGCCCTGTTCGCGACGGGCTTTACCTGGCCGTTCGCGTCGAGCAACAACTGTCAGAAGGCCAAGGCTCTCATCTTCGAACTCCCTACCCAGAGCAGCGAGTCCAAGCGCAAAGATATGGAGACCAAGGTGGCGGAGCTCTGCCCGAGCGGCGCTGCCGGTCATTTCCTGAAAGGTCTCCAGCTGGAGCGGGGGGGCAACGGCGATGCGGCCGTGACCGAATACCGGGAGGCGCTCTCCATCGATCCGGAATTCTACCCGGCGGTGGGCAATCTCGGCCTCATGCATCTGAAGCAAAACGGCAGCGAAGAAGCCGCGGTGGAACTGGCGGTGGGTCTTAAGAGCGGCGATCCCCGTTATCACGCAGGGCTCGCCCGCTTCCTGGCCGACCGGAAGCTCTACCAGCTTGCCATCTTCAATTTCAACGAGGCGCTTGCCGCCTTCCCGGACGACGCCGCGCTACTGACCGAACTGGCCGCGGCCTACACCTCGGTGGGGCAGGCGCAGAAGGCGGAAGACACCTTCCGCAAGGCGCTGCGCATCCAGCCGAACAACGGCCGCGCACGCTACGGCCTCGGCGCGCTGCTTTTGGCCCGCGGAGAGACGGACAAGGCGGTCGGGGAGCTCAAGCAGGCGTCGCTGGCCGAGCCGGGCAACAAGGAAATCCACCGCCTGCTCTCCGAGGCCTACCTGCGCAAAGGGGACGTGAAGAACGCCGACTACGAGAAGGTTCTTTCCGGCACCCCCCAGAAGCCGGATGCCACGCCTAAGATCGACCACTTAGGTTTGGGCGACGGTTACAAGGCGCGCAAAGATTACGAGATGGCGATTGCCGAGTACCGGCTGCGTCTGAGCGACGACCCGACCGACGGTGTGGCGCAGCAGCGTCTGGCGGACTGCCTGCTCGCCATCGGCCGCGAGGACGACGCCATCGGCTACTATCGCGAGGCGCTGCGCAACAAGGTGGACAACCCGCAGCTGCACCTGAACTTGGCAGGGATCTACGAGCACAAGGCGCTTTTGGACGAGGCGGTGGTCGAATACCGCCAGGTGCTGGCCAGCACCCCGGAAAACGAGGAGGCGCGTCAGCGTCTGGCCGACATCTACACCCTGAGGGGGAGCTTCCCGCAGGCCCTGGAGCAGTACCGCGAGCTGATCAAGAAGAGGCCGGCAGATCCGGTGGTGCAGCTGAAACTGGCGCGGGCCTATGCCAACACGAAGGACATCCCGGCTGCGATCGAGGCCTATGGCGCGGCCATCAAGCTCGACAACAATTCCGTCGAGGCGCACCGCGAGCTGGCGGCCCTGCAGAGAAAACGCAACCTTTTGGACGAGGCGGCCAAGGAATTCCAGGAAGTGCTGCGGCTCAAAAAGGACGACGTCGAGGCGCGCACCGCGCTAACCGCCATCTACGTGAAGAACAAGAACTACGATGCGCTCGCCGCCCTCTTGAAGGAAGGGGTAGAGCTCTCGCCCAAGGATCCCAACGCGCACTACAAGCTCGGGCTCGTGTACGAATTCCAGAAGGACTACGACAAGGCGACCGATCAGTACAAGGAGGCGGTGAGCCTCAAGCCCGACCACGCCAAGGCGCTGAACGCCATGGGGCGGGTGCAGATGAAGAGCGGGCGCATCGCCGAGGCCAAGGAGTCGCTGGAGGCCGCCAAGAAGGCCGATCCGGAGCTGGAGGAGGCGACGGTCCTCCTGAGCAACATCCGGGACGAATTGACCCCCGAGCCGCGCAGTCACCGCAAGTCCAAGGGTAGGCATGGCAAGTCCCTCAAGAAGGGGAAAAAAGGGAAGGGGAGCAGTGCCGCGACCGGCAAGAAGTCGAAGAAGAAAACCAAGAAAGCGAAAAAGACCGCCGAGTAAGCGCAGGAAGTCCCGCTCGATCCGGTCCGTTGATAAGGAAAAGGCAGCCCGCGCGGGCTGCCTTTTCTGTTTGCCATGCGGGCTTGTCATGGGGTGGGGTAAATAAATCCTTACTTTTTTCCTCATTCTGTTGCGCCCGTTGTGCTAAGATGCCCTCCGTTTTGCCAATCTGGATAACGACATGAGGCGGCGTGATGAAACTGAAAAACTTTGCCTACTTACTTGCAGCAGCTCTGTATCTTACGACCGCCGCGCCAAGCCCGGCGCTGGCGGACACAATCGTCGTGCAGCGCGGCGGCACGTATCCGACTATTCAATCCGCGATCGAACATGTCAAAACGGTCCGCCAACAGCCGCTAAACGCCAGCCTGCAGTTCACCATTCAGGTGCAGGCCGACCCTGCGGCCTATGCCGACGCTTTCACACCGGTTAGTAACATAGACATCGTCGGCACCAGCACCTCGGGGACCTTTCTCACCTCCGCCGTGACCATCAGCGGAGTGCAGTCGGTTACCATACGCAACTTCACCTTTAAAAGCGGCTTCCCAGGGATGGCAATCTCCGGCAGCTCTAACATCGAAATAACCAATAACGTCTTTTCCAATCTGGGAACAAACGCAACTGCGATAAGTGTCGACAGCGCCTCGTCATCGGTCTCGATCATCAACGACACCTTTGCCTCTAACGGCACCGCCATCAATGCCAGAGGGAGCGTTACCCTCGACAATGACATTTTCTACAGAAATTCAACTGCCATAAACTCCGGTGGCGCAGTGACTATTTCGTACAGCTATTTCTTCGGCAATGCTGCTAACGGCATTGCAGATTTAGGCTTCCATTCGTTTCCCAATACCACAACGCCTGCCGCTGATCCGCTGTTCGTGAGCGCCGACGGGGGTGACTTCCACTTGCAGAGCGCCTCTCCGGCTGCGGGAGCCGGCGATCCCCAGTACAAGAACTCCTTTAACAGCACCTCGGACATAGGTGCTTACGGCGGCCCCAACAGCGACATTCTGCTCACCCCGATAACGAACCTGACCTCGAAACTGTTGGGCACCACGCCGGAGACCATGGAACTCGACTGGGCCGCCACCTCTATCGCGACCGTGACCGGCTATCGGGTGTACGTCAACTCCAACTCCAACGTCGCCGTTTCTCCTCTGCAGTCCTTCATCGTGCCGATTGGGACGACTACCCGTACGGTGGACAATCTTCCCCCTGCCGCGACGGCTCCTGACCCACCGGTGCTCGCCGCTCCGGCTCCGGCAAATCAGGCCCTGCAACTTAGCTGGAGCAGGAGCCCAGGTGCGACTTCCTATGTCATTTATTTCAGTACGACGTCGTTCGATGCCAATTCGCTGCCTACCTCCCCGGCTCCCATTCCTGTCGATGTCAGCAGCCTTGGCGATGTCCTCCACCCCAGCTACAAGCTCGCGAACCTCGTCAACGGGCAAACGTACTTCGTGGCGGTCAAGGCGGTAGCTCAGACTACGGTGTTCGCCGGTGTAACCGCGGTGATCGATACGACCCTGCCGGCCAACCCTGGCAGCAACAACGAAAGCGCTCTGTCGAACATTCCTCCGGGCCTGACCATCGGCGCCTCGCAGGAAAGCGGCATTTCCGGCCCGCTGACCGGCGTGCCCGAACCGGTCGTCCCCTACCCGAACGTGAAGGGCGAAGGGTGCTTCATCGCCACCGCCGCCTACGGCTGCTACTCTGCGCCGCAGGTGCAGGCGCTACGCGACTTCCGCGACCGCTACCTTTTGACCAACGCGCCGGGGAGGGCCTTCGTCGCCTGGTACTACCACTACGGCCCGATCGGGGCGCACTTCATCAACCTGCATCCCTGGCTTAAACCGCCGGTCCGGCTGGCGCTGTTGCCGCTGGTGGCCGGTTCGCTCTTCCTGTTGCACGCCCCACCGGCGGCCAAGGTGGCGCTGCTGTTGTTTTTGATCGTTGCGGGCTTATGGCGGGTGAAGATCGGACTGGAGAAGAAAGTGCAGAGAAAGATGATGCTTCGTGTCGGAGGCGTTAAGTGAAAAAGATCCTTCTTGCCATAGTGCTGATGCTCATTCCCCAGTTGGTACTCGCCGCCGACGCAAGACCCGATCGCCCGCACTGGTCACTGGAACTCAAAGGCGGGGCCTTCTTCCCTAACGCCTCTGACTGGTCCAAGTTCTACGGCAGCAGTTACATGGGTGAGTACGGCGGCGCTCTTTCCTACAAGTTCTTGAGACAGTTCGAGGCGGGTATCAGTGGCAGCTTTGCCAGTGCGAGCGGCAGCGGTTTCCTGCAAAGCTCGGGACAAACCTCGGGCAATGTCACCTTTCAGCGTGCTCCTGTCGACGTCTTTGTACTTGCGCGAGGGATTTTCAACGAGAAACAACTGCTCGTGCCTTATCTGGGTGGCGGCTATACCAGGATGTTCTATCGCGCGGAGATCCAGGATCAGGGAACGGTGCAGGGCTCGGTGAACGGCTTCCACGGCCGGAGCGGTGTCCAGATCCTGATGGACGGGCTCGATCCCTCGGCTTCGGAAAGCCTGTACCGGGATTTCGGCGTGCATCACACCTATTTCATCATGGAAGGGAAATATACCCGCGCCATGGCCGACACCGTTTCCGCCGGTTCGGTCAACCTGGGGGGCATCAGCGCCTTCGGCGGGTTCATGTTCGAGTTCTAAACGGGTTTACTGGTTTTCGCGCGCGTGGCGTTCCTCCGCGTGCTGCTTGAGCTTTTTGGCGATCGCCTCCGCCCGCTCGATGGTCTCTTTCGGTACCAGGGTGAAATGCTTGATCTTGCCGATACCGGTGAAGAGCAGGGCCGAACTGAAGAACATCAGCACGGCGGAGACGATCAGCGCGGCAAGCCACGGCTGTACGACCAGGCAAAGCGCCGCGACCGCCGCCCCGGTCAGGGTGCACAGCGCCAAGAGCAGCATGACCGCGCCGATCGGCAGAAAGATCACCCCCCTCTCCACCGACGTGACGTTCCGCTTTACCTCCAGCACCGCCAGTTTCAATTCCAGGAAAATAAGGACGATTGACTGCTCGACCAACTCCAGGGTCAGCTTCACAAACGACTGTTTTCCGGGTGCGTTGCCCGCCATGACCGACCCCCTGACGCTGTCCGGGTAATTCCCCTTTACCGCACGAAGGTTAAAGTTTACACATTTTGGTCCCGGTGACAAATCTTCGCTACGCTCAGGATGACAGGCTCGATCGGGTCGTGGGAGAAGTAGCGGACAAAAAAAGGCCGGGGTGGTTGCCCCGGCCTTCTTCCGCATGTTCGCCCAAATTGTATTTGCGGATGCTGCTGTTTCAGGATTCCTCGTCGGTGAGGGGAATGATGGCTACCTTGGCCTTGCCCGCTCCGAAAAATCCCAGTTTTTTTGCCGCGGCCCGTGAAAGGTCTATAAACGGGAAACTCTTCTTGCGGCAACGATCGTTGATGACGACGGTTACTTCCTTGTCGTTGTCCAGGTTCCTGACCCGGACTTTGGTGCCCAAAGGCAGGTTGGGATGGGCGGCGGTCAGTTTTTCAGGCTGGTAGCGCTGCCCGGAGGTGGTCTTGCGGCCGGTGAACCTCTTGGCATAGTAGGAAGCTATGCCGATCAGCTTCTTCACCATCGACGGTTTCTGCGGTCCGGCGGCGGTTGCCGGCTTTTCCGCAACTTGTTTCTCTACCACGGCTGCCGTCAGCCGTTCTGCTGCCGGCTTTTCAGCGGCCTTTGCTACTGCCTGCTTTGCTACGACCTTTGCTGCTACCTGTTCTGCGGCCAGCAGGGGAAGCGTGTGGATCTGAAGGAGCATCAGGCAAGTAATGCCAACGCCGATACTGCGCGTCAACTTGCCGCTTCGCTCTGTTGATGCCATGCGCACCTCCTTTGTTGGGCGAGGCTTTCGTATAGCACGCGGGCCGGTCAAAGTCAAGGAAAGAGCGGCGGGTTTGGCTGTAACGTGCTGTAATTGCATTACTTTACGAATGATAGACTTCTTCGGTGCCGCGGTGCAGGCGGGCTTGCGAGGTGTCGTTGATGATCACCACTTCCCGCGCGCCTCCCTCAAGCCCCAGGCTCCGGAACGCGAACCGCTTCAGGGCGAACCACCTGCCGGTTTCCTGGTGCAAAAGCTCCACGCCCGGCGTTTCCAGGTGCCCCTTCAGACCGTGCTCTTCCAGGAAGGGGAGCCACTCCTTGCCGGCGATGTCGCGATGGGCCTTGCCGGTGAAGGTCTCCAGGGCGCGGTTGAAGCGCCGGATCCTCCCCAGTTCGTCGGCGACGATGAACATGTCGCTCAGGCAGTCCATCGTTTCCTCCCATTCCCGCCTGATCCCCTCCATCTGGTTGAAGAGCCGGACCAGTTCCTCGTGCTTCATGTACAGGCGCGCTTCGCTCTGCAGAAGCTCCCTTTCCAGCTGCCGCTGATCGGTCACGTCCTTGGAGACGGCGATCAGGCACGCTTCGCCCTGGTATTCGATGACGTCGGCCGACCACAAGAGTTGCCTCAGTTCCCCCGACTTCATCCTGAAGGTGACGTCGTGGTTGCGGACGTGGCCGTAGCGGTTCAACAGCTGCAGCACCACCATACGGGCGTTGGGCTGGGCCCAGACCTCAAGTTCCACCGAGGTCTTGCCGATCACCTCTTCGCGGCTGTAACCGGTGTGTTCCAGGAAGGCGTCGTTGACGTCGATGTAGGCGCCGTCGTCCACGCGGCTGATGATGATGGCGTCGGGACTGGCGTGGAACGCCTTGGAGAACTTTTCCTCCGAGCGCCGCAGCGCCTGTTCCGCATCCTCGCGCCAGGTGACGTCCTGGTTGATGCCGATCATGCGCAGCGGGTTCCCCCGGGCGTCGTAGGTGACTTCGCCGCGCGCGGTGACGCAGCGGTTCAGCTCGCCGACGATCACGATACGGTAGTCGAGGTGATACCCCTTCTTGTTGTAAATGGCGTCGTTGATCGCCCGCACCACCCGCTCCCGGTCCTGGGGATGCACCGACTGGAGCATCTCCTCCTGGGTTGGTTGGACGTCGCCCGGTTCCAGCCCGTGGATGTGGAACATCTCCTCCGACCAGGTCAGCCGGTCGGTAACCAGGTCCCATTCCCAGTTGCCGAGGCGGGCGATGCGCTGGGCGATGGCGAGGCTGGCGCGGCTTTCCCTCAAGGCCTCCTCGACCCGCTTCTGTCTGCCGATGTCCACCAGGGAAAGTACGGCATGATCGCTGTCGTCGATGGCCGCCCAGTTGGCCGCCATGGTCTTGACCGCTCCCATCCAGTCGACCACCTGCAGCTCGAACGGCTGCAGGCCGCCCCGGGGCGCGTCGCACGCGGTCATGCGCCGGAGCAGGTCTGCGCGGTCGGACTCGGCGATGAAGCGAGTCAGCGGCAGCTGTCCTTCCAGTTCCTGCCGCTCGAAGCCGGTGACCGCCTCGAAGCCACGGTTGACCATGTGCAGCATGCCGTCGGTACGCACGATGGCCATGGCGGTGCCGGTATGGTCGAAGATGGCGCGGTAGCGCGCTTCCGATTCCTGCAGCAGGATCTGCGAGCGCCGCTGGGCGGTGATGTCGCGGCTGACGTGCAGGATGCGGCCGACGGCACCCTGCGGGTTGAGGACCGGCTGGGTGGAGATTTCCAGGTAGCGCCGGTCGCCGGCTCCGGCGGGGAGGGAAAGCTCCTGTACGGTGGCGGTGCCGCTGCCGGCGGCCTCCGCCAGTTGCACCACCAGCTCTTCGGGAAGCTGACGGCTGCCGATCAACTCGGGGAAGTTCATGCCGACGGGGGAGCGGTCGCTTATGCCGTAGCGGTCGAGGAAACTTTGGTTGGCGTCGAGGATGGCAAGGTCGTCGACGGCGATGATGCAGAGGGCGTCGGCGGCGGAATGGAAGAAGGTGCGGGCGAGGTCGTCGGCTTTGGCGAGGTCGGTCTGCAGGCGTCGCCTGCGTTCCAGCAGGCGGGCAAGCGGCGAAAGCAGGAGCGTGCAGCACAGCGCGTGAAAGGCGCGCGTGTACAGTTCTCGGCGACGGGAGCCGAACAGTTCCGGCGAAAGGCTGTTGCGCCAGACAAGGGCGTCAAACAGCGCGTCCGCGACCCAGAAGAGGGCGAAGCCGCCAAGCGTCACCAGCAGATTCCGTTTCCAGTTGAACGGCTCAGACATGCGCAACACCTCCGGTTTGAGGCGCTTCTTATGCGGGTGTCATCCTTTGCTGCCGCTTGGAATGACAGAACGGCTTGGCGCTCCTACAAATATTCTTGCGGCACGAAGAGCGGCTGGCTGCAGCGGGGGAGGATGCCGGCGTCGGCCGCCCGCGCAAGCAGGTGCTGCACCGAGCTCTCGCCCTCTGCGCCGAGGCCGCGGGAGAAATCGTTCACGTACAGCCCGATGTGCGCGTCGCAGACCTCGTCGCTCATCTCCTGCGAATGGGCGCGGATGTAGGGGCGGGCCAGCTCGGGATGCCGGAAGGCATGAGCGACGCTCGCCGCGATGCCGCGCTCCAGGGCCGCGAGCTTCTCCATCCCCAGGCTCCGCTTGGCCGCTATGCCGCCCAGGGGGATCGGGTGCCCGGTCGTCTCCTCCCACCACTGGCCGAGGTCGAGCACCTTGTTCAAGCCGCAGGAGGCGAAGGTGAAGCGGGACTCGTGGATGATGACGCCCGCTCCCACCGAGCCGTCGGCGACCGCGGCCATGATCTTGTCGAAGGGGAGGTAGACGAAATCGGTGAGCGACGGGTTGAAAAGCCGCAACAGCAGGGCCGCCGTGGTATGGCGCCCGGGGAGCGCTATGCTGCGGCCGGCAAGCTGTCCTGGGGCAAGCGGCTCGCGGGCGACCACCAGGGGACCGCAGCCGCGGCCGAGCGCGCCGCCGCTTCTCAACAACAGGTAGTCGTCGAGGATGTGTCCGAGCACGTGGTAGGAGATCTTGGTCACGTCGAGCCGGCCTGATAGCGCCAGGCCGTTCAGGGTCTCCACGTCCTCCAGACGGGGGGCGAAACGAAGGCCGTCGCAGTCAACCAGCCCGTGCACCAGGGCGTTGAAAATAAAGGTGTCGTTGGGGCAGGGAGAAAAGCCGAGCGACAGAGTGGCCGGATCGTGATTCATCATGCTTCCTTATTTACGCAGTAGGCTGACAGACCGTCGGCAGGTGGTTGAGGTAATCGAGCAGGAGTTCCTGCGCCCGCGAGACGGCGAGCTTCAGGTCCCAGCGGGCGAGGTTTCGGTCCTCGACCAGGTTGCTGATGCCGCGCACCTCCAAAAGAGGTACTTCGTAGAGCAGGGCGACTTGGGCGAGGGCTGCCCCCTCCATGTTCTCGCAGATGCCGGGATAACGGCGCAAGAGCTCTTCCCCGCGGCGGGAGGTGCCGCTGCAGGTGGAGACGGTGAGAAACGGGCCGAGGAGGGCGTTCAAGCCGGCGGCCCGGGCAAGTCTGAGGGCCTCGGCGGCGGGGGCGGCCGGCAGCGGGATGGCGTTGAACAGCCGCTCGCCGTGGGCCTCGCAGACGGGGATGCCGATCAGCTCAAGACCGTGCCACCCCGACGGGGTGAGCACCCCTTCGTCGGCGAAACTCTCGCTGGCGGCGATGGCGAGGTCGCCAACCGACAGGCCGCTGCCATGAAAGGCGCCGCCGCAGCCGACGTTCAGCACCAGGCCCGGGGCGAAGCGTTCGCAGAGCGCGGCCAGGGCTGCGGCCGCGTTCGCCTTGCCGATGCCGGTCACCGCCAGGATCGTTTCCCGGTCGGCGATCCGGCCGCGGAAGGCCTTAAGCGGCGGCTTCCCGTCGATGGGGGTGGCGGCGGACGCTTCCAGCAAGCGCCCCATTTCCAGGGGTGTCGAGGCGACGATGACGATTGGTTTCATGGTTGCTTTTCCCGCGGTGAAAATTGATCCGCAGTCTAGCACAGCTCAACTTTGGACGGCAATAGAGAATGCTGATTTTTTAATAATTAAACCCGGCGCATTTTTTCCTCTTTTCCGGGGCGTAAAAAGGACAGGAATGGGGTGAATTGGCCGACTGCGCCCGCCGTTAACCCCCTTTTTTCTTGCATAAAGGGGGGGCATCTAATATATTCATCGAGTTCCAAGACTAAGGAAAAAAAGGGCCTTTCATGCCGCGGTGGATTCTTCCCCTCAATATATTGCTTGGTCTCATAATTATCGGAGTAATGGCACTTATCGCAGCCGACCTGGTCAGCTTCAAGATGTCCAAGCTCTACCCGAGAAGCTCCCGAACCTCTGTCGCTCCTCCCCCGACGGCCTCCGCCCCCGAGGATCTGCAGTCCTTCGCCCCGATCCTGGAGAAAGGGCTCTTCGGCAAGGCCACCCAAGGCAAACTCACCCCGATCGAACAGCCCTCGCCGACCCAGAAGGCCGCCGCGGCGCCCCCTCCGCCCCCGGTGCTCAACGACCTCACCCTGCTCGGCACCGCCGTCGGCTCTTTCCGTGAAACCTTCATTCTGGTCGCCAAAAATTCCACCCATGAAGAGCGGGTCTTCCGGTTGGGAGACGTCGTGTTCTCGTCAGGTCCGCTGGTGTCGGTGACCAAGGACGTCGCCGAGGTACTGGTGTCCGGCAGGCGGGTGAAGATCCTGACCCCGAACGCGGTCGCCGCCGAGGCTGCCGCCGCCCCGCCGGCAACGGCGGCGCAGCCGGGGCTCGCAGCGTCCGCCGGCGCCGGCAACTACGTCGTCGACCAGCGCGCCCTGAACGCGGCCTTGGACAACATCGGCCAGGCGATGACCGACGCGCGCCTTTTGCCGAGCATGAAGGACGGCAAGGTGGAAGGGTTCCGCGCCACCGAGGTGAAGCCGCAGGGGATCTTCGGCACCATCGGCATCAAAAACGGCGACGTGCTGTTGCGGATGAACGATTTCCCGATCGACTCCCCCGAAAAGGCGATCCAGTCCTTTGCCTCCCTTAAGGGGCAAAGCCGGATCAAGCTCGACCTGATCCGCGACGGCAAGCCTACCACCTTCAATTACGACATCAGATGAGGTCGTAATGAAAGGTCGCTTGCTTATCGGAACTGGTTGTAGAAATAAACGAGATGGTGTCAACCCTGAAGAAGCATAGACAAGAGTCTTTTCAATCTTAATCTCAATCTCAATCTTGATTTTGATCTAGCTTTTAGCTGGAGGTTTTAGTGAAAAGTAGAGTTGCACGTACCGTCGCCATGCTCATGTTCCTGCTGGGCGCTCCGACCTTGGTGTTCGCCAAGGGGGTGGTGCTGAACTTCACGGACGTGGATATCGCCACCATGGTGAAATTCATCAGCGACCTGACCGGCAAGAACTTCATCATGGACGACCGGGTGAAGGGAAAGATCTCGGTCTTCTCGCCGGCCAAGCTCACTGACGAGGAGGCGTACAACGTCTTCACCTCGGTGCTGGAACTCAAGGGCTTCACCGTCGTTCCGGCGGGGAAGGTGCTGAAGATCGTGCCGACCGCTTCGGCCAAGCAGTACGGGATGAAGGTGATCCCGGACGGCGAACGGACGGTGGTGAACGACGCCTACCAGGCGAGGGTGATCCCGCTGCGTCACGTGGCGCCTCAGGAGGCGGTGACCTTCCTGCAGCCGCTCATCTCGAAGGACGGTCAGATTTCCGCCTTCGGAGCGGCGAACATGATCCTGGTGGTCGACTCGTCGCTCAACATGCCGAAGCTCCTGGAGATCCTCAAATACATCGACACCGACCAGGTGCGTGAAGCGCCCGAGGTGGTGTTCCTGAAGAACGCCGGCGCCGAGGCCGCGGCCACCATCGTGCGCGACTGGCTGGCGGGCAAGGCCAAGGGCGCTGCCCAGCCGGGTCAGCCCGCACAGGGGACGTCCGGCGGAGCCGCCGTGGTGGCCGACAACAGGCTGAACGCGCTGATCGTCTTCGGCAGCCAGAAGGACAAGAGCGACGTCAGGAAACTGGTCGCCCTTATCGACGTGGTTCCCCCCTCCACCACCAGCAAGGTCAACGTGTATTACCTGGAGAACGCCGAGGCGACCGAGCTCGCCAAGGTGCTCGACGGCATGCTCAAGGGGACCGGCGTGGGGGGCGCGGCCCCGGGTTCGCCTGCTGCCGCCGCGCCGCAGCAGGCGATCTTCGAGGGGGGCAAGGTCAGCATCACCCCGGACAAGGCCACCAACTCGCTGGTGATCATGGCCTCGCCCACCGATTACCAGAACCTCTTGCAGGTGATCCAGAAACTCGACCGCCGCTCCCGCCAGGTGTTCGTCCAGGCGATGATCGCCGAGGTCTCCATCAACAAGGCCAAAGATCTCGGGGTGCAGATCGGCTTCATCGGCGCGGCCGCCAACGGCGGGATAATGGCCGCGGGAACCTACGACCCCTTCGGTGCCGTCGCCACCGTCGGCAGCGCAATCACCACCCTGACCACGGCCGGCGTCACGCTCCCCCAATTACAGGGACGAGCGGCCAACTTCCCGGTGGCACTGCAGGCCCTGCAGAACAACGGCGCGCTCAACGTGCTTTCCACGCCGACCGTGATGACTTCCGACAACAAGGAAGCCGAGATCTTCGTCGGCGAGAACGTACCGTTTCTCTCCGGCACCAACCTGACCTCCACCGGGCTTTCCCAGCAGTCGATCGAGAGAAAGGACACCGGTATCATCCTGAAGATCAAGCCGCAGATCTCCGAGGGCGAATACATCCGTCTCGACATCTACCAGGAGATCTCCGCGGTCAAGGATTTCGGCACTGCAGCCACCCCGAATCTCGGGAGTACCAAGCGTTCGGCCAAGACCTCCGTGGTGGTTAAGAACAACGAGACGGTGGTGATCGGTGGTCTGATCCAGGACCGGGACAACGTCACCGAAAGCAAGGTGCCGTTCCTGGGCGACATCCCGGGGCTCGGCTGGCTGTTCAAGAGCAAAAGCACCACCCGCGAGAAAACAAACCTCTTGATCATGCTCACCCCGCAGATCATCAAGGATGCACGTGACCTGGCGGATGCCTCCGCCAATCAGAAAAAGACGTTCAACGAGTCGTTGAACCCGGACGTGCCGATGAACGTGGAGAAGTCGATCAACAAGCAATAGAAACGGTTCAATGTTCAACGTTCGACGTTAACAACTGAAGCGAATCAACCTTGAACTTTGAACGTTGAACCTTGAACAGGACTTTTTATGGCAGAGACGATGGATATAGAGCAGGTTGCCGAGCGCCTTGGATTGCCGTTCCAGTCGGAGCTCGACGACGGCAAGATCGACGGCGCGCTGGCCGGCCGCATCCCTTTGAACTTCGCCCGCAACAACCTGTTGCTCCCGCTGCGCGAGGAGGACGGTTGCATCGTCGCGGCCAGCGGCGACCCGGCCAACCTTTTGGCGGTCGACGAACTGGCGGGGCTCTTCGGCCAGCCGGTGAACGTGGTGGCGGTGCCGCGCCAGGTGCTTTTGGACAGCATGAACCGCATCTACACGAGGCTTTCGGGCTCCGCCCAGGAAGTGGTCGAGGAACTGGAAGGGGAGGAGCTTTCCGCCGTCGCCACCTCCTTCAACGAGCCGCGCGACCTGATGGAACTGACCTCCGACGAGGCGCCGGTGATCCGGCTTTTGAACTCGATCCTGTTCCAGGCGGTCAAGGAGCGCGCCTCCGACATCCACATCGAGCCGTTCGAGCGCGAGTTGGAAGTGCGCTTCCGCATCGACGGCCTGCTCTACAAGATGCTCTCGCCTCCCAAGGTGATCCAGGAGGCGCTCACCTCCCGCGTGAAGATCATGGCGGGACTGAACATCGCCGAGAAGAGGCTGCCGCAGGACGGCCGCATCCGGGTCAAGGTCGCCGGCCGTGACGTCGACATCCGCGTCTCGCTTTTGCCGACCTTCTTCGGCGAACGCGTGGTCTTAAGGCTCCTCGACAAGCAGCGCGGCGTTTTGACCCTGAAGGAGATCGGGCTTTCCGACCGCAACTCGGGTGCCATGGACCGGCTCTTGGTCCGCACCTCCGGCATCGTCCTCGTGACCGGCCCTACCGGGAGCGGCAAGACCACCACGCTCTACGCGGCTTTGAGCCAGATCAACTCGCCGGAAAAGAACATCATCACCGTCGAAGACCCGATCGAGTACCAGTTGAAGGGGGTGGGGCAGATCCAGGTCAACCCGAAGATCGACCTGACCTTCGCCAACGGGCTGCGCTCCATCCTGCGCCAGGACCCGGACATCGTGATGATCGGCGAGATCCGCGACGCGGAAACCGCCGAGATCGCCATGCAGGCCTCGCTCACCGGCCACCTGGTGCTCTCCACCCTGCACACCAACGACGCCGCCACCGCGGTCACCCGTCTGATCGACATGGGGATCGAGCCGTTCCTGGTCGCCTCCTCGCTTTCCGCCGTGCTGGCGCAGCGCCTGGTCCGGGTGATCTGCCCGCACTGCAAGGAGTCCTACGTCCCGGACCGCGAGTACCCCGGCGTGACGCTGCCGCCTCTGCTCTACCGCGGGCGCGGCTGCGAGAGGTGCTTCGGCTTGGGCTCCATCGGCCGGATGGGAATCTACGAGCTGCTATTGATCGACGGCGAGATCTGCTCGATGATCATCCGCCGGGAATCCGCCGGCACCATCAAGGAGTACGCCCTTTCCAAGGGGATGAAGACGCTGCGCGAAGACGGCCTGGACAAGGCTGCCGCCGGCATCACCACCATCGAAGAGGTCCTGCGGGTGACCCAGGAAGACTATGCCGACCTTTCGCTATAGCGCCTTCAACGCCTCGGGCGGCGAAGTCTCCGGCAGCGTCGATGCGCCTACCCTGAACGAGGCGCGCCTCCAGCTCAAAGGGAAGGGACTCTACGCGAAGGAGATCGCCCAGTCCGAGGGTGCCGGCGGTGCCAAGGCGCTGTTCGGCGGCAACCGGGTGAGCGTTCCCGACCTGTCGCTCGCCACCCGCAGGCTCGCCACCCTTTTGGGAAGCGCGGTGCCGGTCTACGAGGCGGTGGCGACCCTTTGGGAGCAGGAGGCCCCGGGCGAGCTGAAGCTGGTGCTCGGCCGCGTGCGCGACCGGCTGGCCGAAGGGATGGGGCTTGCCCAGGCGCTGGCCGCCGAGCCGGCCGTGTTCTCGGAAAGCTACGTCGGCATGGTTTCCGCCGGCGAGGCGAGCGGTGCCCTGGAAGTGGTGCTGGAGCGGCTGGCCGAATTTCAGGAGGACCAGGCCGAGATCCGCAGCCGGGTCACGACGGCCCTTGCCTATCCCCTTTTGATGGTGGCGGTGGGCGGCGGCGTGATGCTCTTTCTGCTCGCCTTCGTGGTACCCAAGATCGTCGCCGTTTTCCAGGAGAGCAAGGCGACGCTTCCCTTCATCACCATCGTGCTGATCAAGGTGAGTAACCTGGTGAGAAAGGGGTGGTGGGCGCTTATTTTGATCGGCGCGGGCCTGGTGGTGGGGGCGAAGCGGATCGCCCTCAAGGACGAGCTCCTTCTGAAGCGCGACCGCCTGCTGCTCAAACTCCCCCTGCTCGGTCCGCTCTGGCGGCGGCTGATCCTGTCCCGCTTCTCCAAGGTGCTCGGGCTCCTTTTGGCCAGCGGCGTCCCCATCATCAAGGCGATGGAGATCACCGGCGAGGCGGTCGTGAACCGCGAGTACCGGGCCTTCATCAAGGACGCCATGGAGGTGCTGATCAAGGGGGGAAGCCTCTCCTCGGCGCTCAAGGCGAGCGCGCTCTTTCCGCCGCTTTTGACCCACATGACTGCGGTGGGGGAGAAGAGCGGCGAGCTGGAGGCGATGCTGATCAAGGCGGGGGACGCCTTCGAGAAGGAATTCAACTCCTCGGTCACCCGTTCCATGGCCCTTTTGGAGCCGATCCTGGTACTGGGCATGGGGCTATGCGTCGGCTTCGTGGTACTGGCCGTGCTGCTGCCGATCTTCCAGCTGAACCAACTGGTGAAGTAACCGTCAACTAGAAGTATCAACAAGCTAAAGAGGTACGTTCATGCTCAAGACGTTGAAAGAAAACCGTGGCTTTACCCTGATCGAACTCATGGTCGTCATCGTGATCTTAAGCCTTCTGGCCGTTCTGGTCGGGCCGAAGATCATCGGCCGCAGCGACGACGCCAAGGTCGCCGACGCCAAGGTCCAGATCCGGAACCTGGAGACGGCGCTGAAACTCTATAAGCTTGACTCCGGCTCCTTCCCGACCACCGAGCAGGGGCTGGCGGCACTGGTGACCAAGCCGACGGTCGGCAAGATCCCGACCAACTACAAGGCGGAAGGTTACCTGGAGAACAAGAACGTGCCCAAGGACCCCTGGGGCAACGACTACATCTACCTCTCTCCGGGTGAGCACGGCGATTACGATCTCTCCTCCTACGGCGCCGACGGCACCAAGGGTGGCGAAGGGAAGAACGCCGACATCGAAAGCTGGAGCATGAAGTAAGGTGGATCGCCCGTCCTCCGGGTTTACCCTGATCGAGCTTATGGTGGTGATACTTATCATCTCCGTGGTCGCGGCGATAGTGCTGCCGCGCCTGCCGCAGCCGGAGAGCACGAAGCTGAAAAGCTCGGCGCGCAACCTCGCCACCGGCATCCGTTTCTTGAACGACCAGGCGATGACCACCAAGTCGCAGTACAACCTGACCTTCGACCTGACCGAGAGCGTGGTCAAGATCACCAGGCACTCGGCTGCCGGCGACGAATTGCCCCCGGACGACGCGTTCTTCAACCGGCCGCTGATCGAGGACGGCATCTCCATCGAAGATGTCGTTTCTTCGCTGCGGGGCAAGGCAGCCGAAGGGCAGTTCGTCGTCCCCTTCGGACCGAACGGCAATGCCGAAGCGCTCATGATCCATCTCAAGGGGGGCGCGGGGCATTACACGATCATCGCCTACCCGGACGGCGGCAAGGTCACGGTGCAGGAAGGCTACCAGGAGGAACTTTCGTGAAAGGGTTTACCCTCCTGGAGGTGATGATCGCCCTGGCCATCACGGCGGGGGTGCTGCTGACCGCCATTACCACGCTCAATCACCACTTGGCCGTGGTCGGCCAGGATGCGGAGGAGACCACCGCGGCGCTTTTGGGCAGGGCCAAGATTTCGGATCCCGATTTCGACAAGACGACGGAGACCGCGGGCGACTTCGCCCCGGACCATCCCGCATACAAGTGGGCGCGGGAGGTTACCTCCACGGAACTGCCGGGCATCAGCAGCATCGCGCTGACGGTGAGCTGGGATCAAGACAAGAAAAAAATCAAGCTGGTAAAGTATGCGCCGTCCGTCGCTCGATAGTAAGGGCTTCACGCTGCTTGAGCTCCTGGTGGCGCTGGCGTTGCTGGTGATCCTGAGCGGCGCCCTCTACGGCACCTATTTTTCGGTGCTGCGCGGGCGCGAAAAGGGGGGAGCCCGCATCGATGCGCGCCGGGAGTTGTCGGTCACGCTCGATCGGCTCACCAACGAGCTCAACTCGGCCTACTTCAGGCAGCAGGACAACAAGGACGGCAAGCTCTTCCTGCAGGTGCAGGATCGCGACCGCTACGGGAAGCCGACCTCTGCGATTATCTTCACCTACCTGGCACCGCCGAGCGTCAACCCTCCGGCCTCCGACCTGAACCTGGTGAGCTATTCGATCAAGGAGAAGGACGAGGTGCTGACGCTGGTCCGGGAAACGCGCAACCCCTATTACGACCTGAGCTGGAAAAGCACCCCCTTCCCGGTAATGGACGGGGTGGAAGGGTTCCTGGTGGAGTGCTACGACGGCGGCAAGTGGGTGAAGACCTGGGATACCGCGCTCAATTCGCGGCTCCCCGACCGGATCAGGGTCACCCTAACCCTGAAGGGCGGTGAGATTTTCACCGCCGTCGCCGTCCCGAGGATCAGTCAGCAATGAGAGGGGAACGGGGCTTCGCCCTGGTGATAGCGCTTTTGGTGATGACGCTCCTCGTGGCTTTGCTGGTCGAGTTCGTGAACGAGGTGTACGTCGACGCCTCGCACAGCCACAACTTCGTGGCCCAGCAGCAGGCCGCCGTCCTCTCCCGCTCCGGTTACGAGGGGGGGGTCGCACTCTTGAAGTATTCGGCTACCATGCGCATGGGGAAAAACTTTTCCTCGCTCAGAGAGATGTGGGCCAAGCCGTTCGACTACGACGCCGGGATCGGGACCATCAGCATCACCATCGAGGAGGAGAGCGGCAAGCTCGATCTCAACGCGGCCACCTCCCTGACCGGCAAGCCGGACGATTTCAGCCAGAAAGCGATGCAGCGCCTGCTGCAGAACCTTGGACTTGCGCCGGAACTGTACGACACGCTCTCGGATTGGGTGGACACAGACGATACGCCGCGCCCCAACGGCGCGGAAAGCAGCTATTACGGCGCGCTGAAGCCTCCGTACCTGGCGCACAACGACCGGCTGCGCACCTTCGAAGAGCTGGGCCTGATCAAGGGGTTTACACCGCAGGTGCTTTTGAAGCTGCGACCTGTGGTTACCACCTACGGTGTGGGCTCGGGGATTGCCACACAGATCAACATCAACACGGCACCTAAGGAACTGCTTGCCGCGCTGGACGACAGCCTGATGAAGGGGGATATGGTCCAGCGGATACTCGATTTTCGGAAGGATCACGACATCGCCAATCTGACCGACATTCCCGGCATCCCCTCTGCCCTTGTCTCCGGATTGACCGGGAAGGTGACCTACCAAGGTTCGGTATACCGGATACATGCGGAAGGCAAGGTGGGAGACGCCGTCCACGTCACCGAGGCGGTCGTGACCAACATCGGCAGCCTTGCCGCCCAACCGACCATCCTTTACTGGAGAGAATATTGATGGATATCCTGGTCATACAGCTGAAAAGGGAGGAGTTGATCCTGGCTTCCTTCCGGCCCAAGCGGGGCGGCGTCAGCTTTCTGTCGGCGGAGCGCCACCAGTTGACGGGGGACGACGAGGAACTGGTCGGCATCCTTGAGGGTGCCAAGCCTTCGTCCGCCGAGCGCAGGGTAGTGCTGGCACTGCCGCCGCAGTCCCTGTACCTTAGGGAACTGGAGCTGCCGATCAAGGACCGGGCCAAGGTGCGGGAGCTGCTTCCGCTGGAACTCAAGGGGGAGACGGCGCTCGACAGCGAATCGCTTTCCTTCGACGCCCTGCCCATGGCGGGCGGCAAGTTCCTGGCGGTCTGGGGACGCACCCGGGAACTGGCGAAAAAGATCGAACTCTTGAAGGGGGCGGGGCTGGAGCCGGAACAGGTGACCGCGTCCCTCTATCACTGGAACAAGCTCGCCCCGGCGGCCGGCACCGTGGCCGTCACCGACGGGGAGGCGCTTGCCGCCTACCGGGACGGTGAAGCCGTCTATTTCCGGGCCTTCCCGGCTGTTCCCCGCGAAAACGAGGTGGACCGCACCGTGGCCGCCCTGGAGATCTCCGCGGGGCTCACGGTCGACCGGGTGATCTCCCTCGCGGGCAAGGTCCAGGAGGGGCAGTGGCTGGCTGCGGCGCCGCGCGCCTTGGGCGAGGCGTTTGCCGAAGACGCCCACGCCGCGCACGACCTGGCCGGCGCCTATGCGGTGGCGGCGGCGGTGGCGGACGGCAGCTCGGTGAACCTGCGCCGCGGGGCCCTGGCCTATACGGCGGCCAACGAGAAGCTCTACAAGAAACTGCGCATCTCCGCGGCCCTGGCGATCCTGGCGGTGCTGATGCTCTTCGCCGAGACCGGCGTCCGCTACTACATCGTCAAGCGCGACATCGCCTCGCTCGATCAGTCGGTGCGCGGCATCTACAAGGAGATCTTCCCGAACCGGCAGAAGCCGGTCGACGAGGTGGCCGAAGTCCGTTCCGAGATCAGGCGGCTGGAAGGCGCCAAGACCTCAAGCAACGTGCTGAAACTTTTGAGCGATCTGGCGCAGGCCAAGGGTGACGACGTTGCCGGCTTCTACGAGACCAGCGTGGACGGTCAGGACGTCCTTTTGAAGGCGGACGCCAGGAATTTCCAGGCCGCCAACGACTTCAAGACCCGCGCCGCGAAGCTCGTGGACGGGGCCGAGGTGAGCGAGGTGAAATCGAAGCCCGACGGCAGCGTCACCTTCACCTTTCACGGCACCATGAAGGGGGTGACCCGATGACCCGCGAAGAGATGGTAGCCGCCCTTAGGGGGATGGACGACAAGACCAGGCTGCGCATCGGCATGGTCGTGGCCGGCCTGTTGCTTATTGCCGTCGTCCTCTCGGCCATCAACAGCAGGATCTCGGTCCTCGACAAGAAGCGGCTGCGGCGCGAGGGGGACATCGCCGACATGATGCGGCTCAAGGTCAGCTACCAGGAGGCGCAGGCCGGTTCGCAGCGGCTCAACAACCGCATCCAGGCGACAAAGCCGGACGATTCTCCCGCCAAGATCATCGAAGAGATCGGCATCAAGGGGAAGAACAGCCAGATCAAGCCGCTCAAGGGGGACGACGTCCCCGGCTACCAGGAGGACGCGGCGGAGGTCAAGATCGAGGGGCTTACCGCCAACGAGGTCACTAACCTGATCTACCGTCTGGAGAAGGGGACGCGCCCGGTGACGGTGAAGAAGGCGCAGATCAAGCAGCGTTTCGACGATCCGAGCAAGGTCGACGTCACCCTGACCGTCGCGCTGATCAAGCTGGCGCCTGCGGGAGCGAAATGAACCGCCGCCTCGTCTACCTGGTCTGCGGCATCCCGCTGGGCATCTTTTGTTTTCTGTACATGACGCTGCTCTTCGTCCCCAACGACGCCATCAAGGGGTTGCTGGTGCGGCTGGCGGACAGCAGGGGGTACACCCTTGAAGTTACCGGCCTGCGCAAGAGCCTGCTGCTGGGGGTGAAGGCGACGGAAGTCGAGCTTTCCTCGGCGAAGGGGCCGCTTCTCAGGCTGCGCGACACGCGGGTCGGGCTGGAGGTATTGCCGCTTACGCTGGGCAAGCTCCGGGTCTCGGTGGACGGCATGATCGGTACCGGGAGCGTTGAGGGCGAGGTCGGCATCGGCAAGACCAGCGGCTGGGAACTCCACTTGAAGGGGGTCCGGCTGGAAGAAATCCCCTTCTTCGCCAACGTCGCCGGCGCACGGATCAAGGGGGACCTGCAGGTAAACGGTGCTCTTGCCTCCGGCAAGGCCGGGAAAACGGGCGACGTGCAGTTGCAGGTACGGGGCGCGGAGCTCGCCTCGCTGAAGATAGGCGAAATGCCGCTGCCCGACGCCAACTACAAGGAAATCCGCGGCGCCCTCAGGATCGAGGGGGGGCGCGCTCTGCTGAAGAGTTTCACCCTGGAAGGGGACGACGTCTACATGCGGCTTAAAGGGGACGTGGCGCTGAGCGAGCCGATCGGCAATTCGCCGCTCAACCTGACCCTGGAGATGATGCCGAAACAGGCCTTCCTCGACCGGCAGAAGTTCGTCTTCCTGCTGCTGATGAAGTACCAGACGTCCCCGGGCGCCTTCAGCATGCCGATCCACGGCAGCCTCGCGCATCCATCCCTCTGACCCGCTGGCGGAGACCTTCATGATCCGGTTCCAGGGCGTACACAAGTGGTTCAAGAAGCTGCACGTCTTAAACGACATCAACCTGCACGTGAGGCCGGGTGAAGTCGTGGTCGTCTGCGGCCCCTCGGGGAGCGGCAAGTCCACCCTGATCAGGACCATCAACCAGTTGGAGCCGATCGACCAGGGGACCCTGATCGTGGACGGCGTCAACCTCGCCGACAGTAAGAGCGACATCAACAGGCTGCGCGCCGAAATCGGCTTCGTCTTCCAGCAGTTCAACCTCTACCCCCACCTCTCCGTCCTCGCCAACGTCACCCTTGCCCCGATCAAGATCCGCAGGACCCCGCGCCGTGAGGCCGGGGAGCAGGCCATGGCGCTGCTCGAGCGGGTGGGGCTTGTCGAAAAGCGCGACGCGTTTCCTTCCCAGCTTTCCGGCGGCCAGCAGCAGCGGGTGGCGATCGCCCGAGCCCTGGCCATGAAGCCGCGCATCATGCTGTTCGACGAGCCGACCTCGGCGCTCGATCCCGAGATGATCGGCGAGGTGCTCGACGTCATGCTCAAGCTTGCCAAGAGCGGCATGACCATGGTGGTGGTGACCCACGAGATGGGCTTTGCGCGCGAGGTGGCCGACCGGGTGGTGTTCATGGACCAGGGGACCATCCTGGAAGAGGCGCCGCCGGCCGAGTTCTTCAAGCAGCCGAGCCACGAGCGCGCCCGGCAGTTCCTGAAGCAACTGCTCTCGCCGCTGCACTAGATCCACTGGGAGCATTTCGTCAGGTCCGTAGGGTGGGCACCCCGTGCCCACGCGGGCCGGTCGGTTCGGTGGGCAGAGGACTGCCCACCCTACGTAGATTGCGAAGCGAGTAATCGCCTATGGCAACGCCCTCACCCTTCCCCCTCTTCCTCCGGGCGAGGGACCATCGGATTTTGTGCGCTAAAGGAGGATCGAATATGAAAAAGCTGACGACGCTGTTTGCCGCCCTGCTGCTGGTTACCTGTCTGGCCCGGGTGGCTCTGGCCGCCGATACCCTGGCGGAGGTGAAGAAAAAAGGGGTGCTGGTGGCCGGGGTGAAGGACTCGCTCCCTCCTTTCGGCTACGTCGACGAGAAGACGCGGGAGATCGTCGGCTACGACGTGGATTTCGTGCGGGCCATCGCCAAGAAGCTCGGCGTAAAGCTGGAGCTGAAGGCGGTCACCTCGGCAAGCCGCATGCCGCAGCTCATGGAGGGTAACATCGACCTGATCGCGGCCACCATGACCAAGAACCCGGAGCGCGCCAAGCAGATCGATTTCAGCTACACCTATTTCCTTACCGGACAGAAGTTCCTCACCGTGAAAGGGAAGGTGAAGAGCCTCAAGGACCTGCAAGGGAAGAAGATCGGCACCGCCAAAGGCTCCACCTCGGAGCAGAATGCAAAAAAGGCGATCCCTTCGGCCAACGTGCTCTCCTATGACGACTATCCGCAGGCCTTCCTTGCACTGCAGCAGGGTAAGGTGGCGGCCGTCACCACCGACGAGTCGATCCTGGCCGGCATCCTGGGCAAGGCTCCCAACAAGGGGAAGTTCGAGATCCCCAACCTGCAGATCTCCGAAGAGCCTTACGGAATCGGCATGCGCAAGGACGACAAGAACCTGGTCGCCTTCGTGAACAAGACCCTTTTGGAAATGGAGAAGAGCGGCGAAGCCAGGCGCATCTTCGAAAAGTGGTTCGGCCCGAAGACCACCACCCCGCTCAAACGGACTTTCAAAATCACCGCGGACAAGTAGGTCTTTCCGCCTCCGCCTCCGGCGCGGAAATAATTTTACTTGTGACAAAACACGCTCCCCCACGCCCACTCCCTCCAGGGGAGGGGACGTGGGGCTAGTCCTGTAGTATTTGACTCGTTTCGTTATCGTTAGATTCTTTAGGAAGAGGAACGCAGCGTGCTGAACTACCACTTCGACTGGTCGGTCGTGACCTCCGGCAAGTACTTCGAATGGCTCATTTCCGGGCTGAAGGTGACCCTGGAACTTTCCGCCGTCTCGATCGTGCTCGCCTTTGTCATCGGGCTGGTGGTGGCGATGCTGCGCCTGAGCCAGGTTAGGCCGATCCGCTGGCTCGCCTGCGCCTACCTGGAATTCTTCCGCAACACCCCTTTGCTCGTGCAGATTTTCTTCTGGTATTTCGGCTCCTACAAGATCCTCCCCGCGGTGGTGAACGACTGGCTTAACGGCACCAACTTCGAGTTCGCGGCCGCCGTCATCGCGCTCAGCATCTACACCTCCGCCTTCATCGCCGAAGACCTGCGCTCCGTGGTTCTTTCCATCCCCAAGGAGCAGATGGAGGCGGCACGCTCCGCCGGCTTCTCCTTCTTCCGCGCCATGCAGTACGTCATCCTGCCGCAGGCGGTGAGGATCTCCGTCCCTCCCCTGGTGAACCAGTTCCTGAACCTGGTGAAGAACTCATCGCTTGCCATGACCATCGGCGTGGCCGAGCTCACCTACCAGGGACGCCAGGTGGAAAGCTACTCTTTCAAGGGTTTCGAGGCCTTCAGCGCGGTGGCGCTCCTCTACCTCGTCATCGGGCTTGCGATCACAGGGCTCGTGCACCTGTACGACGTGCGGGTCTTGAACCTGCACAAGGCAGCCTGACATGAACGAGTTCCTCAACTTTCAGGTCGTCGCCGACAACTTCACCTATTTCATGATCGGCCGTTACCCCAGCGGGCCGCTGGGCGGACTCGGACTTACCCTCTACCTGGCGGTGGTCTCCTGCCTGCTCTCCATGGTCGGCGGGCTCTTTCTGGGGCTATTGAGCATCTCCCGCCATGCCTGGATCAGCTGGCCCGTGCGGGTTTTGATCAACACGCTCAGGGGGCTGCCGCTTTTGATGGTGATCTTCTGGATGTACTTCCTGCTGCCGCGGCTTTTGGGCAAGGGGACCCCGGAAAGCCAAACGGTGATCATGGGGCTCACCTTGTTCACTTCCGCCTACATGGCGCAGATCGTCCGGGCCGGCATCGAGGGGATTCCCAAGGGGCAGACCGAGGCGGCGCTTTCCACAGGGCTGAAACCGTGGCAGGCGATGCTCTACGTGGTGTTGCCCCAGGGACTCAGGAACATGATTCCCTCCTTCGTCAACCAGTTCGTCTCGCTCATCAAGGACACCTCGCTTGCCTTCATCGTCGGCGTTTCCGAACTCACCCACATCGGCACCCAGGTCAACAACAGAACCATGGCCTATCCCACCGAGATCTTCATCTTCATTGCCGCCGTCTACTTCCTTATCTGTTACGCGTTTACCTCACTGTCGCGTGTCATAGAGAGAAAGCTTTCCTGGCATAAGGCGATATAGATTGATAGTTCGGGAGGACCGCCCAGACACAGGCGTGGTGCCTAATACCTTGACAACGGACGGCAAGACGTTATATAGATTTATTATTGGATTATTGAGAATGATTTAATAAGTGGCGAACCGCCAGATAGATTCGGAGGGGTGCATGCTTTTGGAAATAACGTCGGCAGTTACGGCGGTAACGCTCGTGGTGCTCGCATGCTGCGTGATCCCGGTGCTTTGGGAACTCAAAAGAACGGCTGTTTCTCTGCGCACCATCGCCGAGTCGATGGAGGCCGAGGTGAAGCCTCTGGTCAGGGAACTCAAGGCAACGGTTGCCGACATCCAGGTCATCACCGGTTCCACAGCCGCCCATGCCGAAGGGGTCAACCTGCTTTTGGACGAGCTCGGCCATGCAGGTCACAATATCCGCATGATCAACAAGGTAATCGGAGTCGCGTCCAACCTGATGGCCGTTTCCTCGGCCTGGATGACCGGGGCGCGTGTTGCAGGGCAGGTTATTATTGATAAGCTTATTAAAAAAAGGGGGTGACTGCCATGTCAAAGGATAAGGATATCGGGACCGGAACCATGCTGCTTTCGTTTTTTGCGGGTGCGGTAGTCGGCGTCGGGGCTGCTTTGCTGCTGGCGCCGAAGACCGGCGAGGAGATGCGCGGCAAGATAAAAGATCTGGCCGACGACGCCGTCGACAAGATCAAGGAGTACGCTACCGAAGCCCAGGACAAGATCCGGGCCAGCTACGAAGACGGCAAGGAAGTCGTGCTTGAGAAGAAAAACATCATCACCTCGGCCATCGAGGCCGGTAAGGAAGCGATGGAACGAGAGAAAGAAAAGCAGAAAGCGGCGCTGTAATCATTCCTCCGCGGATTAAAAAAGCCCACCCAGGTGGGCTTTTTTAATGTCGAGAGCCGGAAACGGTGACGTTCATGAAGAAATCGGGCGGCGAGCGCCGTACTTTCTACCACAGACTTTTGGAGATCGATCCTGCGTCCCTGCGCGGGCTGCAAGGCAAGTCCTTGCAGCTGCTGCAGGTTTCCGTCGTTGCCGGCGGCAATTTCCTGACGAACAACGGGCTCTTGCGCGCCACCGCGCTCTCCTTCACCACTCTGCTTTCGCTGGTGCCTCTGCTGGCGATCGCCTTCTCGGTGCTCAAAGGGCTCGGGGTGCAAAACCGGGTCGCACCGATGATCCTCAACCAGGTGATGGCCGGCTCCGAGGTGGCGGTAAACCGGATCATCCAGTACATCGGCAACACCAACATGAGTTCGGTGGGCGCCATCGGCCTGGTGGCGCTCCTCTACACCACGATCAACATGTTGGCAAACGTGGAAGCCGCCTTCAACACGGTCTGGGGGGTGACCCAGACCCGCTCCCTGTACCGCAAGTTCTCCGATTACTTAAGCGTACTGGTGAGCGCGCCGCTTTTGCTTTTGGCGGCGACCAGCATCACCACCACACTGCAGAGCCAGTGGCTCTTCGACTGGCTTTTGCAGCAGACCTATCTCGGGGACGTCTTTCTCTTCCTGTTGAGCCTCACCCGGTACTTGAGCGTCTGGGGTGCGCTCTTCCTGATGTACATGTTCATCCCCAACACGCGGGTCTCCTACCGCTCGGCCATGATCGGCGCCATCCTCGCCGGCACCGTCTGGCAGTTCGCCCAGTGGTGCTACATCAACTTCCAGATCGGCGCCGGCAACTACAACGCCATCTACGGCACGCTGGCCGCGCTGCCGATCCTGATGGTCTGGCTCTACGTGAGCTGGATCATCGTCCTTTACGGCATGGAGGTGGTGGCGGCGCACCAGCACATGAAGACCTTCCGCCGCGACCTGCGCGGCGGTATCAGCCAGGCCTTCCGGGAGCAGCTGGCGCTTGCCGTGCTGCGCCACATCGTCGAGGCCTTTCATCGGGGTGGCCCGGGATGGGAGGAGGAGCAACTGGCCGTGAGACTCGGGGTGCCTTTGCGCGTGATGCGGGACACCTTGGAGCACCTTTTGAACGAGGGCTTCCTCATCTATGCCGAAGGACCGCACTCAGGCTTCTTCCCCGCCAAGGAGCTGGATCAGGTAAGCCTTGCCGAGGTGCTCGCCTCGCTGCGCCGGCAAGGAAGCAGCTGCGAACTGCGCGACGAGGCCAAAGTCGGGGAACTCCTGGCGCAGGCGGAGCAGGCCGTTTCAGGGGCCTTTCATGGACTGACGCTCAAGGATCTGGCTCAGCCGGAAAAGATCCCAGGCGTCGTTGACAAGGAAGGTCCGGATGGCATATAGTGGCCGGATTACAGAGCCCACGCGAAGAGAGATATGCAAGATTTTAAAGACATACGACACAAGGGAAGCAGGCTCAACACCGCCAAGGTAAAGGGCCCGGAAACTCAGAACGCCTTCAAGAAAGTGAAGGACGACAGATCCGCCAAGGTGCGGCTCAAGGTGGTCCTGCCGCTTTTGGCCGTGCTTTTGGCCAGCTATCCCGTTTTCTCCCTGTTCAACCGTCCGACCACGGCCGGTGCCAGCGCCAAGGCCGTCGGCTCGCTCTCCGACGTCGACAACTGGAGCGCCTTTAGGCTCGCAGCCGCAAGCTACCCCACCGCCACGCCCCAAGGCGGCATTTACTCGGCCCAGCTTCCGCAGGGTGGCAAGGTCGTCTATGCCATCAACGAGGCGATGCAGCGCCGTGTGGAGAAGCTTTTGTCCGACTGCCGGGTCCCCTACGGCAGCTTCGTCGCCATCGAGCCCAAGACCGGCCGCATCCTGGCTGCCGTCTCCTATTCCTCGCTGCAGCCGGGCTGGAACCGTGAGGCCTGCTACAACCTCTATCCCATGGCGTCGCTCTTCAAGATCGTCACCGCCACCGCGGCCTTGGAGGAAAAGAAGGTCACCCCGGAGACCCCCTTTGCCTTCAACGGCCGGCTTGCTTCGCAAAGCCCCAAGTACTGGCGGGTGAAGCCCGGGCGCCCCGCCCAGCAGATGCCGCTCGCACTGGCGATGGGCAAGTCGGTCAACCCGGTGTTCGGGCGGCTGGCGGCCGAGGTGGTGGGGCGCGACCCGCTGCTCCTCTATGCCGAGCGCTACGGCTTCAACCAGAACATCTTCCCCGGCGCGCCGGGTGCGCCCAGCAAGGCGCCGGCTCCCGGCACGGTGGACGAATTGATGCTGATGGGGGCGGGGCTTAACCACGAAGTCAAGATCTCGCCGCTGCACGCCGCCGTCATCATGGCCACGGTGGCCAACGGCGGGGTGATGATGGCCCCTTCGCTTGCCCAGGAGATCTTCGACGCCAAGGGGAAGCCGCTTTTCACCCAGAAGCCGCAGGCCCTGCGCACGGTGACCACGCCGCAGACCGCGGAGCTTTTGGCGCGCATGCTTTCCACCACGACGGTCAGCGGCACCTCGCGCCGCGCCTTCCACGACCGGCGCGGCCGTCCGATGCTCGCCTCGCTCAAGGTGGCGGCCAAGACCGGCTCCATCGACGGCACCGACCCGGCCGGCCACTACAGCTGGTTTGCCGCCTACGCGCCGATGGAGGACCCGCAGATCGCCCTCGCCGCCTTGGTGATCAACCAGAACAAGTGGCGCATCAAGGCGACCACCGTGGGCGAGCAGGCGCTCGAGGCCTTCTTCAGGTAGGTCATGGAGTGCTTGCGGTGCGGGACCTGCTGCGTGGCGCCGGACATCAGCTCGCTTGACAAGCCGCTGGGGGAGCGCTGCCCGCATCTTGGGGACGATCTTCGCTGCGGCGATTATGCCGGGCGTCCCGCCGTCTGCCGGGGCTACCGTCCGGACGAGATCTGCAGGGCCATCGCCGGTGGGACTCTGGAAGAGCGGGCGGAGCGTTACCTGCGGCTGTTCGACCTGCGCCCCTAGGGAAGCGGCGGGAAATGTTCCAGCGAGTACTCGCCGTCCAGCCACTGGGCGTAGGAGTACTGGGTGATCCAGTCCCCCAGGGCGATGAAGACGCGCCCGTCCTTTTTCTTGATCATCGGCAGGTGGTAATGGCCGGTGATGACCGCGTGGCAGCCGGCGTTGAAGTGGCTGCGGGCGAAGCTGTCCAGAATGAGCCGGTAGTCCCAGTGGGCCTGCCGGGCGGCGCGCTGCTTGCTGCTGTGACGCGAGAGGGTGGCTGCCGCGTGGGCCGCGAGCCGGCGTGAGAAGATGGGGACGAGCGCCTTCACGAAGGGGCTGTGGAACACCAGCCGGAAGGCGCGGTAGCGGTAGTCCTGGCGGTTGATCTGGTCGCCGTGGCAGAGATAGACCTGCTGCCCCGCGATCTCCACCACCGCCCCCGCACTGTAGACCTCCGCCTGCAGTTCCTGGCGGAAGAAGCGGTCGAGGTGGAAGTCGTGGTTCCCCTCGAAGTAGACGATGCGCACCCCGCGCGCGCGCACCGCCCGCAGGCAGTCGACGATGGCCTGATAGTGGCTGTAGACGGGCGTGGGATTGCCGATCCAGAACTCGAAGACGTCGCCCAGGAGGTACAGGGTGTCGGTGTCGGGCGGCAGCGTCTCCAGAAAGCGTAGCAGGTGCCGGTAATTGGCGTCCTCCGGCTTTCTCAAGTGTGCGTCGGCGATGAAGATCTTGCGCATTGGTGGAATATATACAAAAATGTGGGGAAAAGGAAGACCTCGATCCTTTCGCCTCAACTAAATCTCAATCTCAATCGTAATCTGGTATTTATGCACGCCATGCGCAGCCTTGAAATAGTATGGGAAGACCTGATGGAGGGCTTCGAGAACACGGATCACGAGCTGATCTATTTCCTCGACCGGGAGACCGGCGAGATCTTTTCCGTGCCCACGGACTACGACGACGACGCCTTCTGGGAAGAGGTCGAGGTGCAGGACGACCGTTACCTCGAAATCCCCCCCTTCGACTACAACCAGGAGCGGCAACTGCTGCACGGTTTCATCCAGAACATCGACAACGAGGGGCTGAAGGCCATGCTGGTCCGTGCCTTCGTCGGCGCCCATTCCCACGGCAGGCTGACCGAAATCCTCTCCTTCTACCCGGAGGAGCTGGAACGTTTCCAGGCCCAGCGCGAGGAACTGCTCACCGACCGCGCCGGCCAATGGCTGGAAGAGCACGACATCTACCCACCCGAGCGCGATTTCTAAGGGAGTCACATGCCTTTTCTGCAAAGCGCCACCAACAGGACGGTGCTTACCATGCTGGTGGTGGCGGGACTTTTCGCCGCCGGACATGCCCTGCACCACACCATGTCCTGCTTTCTCCTCTCCTTCGTCATCGCCTATCTGCTCGATCCTTTCGTCGTGATGCTGGAAAACAGGCGACTTTCCCGCAACAACGCGATTGCCGTTCTCTACCTGGTGCTCGGCGTCTTCTCGGTCTTCTTCTTTTCCTACTTCGTGCCGGTCATGATCATGCGCTGGAAGGTTTTAGCCCCCGCTATCCCGCTCTACCTGCAAAAGGCCAAGGCGCTGGGGATGGACCTGGAGATGCGGTTTCAGCCGTACTACGGCGCCGAGGAGTGGAGCTGGGCGATCGAGAAACTAAGCGACACCCTCGACACCACGGTCTCAGGCCTTGGGGGCGGCATGTATTCGGCCGCCGCCAACATCGTCTTCAACCTCTTCAACCTGGTCCTCTCCCCGATCCTGGTCTTCTTCATGCTCCACTACAAAAAGGACGTGAAGCGGACGCTGGCGGGGTGGCTTCCCAGCCGGCACCGCGACTCCCTTTTGCACATAGGCCAGGAGGTGAACGACAGCATCGGCGGCTATCTCCGCGGACAGGTGATCGTTTCCCTCATCGTCGCGCTCCTGTCCACCGGGGCGCTGCTTCTTTTGGACGTCGACTACGCCCTGTTCAACGGCATCTTCGCCGGCCTGGCCTCGATCCTTCCCTTCGTCGGCGTGGTCATCGCCACCATCCCGCCGCTGTTCTTCGCCTACGTCAAGTTCCAAAGCGGAGTGGCGCTCCTCAAGGTGGCCGCGGCCTTTGCCGCCATCTACTTCCTGGAGGGGTACCTGGTTAAGCCCCTGGTCTTTCGGCGCTCCATGGACCTGAACCCGCTTTTGACCATCATCACCGTGATGGCGCTGGGCGAGTTGTTCGGCTTTTGGGGCATTCTGCTCGCCATCCCGGTCGCCGCGGCGGCAAAGATCGTCACCGAGTCGATCGATCGCGGCGATTTCAGGCGCACCGAACCATGAACAAAGAGACCTACAAAGTTTCCGGCATGTCCTGCGTGAACTGCGCTGCCCGCATAGAGCGCGGCGTGGCCGCCGCCCCCGGAGTCGAGGAGGCAGCCGTCAACTTCGCCATGGGGGAGTTGTCGGTAAGCTTCGATCCGGCGCTGATCGGCGACAAGCGCATCCGGGAGCTGGTCGTCGGCCTGGGCTACCAGATCCGGGCCGACGGCGACGACCTCGTCGAGCAGCGGCGCGAGCGGAACTGGTTCGTCTTCAGCCTGGCGGCGTCGGTCCCCATCATGGCCACCATGCATCTGCACGAAAAGCCCTGGGCGATGCTTCTGGCCCTGGTTCTGGCAAGCGCCGTACAGTTCAGCGCGGGGCTTGCCTTCTACCGCGGCGCCTGGCTCTCGGTCAAGGGGGGCAGCGCCAACATGGACGTGCTGGTGGCACTTGGCACCTCCGCGGCCTACTTCTATTCTCTCTTCGCCTATTTCGGCATCTTCGGCACCCACCACGACGTCTTCTTCGAGACCTCGGCGATGCTGATCGCCTTCATCCGGCTCGGCAAGTACCTGGAGGCGCGTGCCCGCGGCCGTGCCGGCGAGGCGCTGCGCAAGCTTTTGCGGCTGCAGGCGGATACCGCGCGGCTTTTGGTGGACGGAGAGGAAACGGTGGTGCCCCTCTCCTCGCTCAAGGTGGACGATCTGGTGCTGGTGCGTCCCGGCGAGGCGATCCCGATGGACGGGGTGGTGGTCGCCGGCGAATCGAGCGTGGACGAGTCGATGGTGAGCGGCGAGTCGCTGCCGGTGGAAAAAGCGGCCGGGGACGAGGTGGTCGGCGCTACCGTAAACCGCTCCGGCTCGCTTACCGTGCGGGCGACCAGGGTCGGCCAGAGTACGCGGCTTGCCCAGATCTTCCGCATGGTGCAGGAGGCGCAGAGCGACAAGGCGCCGATCCAGCGCTTCGCCGACCGCATCTCGTCCTTTTTCGTGCCGGTGGTGGTGCTCCTCTCCATTCTTACCTTCGCCGCCTGGATGCTGGTCAGCTACCACGGCTTCCTGTTCGCCTTCAAGCTCGCCATCGCCGTTTTGGTGATCGCCTGTCCTTGCGCCATGGGGCTTGCCACGCCGACCGCGATCATGGTGGGAAGCGGCATCGGGCTGGCACGGGGGATTCTGATCAAGCGCGGCTCCGCGCTGGAAAACGTCGCCCGGCTGAACGTGCTTTTGTTCGACAAGACCGGCACCATCACCCAGGGCACGTCCGCTTTGACCGATCTGGTCCCCGCGGCCGGCATTGCCGAAAACGAGCTTATGGAGCGGCTTTACGCGGCGGAATCGCAGTCGAACCACCCGCTGGCAGCGGCCAGCGTGGCCGAAGCTATCCGGCGGGGCGTCGAGCTTACGGCTTCGGCGGAGTACCTGGAACGCGGCGGCTTCGGCATCACCTGCACGGTGGCGGGCGAGCGGGTGCTGGCGGGCAACGAGCGGCTCATGGCGAGCGAAGGGCTCGACCTTGCGCCCTTGGCGCAGTCGGCGGCGCACCTCACCGCTGCCGGAAAATCGCTTATTTACGTGGCAGCCGCCGGCAAGCTTTTCGGCGTGGCGGCCTTCGCCGACCCGGTGAAGCCGACCGCGGCCAAGGCGATCGCCGAACTGAAGAAACTCGGTATCTCCTGCCTGATGCTGACCGGCGACCACGAGGCGGTGGCGGTCAGCGTCGCCCGCGAAGTCGGGCTGGACGGCTACGAGGCGGAACTTCTGCCCGAGAACAAGCTGAGCGTGGTCAAGACCGAGCAGGCGAAGGGGCACCTGGTGGGCATGGTGGGCGACGGCATCAACGACGCCCCGGCGCTCGCCCAGGCCGACGTCGGCATCGCGGTGGGCGGCGGCACCGACATCGCCAAGGAAACCGGCGACATCATCCTGGTGAAAAACGATCCGCTGGACGTGGTGGCGGCGGTGCGGCTGGGCAAGGCGACCCTCGCCAAGGTCAAGCAGAACCTGTTCTGGGCACTGTTCTACAACGTGCTCGGCATTCCGGTCGCCGCAGGTCTTCTCTATCAACCGCTGGGGCTCACCCTGAAGCCCGAGTTTGCCGGCCTCGCCATGGCCTTCTCCTCCGTCTCGGTGGTGCTCAACTCCATCGCCCTCAGGCGGGTAGCCTCCCGGCTCGACCGCTAACCCCTTCCTGCTAAGCCGGTTGAACTAATTTTCTGTTTTGCGTAGAATCAAACATATGGAATCAAGGAATTTGGCCAATGGTGACCTCCCGCCATGAAGGTTCCCCCCTTTGCAAAAGGGGGAACAGGGGGGATTTGCTTTTTGCCCTCCGGAGGGGACGTCGATGGCGGAAAGTCATAGCTAGCGGAATTTTTATGACCGACAGAAAACATTTAGCGATACTCGGCGAGATCGTCCTGGTCGTCGTCATTTCGGCGGCAGCCGGTCTTTTCTGGAACCGGACCCTGTTGCTCGGCGCTTGGCAAGGCGAACTTACGCCGTCGGCTCAGGCCGCCCAGCAAGGCGAGCAGGGTGACCCGCTGCCGATGCCGATCGGTCTTGCCCAGGTGAAAGAGCTGCATGACGGCAAACAGGCGGTGATCGTCGACGCCCGCAGCGCCGCGAGCTTTGCGGAAGGGCACATCGCCGGCGCGCTCTCCCTGCCGCTTGAACAGGTGCGCAAGGACTCCGCCGCGACGCTGAAAGCCAAGGTGCCGGCCACCGCAACCATCATCGCCTACTGCAACGGCTTTTCCTGCCACGACAGCATGGACTTGGGCAAGCTCTTGATGCGCGCCGGCTACGGTTCGGTCTACGTCTACGAGGGGGGCTTCCCCGAGTGGCGCGACGCCGGCTATCCGACGGCCACGGGGAGAACGTGATGAAGGGCGATTCCAGCTACCTTGATTCCCGCTGCCTGTCGGTGGCAGTGCGGGTCGTGCTGGGCGGCATTTTCATCTACGCCGCCATCCTCAAAATTGCCGATCCGGTCGCCTTTGCGGGGAGCGTGGCCGCCTACCGGATCCTGCCGTACTTCGCCAACTACCTTGTCGCCGCGGTGCTCCCGTTCCTGGAGCTTATCTGCGGGTGCCTTTTGGTCACAGGTTATCGGGTGCGCACCGGCACGCTGATCGTTCTCGCCATGAACTTAGTCTTCATCGTCGCCTTGACCTCGGCGCTGGCCCGCGGTTTGGACATCGACTGCGGCTGCTTCAAGCAGGGGGGCGAGAAGACCTCTCCCTGGGTTGCTCTCGGCAGGGATCTCGTCCTGCTGGCGATGACGATCTTCGTCCTGAAAACGGAACGGAGCAGCCGGCAACCGCAATCGAAGCCGGAACCCGCCGTCGTCCCGTACCCCGAAGAACCGTAAGGTTCCCCGTACGTAACTTCCCCTTTGCTAATGCCTTCCGCGCACCCCCTTGATCCTTGCAGTTTGCGGGGAAATAGGCTAGTATGCCCGACGTTCATTAGCTCATCGCGGAGCCCTTCTTTGCAAGAATCCATCGTTCTCATCTGTTCTTACCTGCTCGGCTCGGTACCGACCGGTCTGCTGTTGGCCCGTGCCATGGGCGTCGACATCCGCAAGACCGGCAGCGGCAACATCGGGGCCACCAACGTCTATCGGACCATGGGAAGGCAGGTCGGCATCCTCACCCTGGTCGGCGACTGCCTGAAGGGGCTGATCCCCGTGCTGGTGGCCAAGTGGCTCGGCTTCAGCACCGCCTGGATCGCCGTCATCGGCCTGGCCGCCTTTCTGGGCCACGTCTACACCGTGTTCCTCGGTTTCAAGGGGGGCAAGGGGGTTGCCACCGCTCTCGGCGTCTTCCTCGGGACCTCGCCGCTTTCCATCCTCTACGCCCTGGTGCTCTTCGTGCTGGTGCTGTACAAGTGGCGCTTCGTTTCGCTGGCCTCGATCGTCGCGGCGGCGGCCATCCCGGTCATCGTCTGGCTCAACGGCTGCAGCGTGGAACTGGCCGCCATGACGGTGGTCATCGCCGCCATCGTCGTTTACCGGCACCGGGAGAACATCATGCGCCTGCGGGCCGGCACGGAAAACAAGTTCAAGGCTTAAGCCACGGAGACACGGAGCATAATCAGAGAAAGGCAAGGACGTTTAAGGGTAAACCAAAACCGTTTTTGCCGCTCTTTTCTCAGACGTTTCTCGGATTTTCTTCGTGGCTAAAGCCTTCTTTCCTCTGAAAAACAAGAAAAGGGATGCCCCGTTCGGAGCATCCCTTTTCTTATCTGCTGTGTCCTGTCTTTTAGGCGGCGGCCCTGGAGATCGCCAGCGGGGCGAGCAGGCGTTTCATCTTCTTGAGGGCGCCGTCCTCGATCTGCCGGACCCTTTCACGGGATATCGAGAAGTGGTCGGCTATCTCCTGCAGCGTCATCGGCTGCTCGGCGGAGACACGCTGCTCGATCACGAAACGCTCTTTCTCGTTCAGGCTCTCCAGCGCGCTCGCCACCCCACGCTCCAGGAGCACGGTCTCCTCGTGATCGGCCAGCATCTCTTCCTGGTTCTGGCGGTGATCCGGCAGGCTTTCCAGGAAGGTGCCTCCCTCGCCTGCGATCATCGGCACGTCCAGCGACAATTCGCCGCGCAGACGCTGTTCCATCTCCTGCGCCTCGTTGTCCTTGACGCCAAGAGCCAGGGCCGTGGAGTGCAGGTCGTCTTCTCCGGTCATGCCGAGAATGGCCTGCTTCGCCTGGTTCAGCTTGAAGAACAGCTTTCTCTGCGCCTGGGTGGTGCCGATCTTCAAGAGGCTCCAGGCGGAGATGATGTGATTCTGGATGTAGGCCCTGATCCACCAGACGGCGTAGGAGATCAGCCGGACACCTTTTTCAGGGTCGAACTTGCGGACCGCCATCATCAGCCCGATGTTCCCTTCCTGAATCAGATCCAGCATCTTAAGGCCGTAGGAGCGGTACTCGCCGGCGATCTTCACGACAAACCTCAGGTTCGCGGTGATCAGCCGGTGGGCGGCTTCCAGGTTCCCGTCGCGGCGAAACCGGGTGGCCAGGTCATGCTCCTCGTCTGCGGACAAAAGCGGAAACCTATTGATCTCGGTAAGGTACAGCGTAAGACTGTCTATGGGTACCGGCATCGCGTAGTTCATCGTCACGGTTGCGTCTACCTCTCTCGTCTTGATTTTACTCCCGGTTTGGCACTCGCCTGACCGGAGTGCTAACAATATAACAAGCCCCATGACAAAAATCAATACCGCGGTTGAAAATTACCGCACCGCATCCGTAGGGTATTTAGGGGGTTAAAAGTCTTGCCCCCCGTCGGTGAATGTGATAAACGAAAAGACCGAACAAGCGACGCATGGCGCCGTAATACCGGAGGTTCAGCCACATGGAAATACGGATAGTACCCCTGAGCGAGCAGGAGAAAAAGGCCAAATTCACCGACGAGTCCAAACTCGGTTTCGGCAAGATCTTCACCGATCGCATGCTTTTGGTCGAGTGGAAGGTAAACGAAGGTTGGGTAGATGCCAGGATCAAGAAGTACGAATCCTTCACCATCGACCCTGCGGCGCTTGTTTTACATTACGCTCAGGAGATTTTCGAAGGTCTCAAGGCGTACAAATGGAAAGACGGCACCATCGCCCTGTTCCGTCCCGAAATGAACGCACGCCGCTTTAATCGCTCCGCAGACCGGCTCTGCATGCCGGAAGTGCCGGAAGAGCTGTTCGTCGGCGGGATCGAGCAACTGATCTCGCTTGAGCGCGACTGGATCCCGAGTGCGGAAGGGACCTCGCTGTACATCCGTCCGACCATGATCGCGGTGGAACCGTTGGTGGGCATCAAGCCCTCGGACCACTACTATTTCTACGTCATCCTTTCGCCGGTAGGCGCCTACTATGCGGCCGGCTTCAACCCGGTAAAGATCATGGTGGAGGACAAATACGTCCGCGCCACCCCGGGCGGCACCGGCGAAGCCAAAACAGGCGGCAACTACGCCAGTTCCCTGAAGGCAGGCCTCGAAGCCAAGAAGAAGGGCTTCGACCAGGTACTCTGGCTCGACGGCGTCAACCGCCGCTACATCGAGGAAGTCGGCTCGATGAACATGTTCTTCGTCTACGGCGACACCATCGTCACGGCGCCGCTGGAAGGAAGCATCCTGCACGGCGTGACCCGCGACTCGGTGCTGACCCTGGCTCGCTCGCTGGACCTTACGATCGAGGAGCGGCGGATCGACGTGCACGACCTGATGGACGACCTGCGCAGCGGCAAGATCACCGAGGCCTTCGGCAGCGGCACTGCGGCCGTCGTCACCCCCGTCGGTGAGATGAGCTTCGAGGGCGAGAGCGTGGTGGTGAACGGCGGCGGCGTCGGCAAGCACACCCAGACCCTCTACGACACCCTGACCGGTATCCAGACCGGCAAGATCCCCGACAAGTTCGGCTGGATCAGGAAGGTAAAATAACCAGGCAAACGGCTAAGGGCTAAGGGCGAACGGTTCCCCTTAGCCCTTAGTCCTTTCCTTTAGCCGTTAACCCTGAGCCCTTAGCTTAACCCCTATGAAACAGCAGATATCCGATACAAATAACCTCTGTCTCTCCTGCCGGCGTCGTTGCAAACAGGCCGTTTCGGTACTGATTGCGTCCTGCCCGAGATACTATCAGGGGCCAAAGGTAAAGCGCGGGGACTGGAAACAGCTCGCCCTGCCGCTGGACTAGCCTTCGCCTGACAACAGGCTTCTCTCAGGCAAAGGTCCCGTCACCTCTGTCACCCCTCCACCCTTTTCTCTTTTTCGCAGCGTTTTTTTACCCGATCATTTCTTGTTAGCTGTCTTCACTTCATCGTCATCCTGAGCGACAGCGAAGGGGCTGCTTTTCGTAAGGCAAGGGTCACACAGAAGCCAGGGACGTTTTGTTTTGGGGCGACGGGAAAAGATGCTGGCGGCTCCTTGACTTTGGGGGAGGCGCTACCTATCATTCCCCCGTGGAACAGGGAGGAAAACTATGTTACGACCCGAAAAAATGACGGTGAAGACGCAGGAAGCGCTGGTCACGGCCCAGGAAAAGGCCATCTCCATGTCGGCAGGGGCCTTGGAGCCCGAGCACCTGTTGCTCGCCCTGCTGGACCAGGAGGGGGGCTTCGTGCCCGACCTGCTGAAGAAGATCGGTGCGCCGCTGGCGCGGTTGCGCGAGAACCTGGACTCGACCCTGCAAAAACTCCCCAAGGTGACCGGGGGGCAGATCTCGCTCTCCCCTGCCTTGAACCGCGTGCTGGAGTCGGCCCAGAAGGAAGCCGACGGCATGCACGACGCCTTCGTCTCGACCGAGCACCTGCTGTTGGCCCTGGCCGACGCCAAGGAGACCCAAAGCGGCAAGCTCTTGAACCAAAACGGCGTGACCCGCGACTCCATCTTGAGCGCGCTGAAAGAGCTGCGCGGCGGGGAGGCGGTGACCGACCAGAACCCCGAGCAGAAATACCAGGCGCTGGCGAAATACTGCCGCGACCTGACCCAGCTTGCCGCCCAGGGGAAACTCGACCCGGTGATCGGCCGCGACGACGAGATCCGGCGCGTGCTGCAGGTGCTGTCGCGCCGCACCAAGAACAACCCGGTGCTGATCGGGGAGCCCGGGGTCGGCAAGACCGCCATCGTGGAGGGGCTCGCGCAGCGGATCGTTTCCGGCGACATCCCCGAAACCCTGAAGGACAAGCTGGTGATGGCGCTCGACATGGGGGCTTTGATCGCCGGTGCCAAGTACCGCGGTGAATTCGAGGACAGGCTGAAGGCGGTGATCAAGGAGGTGGCCCGCTCGGAAGGAAAGATCATACTTTTCATCGACGAGATGCACACCCTGGTCGGCGCCGGTGCCGCCGAGGGGGCGCTGGACGCCTCCAACATGTTGAAGCCCGCCCTGGCCCGCGGCGAACTGCACTGCATCGGCGCCACCACCCTGAACGAATACCGCAAGTACATCGAAAAGGACGCGGCCCTGGAGCGGCGCTTCCAGCAGGTGTTCGCCGGAGAGCCGAGCGTCGAGGAGACCATCTCCATCCTGCGCGGCCTGAAGGAGCGCTACGAGGTGTTCCACGGCACCCGCATCAAGGACGGCGCCATCGTGGCGGCGGCCACCCTGTCGGACCGCTACATCACCGACCGGTTCCTCCCCGACAAGGCGATCGATCTGATCGACGAGGCCGCCTCGCGCCTCAGGATCGAGATCGATTCCATGCCCACCGAGATCGACGAGGTGGAGCGGCGCATCATCCAGCTGGAAATCGAGAAACAGGCGCTTTTGCGCGAGCAGGACCCGCAGGCCCAGAACCGGCTGAAGAAGCTGGAGGACGACCTCGCGGCGCTCAAGGCCCAGTCGGCCGAGCTCAAGGAACACTGGCTGCGGGAAAAATCGATCATCAAGGACCTGCGCCAGTTGAAGGAGCGCCTTGAAGAGAAGAAGGAAGACGCCAAGCGCTACGAGCGCGAAGGAAACCTGAGCCGGACCGCCGAGATCCGCTACGGCGAGATCCCGGCCATCCAAAAGGATATGGAGGAAAAACGGCTCACCCTGGAGGCGATCCAGGCGGAAGGAAAGATGCTTCCCGAAGAGGTCGATGCCGAGATGGTGGCGGAGGTGGTCGCCAAGTGGACCGGCATCCCGGTCACCCGGATGCTGGAGGCGGAATCGGAAAAACTGATCCACATGGAGGAGCGGCTGAGAACCCGCGTGGTCGGTCAGGACGAGGCGCTGACGCTGGTGGCGAACGCCGTGCGCCGCGCCCGCAGCGGGCTTGCCGATCCCAACCGTCCGGTCGGCTCATTCATCTTCCTGGGACCGACCGGCGTCGGCAAGACCGAGACGGCCCGCGCCCTGGCCCAGTTCCTGTTCGACGACGACCAGGCCGTCGTGCGCATCGACATGAGCGAGTACCAGGAAAAGCACACCGTCGCCCGCCTGATCGGCGCCCCGCCGGGGTACGTAGGCTACGAGGAAGGGGGGCAGCTCACCGAGGCGGTGCGCCGGCGTCCCTACTGCATCGTGCTTTTTGACGAGATCGAGAAGGCGCATCCCGAGGTGTTCAACGTCTTCCTGCAGATCCTCGACGACGGCAGGCTGACCGACGGGCAGGGGAGAACGGTCGACTTCAAGAACGCCGTGATCATCATGACCAGCAATCTCGGTTCGCAGTGGATCCAGCAGTACGGCGCCACCGACTACGCCAGGATGCAGACCGAGGTCATGGAGACGCTGAAGGAGAGCTTCCGTCCCGAGTTTTTAAACCGGGTGGACGAGATCGTCATCTACAGGGCGCTTCCCCTGGAGAGGATCAAGGAGATCGTGATCATCCAGCTCAAGTCTTTGACCAAGCGCCTGGAGGAAAAGGGGATCGCCCTGGAAGTTAGCGAGGCGGCGCGCGAGCTCCTGGCGAAGGAAGGCTACGACGCAGCCTACGGGGCGCGGCCCCTCAAGCGGGCGCTGCAGCGCAAGATCCAGGACCCGCTGGCGCTCATGCTCCTGGAAGGTAAGTTCGGCCCGGGCGACCTGGTGCTGGTGGACGCCGACCTGGCCGGAGAGTCGCTCGTGATCGGGAAAAAGGAGCGCTGAAGCCAAAACATGAAAACAGTCCTGATTGCCGCCTACCTGGCCCGTTTTGCCGCGGGCTATCTGCTTCGCTTCCTCAACCTGCGCCACCTGGGGCGTCACGGCACCGCCATCCCTGAAGGCTTTGTCGGAGCTATCGACGCCGAGGCTCTCGCCAAGTCGGCCAGCTATACCATGGAGCAGAGCCGGGTGGCGCTGGTGCACTCTGTCTATGACAGCGCCTGGCTGCTACTGTTCCTGTTCACGCCGCTTTTGCCGCGCTACGACGCCTGGATCCGCTCGTTGTCCGGCTCTTTCGTCGTCCAGGGGATACTCTTTCTGGTCGTTTTGACCCTGGCGCAGGATCTGCTGGAGATTCCCTTCTCGCTCCACTCGACCTTCCGCACCGAAAAGAAATACGGCTTCAACACCATGACGACGCGGCTTTGGGTCACCGACTTCCTGAAATCCACCGCCATCTCCCTATTGTTCCTGGTGATCCTGTCCGCAGCGGCCTTCCTGCTGGTGCAGCATGCGCCGCAGCTTTGGTGGCTGTGGGTCTGGTGCTTCTTCGCCCTGTTCTCGATTACCATGATCTACCTTTCGCCCTACGTCATCGAGCCGCTGTTCTCCAAGTTCGAACCGCTTCAGGACGAGGAGCTGGCAAGGGAAATCCGCGGCCTGCTGGCCAAGGGAGGCGTGGAGGTAAAAGCGGTGATGCAGATGGACGCCTCGCGCCGCAGCACCCACTCCAACGCCTACTTTACCGGCATCGGCAAGGTGAAGCGCATCGTATTGTTCGATACCCTGCTCAAGCAGATGGATCGTTCTGAACTCCTGGCGATCCTCGCCCACGAAGCGGGGCACTGGAAAAAGGGGCATATCTGGAAACGCCTGGTGGTGACCGAGGGTGCTGCGCTGGCCGCACTCTTTCTGGTGGCCGAACTGGTTGCCTGGGGTGGGGTGCCGGCCATGTTCGGCCTCACGGACGCATCCTTTGCCTGCCAGATGGTGCTGATCAGCTTCCTGGCTTCCATCGTCCTCTTCGCGCTCACCCCGGTCGGCTCGTTTTATTCCCGCAAGCACGAATGGGAGGCGGACCGTTACGCGACGGAACTTTCCGGCAACCCGGAGGCGCTGGCGTCGGCCCTGGTGAAGCTCTCCAAGGAAAACCTGGCTAACCTGCATCCGCACCCCTTTTATGCGTTCTTTTATTACAGCCATCCCCCCGTCGTGGAACGGGTGGCGAAGTTGCTGCACAGGTAGTCAAGGAGGTTTGTGGTCATGCGGCTGAAGATACTGATCAGCGCTTCGGAAGCGGTTCCTTTCGCCAAGGAAGGGGGCTTAGGCGACGTGGTCGGCGCGCTCCCCAAATACCTGCGGGCGCGCGGGCACGACGTGCGGGTGGTGATGCCCCGCTATTACAAGGTCGACCGGGAAAAATTCGGCCTGCGCGAACTGCCGGGCACGCTGACCGTGCCGATGGGGATCGTCGGCGACATGTATTGCGGCGTTTGGGAAGGGAAAATGCCGGGGACGGACGTGCCGGTCTATTTCCTGGAACACGAGGCGTATTACGGTCGCGACCCGCTCTACGACAAGGATAACAAGGGGTACCTCGACAACGACAACCGTTTCATCTTCCTCTCCAAGGCAAGCCTGGAGTTGTGCAAGATGATCGATTTCCGGCCCGACCTGGTGCATGCCCACGACTGGCACACCGCCGCGGTGCCGGTGCTGTTGAACACCAGTTACCGCCACGATCCCATGGTGGGGGAGGCGGCCTCGCTTTTGACCCTGCACAACATGCAGCACCAGGGGAGTTTCTACGAAGGCGCCATGGACGTCTTGGGAATAGGGTGGCAGCATTTCAATTTCCTGGAACTGGAGATGGACAATCAGGTCAACCTGCTGAAGGGGGGGATCTACCACGCCAACATGCTCAACACGGTGAGCGAAGGGTATGCGCGCGAGATCCGGACGCCGGCATACGGCTGGGGGCTGGACGGGGTGCTGCGGGACCGAGCCGGCGTGCTCTCGGGGATATTGAACGGCGTGGACTACGAGGAGTGGAGCCCGGATAACGACCCGCACCTGCCGGCGACCTACCATGCGGGCGATCTGAGCGGCAAGGCGATCTGCAAGCGCGACCTGCAGCGCGCCCTTGGGCTGCCCGAGCGCAGCGACGTGCCGCTGATCGGCGTCGTCTCCCGTCTGGTGAAGCAAAAGGGGATAGACGTGTTGGCCGAGGCGCTGCCGCGGCTTTTGGAACTGGACATGCAGATCGTGATGCTCGGTGCCGGCGAGCCGTGGGCCCATTTCTATTTCGGCGGCATGGCGGCGCAGCACGCCGACCGCCTTGCCTGCCGGATCGGCTACGACAACGCCCTTGCCCACCGCATCGAGGCCGCCTGCGACTTCTTCCTGATGCCTTCAGCCTTCGAGCCGTGCGGCCTGAACCAGATGTACAGCATGCGTTACGGCACGCTCCCCATCGTGCGCGCGACCGGCGGTCTCGACGACTCCGTGGAGAACTTCGACACCCGGGTGCCAAGCGGCACCGGTTTCAAGTTCTGGGATCTGAACGCCGGAGCCCTGTTCGACACGGTCGGCTGGGCCGTCCACACCTGGTACCACGATCCGAAATCCATAGCGGTTTTGCGCCGTAACGCCATGGCCAAACGGTTCACCTGGGAAGACGCTGCCGAGAAGTACGAACAGCTTTATCTTGCCGGGATGCGGGTGCGGCTGGGAGCGGCCAAGCTCGCCAGCCTCGCCGCCGAAAGGAGGGTGCTTGCCCCGCATTTCCCTGTTGAGGGGGAGGTAGAGATCGCCTCCGTTTAAAAACAGGCCCGTACGACGCCGCCGTCGACCCGCAGGGCCGCTCCATTAGTGGCTGAGGAGAGCGGGCTGCAGACGTAGGCCACGAGCGACGCCACCTCTTCGGAACGGGCGAAACGCCGGATAAGGGACGAAGGGCGTACGGTCTGGAAGAACTCTTCCTCGAAGGCTGCAAACGACTTGCCGCCACCAAGCTTGTTGACGAAATCGTCCACGCCGGCCGTGCGGGTCGGGCCGGGAAGGATCGCGTTGGAGGTGACCCCCGTACCGGCGCACTCTTCGGCGATGCCGCGGGAAACGGCGAGCAGTGCGGTTTTTGTCATGCCGTAATGGATCATCTCCACCGGGATCTGAATGCCGCTTTCGCTGCTGATGAAGACGATCCTTCCCCAGTTGCGCTCCTTCATGCCGGGAAGGTAGTTCCGAGCGAGTCTGATGGCGCTCAGCACGTTCACCTCGAAAAACCGCCTCCAGTCGTCGTCTGAAATTTCCGCAAACGGCTTGGGCTCGTATATTCCCAGGTTGTTGACCAGGATGTCCACGGCGGGAAGTTGCCGAAAGAGCCGCTCGGCCTCCTCGGCACGGGACAGGTCGCCGCTGAAACCCGCTAGCGCCGCCTGAGGCAGCGCGTCTTTGATCTCTTTGAGCGCAGTGGCGACCGACTCCTCTTGCCGCCCGTTGATGACGACCTCTGCTCCCTCCTGTGCCAAAGCTACGGCGATCGCCAAGCCGATCCCCCTGGTGGAACCCGATACCAAAGCCTTCTTGCCGGACAGTTGCAAATCCATACTGGCCTCCTATGCGTCTCATGTGAAAAATACCCCGTAGTGCAGTTTACCACATGCCATCCTTATGGCTTGCCCCCTTGACCGGATTTCACTCTGTCGGTCGCTGCGGCAAGCCAGGAGACGACGAGGGAGCTGAATCGCCTTGCGGCCTGCGCGATCTGGCTCGAACGGGTCTTGGCGCTCGTTGTGTCGCCGTAAGTCGGGCGGGTTGTTGGGCACGCTACGCTTTGCCCAACCTACGAAGGCTCCCCGGAATTCCCGGAAGGAACTTTACAAATAGGGGTACTCGATCGCGGGAGATCGGCCGAACCGGAATAAAGAAAAGGCGCCGCCGGATTTCCGGGGCGCCTTTTCTCGTGAAGCTTCTGACTTACGTGCGGCCTAGTGCATCTTGTTGAGCAGCGGCACGATCAAGAGGGAGACGATGTTGATGATCTTGATCATCGGGTTGACCGCGGGACCTGCGGTGTCCTTGTACGGGTCGCCGACGGTGTCGCCGGTAACGGCTGCCTTGTGGGCCTCGCTACCTTTGCCCCCGTGATAGCCGTCCTCTATGTACTTCTTGGCGTTGTCCCAGGCGCCGCCGCCGGTGGTCATGGAGATGGCGACGAAGATACCGGTGACGATGGAGCCGACGATCACGCCGCCCAGGGCCTTCGGCCCGAGGGCGAAGCCGACCACGATCGGTGCCAGGATGGGGATGAGGCCCGGGATGACCATCTCGCGCAGTGCGGTCTTGGTGACGATGTCGACGCAGGCTGCGTAGTCCGGCTTGCCGGTCCCTTCCATGATCCCCTTGATGGTGCGGAACTGGCGACGGACTTCGTCAACCACGGCGCCGCCGGCTTTACCGACCGCTTCCATGCAGAGGGCTGCAAAGTAGTAGGGGAGCATGCCGCCGATGAAGAGGCCGACGATGATGTACGGGTCGGAGAGCGAGAAGCTCTTGTCGGCGATGGTCAGTTCCTGCACGTAGGAGGTGAACAGGATGATCGCGGCAAGTCCTGCGGAACCGATGGCGTAACCCTTGGTGACGGCCTTGGTGGTGTTGCCCACGGCGTCCAGCGGGTCGGTGACGGCGCGGACCGATTCGTCCAGTTCGGCCATCTCGGCGATGCCGCCGGCGTTGTCGGTGATCGGACCGTAGGCGTCCATGGCGACCACGATGCCGGTCAGGGAGAGCATGGAGACGGCGGCGATGGCGATCCCGTACACGCCGGCGCAGTTGGATGCGACGATGATGCCGGCGGCGATCACCAGCACGGGGAGTGCGGTGGACTTCATGGAGACGCCCAGACCCGCGATGATGTTGGTGGCGTGGCCGGTCTTTGATGCCTCGGCGATGTGCTTCACCGGGCCGTACTCGGTCGAGGTGTAGTACTCGGTGATCCAGAAGATGCCGCCGGTAACCACCAGGCCGACGATGGCCGAGATGAAGATGTTCATCGAGGAGATGACCACGCCGTTAGCCTGGGCAAGACCCTGCGGGAACATCTTCATGGTGACGAAGAAGAAGGCGATGCAGGCGATCACGCCGGAGACGATGAGCCCCTTGTAGAGCGCGCCCATGATCTTGCCGGAAGCACCCAGCTTGACGAAGTAGGTGCCGATGATGGAGGCGATGATGGAGATGCCTCCCAGGATCAGCGGGTAGCTGACCGCGGCCGAGTTGGTGAAGGAGATGGCGCCCAAAAGCATGGCGGCGATCAGGGTCACCGCGTAGGTCTCGAAGAGGTCGGCGGCCATACCGGCGCAGTCGCCCACGTTGTCGCCCACGTTGTCGGCGATGACGGCCGGGTTCCTGGGATCGTCCTCGGGGATGCCTGCTTCGACCTTGCCCACCAGGTCGGCGCCGACGTCAGCGCCCTTGGTGAAGATGCCGCCGCCCAGACGGGCGAAGATGGAGATCAGCGAACCACCGAAGCCGAGGCCGACCAGCTGGCTCACGATCTCTTTGGTGGAGGCGCCCGGCATGACCTTCTGCAGGACCAGGTAGTAGCCGGCGACGCCCAGGAGGCCTAAGCCCACGACCAGCATGCCGGTGATGGCGCCGCCCTTGAAGGCGACGTTCAGGGCCTTGTGGATGCCGGATTTGGCAGCCTCGGTGGTCCTGACGTTGGCGCGCACGGAAACGAACATGCCGATGAAGCCGGTCAGACCGGAGAAGAGGGCGCCGACGGCGAAGCCTATGGCGGTGGTGGCACCGAGCGAGACGTAGAGCGCGATGAACATGACAGCGCCGACCGCGGCGATGATCGTGTACTGGCGCTTCATGTAGGCCCCGGCCCCTTCCTGGATGGCGGCTGCGATCTGACGCATACGCTCGTTGCCCTGCGGGAGCCCGAGAATCCACTGGGCCGTGATCAGACCGTAGGCCACTGCCGCCGCGGCGCAGGCCAGGGCGAACACTACTGCATACTGTTCCATGTAACGAAAACCTCCCGTTTATTTATATGCCTGAAAAGGCCATGCTTCCATTGTATACGGTTCACAAATCGGGTGATTGTTATAGGAAAGGGTGCTATTTGTCAACCATTTTTGCCCTCAAGTGGGCGTGGTGTCGGTAAAATTGTTGCGCATCGGAAAACGAAAATGTATCATTAGGCGCATGATCGATCTCAAGTGCGGCGATAAAGCCTATTCCCTGCTGCTTCCGCCCGAGCGCATCCTCTCGGTGATCAGGGCCAGGCACGCCGATCCCGCCGGCACACCCACCGAACTCGTTGAACGCGCACTCGACAGTTGCTCCGGCGTTATCGCCCAATTCCGTCACGGCGAGCGGGTGGTGATCGTCACCTCAGACGTCACCCGGCCGACCGGCTCCGAGATCTACCTGCCGCTCTTGGTCTCCCGGCTGAACGCCGCCGGCATCCCGGACCGCGACATCGAGATCGTCATCGCGCTCGGCATCCACCGCAAGCAGACCGACCACGAGCACCAGCGGATACTGGGGGAACTCTACGGCAGGATCAAGGTGGTCGACCACGAGTGCGACAACCCGGGCGGGCTGGTCTACCTGGGTGACACGGAAAACGGTGTCCCCGTCGAGGTGAACCGGAGGGTAGCCGAGGCGGACCGGCTGATCCTCACCGGTGCCGTCACTTTCCACTACTTCGCCGGCTTCGGCGGCGGCAGGAAAAGCATCCTGCCCGGCGTCGCCAGCCGCAAGAGCTGTATTGCCAGTCACTTCGCCGTCCTGCAGTCGGGCGAGGGGAGCGGGCGTCATGCCTGTGCCGTTACCGGAAACCTGCAAGGAAACCCGGTACACGAGGCGATGCTGGAAGCCTGCGGGATGTGCCCGCCCGATTTCATCCTGAATACGGTGCTCACCCCGGACAAACATATCCTGGCGGTCTTCGCCGGCGACTGGCACAGCGCCCACGCGGAGGGGTGCCGCTACTACCGGACGGCCTTCTCCTATAACATTTGCGAGCCCGCCGACCTGGTGGTCGTCTCCTGCGGTGGTTTCCCGAAGGACATAAACCTGATCCAGGCCCACAAGTCGATGGAGTACGCAAGCCGCGCGCTCAAGCCGGGCGGGGTGATGATCCTTCTGGCAGAGTGCCGGGACGGCTACGGCAACGCGACTTTCTTCAACTGGTTCAAGTATCCGACCTGCCCGGAGCTGGAGTCGGCGCTCAGGAAGCACTACGAGATCAACGGCCAGACGGCGTGGTCTTTGAAGGAAAAGGCCGAGCGCTACCGGGTCGTGCTGGTGTCGCACCTGCCGACCGAAGAGGTTAGGACCATGGGGATGATGCCGGCGGCGACGCTGGAAGAGGCGCTTACGATCGCGCTCCCCATGCTGCCTGAAGATTTCGGCACCTACGTCATCCCCGAGGGGGGAAACGTGCTGCCGGTGGTCGTGAAAGGGTAAGGGAGCAAGGGTGGGGTACCGTAGGTTGGGCAAAGCGAAAGCGTGCCCAACAAATCCACAAGCGGCGAGTTGGGCACGCTTCGCTTTGCCCAACCTACCGTTGATTACCGTTGATTACATTGACAGTTCTATAAGGAAAAAGGGACTCATTCAGATGCTCGACGCACGTGTTTTGCAGAAATTGACGGCAATAGTGGGAGCGGAAAATATCGCCACAGGCCAGCAGGAACTGATCTGCTACGGCTACGACGCCACCCAGATGGAGTTCATGCCGGACTGCGTGATCCACCCGGACGGGGCCGAACAGGTGTCGCAGATTCTCAAGCTCGCGAACCTTGAAGGCTTCCCGGTTTTCCCCCGCGGCGCCGGTTCCGGCTTTTCCGGTGGTGCGCTCCCCAAGGGGGGGGGCGTGGTGCTGGTGACCACCCGCATGAACCGCATCCTGCGCATCGACACGGACAACCTGGTGGCCGAGGTGGAGCCCGGGGTGGTGACCGAAATCTTCCAGATGGCGGTGGAAAAACTCGGGCTCTTCTATCCTCCCGATCCCGCCTCGCTCAAGTTCTCCACGCTGGGGGGGAACGTGGCCGAGTGCGCCGGCGGTCCGCGCGCCGTAAAGTACGGCGTCACCAAGGATTTCGTGATGGGCCTGGAGGTGGTGCTTCCCACCGGCGAGGTCATCCGCACCGGCGGCGAGACGGTGAAGGGGGTGGTCGGCTACGACTTGACCAAGCTGATCTGCGGTTCGGAAGGGACGCTCGGGGTGATCACCAAGATCATCTTCAAGCTCCTCCCCTTTCCGGAGTCGAAAAAGACCATGCTCGCGGTCTTCGATTCCATCGACGGGGCGGCGCGTGCCGTCTCCACCATCATCACCGGCAAGATCATCCCGACCACGCTTGAGTTCATGGACCACGCAACGCTCACCTGCGTGAACCGCCGCTTCAACCTGGGGGTTCCCGACGAGGGGAGGGCGGTGCTTTTGATCGAGGTGGACGGCGATCCGGAGCTGATCGAGAAGCAGGCAAACCGCATCCACAAGCTGATCGAACCGCTCGGACTGGTGCAGTTCCGGGTGGCCAAGGACGCGGCGGAAAGCGAAGAGCTATGGCGGGTGCGCCGGCTGGTCTCGCCGTCGCTTAGGGACGTGAACCCGGACAAGTTCAACGAGGACATCGTGGTTCCCCGCTCCAAGGTGCCTGACGTCATCCGGGTCATCGAGCAGATCCAGAAGCGCTACGACATCCCCATCGTCAATTTCGGCCACGCAGGCGACGGCAACATCCACGTGAACATCATGATCGACAAGAGTGTGCCGGGGCAGCTGGAGAAGGCGCACGAGGCGATCAAGGAGGTGTTCCAGGCCGCGCTCGACCTGGGCGGCACCATGTCGGGCGAGCACGGGGTGGGGCTCTCCAAACAGCCTTTCATCCCGATGGAGCTTTCTGCCGACCAGGTGGCGGCGATGCGGGCCATCAAGAACGCGCTCGACCCCAGGGACATCCTCAACCCCGGCAAGATGCTGCCGGTTATGGGGTAAACGAAAAGCTTAACCACAGAGGACACGGAGGTTCACACAGGACACAGAGAAAGACGATAAGAGAGAAAAAACAAAAGAAGGGGCTTTTTGCAGTTCCCTCGACTGGAGTTTTTCCTCTGCGTTCTCTCCTGGCCTATCCTCTGTGACCTCTGTGCTCATGCTTTACCAGATCGAAAGAGAGAACTGAATGAGCAACAAAGAGCTTGACCCGCTCGAGCGGGTGGCGGACCAGTTGAGAAAATGCGTGAAGTGCGGGACCTGCCGGGTGAACTGCCCCGCCTTCAGCGCCTTCGAAAGAGAACCGGCAACCGCCCGCGGCAAGATAGCGCTCGCCCAGCACGTGATCAAGGGGGACATCGCCCTGGACGACGGCACCTACCAGGCCATGTCCAAGTGCCTCCTCTGCGGCAGCTGCGTGGACAAGTGCCCCAACCAGGTGCCGACCGACGAGATCGTCATCGCCGCGCGCGAGGCGCTGGCCGAGCGCCGCGGCCTCAGCACCTTCCACAAGGCGGTGGGGCAGGTGATCAAGAACCGCGCCCTCATGCACCTGGGCGCCTTCGCCGGCAAGCTCTTAGGCCCGCTTTTCTTCAGGAAGATCCCGGAAACCTCCGGCATCAGGCTGCGCTTCCCGCTCCCCTTTCTGGGGGGGACCCGCCACATCCCGGAGCTGGCGCGGAAATCCTTCATCGAAAATCACGACGAAATCTACGAGGGGCGCCCCGGTCAGCCGCGCATCGTCTTCTTCGTCGGCTGCATGACCAATTTCGTTTACACCTCGATCGGCGAGGCGACGCTCGCGCTCTTCAAGGAACTGGGCTGCACGGTGATCATCCCCAAGAACCAGCAGTGTTGCGGCCTCCCCGCCATGTCCGGCGGCGACCTGAAGACGGTGCGGGAGCTGGCGGTGAAGAACCTGGAGGCGCTGGAGGCGCATCAAGCGGATTACGTGATGACCGCCTGCGCCACCTGCGGCGGCGCCCTGCACCGGCTCTACCCGCTGACCATCGGCAAGAAGCACCCGGAGCTCAAGGCGCGCCTGGACGCCTTGGCGGAGAAGACGGTGGACGCCGCGGTGCTCCTGCAGAAACTCGGGCTCGACCCGGCGGCAACCGGTGCGGGAGAAGAACTGCGCGTCACCTACCACGACCCGTGCCATCACCGCACCGCCGGCGTGGCCAAGCAGCCGCGCACCCTCCTGAAAGGGGCGCCGGGGATCGAGCTGGTGGAGATGGAAGGGGCGGACCGCTGCTGCGGCCTGGGCGGCACCTTCAACGTCTACCACTACGACCGCTCTCTCAAGATCAACGCCGGCAAGACCGACGCCATCGTCGCCACCGGCGCTCAGGCCGTGGTTACCGGCTGCCCCGGCTGTATCATGCAGCTTTCGGACGGTCTGAAACAGGCAGGAAATAAAACAAAGGTTTTGCATACCGTGGAGCTTTTGGCCCGCAAGATTAAACGCTGACGGGACCTTCCCCGTCGGCGCCTTTTTCGGCAGCCGATTTTTTGTTGCCGCCGCAACTGATTGATTCTCCGTCGTTTGCGTCTTTCGCCTGCTTTTTCCTGTTGACTTTTCGAGCGCAAATCTTTATGTAAACGTGACGTGCACGTCAAGATAAAACATGAGTTTTATTTTGACCGGGAGCTGGCGGCTCCTTCGCGCCCACCCCATTCCCGGCTTGTCCTCCCGAAGCGGCGCCCTGCTGCTGGGACAGGTCGACAATGATCTTCTACTACCGTTTGCGGTCTTCATCTCATCAACCCGAATCGATCCTTCCGCCACGGTCACCTTTCTTGCCAGCGCAACGCTTTAAAAGTTCTTTTCACATAACGTATGCGGAGGAACCATGAGTTTTGCAGTAACAACGTCTCTGACGAAAAATCCACACCACCGGAAGGATGCCTGCAATGTCCAATAAGATCAGACCTTCACTGAAAAACCCGTTCCAGGAAGCCGAAAAGGTCGAGTTCAACATCCCGGGCGAGATTTCGCGCGCCACGGGCGGCTACGAAGAGGCGATGAAGGAAGGTTACGACCTCATCCAGCGCCCCGTCAAGTCGGTCAGCATCGACCAGATCGAGAAACAGCACTTCAAAAAGCGCATGACCGTCTGGGAGAGGATCCGGGTCCTTACCGAAGAGGAGCCCAACATCCTGTTCCAGAACTGGGGCAAGAACCTGGACGGGGCCTCGCTGGTAACCGGCATCCTCAACATCCACGGACGCGACGTGGCCGTGTACGGTCACGACTTCACCGTGCGCGCCGGCTCCATGGACGCCACCAACGGCAACAAGCTCGCCCGTCTCTTTTACATGGCGGGCGAGAAGGGTATCCCGGTGATCGGCATGAACGACTCGGCCGGCGCCTTCGTCCCTGCCGGAGTGGGAGGGCTCGACGGTTACGCGGAGGCCTTCACCGCGCTGAGAAAGATCTCCGGCGTGGTTCCCTCCATCATGTGCATGTTCGGCTTCAACGCGGGGGGCGGTTCCTACCTGCCGCGCCAGGGAAGCTTCGTGATCCAGCCGAAGGACACCTTCTTCGGCCTCACCGGACCGGGCGTCGTGAAGAGCGTTCTGGGCGAGGACGTCACCCCGGAAGAACTGGGCGGACCGCAGGTGCACGGCCAGTCGGGCGTAGCCGACCTGACCGTCGAGGACGAGGTGGGTGCGCTGAGGACCGCGATCCAGCTTTTAAACTACCTGCCGGACAACAACTCGGTGCTGGCGCGCTTCCAGAAGACCAGCGATCCTCTGGACCGCAAGACCTGGGAGATCAACACCCTCCTGAAGAAGGCCTTCAACTCGCCGACCGGCTTCAACACGCCGTTTGACGTCTCCATCATCATCCAGCAGATCTGCGACCACGGCGATTACTTCGAGATGCAGCGCGACCGCGCCCGTAACGTGGTCACCGCCTTCGGCCGCCTGGGCGGCAACGTGGTCGGCTTCGTGGCCAACAACTCGGCGGTCGACTCCGGCCAGATCGACTGCGACGCGGCCTACAAGATCGCCCGCTTCAACCGCTTCTGCAACATCTACAATATCCCGATGATCTTCATGGAAGACACCACCGGCTTCCTGCCGGGCCGCGAGCAGGAAGCCCGCGGCATCGTGCAGGCCGGCCGCGCCATGCTCGACTCCATCGTCGACATCAGGACGCCGCGCATCCTCCTGATCTTGAGAAACGCCTACGGCGGCGCCTACGCCTCCTACAACAACTACCCGACCGGCGCCGATCTCGTGCTGGCGCTCCCCACCACCCGCCTAGCCGTCATGGGCCCGGCCGGCAAGGAGTTCGTCTACAAGGACGAACTGCGGAAGGTGAGAAGCGCGGTGCTGGAGCGCGTGAAGCGCGGCACCCAGGAGCGCATCGAAGCCGGCGTCAAGCCGGAGGCCGCCAAGGCGGACGCGGAGAAAGACGCGGCCGAGTGGCTGAAAAACGAGGAGGCGGCCCTCAACAGCCGTTACGAGAAGGAGCTGATGAACCCGAAAGAAGCGCTGTCGCTGGGCTCCATCTCCTCGCTGGTAATGCCGACCGACCTGAGAAAGGTGCTGGGCGAGAATCTGAACTTCTTCCTGCGCCACTACAAGGCCGGCCCGATGCAGGCCGTACAGCGCGAGTTCCATTAAGGGGCTACGGTAGGTCGCGTTGAGGTACGAAACGCGACAATGGCCACGTGGGATCGTCGCGTTTCACGATGAACCAGTTCAACGCGACCTACGAACCATGGTCGGCATCACTGAACACTTGAAGACATTTCATTCTCTGGAGACAAAGAGCGATGGCACAGACTGACAACTATAAGAACAACCCCCTGATCCACAGGGACCGCCGCCTGCACACCTCCCCTTCCGCCTGGGTGCGTTCCTTTTCCTGCACGGAACTGAAACCGCTCATCGTCTGCCGCGGACCGATCCGCAAGGAGGCGATGGACGTCTACGAAGAGATGGGGATTACCCATTACGGCATCCTTTTGTCCGAGAAGGATTCCATCGTTTATCCGAACGCGCTGGCTCCCGAGCTGCGCAAGCTGACCGATTCGACCCGCGTGCACCGCGTGCCCGACTACACCGGCGCGAGCAAGGAAGAGCGCGTCGAGCGTATCCACCAGATCATCCGCATCGCCAAGGAAAACGGCTATAACTCGATCTTCGCGGGCTACGGCTTCATGGCCGAGGACGACGAGTTCGTCGGCGCCATCGAGCAGGCGGGGCTCAACTTCATCGGCCCCTGCGCCGCCACCCAGGCCGGTGCCGGCAAGAAGGACGAGGCCAAGCGCACAGCCCTCTCCGTCGACGTAAGCGTCACCCCGGGTATCGACAACGTCACCGCACGCACCCTGGTGAAGAAGCACCCGGGTCGCAAGGAGCTTTTGGCCCTGGTCAAGTCCCATGCCCTGGAGTGCGACGACGCGATCCTCAATAAGGAGAAGCTCCCCCTTGAGGACCTGGCGGACCATATCCTCTACGCCTCCTACGCCAAGGGGATCGACCTCTTCTCCATCGAGGAACTCTGCGCCCAGGTGGAGGTGGAAGTCGCCGCCATGTTCAAGAAGTTCCCGCAAAGCCGGGTGCGCCTGAAGGCGATCGGCGGCGGCGGCGGCAAGGGACAGCGCCTTTTGGGTGCCGGTCTTTTGAACGTAAGCAAGGCCGACGACAAGCTGATCGCCAAGGAGGCCTCCGAGGCGCCGGGCCTGGTGCGCGAGGTCTTAAACGAGGTCAAGGCCAACGGCGTGGGCGACAACAAGAACGTCCTGGTCGAACTGAACATCGAGCAGACCCGCCACAACGAGATCCAGCTGATAGGTAACGGCGACTGGTGCCTCGCGCTGGGCGGCCGCGACTGCTCCCTGCAGATGCACGAGCAGAAGCTGCTCGAGGTTTCGTCCACCCAGGAAGGGATCGCCGCAGCCATCAAGCGGGCCGAAGCCGCCGGGCGCAAGGCCGAGGTCAAGGCCTTGACCACCGACCTCGAAGTGCTGAAGAGGATGGAAGAGCAGGCCGAGCGGTTCGGCAAGGCCGTGGGGCTCGACTCCGCCTCCACCTTCGAGTGCATCGTGGACCGCGACCGTCACTACTTCATGGAAGTGAACACGAGGATCCAGGTGGAGCACCGCGTCACCGAGCTCTGCTATGCCCTTAAGTTCGTCAACCCGGACGACCCCAGCGACTTCTTCGTGGTGGAGAGCCTGGTTGAGGCGATGGCCCTCGTTGCATGCCACAGGAAGCGGGTGCCCAAGCCGGAGCGCGTCGTGCGCTACAACGCCGCCGTCGAGGCGCGTCTGAACGCCACCGACGCCTCTCTGTCGCCGCACGCCGGCGGCATGATCCGCTACTGGTCCAAGCCGATCGACGGCGAGATCCGCGACGACCAGGGGATCAGCATGGTCAACCCGGACACCGGCCTGTTCATCAAGTACAAGGTGGCCGGCGCCTACGACTCCAACATCGCTCTTCTCCTGACCAAGGGCGAGGACCGGCTGGACAGCTACCAGCGGATGTCCGAGGTGCTCTGCGCCGCCACCCTGCGCGGCACCGACCTGGGCACCAACCTGGAGTTCCACTACGGCCTGGTGAACTGGTTTTTGGGCAGAAACGTAATGGCCAAGCCGACCACCCGCTTCGTGGTCCCCTACCTGACCCTGGTCGGGACCCTGAAGGAGGTGTCCAACAAGATCGACCCGATCTACGCCTTCATCCAGATGAAGAAGCAATACGCCAAGGTGATCGGCGAGATGTGGGCGGACGACCCGGCCGAGCAGGCCAAGCAGCTGAAGAACATCTCCACCCTCCTGGACCGCAAGGGGACCCTGATCACCCGTCCGATCGAGCGGCTTTTGGGCGATCCGCACCTTTTGTCCGGCTGGCTCTCCATGAACACCAAGAACTTCCGCATCGAGAAGGGGAAGGTTGTCTGGCTCAGGAACCCGGTGGGTGTACTGAACGAGACCTACGAGTACCTGCACATGAACTTCCGTCCTCACAAGCCGGCGGCGGAGATCATCTGGAACCACGACAACGAGCTGTTGCAGCAGGCGCTCAAGTTCTCCCGCACCCTGCGCGAGCACTTCGGTCTTGAGCGCGACGAGTATAACAAGCTGAACGAGATCCTGAAGAACGACCAGCCGCAGGGCGACTTCGACGCCCAGACCTGGGAAGAGGTGCGCGCCGCGCACTTCGGCTACGAGGCGGGGCTCGAACTGCTCGGCATCCTCTTCAAGATCGGCGAGACTACCAAGTTCTGGGATCTCAAAGTGGAAGAGGACCTGGAGGTCACCATCCCCGAGTACCTGAACGACACGGACCTGCAGGCACGCATGAAGAAGGTGCTGGTGCCGCCGCCGTCCACCAAGGCGGACGAGATCGTCGCCGTCTGCGGCGGCATGTACTACGGCCAGGAGGCCCCGGGCATGCCCACCTTCGTCACCGAGGGGATGCATTTCGAGAAGGGGCAGCCTCTGTACATCGTCGAGGTCATGAAGATGTTCAACAAGGTCTACGCCCCCTTCTCCGGCACCATCGACCGCATACTGGTCACCTCGGGCGACGGCACCATCGTCTCCAAGGGGCAGCCGCTTTTCAAGGTCACCCCGGACGAGAAGTTCGTCGAAGTGGACGCCAACGCGGTGGAGAAAGAGCGCCGCTCGGTCACCGGCGAGTACCTGCAGGCGGTGCTGTAGCCGGCTTAAGGCCGCCTTTGCGAAGGACGAAAAAAGGGCTCCGGATGTTCGACATCCGGAGCCCTTGATTCACCGGGCCACCCCTCAAATCCCACGACGGCGCGCTTTCGGCAGCTTCAAGCGTCAGGCAGCGGCAAAGCAGAAGTTGTCACCTTCCACCGACGCGGAGAGCGCCTCCAGAAACGAATCGGCCTGAGGATCATTGACAATCGCCATCAGCCCATGGTTGTTGGACCAGGTGGTTCCGCAGATCCGGCACTCGACCAGATCCTCCATAAAGCCGCCAAAACGTAAATCGATACCTTCGCTCTCGTGGTTCTTGCAAACGGGGCATTGCATCTGTTTTTTCTCCTGCCAGCCCTCGGCTGGTCGCGTTTTATTTTTATTGTTCTAAAATATAGGCCTCGCTTTTTGCTTTTGCAAGCGGAAAAGTGAAATATTACAGCACGTTACAGTTTGGTGTCGTTTTGCTGTTCAAATCGGTATTCTATTACCATAATGCAAATAAAACGGCCCTGTCGGAAATTTTCACCGGCAAGTGCCCGTATTTTCGATGGTTGTTGTGATAGATCGGTATTTTACCGTAGACGTCGATGCCGTTCGTTTTATTGAAAATAGAACGGGCGGCGACACGTAATTTTTTCTTGCCACGGCTGTGCCGCTGGCATATTACCTTGGGATGGGTGCAGCGACACCAGGCAGCGCCATTCCCAGCTAGGGCCAGGAGGAATCATGAGCATCTCGGAAGACAAACAGGCATGGCAGAAAATAGTGGACAAGAGCCTCGCCAAAGCGCCGGAGCGCAAGGGCTCGTTTAAAAACGGTTCGGGCAACGAGGTGGAGCGCTGCTACGCGCCGGAATTCGACTACCCCGACTACTCCGATAAGCTCGGCTTCCCCGGGCAGTACCCGTACACCCGCGGCGTGCAGCCGACCATGTACCGCGGCCGTTTCTGGACCATGCGTCAGTACGCCGGTTTCGGCAACGCCGCCGAATCCAACGAGCGTTACAAGTACCTGCTTTCCGCCGGCCAGACCGGCCTCTCCATCGCCTTCGACCTGCCGACCCAGATGGGCTACGACTCCGACGCCTCGATGAGCCGCGGCGAGGTGGGCAAGGTCGGCGTCGCCATCGACTCCTTGGCCGACATGGAAGTGCTCTTCGACGGCATCCCGCTGGACAAGGTCTCCACCTCCATGACCATCAACTCCACCGCCTCCATCCTGCTCGCCATGTACATCGCGGTGGCCGAGAAGCAGGGGGTGCCGGCCACCGCCATCTCCGGCACCATCCAAAACGACATTCTGAAGGAGTACATGGCGCGCGGCACCTACATCTACCCCCCGAAGGAGTCGATGCGCATCATCACCGACATCTTCGCCTACTGCAAGGACTACGTCCCCAAGTGGAACACGATCTCCATCTCGGGCTACCACATCCGCGAGGCGGGCTCCTCGGCCGTGCAGGAAGTGGCCTTCACCCTGGCAGACGGCATCGCCTACGTCGAAGCCGCCGTCAAGGCCGGCCTGGACGTGGACGAGTTCGCGCCGAGGCTCGCCTTCTTCTTCAACGCCCATAACGACCTGTTGGAGGAGGTGGCAAAGTTCCGCGCCGCCCGCCGCATGTGGGGCAAGATCATGCGCGACCGTTTCAAGGCGAAAGACCCTCGCTCCCAGATGCTCCGCTTCCACACCCAGACCGCGGGCTGCACCCTGACCGCCCAGCAGCCGGACAACAACATCATCATGCGCGTCACCCTGCAGGCCCTGGCCGCCGTCCTCGGCGGCACCCAGTCGCTGCACACCAACTCCCGCGACGAGGCGCTGGCCCTGCCCACCGAGGAGTCGGTGCGCATAGCGCTTCGCACCCAGCAGGTGATCGCCTACGAGTCGGGCGTCGCCGAATCGGTCGATCCCTTGGCAGGCTCCTTCCTGGTCGAGGCGCTCACCGACCAGATCGAGGCGCAGGCCACCGCCTACATCGAGAGGATCGACGCCCTGGGGGGCGCCGTGGAGGCGATCTCCAAGGGGTTCCAGCAGAAGGAGATCCAGGATTCCGCCTACGCCTACCAGCGCTCCATCGAGAAGCAGGAGACCGTCATCGTCGGGGTGAACAAGTTCACCGTCGAGGAAGGCGCTCCGCAGGGGTTGTTAAGGGTCAAGGAAGAGGTGGAGATCAACCAGAAGGCGTCTCTCGCCAAGATGAAGGCGGGGCGCGACGCCGCCCGGGTGGAGGCCACCTTGAAGGCGTTGGAGGTTGCCGCCAGGGGAACCGACAACCTGATGCCGTTCATCCTCGACGCGGTGAAAAGCTACGCCACCCTGGGCGAGATAGCGAACGTCATGCGCGGCGTCTTCGGCATCCACCGGGAGACGGTCGTACTGTAAGCAATCAAGCCACCTTCTTTGGTGCACCTTCCCCGCCTGGCAGCGGGGAAGGTGCTCGTTCGATCTGTATCTGTAGGAGCGCCTTCAGGCGCGATCTCGGGCAAAGCCCGCACCTGATAGAGCAGCGGCCGGCCGACGGGTGGCTTTTTTTATTGGTCGACACTATTCGCTTATTAAAGGAGATTCCCATGCTCAAAAAGATAAACCACCTTGGCGTGGCCGTCCGTTCCCTGGACGAGGCGCTTCCTTTTTACCGCGATGCTCTCGGCATGACCTTTGACGGTACCGAGGAGGTCGCAAGCCAGAAGGTGCGGGTCGCCTTCCTGAAGGTCGGCGAGTCGAAGATAGAGCTATTGGAACCGACCGCGGAGGATAGCCCGGTGGCCAAGTTTCTGGAGAAGAACGGCCCGGGGGTGCACCACGTCGCCTATGAAGTCGAGGACATGGAAGCGGCCATCGCCCACCTGACCGCATCCGGCATGAAGATGATCGACGCCGTTCCGCGGGACGGCGCACACGGAGCCAAGATCGCTTTCGTGCATCCCAAAAGCAGCGGCGGGGTGCTCACGGAACTCTGTCATAGCGGTCACTAGGTACTCATAGAGGAATTGACACACTGTCAGGACCAAGCATAGAGCCATTTTTTTATTGACATTTTTTTACTTAACTATATAGTGGTAGGCGTTTTATGCGTGAAATTGAATGCATTTTCGCCTACTCGCTGTCATCTGAAAAGTAGAAATACTATTGCGATTAGCACAAAGCAACGGAACTGAACTTGTATTGTGAGTGAATTCTAAGTTTTGTTTTGTGCCGTTCAAGTAGGGTCTGAAGGTCTTATTGTCCAGGACAGCAATGCCCGCAACTCTTGCGGGAACGGACTCCGAACTGTCATTTAATCAGATGAAACAACAAACCAGGAGGTAAAAAATGAGCATTTCCAGGCAGTTACTTGTGTTTGCAGCGGCCGGGGCGCTGACGGCGGCGACCGCTGTGCCGGCGATGGCGCTGGAAAACGAGTTCCATGGCATGTTTAGGGTAAGAAGCATCCTCTCCAACTTCGACGATTCCACCCTCGGTCAGGCCCCGATCGGCCTCACGACTCAGGGGGCAACCAACGGTGGGAAGACCCCGTCGACCGCTTTCTATTTCGAACAGCGTGCACGCCTGGCTTACACCGCCAAGGCCAACGAGGACCTGAAACTGGTAACCCAGTTCGAGTTCGACTCCCGCTTCGGCGACACCGCTTACAACCAGGGCGGCACCACGCGCAACAACGGCGGCGGCATCGGCGCCGACCAGACCAACCTGGAAACCAAGAACATCTACCTCGATTTCAGGATTCCCAAGACCGAAGTCAAGGTGAAGGCCGGTATCCAGGGCTTCACGGATAACTACAAAGGGATCATCTTCAACAACGACGCGGCGGGTATCACCGCCACCGGCAAATGCGGCAACGTCTCCTGGCAGGGCGGCTACTTCAGGTTCGACGACGCCGTTTCGTCGCTCACCACCAACGGTGAAACCGCCACCTCGGGTTGGGCCGCCTGGCCGAGCGTCACCGGCACCACCGGAACCCAGACCGGCGTCACCAACCCCACGGTAGGCAGAGACACCCGCGACTTCGCCACCCTTGGCGCGAAATACAGCATCACCAAGGATCTCGTCGTCGGCGCCGACTACTACCTCCTCTACAGCGATCTGCTGCGCGGCACTCCGGCTCTCGGCCAGGAAGCCTCCTACGTCAACATGATCGGCCTCACCGCCGAGGGTAAAATCGGACCGGCTACCGTGAACGGTTTCGCCATCTACCAGGCCGGCCAGCTCGCCACCGCGAACCAGATCGCAGGCGTCGGGAGACATCAGGGGCTGAGCGCCTTCGCCGCAAACCTGGCAGGCAAGATGCCGCTGGGCCCGGGTACCGCGCACGCCACCGTCCTGTACGTCTCCGGCGACAGCGACACCTCGACCGCAGGCGGCGACCGCAACGACTTCCAGACCGTCATGGAGCGTGGTCAAACCACCGCTGCCAACTCGTTCTACGAGTCCAACTCCATGTTGCTGCTGCGCAACGTCTACTCCACCAACCAGACCGACCTCGCCGCCGTGTATGACCTCAACAACAACGGCCGCGGCGTGATCACCGGCTGGCTCGGCTACGACCTGCCGATGGGCAAGGCGTTCCTCAACGCCAACCTGGGCGTGGCCGCGGTTGCCAAGAACAACGCCGCCAACCTGCTTAACGGCCGCACCAATGGCGCAAGCGACATCATCGGCACCGAGATCAACGCGGAGCTGGGCTACAAGCTGTACGACAACCTGACCGCCAGCTTCTCGGCTGCGTACCTGGTCCTGGGCGACTTCTACTCCAACGCCACCGCCAACGGGATCCCCGACAATCCGTACACCACCAGGCTTTCCCTGAACTACACCTTCTAAGCCGGGCGGCTACCTGCAGCATCGACAGCCGGAGAGGTCAACCTCTCCGGCTGTTTTGCGTTGGCACCTGTGCGGAGCCATTCATGAAACTCTTTGACTAACGGAACCGCCTCTGAGATAATCCGGCCCAATTTCAAGGACAACTGGAGCAGAACATGAGAAAAGCCCTAGCCATCATGACTCTCGTCGGTTTGCTGTTTACCTCGCTTGCCGCCTCGGCCGCCGAGCTGCGCGCCTTCGTGGCCGAGGTCACGGTCAGCCCCGCCGACTCCGGCGAATTGCGCGGCACGCTGAAGAAGCTTTTGGTGTCCCGCTTGGCGGCGCAGGGAGTGGCCGCTGCCGACTCCGCCGGCGAGGCGGACGTGGTGATTACCGCGAGCTATACGGTTTTGGGCAAGATGTTCAGTCTCGATGCGGCGGCCCGTACCCCCGCAGGTTCCTCCGTCGCTTCCGCCTTCGAGCAGGGCGAGGCCTCCGACGGGCCCATTCCCGCCGTGGGGAAACTGGCTGAGAAGCTGGCGGCGGGTATCGCCAAGGAAGCCGCGGCGAACGCCGCCAAGGCGCCCCGGACCCGGGTCCCGGTGCCGACGGCCGCACCCGCCGTGCCGCCGGCAGCGGTGCCGGTGGCCTCTCCCCAGATAGAAAAGGCGACGGCCGCAGAGGTCGTGCGGCGCGAAAGCGATTCCTCCTGGACCAGCCAGCGCCTGCAAGGCGCCTTCAAGTCGATCGCCGCCGGCGGGGGCGATCTGTACCTCGCCGTCGACGGCAAGGGGCTTTCCCTCTACCGCCGTTCGGACACCTTGAGCCAGCTGGACCGGGCACTCTTTCCGGTGCGCTACCAGGTGCTCGCGGTCGACTCCCTGGCCGGCGCAGACGGCAAGACGTTCGCCTTCGTCAGCCTGATCGACACCGAGTATCCCGCCTCACGCATCTACGCGGTGGAAAACGGCACCCTCAAGCTGGTTGCCGAGAATCTCCCCTACCTCTTCCGGGTGCTGGCCCCTTTTGGCGGCGAGCAGAAGCTGTACGCCCAGGAGATGGGGCGGGCCGGTGAATACTACGGCGAGGTCTTCGAGGCCGGCTGGGACGGCCGCAAGGTCAAGGCGGGAAGCCAGATCAAGCTCCCTAAAGGCGGCAACGTCTTCAACTTCAATGTCTTCCGCGATCGCTCGGGCGCCGCATTCTTCACCCTGCTCAACGATTCCGGCTACCTGCTGGTCTTTTCCGACAAAGGGGAAGAGCTTTGGCGCAGTTCGGACAAGTTCGGCGGCTCGGAGACCAATTTCCAGGTCGTCGACCTCGAGTTCGAACGCTCGTTCGGCAACCGCTTCCGCACGAAGTTCATCGACCAGCGCATCACGGTGACCCCGCAGGGGGAACTGATCGTCCCGCAGAACTCAGGCTTCCTGGTGCTCGGCAACACCCGCTCCTACTCCAAGTACTCGGTCTTCGCCTTCGCCTGGAACGGCTCCTCCCTGGAGGAGCGCTGGCGGGTGAAGGAGAGCCAGAACTACCTCGCCGACTACCGCTACCTGCCGCAGTCGAAGGAACTCGTGCTTTTGGAGGTGGTGCAGAAAGAAGGGATCTTCGACAAGGGCGCGAGCGCCGTCAAGGTTCTCAAGGTCGAATAGGGCCGGGTTTGCTGTCAGCTAGAACGGCTTTTGGGGTATTTACCGTTGACTTCCCGAAGCCATGCTGATAGTTTTGGCTTTTGCCCGTTTTGCGGGCCAGACCGACTTTCAGGGACAACCGTGACCAACCCCTCATGCATAGAAGCCCCGCTCCCCAAAGGGGTGAGCGATTTTCTGCCGGAGACCGCCGACAAGATCACCTTCATCGCCGCCCGCATCCACCGGGTGTTCGAGCTGTGGGGGTTCAGGCGCGTCATCACGCCGCTTTTGGAGTTCGAAGACGTGCTGGCGCTCGGCATGGGCGAGGAACTGCGGAGCAAGACCTTCCGTTTCGACGACCGGCAGACCGGCAGGCTTTTGGCCATCCCCCCCGACATCACCCCGCAGGTGGCGCGCATCGTCGCTACCCGGATGCACTCCCTGCCGCTGCCGCACCGCATCTATTACAACGGCCGGGTGCTGCGCCAGGCGCAGATGCAGTCCGGCCGCAGCCGTGAGATCTTCCAGTCCGGCGTGGAACTGATAGGGCTGGACGCACCGGAGTCCGATGCCGAAATGATCGCCATGGCGGTCGAGGTCTTGAAGGACCTGGGGTTCAAGGGATTCAAGATCGACCTCGGCCAGGTCGCCTTCTACCGTGGCATCATGGAAGCAGCCTCCCTCGCGCCGGCGCTGCAGTTCGGGTTGCAGGGCGCGATCGCCAAGAAGGACGTCTCCGCGGTCAGAGCCATGCTGGAAGCCGCGCAGGTGCCGGATCGGGTCAAGGAAGAGATTTCCCTCCTCCCTCGCCTCTACGGCGGGCGCGAGGTGCTGGCCGAGGCGGCGCGCATCGCCGGCAACGACCGCTCCAAGAGGGCGCTCGACAACCTGGCGCAGGTGCTTGAGATCCTCGACATCTACGGCGTCTCCGAGCACCTGACCATCGACCTGGGCGAGATCCGCGGCCTCGACTACCATACCGGCGTCACCTTCGAAGGGTTCGTGCCGGGACTGGGGGAGGCGGTCTGCAGCGGCGGGCGTTACGACGACCTCACCGCCCGGTACGGTTATCGCGCCCCCGCCACCGGGTTCGCCTTCAACATCGTGGCGCTGCTCGCTGCCCTCTCCAGTCGGCCCGACGTGGAGGCCAGCCGCTGCCGCGATTTTCTCATTTTCAACCGCAAAGACGAGCGCCGCGAGGCGTTGGAAGTGGCGCAGCACCTGCGGGGCCTCGGCTATTCCTGCGCGCGCGACATCATCAAGCGCGACCTGGAGAGCTCGCTTTCCTACGCCAAGAAGATGGACATCAGGATGCTCCTGGTGATCGGCGCCGAAGGGTGCGCCGAGGACCAGATCTATGCGGTCCGGGTCGCCGACGGCCGCGGCACCGCGATAAGCAGGGACGAGCTCTTTGCAAAGGGGCTCGATTTGAATTTCGATCTGCAAGGGGAAAACCATGGCTAACGTCGTAGTAATCGGGGCCCAGTGGGGGGATGAAGGTAAAGGGAAGGTCGTCGACATCTACACGGAATTCGCCGACGACGTGGTGCGCTACCAGGGGGGGAACAACGCCGGCCACACCTTGGTGGTGGGCGACGAGAAGGTCGTCCTGCACCTGATTCCGTCCGGCATCCTGCACGAAGGCAAGAGGTGCGTGATCGGCAACGGGGTGGTGCTCGATCCGGAGGTCTTCATCATGGAGATCACCCGGTTGAAGAGCAACGGCTACCTCAAGGACGACAGTGCGCTGCTCCTCTCCGAGGCGCTGCACATCATCATGCCGTATCACAAGCGGATCGACATCGCCCGCGAGAAGAAGAGCGGCTCCAAGAAGATCGGCACCACCGGCCGCGGCATCGGGCCCGCCTACGAGGACAAGATCGGCCGTCGCGGCATCCGGCTGATGGACCTTTTGGACGAGAAGGCCTTCACCCGCAAGGTGCAGGACGTGCTGGAGGAGAAAAACCTGATCCTCACCCAGCTTTTGGGCGAGGCCCCCTTCACCTTCGAGGAGATCTACGACGAGTACCGGCCGTACGCCGAGATCTTAAGGAAGTACGTGGCCGACACCTCGCTGCTTCTGCACAGGGAGATCAAGGCCGGCAAGAGCCTGCTTTTCGAAGGCGCACAGGGTACGCTTCTGGACGTGGACCACGGCACCTATCCGTACGTCACCTCCTCCTCGACCTGCTCCGGCGGCGCCTGCACCGGTTCCGGCGTCAGCCCGCGCGACATCCACGAGGTGATCGGCATCTCCAAGGCGTATGCCACCCGCGTCGGCTCCGGTCCCTTCCCGACCGAGCTCGAGGACGAGACCGGCGAGATGCTGCGCCAGGCCGGGCGCGAGTTCGGCTCCACGACGGGCAGGCCGCGCCGCACCGGCTGGTTCGACGCCCTCGTGGCCCGCTACGCGGTGAGGGTCAACGGCCTTTCCGGCATCGCCATAACCAAGCTGGACGTGCTTTCCGGCCTGGAAACGGTGAAGGTCTGCGTCGGCTACAAGTACCGCGACGAGGTGCTCGAAGAGGTGCCGGGGAGCCTGGAAATCATCGAGCAGTGCACCCCGGTCTACGAGGAATACCCCGGCTGGCAGGAAGACATCACCAAGGCGAAGAGTCTGGCGGAGTTGCCGGAGAACGCGCGCAAGTACGTGGAGCGCGTGGGTGTGCTTTCCGGCGTGGAAGTCGTGCTGGTGTCGGTCGGTCCGCGCCGCGACGAGACCATCGTGCTGAGGAATCCGTTCGAGTAGTCTTCAACTCCCCCTGCTGCAAAAGGGGGGGGAACTTTTGGCTTGTCATCCTGAGCGTAGCGAGGGATTTGCTTTTAGGTTTTTTGAACGTACTTGTAAAAAAAAGATTGACTGGCTGGACCGGTTTGGGTTATATAACGAGTCTTGCTTTTACGGAGCAGCACGAGCCGCTAGCTCAGTTGGTAGAGCACCTGACTTTTAATCAGGTGGTCGTTGGTTCGATCCCAACGCGGCTCACCATTTGTCCCCATCGTCTAGCCCGGCCCAGGACACCGCCCTTTCACGGCGGCGACGCCGGTTCAAATCCGGCTGGGGACGCCATCCGCTCCGCAAGCCGGATGGCCGGGGCCAATGTAGAAACGCCACACCCGGCAAAAGAGCAGTTTTAGATGAGCCGCTAGCTCAGTTGGTAGAGCACCTGACTTTTAATCAGGTGGTCGTTGGTTCGATCCCAACGCGGCTCACCACATCGTACAGTTATTTGGGCCGCTAGCTCAGTTGGTAGAGCAGGTGACTCTTAATCATCAGGTCGTTGGTTCGATCCCAACGCGGCCCACCAAATAACGGTCCCATCGTCTAGTGGTTAGGACACCGGCCTTTCACGTCGGTAACAGGGGTTCAAGTCCCCTTGGGATCACCATCGAGAAGGCCGCCTTCCCTCACAGGGAAGGCGGCCTTTGCTGTTTGCTGCTACCTGCCAGCCTGCTTATTCATTCCCTCCCGGCCAGACCCTCATGCAGAGGGGGCATTCTTGCAGTATGAGATTCTGCCCTGTCGAAGTCAATGGCGAGTGAAGAACCGCTGGATTTATGCCGGCTGTCGGGCTAATATGCCGCCCATGTCCACTTTATCCGGCACTTCTTCTTCCGTGCTGCGGCACAAACCGTTTCGCCTGTACTGGCTGGCCAGGGTCTGCTCATCCGTTGCCTATCAGATGCAGGGTGTGGCGGTCGGCTGGCAGGTCTACGCCCTGACCGGCAGCGTATTCTACCTGGGGCTGGTGGGGCTCGCGCAGTTCCTGCCGATGTTCCTGCTGACGCTGGTGGTGGGGCAGGTGGCAGACCGCTACGATCGCAGGCGGGTAGCCGGCATCTGTCAGCTCATGGAGGGTGCCGCCCTCGCCTGTCTTGCCCTGGGGAGTCACGGCGGCTGGCTCGGCAAAGAGGCGATCCTTGGCACCGTGTTCGTGATCGGCGCGGCGCGTGCCTTCGAGGGGCCGACCATGCAGGCACTGGTACCCGGGCTGGTCGAGCAGGAACTGATCCCCGAAGCGGCAGCCTGGTCCGCTTCGGCCAACCAGACGGCCTCCATCGTAGGTCCTGCGGTGGGCGGACTGCTGTACGTCCTCGGGCCGGTCACCGTCTACGCCGTCGCTTCCCTGCTGTTTTTCGCCGCGAGTTCCTTGCTGGCCGCCATCCGAGGCGCACGCAGTTCGCTGCGGCGTGAACCGGTCACCGTGCAGTCGCTTTTCGCCGGCATTGCCTTCATCCGCAGCCGCCCCGAGATCCTCGGCGCCATCTCGCTCGACCTCTTCGCCGTGCTCTTGGGGGGCGCCACCGCCCTTTTGCCCGTCTATGCGCGCGACATCCTGCACACCGGTCCCTGGGGGCTCGGCCTTTTGAGGTCGTCGCCCGCCATAGGCGCGCTGGTCATGTCGCTCTACCTGGCCCGCAACCCGCTGCAGCGCCGGGTAGGGCGCACCATGTTCACCTCCGTTTTCATCTTCGGCCTCGGCACCATTGTCTTCGCCCTGTCCGCCTCCTTTTTGCTTTCGGTCGGATCGCTGATCGTGTTGGGGGCGGCCGACGTCATCAGCGTGGTGATCAGGAGCTCACTGGTACAGATCGAGACCCCGGACGGCATGCGCGGGCGGGTCAGCGCGGTGAACTCGATGTTCGTCGGCACCTCCAACCAACTGGGCGAATTCGAGTCCGGCGTCACCGCTGCGCTCTTCGGCACCGTTCCGGCGGTGCTGATCGGCGGCGTCGGCACCCTGCTGGTGGTAGTCCTCTGGATGCGGTTTTTCCCCCGGCTGGCGGCGATCGACACCCTCAAGCGCTAGCCTTTTTCCACCCCCGGCATCCTCCTTTCAGGAAAAAAATTCCTAATAATTTTTATGTGTCATATTCTTGACTTTATGTTGAAGTCAGGCGTATAGTGTGCAGAATGCTTGCTTCCCGCTACTGTCAAAAACCGGACTGTGGTCCGCAGCGATACCCAACCATATGACTACTGCCAGAATACTGCTACTGGATGACGACAAGAAGACGCTGGACTTTTTGGCCGCTTTCCTGATTTTCAAGGGCTTCCAAACCGTGCAGGCGCAGGATGCGCTGGACGCCCTGGAAAAGATCGAGCAAAGCGACGTTCAGATGGTAATCGCCGATACCCGCATGCCCAACGCCAGCGGCCTGGAATTCGTCAGGCAGATCAAGCAGCGGCGTCCGGAGGCGGTGGTGATCGCCTGCAGCAACTTCGTCTCCGACGAGATCACCGCGAACCTCCTGCAGGCAGGCGCCTTCGTTTACCTGGAGAAGCCCCTCAACCTCGAGAAGCTGGAAAATGCCATCAAGCAGGGGCTGGAGCATCACGCCCAGCAGTTGCAGACCCTGCGGCAGAAGCCCAAGCCCGCGAGCCGGACCAAACTGCACAACATCATCGGCGAAAGCGACAAGATGCTCGAGCTGTTCGATCTGCTGGACAAGGTCGCCAACAGCGACTCCACCATCCTGATCCAGGGGGAATCGGGGACCGGCAAGGAGCTGGTTGCGCGGGCCATTCACGATCTCTCCGACCGCAGCGACCGCAACTTCGTGGCGGTGAACTGTGCCGCCATCCCCGACGAGCTCCTGGAAAGCGAATTGTTCGGCCACGTGAAGGGGTCGTTCACCGGCGCGGTGGTGTCTCGGATGGGGCGCTTCGAGATGGCCGACAAGGGAACCCTGTTTCTGGACGAGATCGGGGACATGAAGCCCAGCCTGCAGGTAAAGCTTTTGCGCGTGCTGCAGAGCAGGGAAGTCGAACCGGTAGGGGGAACGCGTCCCAAGAAGGTGGACGTGCGGATTATCGCAGCCACCAACCAGAACCTGGAACAGATGGTGGCCGGCAAGCAGTTCCGCGAAGACCTCTACTACCGCCTCTCGGTGATCCCCCTCGTGCTCCCGCCCCTGCGCGAGCGGGAAAACGACATCCAGCTCCTTCTCACCACCTTCCTGGAAAAATTCAACACGCTCAACAGCCGCGACGTTCGGGGCTTCGACAGCCAGGTCATGGAGATCCTCACCAGTTACCATTGGGCCGGCAACGTCCGCGAACTGGAGAATCTGGTCGAGCGGCTGGTGATCGTCTGCGGTGGCGGCACGATCACCTATCACGACCTGCCGGAGAAGTACCGGGGGGGGAGGATGGTGCCGCGCGCCAGCCAACCGGTGGCGCTGCCCAAGGCGGGGATCTGCCTGCAGAGTGCGGTGGAGGAATTCGAGAACGGGCTGATCCTGCAGGCGCTGCAGAAAAGCGGCGGCAACAAGAAAGAGGCCGCCATCCTCTTGAACCTCAAGCGCACCACGCTGATAGAGAAGCTGAAGAAGAAAAACCTGGTCTACACCGGCACGCACGGGTAAAGCAGATTTGGCCTGTCATCCTGAGCCTAAGCGAAGGATCTGCTTTTGATTAACAGCAGATCCTTCGCTGCCGCTCAGGATGACAGGCCTCTTTTGTTGCATCGTATTCTCAATCTCAATCTGCCTTTAGAGCCTTTACCGGGCAGGCCTCCAGGCAGAGAAGGCAGCCGATGCAGGCCTCCGGGGCCTTGAGCACGGCGTATTTGCGGTACCCGCAGGCCTCCAGGGTGAAGAGCCGGAAGGGGCAGGCGGCGACGCAGCGGCCGCAACCGCTGCAGCGCCCGGTGTCGACCTGCGGCAGGCGTCCCTTCCCCGGAATACTCATAGTCCCTTTTCTTCCCCTCATAATACCTTTCCCGCTGCCTTCTCAATCCCCAAAGCAGATCCATCGCTATGCCCAGGATGACAATCAATACAAAAAGCGGCAGGAAAAGCGCTTGCACCAGAAGTGCATCCCGCTTAAAATACTTCAGTTCACCGCAGGACATCAACAAATTCAATCAATCGAACGGAGGCAGCGTATATGAAAAAGATCGGCGTAGTGCTTTCTGGCTGTGGTGTCCGCGACGGCAGTGAAATTCACGAGGCGGTAGTGACGCTGCTTGCCATCGACAGAAACGGCGCCCGGGCCGTATGTCTGGCTCCCGACGTCGAGTTGAACGAGGTTAACCATCTGACGGGCGAGGAGACCGGCGCCAAGCGCAACGTGCTGGTGGAGTCGGCGCGCATCGCCCGCGGCGAGATCGCAGACATCAAGACCGCCAAGGCCGCCGACCTCGATGCCCTGGTCCTGCCGGGCGGCTTCGGCGCGGCCAAGAACCTGTGCAGCTTCGCCGCCGAGGGGCCGGGCGGCAGCGTGCAACCCGAGGTGCTGCGTCTGGTGCGGGAGATGGTGGCGGCCAAGAAGCCTGTCTGCGCCATCTGCATCGCCCCGGCGGTGCTGGCCCTGGCGCTGGGCAAGGAGTACGCGCCGCAGCTGACCATCGGCACCGATCCCGGCACCGGCCAGGCGATCTCGGCTACCGGAGCCAAGCACGTCAACTGCGAGGTCACCGAGGTCGTTATCGACAAGGAGCACCGCATCGTCACCACCCCCGCCTACATGCTGGCCGGCCGCATCTCGGAGGCAGCGACGGGGATAGAGAAGGCGATCAAGGCGACGCTCGAACTGATTTGATTTAGTGGCAGGACCGGGGCTTGAGGCGCCTTGCCGCCGACGCTCACGTTACGACATAGGAGGGTAGTAACCGATGAAAAAACTTATCGTGCTGTTTGCCTGCGCCGCGCTCACCGTCTGGTGTGCCGGAGAAGCGGCAGCTCAAGAGCTGCGCGGGCGGGTGGCGCTGAACGCCAAGCTTGGCGTCATCGACCCGGCCGACAGCGAAAAGGGCAGTTCTTTGGGCAATCTGGTGGTCTCCAGCGATGCCGGCATCATCGGCGGCGGCGGGATACTGTACGGGCTGGACGACAACGTCGCAGTAGAGCTGGAAGTCACCCACGCCTCGTTCCGCACCTCGGGGCTTGGCACCGCGGGCGTAACCGACGTCTCCATCGGGCCGCAGTTCCGCTTCCCGGAGCGTCAGCGTCTGATCCCCTATCTCGGGGCCGGTGTCGACATCCTGGTCAACAGCCTCACCGACCGTACTACCGACACCGTGGTCGGCGGGCACATCGCCGGCGGTTTCGACTACATGCTCCTCAGGGACGTGGCACTGAATGCGGAGATCAGGGGCGTGAAAGCGATTTCCAGCGACGTCAGGGACTTTACCGGCGTCAAAGAAGGGAGCTTCGATCCCTCGAACATCTCCTTCACCGTCGGGGCGAGATTCTTCTTCAACTAAGTTGAAAGCAAAAACAAAGGCATTTACCGCAGAGGACGCAGAGGTTACACAGAGGAAAAACAAAAAGCCTGTCAAACCGACTCAAGCTTGTCATCCTGAGCGTAGCGAAGGATCTGCTTTTGATCAACAGCAGATCCTTCGCTGCCGCTCAGGATGACAGGCTATGGGAACCAGATGACAGGCTTTTGACAGCGACCGCTGCTTTTTCAGGTTTTTCTCTGTGTACCTCTGTGGTAAAAGCATCTTGCCGCTTTTCCCCGCCTATTGATCAAACGCCCGGTGGTACTCCCGTACCAGCCTTTCCGGGTCTCCACCCTCGATGAATCCCCACGGCAGCGGCTCGTCCAGCGGAATGTCGCGGTAGACGAAGCCGTCGCTGTCGAACTTCTCCTCGCGCAACGCCTGCTTCCAACTGCCCAAGCGGTCGGCCGCCACCAGAAGCGGGGCGAGCCGGCGGTCCCCCCGCGACAGCAGCGCCTGCCGGTACGCCTCGCGCGGACTTTCCATCTGCAGCTTCACGTTAGCCAGCCGCCCCAACTGCTTCTGCAGGAACTGCCATTTCTTCTCGACGGACTTGATCTCCTCCATGCCGCACCACTGGAACGGGGTGAAGGGCTTGGGGACGAACGGGTTCACCGAAAGCTGGATCTCGCCCAGCCGCTTGTTGGCTTTTGCGGCAGCCACCACACGCTCGCGTATTTTCACCACCAGCTCCACCAGTTCTTCCAGGTCGCGCGTCGTCTCGGTCGGCAGCCCGATGATGAAGTAGAGCTTGAGGTTCAGGATGTCGTGGCCGATCAAAAGGTCGCAGGCCGCCAGGATCTGCTCTTCGTCGATCCCCTTCCTGATCAGGTCGCGCAGCCGCTGGGAGCCGCCTTCCGGCGCCAGGGCGACGCTTTTCTGGCCGCTTGCCTTGAGCGCCTCGATCATGCCGTCGTCCAGGTGGTCGATGCGGAACGAGGAGACGGAAAACCTGCCACCGGCGGCGACGATCTCGCTGCAGAGATCCCCGATGCCTCGATAGTCGGAGACGGCGGCCGCGACCAGCCCGAGTTTTCTTCCCTGCGCCACGCCTTTCATCACCTCGCGCCGCACGACCTCGGGCGAGCGGGTGCGGTAGGGGAGGTAGATGAACCCGGCTGCGCAGAAGCGGCAGGCGCGGGGGCAGCCGCGGGAGAGCTCGACCAGGTGCATGCCTGCGAATTCGGTAGCCTCGGTATGGATCTCGGTCACGGTCGGCCTACTGTCGAGGTCGGCGTCCCAGACGCGACGCACGCGGTGGGGGACGCCGGCGAGCGGGGTGAAGGAGACGAGCGAGCTGTCGCGGTAGGTCGGCCGGTAGAGCGAGGGAGCGTAGATCCCCTCAAGCTGAGCCGCCCGCCGCAAGAGGTCGTCGCGGGAGAGGTCCGGCTCCATCAGTAGCTCGAAGAGGCCGGCGAGCATGGTCTCCGCTTCACCGATGCAGGCGAGGTCCAAAAATGGCGCTATCGGTTCCGGGTTGAGAAAGACGGCGGCGCCGCCGGCCAAAACCAGCGGCTGCAGCGGCGAGCGCTCCTGCGCCAAGGCCGGCATGCCGGAGAGCCGGAAGATGGTGGGGACGTGAAGGTAATCGCTTTCGAAGGAAACGGAAAAGGCGACGACGTCGAAGGAGGAGAGGGGCCGCTGCGTCTCCAGAGAGAGCAGGGTGCCGCCGGTACGCTGCAACTCCTCCAACTCGTCCCGGTCGGGGAGAAACGCCCGATCGCAGACGACCTCCGGCAGGTCGCCGATGAGGGCGTACACCGTCTGGAAGCCGAGGTTGCTCATGGCCGCATGGTAGCGGTTGGGATAAACCAGGCAGCAGGAAAGCCTGCCGCCGCGCTTTTGGTGGGGCGGCTCGCTTTCGCCGGCCAAGAGTTGGCGCCTCTTTTCGATAATCTTGCGGGACATCTGGCTAAAGTAACACTTTTACCTTCGGGGGAGGAAGAAAAAAGCAGGCGTGGCGCGGCGGTTGAGGGCACCGATCTTCCTGCCCCTGCGGCGCGTTTTGTTGCCTGCCCGGCCAGATCGTCTTCTAGCCTGGGAGTCAGTTTCGTCCGCATGACTTCCCCGGCGGTGACAGGAGGCATCTGGTCTCATTAAGATGTTAGATATTCCGCAAGGTTGGCTTTTTGGCAAAAAATATAACGGCTTTTATTTAACGCAATCCGACCAAAGTGTGGGTATTTTGCTGGATTTGTTTTTTGCATCCGGAGAAATTGTGCTTGCTTTAGAACGCATTTTTACTATAATGCGCCCAAATCGAGGGGATCGTTTTTTATGATCCGTCTGTTCGTTTTCAACTCCAACCCGAAGGAGGTTAGGATGAGCAAGAAAGGAAGCAGGCAAGAAGAAAGTGATCTGGGAAAACGGGAATACTCGGTTGGAGAGATGCTCAAGGAGCGCGGCGTCTCCCGTCGCGACTTTCTCAAATTCTGCTCGACGGTGACCGCGGCCATGGCGCTGCCGGTGACCTTTACCCCGAAAGTGGCCCAGGCGCTGGACGAGGTGAAGCGTCCGCCGCTGGTTTGGCTTGAGTTCCAGAGCTGCACCGGCGATTCGGAAGCGCTCCTACGCTCCGCCAACCCGACGGTGGGCGAGATCGTGCTCGACATCCTCTCGGTCGATTACCATGAAACGATCATGGCGGCGGCGGGCCACCAGGCGGAGGCCGCGCTCGACAAGACCGTCAAGGATTACAAAGGCAAGTACTTCTGCGTCATCGAGGGCTCCATCCCCACGAAAGACGGCGGGGTCTACGGCTGTGTGGCCGGCAAGTCCCACCTGGAGCGCGCCCGCGAAGTGGCAGGGAGCGCGGCCGCCACCATCGCCATCGGCACCTGCGCCTCCTACGGCGGCATCGCCGCCGCAGCACCCAACCCGACCGGTGCCGTGGGGGTGAAGGAAGCGGTCCCCGGCGCCACCGTGATCAACCTCCCCGGCTGCCCGTGCAACGCGGACAACCTGACCGCCACCGTGGTGCACTACCTGGTCTTCGGCAAGATCCCCGCCCTCGATTCCCACGGCCGTCCGCTCTTCGCCTACGGCAAGCGCATCCACGACAATTGCGAGCGCCGCCCGCACTTCGACGCCGGCCAGTACGTCGAGCACTGGGGCGACGACGGCCACCGCAAGGGGTATTGCCTCTACAAGATGGGGTGCAAGGGACCGGCGACCTTCCACAACTGCCCGACCCAGCGCTACAACGAGAAGGTCAGCTGGCCGGTCGCCTCGGGCCACCCCTGCGCAGGCTGCTCCGAGCCGGCCTTCTGGGACGTGATGTCCCCCATGTACAGGCGACTGCCCAACGTCCCCGGCTTCGGCATCGAGCACAACGCCGACATGCTGGGCTTGGGCATGGCCGCAGGCGTGGCGGGCGCCTTCGCCGTCCACGGCGCCCTGAATGCGATCCGCAAAGACAAGGAACCTACCGATACCGACGTAACGAAGGAGGGCTAGACAGATGGCCAAGATAGTTGTTGACCCCATCACCAGGATTGAGGGACATCTGCGCATCGAGGCGGAGGTGAGCGGCGGCAAGATCACCGACGCCTGGGCCTCCGGCACCATGTTCCGCGGCATCGAAAAGATTCTCCAGGGGCGCGACCCGCGCGACGCCTGGTTCTGGACCCAGCGCTTCTGCGGCGTCTGCACCACCGTGCATTCCATCGCCTCCATCCGGGCGGTCGAGGACGCGCTGAAGATCCAGGTGCCGGCCAACGCCCAGCTGATCCGCAACATCATCATCGGCATCCAGAACACCCAGGACCACGTGATCCACTTCTACCACCTGCACGCGCTCGACTGGGTGGACATCACCTCGGGGCTTAAGGCCGATCCGGCGAAGACGGCGCAGCTCGCCGCCTCCATCTCCGACTGGCCCAACAACTCCGCCACCTATTTCAAGGCGGTGCAGGACAAGATCAAGGCCTTCGTCGCCTCCGGGCGCTTAGGTCCCTTCGCCAACGCCTACTGGGGGCATCCCGCCTACCGGCTCCCGCCCGAGGCGAACCTGATGGCGACCGCCCACTACCTGGAGGCCCTGGAGTGGCAAAAGGACGTGATCAAGATCCACGCGATCCTGGGGAGCAAGAACCCGCACCCGCAGACCTTCCTGGTGGGTGGCATGTCGATCCCGATCGACCCGGATTCCCAGAACGCGCTCAACGCCGAGAAGCTGATCGAGATCAAGCGCCTTCTGAAAAAGTCCAACGATTTCGTGGAGAAGGTCTACATCCCCGACCTTTTGGCGGTCGCCTCCTTCTACAAGGATTGGGCGGCGATCGGCGCCGGCATCGGCAACTACATGTGCTATCCCGAATTCCCGGATGGAAGCGGCAAGACCTGGCTCCCCGGCGGCGCCATCATGAACCGGGACATCTCCAAGGTGGTGCCGATCGACCAGGGGAAGATCACCGAGAGCGTGACCCACTCCTGGTACGAGGACAACGGCGACAAGGGGCTCCATCCTTGGGAGGAGGACACCAAGCCGAACTACACAGGTCCGAAGCCCCCCTACGAGCACCTCGACACCGACAAGAAGTATTCCTGGGTGAAGGCGCCGCGCTACGAGCAGCACGCCATGGAAGTGGGGCCGCTCTCCCGCGTGCTGGTGGCCTACGTATCCGGCCACAAGGAGACCAAGGCGGTGGTCGACCTGGTATTGAAGAAATTGAACGTGGGCCCTGCGGCCCTTTTCTCCACCCTGGGGAGGACCGGCGCCCGCGGCATCGACTGCCTGGTCATCTCGCGCCAGACGAGCAAGTGGCTCGACCAGCTGATCGAGAACATCTCCAAGGGCGATTACCGCATCCATTCGGGCGAGATGTGGGATCCCTCCACCTGGCCTGCGGAAGCCAACGGTTACGGCTGGCACGAGGCCCCGCGCGGGGGCTTGGGACACTGGATCAAGATCAAGGACCAGAAGATTCTCAACTACCAGGCGGTCGTCCCCTCGACCTGGAACGCCTCGCCGCGAGACGCCAAGGGGCAGCGGGGCGCCTACGAGGCGGCGCTGGTGGGCACCCCGATCGCCGATCCCAACAAGCCGTTGGAGATCCTGCGCACCATTCACTCGTTCGACCCCTGTCTGGCCTGCGCCGTGCACGTGCTGGACGCGAACGGCAACGAGATGGTGAAGGTCAAGGTATCCTAGAGGAGGCCAGTCCATGTCTCAGCCAAAGTTCAAACGCTACGTCTGGGAACTGCCGGTGCGGTGGTGCCATTGGACCAACGTGCTCGCCATCGTCACGCTAGCCGTGACCGGCTTCTTCATCGGCACTCCCGTTTCCTTCGGCTCCTCCGCCTCCGACTACACCATGGGGTGGATCCGCTTCATCCATTTCACCGCCGCCTACGCCTTCACCATCAGCCTGATCACCCGCGTGATCTGGTCGATAATGGGCAACGAGTTTGCCGGCTGGCAGGCGTTCTTCCCCCTGGTTACCGAGAAGGGGCGTCACAAGATGATGAAGATGCTCCGTTACTACATGTTCCTGGACAAAGAGGTGCCGGAGACCATCGGCCACAACCCGCTGGCCACCACCGCCTATTTCACGCTGTTTCTCATCTACCTGCTGATGATCCTGACCGGCTTCGCCATGTACGCCGAGCATGCCCCGGGCGGGGTGATGCACCGGCTGCTCGGTTTCATGTACGCCATGTTCAGCAACCAGGGGATGCGCCTTGCCCATCACGTAAGCATGTGGTTCATAGTAGGTTTCGTGATCAACCACGTCTACAGCGCCTGGCTTATGGACATCAAGGAGCACGGCGGCGAGATCTCCAGCATGTTCAGCGGCTACAAGTTCACCGTGAAGAAGGAAGAGGAGTAACCTTTCAGACTTATAATGACTTCTCCTGTCTCAACGCTTCCCACCTTTGAAAATGGGGGGGACAGGGCAGAATTGTCCGGTTAGGTCCTTGCACTAGGTAGAAAATGTCTCAAAACGTCCCCTCCCCCCTAGCGGGGGAGGGACAGGGTGAGGGGGAAGGCGCCATTGGTAACGAATAATGCAGTAACGAGGGTGCTGGTGCTCGGCATCGGCAACTCGATCATGACCGACGACGGCATCGGCGTGAAGGTCGCGCAGGCGCTGCAGAGCGAGTACCGGTTCCCGCCGCAGGTCGAGGTAGTGGACGGCGGCACGCTGGGGCTCGACCTGCTCCCCAAGTTCGAGGGGGTAAGCCATCTGGTCATGATCGACGCCGTGGAGACCGGCAGTAAGCCGGGCGCCCGGGTGAGGCTTGAGGGCGAGGAATTGCCCATCGCCCTGGAAACCAAGGTATCGCCCCACCAGATGGGGCTCAAGGATTTATTGGCCGTGGCCCAGCTGATGGGGCACGCTCCCGGTCAGATGGTGCTGATCGGCGTCCAGCCCGCCTCCACCGAGGTCGGCACCGAACTGACCCCGGCCGTCGCCGCCGAGTTCAACGCCATGAAAGAAGCGGTCCTGTGCGAGCTGGAGCAAATCGGCCTCCCCGCCCTCGCCATCCTCGCCGCCTGACCTACACGTTTACTCTATCCCAAAGAGTTCCCCCTCCCCTGGCGGGAGGGGGACAGGGGGAGGGGGA